>Ga0075428_100003609_pt1 | contig 16962 bp, 12 predicted proteins | sample RhiMetdeltSRZDD2_FD_75291 | JGI IMG/M metagenome (GOLD analysis project Ga0075428, IMG submission 75291) | Populus rhizosphere microbial communities from Tennessee, USA - Rhizosphere MetaG P. deltoides SRZDD2 | ecosystem: Host-associated > Plants > Roots > Rhizosphere > Soil | place: USA... | reverse complement strand
GCGAACGCCGCCCAGGGGAGGAAGGCGCGCGGCGACGGGGTGATGTTGAAGATCGACCCGAGCACCACGAGGTTCAGGACGAAGCCGCCGAACGCCACCAGCCCCAGGATGCCGGCGAAGTACAGCGTCGTCTCGCGCCGCGCGGCCAGCTCCATGCCGACGACGGCCAGGACCGGTGCTATGACGATGATCGCTATCTGGGCCGGTGTCGTGAGCAGGCCCCAGAAGCGGTAGAAGAACAGGAAGACCGACGCGCACAGCGCCACTGCCCCCAGGAACGAGGCGATGCGCATGCCCCAGGAGAGCTGCTTCTGCGCCTCGGTCGTGTCGATGTCGAACTCGCCGGCCAGGCGACGGAGAATCGCGTCGTGGTGCCGCGCCAGGCGCTGTTTCTCTTCGGGCGGCAGCGCCAGGACGCCTTCCGCTTCCAGAGCGCGCAGCTCCTCGCGGAAGGTGCGGATGCGGTCGGCGCGCTTCTGGGCGTCGGGTTGGCTCATGCGGCCTGCTCCGCGACGCCCTGGCTCATGCGGGGGGGGGCGGGGCGCCGGCCACGTGCACCCGCGTCTTGGTCGCGATGAGGAGCGCCGGCAACGTCGTGAGAGCCGTCAGGAGGCAGGTGACCGAGCCGATGGCGCAGACGATGCCCATCGACTTGAGGCCGGGGTAGTTCGACAGGCCGATGGTGCCGAAGCCGGCGACGTTCGTCAGCGCCGCCATGACGACGGCCTTGCCGGTCTCCAGGAGGCCGACGGGGTTCGAGAGGCCCTCCTGCGAGATGCGGTGGATGATGTGGATGCCGTAGTCGATCCCGACGCCGAGGATCATCGTGGTCACGAAGGCGTTCACGAAGTTCATCTTGATCCCGAGCAGGTGCATGGCGGCGAGCATCCAGATGACGCCCAGGAAGACCTGCAGGTTGGCGAGGGTCGTGAGCCAGAGACTCCGGAAGTCGAGCCACAGGAGCGCGGTCACGAGGAGGATGCCGACCAGGACGGCGCGCCAGGCGTCGCGCTTGAAGATGCGCCGCAATTCGGCGCTGACGATGTTGACGCCGGTGATCTCGAACCCCTGCTCCGGGCGATCGAGCGCCTTCACCAGCGCCGGCGGGGCGATGCGCTTGGCGCCGGGCGAGGCGGGGAAGAGGTACGTCACCGACATCCAGGAGCCGTCCTCCTCCTGGTGCACGTAGCGCCGCACGAACCGGTCGAGCCCGGCCTCCTCGAGATCGTGCAAGCCGACCGCGCGCTCCGGGCGCAGGGTGGCGGGGAGCGCCTTGAGGTAGTCGTCGTAGGCGCCGTCGCGGAACCCCTGCTGGTGCAGGGCTTCCCGGAAGGTATTTTCGATGCGCGCCGCGTCGAAGGCGTCGCCCGCTCTTTCCTTGAGCAGGCGGATGACCTCCTCCTGCTCCTGCCTCCCCGGCAGGTAGGAGAAGATCGACTCGTAGCCGAGGAGCGTGCCGTCCTTGATGAAGCCGTCGAGCAGCCGGTTCGCCTCGCGGTTGCGCTGCATCATCGCATCGAGGTCGGGTCCGCGCGCCACCACCATCATCGGGTTGAACGAGGCCCCGAACTCCTTCGCGATCCGCTCCTGCATCAGGATGCCCTTGTTGTTGGCCGAGCGCAGGTCCTGGATGCTGTCGCTGAACTCCACCCGCCAGGCGTGCCAGCCGGCCGCGAGCGTCAGCAGGACCGACGCGGCCAGCACGGGCGCGGGGTGCCGCGTGCTCCACGTCATGATCCGCTCCAGCCCGAAGGAGTGCAGGTAGAGCTTCTTGGTGACGTCGGTGCGGCGCGCCCGGCCGTCGTTCCAGGCGATCATCGCCGGCAGCAGGAACAGGATCGCCACCAGGCACAGCAGGATCCCGGACCCGACCAGGAAGCCGAAATCCTTGAGGCCTTTGTACTCGGTGACGCACATGGCGTAGAAGGTGCCGGCCGAGGTGATGGCGCCGGTGAACACGCCGAAGGCCGACGAGCCCATCATCCGCTGCAGCGCCTCGTCAAGCGGCAGCCCCTTCTGGCGCTCCTCGATGTAGCGCGCGTACATGACGATGGTGAAGTCGGTGCCGAGCCCCATCAGCATGGCGGTGAAGCCGGTCGTGGCCGAGTTGAGACCGCGCAGGAAGATCGAGGCAACGCCCAGGGTCAACGCCTGCCCCACCATGAGCGGCACGGCGGAATAGAGGATGGCGGCGAACCGCCGGTAGCAGAAGTAATAGAGGAGGACGATGACCACGAACGACAAGGTGCCGTTGCGCACCATGTCCTGCATGATGAGCCCGCTGTCCTCGAGGGCGATGATGTAGCCGCCGCCGAGCGACACATCCGGGACGCGCGGGCCGGCCTGGTCGTCCGCGGCGCCGCCCTCCGCGGCCGCGCCGTCGGCCGCGACGCCGTCCGCGGCGCCGCCCGCCACCTCGCCGCCGCCGAACTCGCGCCGGAAGTCGTCCGAGGTGGCCGCGATCGCCTCGTGGACGGCGGCCACGAGCGCTTTCGAGAAGGCGAGGTCCTGGTTCGGCTTGATCGGCTTGACGACGATCAGGAGCGCCTTGCCGTTCTTCGAGAGGTAGTAGCCGGCGCTCAGGTCGAAGCGGATCGGCCCGCGATTCCTGAGCACCGCCTCGAAGAGCAGCGGGCTTATCTGGAGGGGGTCGGTCTCCAGGAGGCGCTTGGCCAGGACCGACGCCGGGCCCGTGAGCTGGCGCCGGTTCTCGCCGACCTGGGAGCGGATGGCGGCGTCGCCGAACTTGGCCGCCAGCTCGTCGATCCGGTCGGGCGGCAGGAAGAGCATCTGGTTGCGCCGCAGGAAATCGAAGAAGGGTCCCGACGTGTCGAGCTTGTACTCGACGTAGCGCACCAGGGGCAGCCGCTGCAGCCGGGCGGCCAGGAGGTCCGCGTAGGCCTGCAGGTCCTCGACCGCGCGCGCCTCGTCGTCCGGGTCCTCCGATGCCCTGGCGGGGGACTCCACCAGCAGCAGGAGGAAGTCGAGAGACCCAAACTCCTGCAGCGCCTCGCGGAAGGTGGTGACCGCGCGGTTGTGCCGGGGGATGAGGTTCATGACGTCGCCGTCGAGGCGCAGCCGGCGGCCGAGCAGGATAGAGCCCAGGACGAAGAGCAGCGTGACGGCGAAGACGAGCCCGTAGCGCTTCCGCGCGAACTCTTCGATGCGCAGGAACAGGCCCTGCTTGACGCCGGCCATCAGACCTCCCGGCGGCCCTCGAGCGCCTTGCCGACGGTGACTTCGTCGGCGTATTCGAGCTCGCTGCCGACCGGCAGCCCGAGGGCGATGCGCGTCACCTTCAGCCCGAGGGGCTTGAGCAGGCGCGACAGGTAGACGGCCGTCGCCTCCCCCTCGACGTTGGGATTGGTCGCCAGGATGACCTCCTTGACGGAGCCGTCGCGCAGCCGCTCGAGGAGGGCGGGGATCTTCAGATCGTCGGGGCCGATCCCTTTGAGCGGCGCCAGCGATCCGTGCAGGATGTGGTACAGGCCGCGGAACCCCGACTTCTCGATCGTCACCAGGTTGTGCGGCTCCTCGACAACGCAGATCGCGGTGCGGTCGCGCGCCAGGTCGGTGCAGACGGCGCAGGGATCGACGTCGGTGATGTTGAGGCAGATGCCGCAGAGACGGATGCGCTCCTTGACCTCGAGGATCGCCTGCGACAGGGCGCGGACGTCCTCCTGGCTGCTGCGCAGGATGTGGAAGGCGACGCGCTGCGCCGACTTCGGGCCCAGGCCGGGGAGCTTGCGCAAGCGCTCGATCAGGCGCTCGAGGGGCGCGGCTAACGCCATCACGTCAGAAGCCGGGCAGCCGCAGGCCGCTCACCTTCGCGGCCAGCGCCTCCTCGATCTTGCGGTTGGCCTCGTTGAGGGCGGCGCGCACCAGGTCCTCGAGCATTTCGACGTCCTTCCCCTCCACCACCTCGGGGGCGATGCGTACGGCGGTGACGGTGTGGTTGCCCGTCATCTCGACCGTCACCATGCCGCCTCCGGCGGAGCCCTCCACCTTGAGCTCCGCCACCTCGCGCTGCATCTTCTCCTGCATCTTCTGCGCTTGCTTCATCAGCAGCCGCATGTCCATGTCGCGTCTCTCCCCTTGTCGCGGCCTACGCCGGCTCGATGTCGACGATCTCGCCCCCCAGGACGTCGAGGAGGGAGCGCACGGTCGGCTCCTGCATCGCCTGATCGACGAGGGCGCGGCGGGCGGCCTCGTCGATCGCGGGACGTCGTTCCGCGCCGGGGCGGCCGGAGCCGCCCGCCGGCGGGATGGGCCCGTCGCTCGCCGGGAGAATCGGCCGCGCCACCTCGGCCGCCGCGCCGGTAGACGCGCCAGCCGCCGCCACGGCCGAAACCCCGGCCGCCGCCCCGATCGAAACCCCGGCCGACACGCCTGCCGATACACCGAACGAGCCCGGTGTGGCGACGTCGACCTGGACGCGCACATCGCGGCCCGCGATCTCGCCGGCCACGCGACGGAGGTAGTCGCTGACCTCGCGGCTCTGGACCTTCTCCTTGAAGAAAGACTGCTTATCGCTGAACGCGATCTTCAGGACGCCGTCCGACAGCTGGATCCAGACCGCCTGCCCGAGGATGCCGCCGATGGCGGCGCGCTCCGCGTGCACCTTGCGGAGCATCGATTCGACGGGCTCCTGGGACGCGGGAGCCGCCGGCGCGGAAGGCCCGGGCACGGGGGGCGCCTGCGCCTCGGCCGCGCCGGGCCGCGGGGCGGCGGTCGCGGGGCGGACGGGTTGGGGCGAGAGGCGCGTGCCTCCTTGAGGTGCCGGCGCAGGGCGTGTCCCGGAGGACGGCCCCGGGGTGGACGGCGCCGCGCCGCCATCGCTTTCCAGGCGCGCGATCAGCTCCTCGATCGGCTGCAGATCCCCGAGGCGCGCCAGCTTGATGCCGAGCGCTTCGAGAAGGAAGCGCGGATGGGAGGAGCCCTTGACGCGCGGAATCTCTCGCGTCATCAGCTCCAGCAGGCGCAGCAGCTCGTCCTCGCCGAAGACCGAGGCGCTCTCATCGAGGGCGCGGATCTCCTCCGGCGTCCCCGAGAGGTAGCGCTGCGGCTCGGCCACGGTGCGGGCGAGGAGAAGGTCGCGCCCGTGCGCCATGAGGTCCTCCAGAAAGTCGACCGGCTGGTAGCCCTTCTCGAACACCGTGTCGACGATGCCGACCAGGCGGGTGCAGTCGCGCGCCTTGACCGCGGCGTAGAAGCCGGCGATCAGCTCGCGGTCGATGACCCCCAGGATGGTGCGGGCCATCTCGTCGGTCACCTCGTTCCCCGAGAAGGCGATCACCTGGTCGAGGGCGCTGAGCGCGTCGCGCAGCGATCCCTCGGACGCCCGACAGATGAGGTCGAGGGCGCTCGGCTCCACGCGGACCCCCTCGCCTTCCGCCACGGCCCGCAGATGCGCCAGGATCTCGGCGGCCGGGATCTTGCGGAACTCGAAATGCTGGCAGCGCGACAGGATGGTGAGCGGGATCTCGCGGTACTCCGTGGTGGCGAACACGAACACCACTTGAGGGGGAGGCTCTTCAAGCGTCTTGAGGAGCGCGTTCCACGCCGGGTCGGTCAGCATGTGGACTTCGTCGACGATGAAGATCTTGCGGCGATCGCGGGCGGGCGCGTAGCGCACGGTCTCGCGGAGCTCGCGCACATTCTCGATACCGCGGTTGCTGGCGCCGTCGATCTCCAGGACGTCCATGCTGCGGCTCTGCGCGACCTCGCGGCAGGAGGCGCACTCGTTGCAGGGCTTCGGCGTCGGTCCCTGCGCGCAGTTGAGCGACTTGGCGAGCAGCCGCGCCACGGTCGTCTTGCCGATGCCGCGCGGTCCGGAGAACAGATAAGCGTGGTGGATGCGCTGCTGCTCGATCGCGTTGCGCAGCGTCGTGACGATCGGCTTCTGCCCGACGACCTCCTCGAAGGTCTGCGGGCGGTACTTGCGGGCTATGACCTGATAGCTCATGGATGTGCCGGAAGCGGGCCTGAGAGCCGGTTCAAGCGGATCCGCGGCACCTGCGAGGTCCGCCTTACGGCTGCTCCCTTCCGGGCCTGACCGGGTTCGGTGGTTCGCATCGCGCGGGGCTCGAACCGGCTGTCACGCCGGCTTCCCCGGCACGGTCACGTCGCGACGGGACGAAGACGATCGACCGCCGGCGATGCTAACCCAAGGGCCCGGGGCTGTCAACGCGGAGAGAGGGTCCGATCGCGGTCTCGTCCGCCCGATGACGCGCGCCGGATCAGCGTCGCGACCGGGCGTCGAGGCTGAGCGGGCCGGCGCCATAGGCGCACACGAGCAGGAGCCCTCCCATGATGCCCGCGTTCTTCAGGAATTGCAGCAGCTGCACGGTGCGCTCGCCGGCGGCGAGGCTCCAGAAGTTGTGGAACACGAGCGTCGTCGGGATGAGGAAGAGAAGCAGCAGCGCGGCTCCGGCCCGCGCCCGGAATCCCAGGACCAGCGACAGGGCGCCGAGCAGCTCGCAGGCGATCGCGATCCACAGCAGGGCGGAGGCCATCGGAATCCCCTTCGCGGTCATCGACTCCGCGGCGCGCGTGGAATCGAACGCCTTGATGAGCCCGCTGGCGACGAAGACCAGCGACAGCAGCACGCGTCCCAGGAGCGTCGTGATCCGGATCATCTCTCCCTGCATGATGGGTCCTCCCTGACGGGGCGAGTGGCGGAGAGGGTGGGATTCGAACCCACGGTGAGGTTTCCCCCACACACGCTTTCCAAGCGTGCTCCTTCAGCCACTCGGACACCTCTCCTTTTGGACGCGTTCGGCGCGGCTTCGGCCGCCGGACGGGCCGGGATGATAGACCGGCACCCCCAGTGAGTCAACGCTGCGAGGCGGCGAGGCCGGGGCCGCGCCCGCGGGGGACGCCTCCGCGACGCTCGCGCGTCGCTCGGCTCGGCTTCGTTCGCTCCGCCCCGCGCGCCAGAAGGCGCGCGCGGGGGCCCCGTCGCTCACTTCTCGCACGCCCCCGCGACCCAGTCCCGGCGCCGCTTCGCCGCGGTCTCTAGGGGTAAAAAGTGCTAAAATTCAAGGCACGCAAGAGGTCCCCGTGAGGCCACAGTTTTTCCACATTTCCGTCCACAGCACAAGTGGCCGTCTCCTCAGTATGTTGGGCCCGATCTGTGGATGCCCCACAACATTTTGTATCGAGGGCCTTGACAGACCCCCATCGGACGAGTACAAAGATGGCCGGCCGGGCGGGGCGTCCGCCGACGGGAATTCGACGATCCGAGACACGACGCCGCCGACCCCGGACGAAGGACATCAGCAGGCAGCCAGCAGTGCATCCGGGAGGGGCAGCGGTGGATCTGGCCGCTGCCGGGGGACCCTTTTTCGGCCCGTTTTCGGAGGCCGGTCGGGTGCATGGGTCGCATCGGGAGTCTCGTCACGTCCGCGCCTTTAGGCCGCCGGACAGGAGAGGTGACGGAATGAAGAAGGAGTCCGAGCTGAGGGGGCGAAAGATGTCTTCGACGCCGCAGGAGAAGCCCGCCCGGTCGCAGCCGCAGACCGGCTTTGCCGCGCCCCTGTCGATGAGACGTGCGGCCGATGGGCTCCGAATCGAGCGCTACTTCACACGCCCCGGCGCGGATCCCTTCGAGGAAATCGAGTGGGAGCTGCGCAGCGCCGTCATCACCAACGAGAAGGGTGAGATCGTCTTCGAGCAGAAGGAAGTCGAGGTCCCGAAGTTCTGGTCGCAGACCGCCACCAACGTGGTCGCGTCGAAGTACTTCCGGGGCACGCTCGGGACCGCCGCGCGGGAGCGCAGCGTCAAGCAGCTCATCGGCCGCGTGGTGCGCACCATCGGCGCGTGGGGTCGGGGCCAGGGCTACTTCGACAGCGAGTCGGACGCCCAGACGTTCGAGGCCGAGCTGAAGCACCTCCTGGTCTACCAGAAGATGTCGTTCAACTCCCCCGTCTGGTTCAACGTCGGCATCGAGTCGAAGCCCCAGTGCTCGGCCTGCTTCATCAACTCGGTCGAGGACACCATGGACTCGATCCTGACGCTGGCCCGCACCGAGGGGATGCTGTTCAAGTACGGCTCCGGCACCGGCACGAACCTGTCGCCGATCCGCTCCTCGAAGGAGCTCCTGGCCGGCGGCGGCACCGCCTCGGGCCCCGTCTCCTTCATGAAGGGGTACGACGCCTTCGCCGGCGTCATCAAGAGCGGCGGCAAGACCCGGCGCGCCGCCAAGATGGTCATCCTGAACGTCGATCACCCCGACATCGTCGAGTTCATCAAGTGCAAGCAGGAGGAGGAGAAGAAGGCCTGGACCCTGATCGACGGCGGCTACGCGTCGGCGCTCGACGGCCCCGCCTACTCCTCGATCTTCTTCCAGAACTCGAACAACTCGGTGCGCGTCAGCGACGACTTCATGCAGGCGGTCCTCGAGGACCGCGACTGGCAGACCCGCGCCGTCACCGGCGGCGATACGGTCGAGACCATCAAGGCGCGCGACCTCGTGCGCATGATCGCGGACGCGACCTGGGCCTGCGGCGATCCCGGCATGCAGTTCGACACCACTGTCAACGAGTGGCATCCCTGCCCGAATACCGGCCGCATCAACGCCAGCAACCCGTGCAGCGAGTACATGTTCCTGGACGACTCCGCCTGCAACCTGGCGTCCCTGAACCTCATGAAACTGACGACACCCGAGGGGGAGCTGGACGTCCCGGCATACAGGAAGGCGATCGAGACGACCATCCTGGCGCAGGAGATCATCGTCGACAACGCCTCCTATCCGACCGAGCGCATCGCCCGCAACTCGCACGACTACCGACCGCTCGGGCTCGGCTACGCCAACCTCGGCGCGCTGCTCATGTCGCGCGGGCTGGCCTACGACTCGGACGCCGGGCGCGACTACGCCGGGGCGATCACCGCCGTCCTGACCGGCCACGCCTACGTCGAGTCGGCTCGCATCGCGGAGAAGATGGGGCCGTTCAACGGCTTCGAGAGGAACCGCGAGCCGTTCCTGAAGGTCATCAAGAAGCACGGCAGCCACGTGCAGAAGATCGACCCGGCGCACGTGCCTCTCGATCTCTACACGGCGGCCCGTGACGCCTGGGTCGAGGCGCACGACCTGGGCAACCGGCACGGCATCCGGAACGGGCAGGCGACGGTCCTGGCTCCCACCGGCACCATCGCCTTCATGATGGACTGCGACACGACCGGCATCGAGCCCGACATCGCCCTCATCAAGTACAAGAAACTGGTGGGCGGCGGCCTGCTCAAGATCGTCAACCAGACGGTCCCCAAGGCCCTCCAGCGGATCGGCTACAGCGACCTCCAGGTGAAGGAGATCCTCGAGTCGATGGACGAGAACGAGACCATCGAGGGCGCCCCGCACCTGAAGGACCAGCACCTGCCGGTGTTCGACTGCGCCTTCCGCCCGATGCGCGGCAGCCGCAGCATCCACTACATGGGCCACATCAAGATGATGGCGGCGGCCCAGCCGTTCATCTCGGGCGCCATCTCGAAGACGGTCAACGTCTCGTCCGACACGACGGTGGACGAGATCATGCAGGCCTACATCGAGTCCTGGAAGCAGGGGCTCAAGGCGGTCGCCATCTACCGCGACGGCTGCAAGCGCAGCCAGCCGCTCAACACCGGCAAGGAGGAGGCCAAGGCGAAGATCGAGCCGGTCCCCACGGCACCCGCCGCCGACGCGCCGCGCGCCGTGCGCCGGCGCCTCCCGGACGAGCGCCGCGCCATCACGCACAAGTTCTCCATCGCCGGTCACGACGGCTACCTCACGGTCGGGATGTACGAGGACGGCCAGCCGGGGGAGATCTTCCTGGTGATGGCCAAGGAGGGGAGCGTCGTCTCCGGCCTGATGGACTGCTTCGCCACCGCCGTGTCGCTCGCCCTGCAGTACGGCGTGCCGCTGCCCGTCCTGGTGGACAAGTTCAGCCACGTCCGATTCGAGCCGTCGGGGTTCACGAACAACCCGGAGATCCCGATCGCCAAGTCGATCATCGACTACATCTTCCGCTGGCTCGGGGCGAAGTTCCTGGGCCGCGAGGCGGCGCAGTCGATCGGCGTGCACGTCAAGCCGGAGGCGGGCGAGGGCGCACCAGGCCCGCAGACGTCGAACGGGCCGATCGCGGCGATGACGCCCGGCGGTCCGGGCGGACTGATCCCGGTGACGCTGGTGCCGGGGCCGTCGGGCTCCGCGGGGGCGGGCGGCTCTGGATCGGTCGGCGCCGCGGCGCACGACGCGCCGCGCCAGGTGTTCGCCTTCCGAACGGACGAGGACGCGCCGCCGTGTCCCGATTGCGGCTCGATCATGGTCCGCAACGGCGCCTGCTACAAGTGCCTCAACTGCGGCTCGACCAGCGGCTGCTCGTGAGTGCGCGGGTGGCGCACCTTACTCCTCGCAGGCCTCCTGGCGCTCGGGGCGATCGGTCTGTGGGCCTTCTGGATCGAGCCTGACTCGCTGCGGGTCGGGGAGTACCGCATCGCCGTGCCGCGCTGGCCCGAGGGCGCGCCGCTCCGGATAGCGCTGCTCTCGGATCTGCACGTCGGATCGCCCTATAACGGTCCCGACAAGCTGCGGGCGATCGTCAGGCGCACCAACGGCGCCGAGCCGCAGATCATCCTCCTGGCCGGCGACTACGTCATCCACGGCGTGCTGTTCGGCGCATTCGTGACGCCGGAAGACACGGCGGCGATCCTCCGCGACCTGAAAGCGCCGCTCGGCGTCTACGCCGTCCTCGGGAACCACGACTACAGCTTCAACGCGCCGCGCATCGCGCGGGCCCTGCGGGTCGCCGGCATCCGGGTGCTCGAGGACGAGGGCGTCAGGTTCGGCGGCCCGGGCGCGCCGGGGGAGGACGGCTCCGCGGGCGGCGCAGGAGCGCCTGTAGCCGTTCCTTCGTTCTGGCTCGTCGGAGTGAGCGACTTTCTGGATGGGCCGCACGACCTTCACAAGGCACTCGCGCAGGTGACCGACGAGGCGCCCGTGATCCTGATGACGCACAACCCCGACCTGTTCCCGGAGATTCCTGCGCGCGTCGGCCTGACGCTCGCCGGGCACACCCACGGCGGCCAGGTCTTCCTTCCGCTCCTGGGCCGGCCGATCGTCCCCTCGCGGTTCGGCGATCGCTACGCCGCCGGCATCGTGGTGGAGAGGGGCCGGAGCCTGTTCGTGACGACCGGGCTCGGCACCAGCATCGTTCCCGTGCGCTTCCGGGTCCCGCCGGAGATCTCTCTGCTGACCCTGGTCCCGGCCGGCTCCTGACCGAGTCAGGGCTCGGCCCGCGGCGTCCCTGCGCCGGGGAAGTGTCCGAGCGGGCCCGCCCCCTGTCCGAGGCCCGGGGCGGCGCGCAGGGCCGCCGTGACGTACTCGCGCGCCCGCGCGACGGCGGCGAGCGTGGAGAGGCCCGAAGCCAGCGAGGCCGCGATGGCCGCGGAGAACGTGCATCCGGTGCCGTGCGTGCTGCGCGTCGCGACGCGCTCCCCGGGGATCTCCGCGAAAGCGACGCCGTCGTAGAACAGATCGACGACCAGGGAGCCTGCGGCGTGCCCGCCTTTGATCACCACGACCTTCGGGCCCAGGTCCAGGATCCGCCGGGCGGCGTCGCGCCGGGCCTCGATCGTCTCGACCGCGATGCCGGCGAGGCGCGCCGCCTCCGGCAGGTTGGGCGTCACCACCTGGGCGAGGGGCAGGAGGAGCCGCACCAGAGGCAGCACGGCGTCGTCGCGCAGCAGGACGGCACCGCTCTTGCTGATCATGACCGGATCGACGACGAGGTGAGGCACCGCGTGGCGCCGGAGCGCCTCAGCCACCGCCTCGATGATGGCGGCGCTCGAGAGCATGCCGGTCTTGGCCGCGTCGCAGCCGATGTCGGTGAGGACGGCGTCGATCTGCGCCGCGACGACCTCCGGGTCGATCTCCTGGACGCGGGTGACGGCGACGGTGTTCTGGGCGGTGACGGCGGTGACCGCCGAGGTCCCGTAGACCCCGAAGGCGGCGAAGGTCTTGAGATCGGCCTGGACGCCGGCGCCGCCGCCGGAGTCGGACCCGGCGACGGTGAGCACCCGCTTCACGCCCGGGGCCCGGCCGCCCTCCGGGCCTCCGCGATCCGTCCCTTGAGGGCGCGGGCCGCCTGGGCCATGTCCTGGGCGGAGACGACCGCCGACACCACCGCGGCCCCCGAAGCACCGGCCTCGATGACCGCGGTGACATTTTCGAGCGTGATGCCGCCTATGGCCACGACCGGCACCTCGACCGCGCGCGCCACGCGCGCCAGGCCCTCCACTCCGATCGGCTCGCCGGCGTCCGGCTTCGTCGGGGTGGGGAAGACGGGACCGACACCAATGTAATCGGCGCCGGCGCGGGCCGCTTTCTTGGCCTCTTCGACCGTGCCGGCCGAGACTCCGAGGACCGATGGTGGCGGGAGCAGCCGCCTGGCCTCGCGCGCGGGGAGGTCCTCCTGCCCGACGTGCGCCCCGTCGGCCCCCGCCACCAGGGCGACGTCGACCCGGTCGTTCACCAGGAGCACAGCCCCGAATTTCCGGGCGATCGGCTGGATTTCGGTCACCAGCAGGCATAAGTTCTGTGCGGTGGCCGACTTGTCCCTGAGCTGGACCGCGTCGGCACCGCCGGCGAGGGCCGCGCGGGCGATGTCGGCGTGAGATCGCCCCGGGGTCAGTCCGGCGTCGGTGATGACGTAGAGGTCGAAGCGGGGCCAGCCGACGGACATGCGATCTCCGAGGGGACGCGGAATTCTACCATCATGCGCAAAGCCGAGCCGCTGAGCGCCACGGGGTACGCCGCCGCGCGATCCGAGCCGGATCGCTCGTCCTCCCCGCGCTCGCTGCTCGCCGATCTGCTTGCGCTCCGTGAACTGCAGGCCAGCCTGGCGCTCGAGGAGAGCGACGAGGCGGTCGTCCGCGTCGGGGCGAACGCCATCGTGGAGATCCTGACCCTCGACGGCGGCCTGGTCCTGGTCGACGGCTTCGGCAGCCGCCCCGAGATCCGCTTCGGCTGGCGTCAGGGGCGCACCATGGCGCAGCGCGAGATCGAGGGCCTGTCGCGCGCCCTCGGGCGCGAGCTGTCCGACGTCCGCGCCGGCCGCTGCGGCAACCTGCTGCTCAGCACCCGGGCCGGCGCCACCGCCCCGGCCGCGACCGTGCCGGCGGCCGCCCGCGAGATGGGCTTCGCCGCGGTCCTCATCCTGGGTCTCGGGAGCGGCGGGCGCCGCAGCGGCGCGCTCGTCCTGGCGAGCCGCGACCAGGACGCCTTCAGCGGCGAGCAGATGATCCTGGCGGAGATCCTGGCGTCGCAGATGTCGGAGCAGTGCGAGCGGATCCGGCTCCACGAGGCCACGGAGGCGATCGAGCCGCGCGTGCGGGAGGCCACGGAGCGCGCCACGCGGGGCCTTCTGGCCCGCATCACGGCGATGGAGGCCCAGGCCACGATCGCCTCGGCCGCCTCACAGTCGATCGACGCCGAGCGCCAGATGGAGCTCGTCCTCCGGAAGGCGATCGAGGTGGGGAAGCACCGGGCGGGAGCGATCTACCTCGTGGAGACGAACGACGCCGGGGACGATCTGATGCGCTTCGCGAGCGGGCAGGGGGACGCGGCCTGGCTGGAGCGGGCGCGGCTGCCGCGCTGGCGCTGCGGCGAGGGGCTCGCGGGGAGCGTGTGGGAGAGCGGGCAGGGGGCCGTCGTCGTCGACCTCCGCGTCGATGCCGCCGGCTTCGACGGTGAAGCGATGCGCCGCGCGGGGTACCGCCGGCTGTGCTGCGAGCCGCTCCGGGCGCGCGGCCGCGTCATCGGCGTCCTGGTGCTGCTCGGCGATGAGACGAAGCCGTACGAGGACGCGGAGCGGGCGCTGCTGCGCGCCATCGCCGAGCAGGTCGGCGTCTCCATCGACAACGCGCGGCTCCTGGGCGACGTCATGCGTCACAGCCTGGACCTGGAGTGGCAGGTGGAGCGGCTCTCGACCGAGCGCGCGCGCAGCGCGCACGATCGCAGCCTGCTCATCGATCTGGCCCTGTCGGCGGCCGGCGGGCATCCTCTGGATCAGAGCGCCTCGGAGATGCTGGAGAGGGCGATCGAGTTTCTGGACGTGGATGCCGCAGCGCTGTTCGCGCTCGACGCGCCGTCGTCGACGCTGCGCCTCGTGGATCAGCGCGGCCTGCGACAGGAGGCGCTCGAGGCGCTGCGGGAGCGGCCGGCGCGCGATGTGGTCTTGGGCGGAGGCCTCGCGGGAGAGCAGGAGGCGGTCGTCGACCTGGCCTCGAGCGCGATCCTCCTGGATGCCCCCTGGGCCCGGCGCGTGGGGTTCCGGCATCTCGCCGTCGTTCCCTGCCGGGCGCAAGGGGCGACGCGGGGCGTGCTGGTCGTCGCTTCGCGCTACTCCGGATCGCCGAACGAGGAGGGGCTGTCGGCCCGCGCCTCGACCGCGGCGCTGTTCGGCCTCGTGCTCCTGGAGGCGGAGGCCGGCCGCCGGTCCGCCGCGTCCAGCGCGATCTCCGGGGCCGCCGGAGCGAACCCGGCACCGCGGGCGACCGAGGCCCCGAGAGCGCCCGAGGATCCGCGGACGGCCGACCGGGGCGTCCTGGCGCGGGCGCAGAAGATGGACTCGCTGCGCACTCTCGCCCCCGACATCGCCCACGACGTCAACAACACCCTCGGCGCCATCATGGGCTACGCGAGTCACATCCGCGACCTGGTGCCGGACCACAACCCGGTTCACGGCGAGGCGGCGGTCATCGTCGAGCAGTCGCAGCGCGTGGCCGACATCGCGCGCCAGGTCCTGTCCTACGCGCAGGGCGAGACCGCGGGTCGGCATCCGACCACGGTCCGGCCCCTGATCGACGGCACGATCGCTCTCCTGGCCCGCACCCTCGGACCGACGATCGACATCGAGGTGCGGTGTCCCGAGGACCTGCCGCGGGTCCAGGCCGATCCCGGCCAGGTCCGGCAGGCGCTCATCAATCTGGCGATGAACGCCCGGGACGCCATGCCCAACGGCGGGCGGTTGGTGTTCGAAGGCCGCTCCGGGCACATCGATGCCCCCACCGCCGCCTCGATGCCGGGGCTGGTCCCGGGCGACTTCGTGTCGATCGTCGTCCAGGACAGTGGCGCTGGGATGAGCGAGGAAGTCGCGCGGCACGCCTTCGATCCGTTCTTCACCACCAGGGAGACGGGCAGCGGACTCGGGCTGACGATCGTGCAGGACATCGCGCGCGAGCACGCCGGTCACGTGGCACTCCACAGCGTTCCAGGCGTCGGAACGGCCGTGCGTCTGTACCTTCCGGCGAGCGCCCGGGCGGGAACGCGCGCGGAACCTGTCCATGAAGACGGGCGGCCGGCGCCGGCGCCGCACGTGGGGGAGGACTGGCCGGTACCTGCCGCCATCGCCGAGACAGGCGGCGACCTGGGCGAGTCCTCCATGGCGGAGCTGTGCGTCGCCACCGCCACGACGCTGTCGCTGCACCCCGGGGTCGAACCGGTCATGAGGCCGAGGCGGATCCTGGTGGTGGACGACGAGCCGGTGCTGGCCGAGATGGCGGCCGAGGTCCTCAAGAGCCGGGGGTTCGAGGTGCTGGTCGCCGCGGACGGCGTCGCCGCGCTCGAGATCTACCGGCGGGAATGGGGCCAGATCGGTCTCGTGCTCCTCGACATGATCATGCCGCGCCTCGGCGGTCTCGAGACCTGCCGCCGGCTGCTCGGGATGGATCGCTCCGCCCGGATCCTCATCTGCTCCGGCTACAGCAACAGCCAGCAGGCCCAGGAGGCGATCAAGGAAGGGGCCCTCGGGCTCCTGCCGAAGCCCTTCGACATGCGGGAGCTGATCGCCTGGGTCGAAAAGGGATTGCGTTTCTAGCCGCGTGGGAAACCCGGGCTAGGTGTATACTCCGCCGCACACTCACTGGGGGGATTTGATGATGCGAGGAGTGCGGCTCGACTTCTACCACAAACCCACCTGAACCAGTTGTCGAAAAGCAAAAGGTCTTTTGCTTAAAAAAGGGGCGGTTCTGGCCGAGCGGGATCTCGGCCGCGATCCACTGTCGACCGACGAGCTCTGGAAGCTGTTCGCCGGCCGCGACCCGCGTGAGTTCCTCAACCCCCGCAACGATCTCTATCGCCGGCTCAAGATGAAGGACGCGCCTCCGACGCCCGAGGACACCATCCACCTCATGGCGAAGGAGCCGAACCTGATCCGCAGGCCGATCGTGGCGCGGGGTACTGTGCGCGTCATCGGGTACGACGAGATAGCGCTCACACGGCTCTTCCGCTGAGCCGTCTCCAAGACTGCTGAGTCATCCGCGCCGGGGCCGAAGGCCCCGGTCGGACTGCCGTCACGGACCGGGAGGCGTGTCTGCGGGCGGCTGGTCGCCCACCCCGAGGAACTCCCGGATGGCCTGCCGCTCCTCCTCGTCGCGGATGCGCGTGAACAGCGCCGTGCCGAGGACGCGGATGGTGCCCGGCCGGTCGAACGGCAGCCGCGCGTACATCTTGCCTCCCTCGAAGTGGCAGGGGCTGCACCGGTCCTGGAGGATCGGCAGGACGCGCATCTCGAACGCCTCCTGATCTGCGTCCACGGCCTGGGCGGGCGCGGGCCCGACGGCGTCCCCGGCCACGACAGCGGCCGCGGACTCGGGAGGGAGCGACGCCGCCGAGGCGGTCCCGCCTCCGCCCGTTTCGGGCGTGGGGCGCATCGGTACGCACGCCAAGGCCGGCACCAGCATCAGGATCACAGCACCTGCCACGCCATGACGGAGCATGCCTGATTGTAACTCCTGCTATGCTCTTGCCGCGGCGCCCGCTTCTCCTCAGGCGCCGCGCGGAGATCCGATCATGAGGCGAGCCTCCCTGGTCCTCCCGGTCCTCCTCGCGGCGGGCCTCCCGGCCCCCGCGGCCCGCGCCGCCGACGCGGTGCAGGTGACGATCTACAACCGCGACTTCGCCCTGGTGAAGGAGACGCGCTCCTTTGC
>Ga0075428_100003606_pt1 | contig 16970 bp, 26 predicted proteins | sample RhiMetdeltSRZDD2_FD_75291 | JGI IMG/M metagenome (GOLD analysis project Ga0075428, IMG submission 75291) | Populus rhizosphere microbial communities from Tennessee, USA - Rhizosphere MetaG P. deltoides SRZDD2 | ecosystem: Host-associated > Plants > Roots > Rhizosphere > Soil | place: USA... | reverse complement strand
GTGTTCGAGGCCAAGAAGATTTCCTTCCGGCGTTCGTCCATTCAGATGATTGCCGGTCCGCCTGGCTCCATGAAGACTGTCCTCATGCTCAACATCGTGGACTCCATGGGCCCTGATGTTCCAACCCTGTACCACAGTTCAGACTCCGACGACTTCACCATGGCCACTCGTGTGCACGCTATGCGGACGGGCATGAGTACGGACGAGTCGGAGTTGCTCATCATGACCAACCCTGATCTGACTCAGGCTGCGCTTAAGGACTTCTCTCACGTCAAGTGGAGTTTCCATGCGGCACCCACGTTGGATCACATGTGGCAGGAAGCTGAGGCTTTCCGTGAGGTACATGGTACGTATCCTCACCACACCATCATCGACATCCTTATGGATGTCGACTACGAGGGGGCCGGAGAACAGAACTACTGGGCCCTCATGGCGGAGCTGAAGGTGATGGCTCGTGACCAGCAAACAGCGCTCACGATTGTCCATCACACATCAGAGTCAGCCAAGGGTGGCACGCCGCCTCCCCGTTCAGCCATCATGGGTAAGGCGAATCAGCTTCCCACTTGCATCATCACCCTTTGGGGTGATGCGCATAACGGATCGCTGGATGTGGCCGTCGTCAAGAACCGCTTCGGTCCGCAGGATGCAATGGCAAACAAGTTCTTCCGCATGAAGGCTGACCCTTCGATCTGTAAGATCGAGGAGGCGGAGGACGTAGATCTCATCTTCCGTGACGGGACTTCCGTGGATGATGACGAAAAGATCGATCTCTTCAGGGAGTAATCATGGGTGGTAGGTGTGCTGGCTGTGGCCAGCCGCACGGCAAGTGCTACTGCAATCCTCTTCCGCCTGGCCCCACACCGAGCGTGAAGTGATGTGCTGCTCTAATCCGTGCCTGGTTCCGACCTGGCATGGTGGAGTGTACGGTTACCTGTGCACCAACTGCTTGGCCTTCAGTCCCGCCGGGGGTGGACAGTGAGTGGCAGCTTCTCCGTCTGTGGCGGAGGATGTAGCGGTACTGGTGTAGTGCTAGTTCCGCGCCTTCTGCAGGCCGAGAAGGAAGGCGTTGCCGCCGGAGCCGAGGTTCTGGTAGAGCAGCAGTGCCAGCCCTGCCAGGGCACCGGCTGGGTGAACGGATCCAGCCGTGGCTGAGGCATTCATCGTCACCGGATTTCTCGGCGTCCTGCTGACGCCGGGGATCATCGTGACAGTCTGGTGGTACAAGAGTCATGGAAGATGACGAGCTAACTTCCTGCGAAGAGTATGGCCACCTGTACGAACCCTGCTACGGCCCTGACTGTGATGAAGATTGCAGCATCAGGACGTGCGCAGACTGCGGGGATGAGTACGAGGATGACTAGTCAGAGTAGGAAGCATCGTGGGTACCGAACTCAGGCGGCGTTCGCTCAGTACATTCGGACGCTATTCCCTTATGCTGAACCTACGGGGGCAGGCCGTCAGGGTCGTGACATTCTCAGTACGCCTGGCGTCTGGTTCGAGCTCAAGGCGAGGACCGGATTCAACCCCCTCGCTGCGCTGAAGCAGATCGAGAAGGAGAAGGCGGAGATCACAACTGCCGACCATGGTGTCGCAGTCCTCCGCATGAACGGGCAAGGCGAAGCAAACATCGGAGAGTGGGTGGTGTGCATGCGAGTGGACACGCTCACTCAACTCCTCAAGGAGGCTGGATATGGGCAAGAAGGATGAGCTGATGGATGACACCGTCCTCGCTTACGAGCAGAGTACGGGCAGTCTTCCGGATACTCGCGACTATGTCGCAATCGAGGACGCCGTGAGCGGCTACATCGCCGAACAAGAGGCGACGTCAAATGAGGGCCAGAGCAACAGCTGACAGGGAGTGGCCGATCTTTCCGATCGGCCCCATCCTTGAGATGTATGGCGGCGAACCCGTGCTGGATGATCGTGGTTGGTACGCGTACTCTTGTCCCTTCGGGGAGATGCATTCCTCCGGTGACGACAACAGTAAGTCAGCGTCCGTCAACACCGTAATCCATGTGTTCGTATGTCATGGCTGTGGGATGAAGGGTAATGCCACACAGCTCATCATGAAGAAGGAGAACGTTCCCTATGGGACAGCTCTCAATCGTGCAAAGGAAGTCTCTGGAGCGAGCAACGCTCCAGTACCAGGAACACCTGGAAGAGGCCGAGAAGTATCTGGCCGGTCGGGGAATCGATCTGGAAGCCGCGCGTTCAAGCGCACTTGGCGTCGTTCGTGATCCGATCCCAGGGCATGAGCACCTGAATGGCAGGCTCGCCATCCCGTACATGACACCAGGTGGACCGGTGAACATGAACTTCAGGTGCATTCAGGATCACAAGTGCAAGGACTTCGGTCACCCGAAGTACATCATGTGGTCCGGGCTTGAGGTCAACCTGTACAACGTTGAGGCACTGCATATCGCAGGGTCCGCCATCGCTGTAGCTGAGGGAGAGATTGATGCTCTCAGTTCGTCACTCGCCGGGATCCCCTGCGTGGGGATCTCCGGCGCCAACAAGTGGCAGGATCACTGGAACAACATCTTCGAGGACTTCACCCGAATCTACGTCTGGCAAGAGGGTGATGAGGCGGGGAAGAAGTTCGGTGACCGAGTTGTTATGGAAGTGGGGGCCATCAGGGTTCCCCTTCCTGACTCTCAGGATGTAAACTCGATCTGGATTGAGCAGGGCAAGGACGCCCTTCGAGCGAGGATCCGCAAGTGAGCAAGACCTTTCGCGGCTGGGCGGAAGTGGAGGACTGGAACATCCATCGGGCGTTCCGCCGTCCAGCCAAGCGTAAAAGTGAGATCGAGTGGCGCAAGTCTGCACTCGAAGAGATCGAAGAGTGGGAGCAGGAAAATGAGTGGAACAGTGTACCTCATTCTGAACGAGACGACCTTCCACGGGACCGATCAGGTGACGACTGAGGCTGTCGAGGCGTCGCTTGACCTTCAGGTTGTCCTGGATTCCATTCAGGATATCGCTGCCGACAATGACGTCTACGTGGCAGACGACGCAGATAGCGTCGTCCTCAAGGGTGAGTACGGAACTGGCGTGGACACCGATGAGTACTACATCGTAGAGATGGAGCTGAAGACCAATGGGTAAGCACAGCAAGGATCCCGCAGCTGAGGGCAGGGCCTTCGATAAGCGGTTCGCCGACAGTCAGGCTCGTGCGGCAAAGAAGGAAAAGCCTGCCGCACTCCCGCCTAAGCCTAAGAATCAGAGCGTCGGCATCCCCCAGAACGGTCCGTCCACGGGGGAGCCCAGTGAGTAAGCGCAAGGACTCCTTCGGAGTCGACGTCGAGGTGGGGGATATCGTTCTCTCCTGCCCTAAGCACAAGTGGTCCGCCAAGCCTGAGGTTGGGCGCGTGTCCGGAGTTTTCGACTCCGGCCGCGTGACTATCCAGGTCCCCGAGAGGGCTACCATCTACGCCTATCAGGAGGGCGCTCCCGATATCGAGCAGGAGTCCTACCGGTACGTTCCGGATGAGGATGCCAAGCTCGACGCGTGGGGTCGCAGGCCCTATAAGCGAGAGTCCTACACCCAGATGGTTAAGGACTACACCATCGTTGGGCACAAGTGGAAGTGGCTGCGCAAGCAGGCCGCCGACATCACCCTGATCGTCCTCCGCAAGGGGAGTGAGGCCAAGAAGGATCTCACCGAGACACTTGCCGAGAGGGTCGGGTTCAATGAGCTGACTCGCAACCTCGAACTGAACTACGATGCAGTCACGCCCGAGCTGGACTAGTACCTTCTTGGACATCGCAGGGATTATGTCTCAGCGAAGCACATGCTCCCGCCGTAAGGTGGGGGCTGTGCTGGTCCAAGACAGGCGCATCGTGGCGACAGGCTACAACGGACAGGCGAGCGGTCAGACCCACTGTGTTGATGGTGGGTGCCCGAGAGGAAAGCTCTCTCATGAAGAAGTTCCGCCCAATGCGGACTACAACCAATTCCCCTGTACGGCAATCCACGCGGAAGCTAACGCTATCATTCGCGCAGGACATGCGCTCACGAAGGGCGCAACGCTGTACATCACCACCGAACCGTGCCAGCAATGCTGGAACCTCATTCAAGGAGCAGAGATTGAGCGAGTCATCTGGTCGGACGGAGTCGGTACCCGAAAGCGTACTCCCTGACATTCCATGGATTCCGGCAGCTCTCGACGAGATGCGAGTGACGCTGTCCGAGAAGAATGCCGACTATAAGATCGGTGGAGAATTCAGCAACTTCGAGTTCGCTGCACAGGTGGCAGGTCTGACGCCTGCCCATGTCATGATTGCCCAGGTGGGCATCAAGCTTGGGCGCCTGATGGGGCTGCTTCAGTCCAATAAGGATCCGAACAATGAGTCGGTAGCCGACACCATCAAGGATCTCCATGGTTACGCTGCCATCCTCCATGCGTGGAGCATGAGGGCCGAGCACGTCGACGCGGGGGAGTGAGCAATGAAGATCTACGTAATCGGAAAGACGCAGGCTGACCTGTTTCCCTACATGGGTGACAGTCGTCGCGTCATGCCTGGCAAGGCTGATGGCAGCGCCTTCGAGGCGCGCCACAAGGGGATGGTCAAGGGATTCCCTGACACCGCATCGGAGGGCGAGGCCCTAATCGAGTTCGCCGGTCGACTGTGCTATGAATCCTTCGACATGCCGAACCCTAAGACTGCAACTCGGGCTGGCTACATCGCCAACATCCTAATGCAGAACCACGAGAGCGTGCTTGAGCACGTCTCTGTGACGTTCTACGTTGAGGGCGTCAGCCGGAACCTCAGCCATGAGCTGATCAGGCACCGTCACCTCAGCTTCTCGGAGCTGTCTCAGCGGTACGTCAACATGGAGGAAGCGAACTACATCGTTCCTCCGGCCTGGCGTCAGGGAATTGGTGGCGACTCCATCCCCCTCTCGGATTGCAGCATCGATCATGCCCAAAGGTACCGAGAGAACGTTGAGGGTGACCTCGATGCTGGCCTAACACGCAAGCAGGCGCGCGAAGCTGCGCGCTACTCCCTGCCCGCCGGTACGGAGACTAAGTTCGTCGTCACTGGCAACCTTCGGGCATGGCGTGACGTGCTCAAGAAGCGTGACAGCAAGTTCGCAGATGCGGAGATGCAGCTGTTCGCGAAGGAAGTCAAGCGTCAGCTTGGTGAGCTTTACCCGAACGCTCTCGGAGACCTGCATGAGGGTGGTAGTAGTTGAGAGACTGCCGGACGGCAGACTCCGTATGAGGATCGTGAATAAGGAGAAGTGACGTGACGGGTACGGACGCAACCGTTAGAGAGTTCGGCGGGTCACCGTACCCGGCACAGTACCGAGCCACCAGGAAGTCTGACGGCCGGTACTACATGGAGATTCGCTACGGGAAGCAGCAGTCTCGCAAGTGGATCCGCCCCCAGGATGTGATCTTCAAGAGGAAGGTCATTGAAGTGTTCATCGAGAAGGCGAGTGAACTGTGAAGTTCGAGCAAGAGAACCGGAAGTTCCGCCCTATGACCATCACGCTGGAGACTGCGGATGAGGCCCAGGCTCTCATCGATATCCTCGGTGGGGTGACTGGTGCGCAGGGGGATAGCCTGGCGTACAAGATTTACACGGCCATCGACAAGGCTGGCTTCGACTACGACCCCAACGCCTACACTGGCTCCCGTCGTCGCAATACCGAGGATGACGACTGATGCAGTTCATCCTTCAGATGTGGTCATGCATGCGATGTCATGCCGGTCCATATCCTGACTCGCAGCCGATCTGCTCACACTGTGGGTACGGAAAGAACGGCTGAACGCAAAGAAGAGGGCCCCCGAAAGGGGGCCCTCTTCTTATTCTGCTGCTGGAGTCACTGACTCCTGAGGATACGCTGGACCAGCCTGTCCACCACTGGAACCTGCATCAGTCGCGTAAGGACGGCAGACGTCGCAAGGATTGACGCTCCCACTCCAGCGGTAGCATTCAATCCCAGTGCGTCCACTAGCGCAGGGAGTGCGGGGATCAGCCCCAGAGTCACCTGCACCGTGGTTCGAATCGTCCTTGCCCATTCTTGCTTCACCTTACTTTCCTCGATTCTTCTTTGCGGCAGCTGCCTTCTTGATGACCTTCTTGGCAGTAGCCTTGCCCTTCTTGAGGGCCATGGCCTTCTCGCCTGGTGTTGGCTTCTTCGGGTATGGCATGTCACGCTCCATATGGAAAGATGCGTTCAATCTCTTCAGCAGTAGCATCATCGATGATGCCACTGGTACGGATGCCAGCGAGAAGCTGGAGTCCGCGAATGTGGGAAACTGTTCCGTCATCAAGGTCTCCGGTCTCCATGAGACCGAACACCCGCTGGAAGTATAGTACGGCCTCCCTATCGGAGTCGGTGACTACCTTATAGATCCTCGACGTGTACCAGGCGGGCTTCTTGTTGGGCATATCGTGCTCTGTCATGCCCCCACCTTTACTGCAATGCGATCCACTACGGACCTAACGCCCCTGACCTCAACCTTTACGGCTTCAACCTCGGCCCTCTGGGTCACCATCTCCTCAAGGAAGCTGACCCTGGTCTTGAGATCGATCAGCTCCGCATCCCTCTTGCCTAGCTCCTCCTGAAGTGTGTCGACCTTAGTCTGTAGTAGGCCAACGACTTCGACGGCGGTGCTTGCCACCTGTCCGGTGCCCAGCTTGACTCCACCGAAGTATCCTCCGGCGATGCCTGCTGCTCCGATCAGGACGTTGATGATGCTATTGGCGTCCATATGTCTCTCCCCTTAAGTGCTCTCGGCAACCGTCCTCATTACGACGGTTAGATAACCTCCAAGAGTGCCCTGATTCGGTCCCGGTGGGGCGGTCTGAATGAACTGCCAGTCGTCGATGACGACCTGAGTAACAAGATTCTCCTGTAGTTCCTGATACAGTACAACGTCGCCCGCTCGGGCGACTGCCTTGAAGTCCTCGAACCTCTCCCTGGCATAACCGTCGTATCCGATCCTCTGTCCGGTGCGGTCAGTCTCCTCGTTGAGGAGTAGGTAGGTGTGCGAGATGATCCTCTGGCGGATGGATCCTGGCAGCGCCTTGAGCTGCCAGCCATTGAGTACTCCACCAAAGGATGTGTCGGATCCTCGTAGCAGAGTGAACTTCAGCTTGATCCAGTTCTGCGGTCCGGCTGGAGTCTGGATACCAACGTCACCAGTTCCCGATGGAATCGTGGGGGAGTATGTGATGGCGGGGACTTCCCCGCCTCCCTCAGGAAGGATGGATACTGCCACGTTACCGCGCAGCGGTGATGGTGTCCTGATGCTGAAGAACTTGTAAAGCTTGGGCTCCTCGGTGTTGAACCTAATGCGTCCAGTCTCAAGGAATCCCTCAGCGAGTAGCAGGCTCGCCTCCTCCCTGTACGCAGAGATGCTATCGATAGTGAACACCTTGCGATTGGAGGCGCCGAACATGGTCACCGAACTGATGTGGTCATCGAAGCCGGGAGCGTAGATGTCACGGGCGTAGGCGTACCTCACAGCCCTCGTGGTCTGCTCCTGGATGGTTGCACCCAGGTCCACCCTGAAGAGGCCAGAGGCGCCATTGTGGGCGTTCTCAGACCCAACCCACATGAACCTGTCGTTGCCCACGATCCCCTCGCAGCCCCCGGTGGGCTCGAAGAGTAGTGGCCCATAGGCCACGTCTCCATTCTGGTCGATCTCTCCAACTCGGAATCCCTTGTTGGTTGCGATGCCCACAAACGAACCGACATAGCTGTAGATGGTGCGAATGATCTCACCGGAAGGCATGGTTGCAGTCACGCCGGACCAGGCCAGCACTGGAACGCCAGCACCAGTCACGGTTGGAGTGAACTTATGGATCTCAGAGGTGGTGCCAGAGTCTCCCGCCACATAGATGGCGGTCGGCCCATCGGTGATGGACTTCCACGTCCATGCATCATCCTGATGAGTGAAGGTTGGAGTGGGAAGGGCGGCCGGTGCGCCGCCCGTCACTAGCTGATAGACGGAGTTGTCGTGTCCGAGAATCAGGCGACCCTTGACGAACTCGATCTCGGCAGTGGTGTTCAGTGCATTGGTGTACAGCTGAGTAGGCGCTGCCGCGTCCACTCCATTCCATACTCCGTTAGCCCTGGCAATGAAGTACCTCTTGCCGGATGAGGTGATGTCTCGGATGTCCTGAAGGGTGACGCCGATGACGGAAACGTCGGCAGCATCAGTGACCTTCCTCAGCTCATCTCCCCTGACCAGCCAATAGGCGTCGACATTGGATGTGTCAACGAATCCACGAGCAATCAGAGGAAGCTTGGCCGTAGAGGTTCCAGCGGTGGACTGACGCAGTAGGCTCAGCGCACCAGCATTCCAGGGGTCAACCCCGAGGCTATCTGCAAACCTGAAGTTGAACTGGTTATCGTTGTCGGGATCCTGGTAGAGAACGCCAGCTCCACCCGTAAAGGTGGACTGGCTCCTCAGCCACCAGCCCTCAAGAGACTGCTCGCCCGGCTCGGCAAACGAGTCGAACTGCTGCTTCCTGATCTCAGCCATACGCTCAGTGTATGGGCGCTGATCATTAGTGGCAGACAGGAATGGAATGCCAGCAATAGCGTAGTCGTACGCGTTGTCCTGTAGGTTGTACTGCCCCTGAACGGCGGCCCCAAGGCCGCTGAGCTGGTATGGGATCTTACGTACGAGGGTTGCCATGCTTTACTCCTTACACGCAGGCGTGCCAGTCGGCAGGGATGGTGAGAGTACGCGACGCGCCTCCCGCATCCTGCATACGCAGGGTCATGCCAGTCGTAGTCACATTGAAGGCTCGCACGATGAGTGCCGAGCTTCCAGAGGGGAAGGTGGTGGTGCTAGAGATGGCGCATGTCACCTTGGGCGTGGACGGGAATGCGATTGGGAAGGTGACGTTGACATCCACCTGAGCGCTGGAAGAGAACACGAAGCTCTCCTGACCGACCTGCATCGGACGATACAGGATGCCGGTGGAAGTCTGAGTGATTCCACCACCAGCCGACACCGCTCCAGTGAGGGTCGACGTGCCGTCAACGACCAGGTTCGCATCAGTGTCAATGGTTCCCAGTGCGTGCACCGCACCAGCTGCTGTCACATTCAGGAGGTTGGTTCCAGCGTTGTTCCTCACCTGGAACACGTTGGCAGTCTGAGATGCGGCAGCATTGACGTCGAGAGTAACCGCAGCGGGAGAGATGGACGTAATGTTCATCTCTCCGGTAGCGCGCCAGAAGGCGCGTGCCGCTGCCCCGGAAGCGTTAGTGATGGTGAATGCACGCTGAGTACCACCAGCCGTATCATTCTCTGGGATCATCTCGTATCCCTGTGCGCCGTTCGTCAGAACGGTACGCACAGTTCCACTGGATAGAACCCTGAAGATGTCGGTAGTTCCGTCAGACTTGGTTGCCCTGAACTTGTAGAGAGCGCTAGAGGAGTCCGTGGCTGCCTTGTTGCGGGCCGTATAGGCACCCTCGGAGTTAATGACTGCAACCTCATTGGCTCCACTGTTGGGCTTTAGTACCAGGAGGTTGGTGGACGGGAAGGAGGCGTCGCCATTGATCGTGGTCTGCCACCCAAGACCACCGCTTCCAGTATTGAAGATGTCAATACGGTTGAGCGTGCCGGTTGCCATGTTGAGGGTCTTGTTGCTCAGGGTCTGAGTGGTGTCGGTACCGACCACTGCGGTACCGCCAGCAAGACCATGCACGCCAGTGCTGGCATTCTCGTGATTACGAGAGTCGGCGAAATCACGAGCCGAACTGACGTGCCTGACCCTTGCGCCCGAGTTGTGAGTGGCGGCGGAGGTACCGTCAATCGCTCGGGTGATGGTGAGAGTGGTACCGGCCGCGTTAGTGACCTCCACCAGCTCCTCGACGGCGCCTTCGTAATCGACTGCCATCGTGTATGGGTAGGTGACAGGCAGACCCGATACGGATGCGACCTGCATAGTAGTGTTTGCCGGTGCGATACCGGATACGAGTGTGGTCTCAGCAGCAACGCTGCTGTAGTAACGGACGGTCATGGCGCTCCCTTATCCGTTGAAGGTCTGGTAGGACTCGAACAGCTGCTGAAGCCTCGAACGCTCCTCCTCAAGCCTCTTGGAGTAGAGGGCAAGGAAGTACTGGGAAGCCTGGCTAGCCGCACTGGTAGGCACCAGCGGTGCCCGCTCGGTAGCCTCGATAGAAGACTGCTGAAGTCGTCCAGCCTCATAGGCTGGAAGGAGGCGCCAGATGGCGCCGTACATGATGAGATCCACGTATCGCTCAGGGAAGCCGGTGGAGGTGAAGAGGTCACCATCATTGGTCAGGAGCGTGGGAGCCTTGGTGTAGCTTGCTCGCACGTTCCTTCCGGGAACGATGCGGTCATAGATCTGTAGAGTCTTGCCGGTTGGCGTTGGAGTTGGCTTCACCTGGCCGGATGTGGTGCTGGCCATCGGATTGAATCGCCAAGACTGGACTGGAAACCATACTCCGGACGGGCCGATCGTATTGGCTACGACCTTGTACACATCATCCGCATCGGAGGGAATCGGGTACTCGTACCGAGCTGCCAGGTAAGGGAACTCGTACTGAGCGAACACCCACAGGTCTGGATAGACGCCATTGATGGCGTCGTTGATGGCCTCCTTGATCCTGACGCGAGGGAAGCGAGGATCGGAGGTGATGATGTCATTGGCTGCGTGAGTCGCGGCAACCGTGGCTTCGCGGCCACGTCCATTGACTCCCGCCATGACCATGCCCACTCCAGTGGTGTAGTCATAGTTCTTGGCCAGGATTAGTTCATCGCCGATCTCGATCAGGCCACGAGAAAGGCTCTTAGCGGTGCTGGGGTCAACGCTGAAGGTGGTGTCCGAGGCAGTCATAGGTGCCGTAAGGAAGGACACGGACGCCTGGTCCTTGGTGTAGCCGAGTAGCTGCTGCCTAACTCGGTCTACCAGATTGCTGAAGGTGACTGCCACGGTCACTCCTTAAAGGATAAATCCGTTTGCGGTAGCAGAGGCGCTGGTGGCGCCTCCTGTATTGAACTCAAGAGTAACGGCGTTGCCCTCTGGAGCCCTCACGACAACCTCGATCATGCAGCTGTCGGTCACTGTACTCAGTGCGAGCCCAGTCATGGAGAGCTGGTGAATGATGGTTCCCGTAGCGGGCTCAGCATTGGTGCCAACGACGACTTGTCTGCGTTTAAAACAATCAGACCGGTGTCGGAACCGACTGAAACGGTTCCTTCGACACGGACAGTCTTTTCTGCCATTGTTCCCCCTGTGCCAACCCTAGCTGACGCTCACGTCAAACATAGGCTTGTTGGCATCGTAGGCCCGACCCATTCGCTGAGACATTTCCTCAGCCTTCTGGATCTGTGCACCAGAAGTACCGGCAGGCTGAATGCCCTGCTTCCTAGCATCTCGGTACCTCTGAAGGTCACCATCGAATCGCTTTGACTTTCCGGTGTCCGCTAGGTTCGGATTGAGCTGAAGGTTCTTAGCCCTCATGCACGCCCCGAAGGTGGCGTGATCCTTGGTGGCGCATGAGGCTGAACAGTTAGTCACTGTTCTCTTCTCCATAGATTCCCTGACGGTACGAGCTGTGCTCGTGCCTCAGGTCGGCATGCTTGACGCGAGACATGACCTGATGTAGGCCGGTCTCAAGGATGCCCTTCTCGTTGTTCTCGATGTTGCTGGTGCGACCACCAGGGCCAGCGACACACATGTCATAGCCCGCGCATAGCGGGTGGTACGTGGGATCGCAAGCCTCCTTGGCCGGATTGTAAAGGTGAGCCATGACTTCTCCTTACGCTGGAGTGAAGTTAGCGGAGGTTGCGACACCGCTGCTAATGAGGTTTGCCTTGACCGTGTCGTTTACGATGTGCTCGTATCCTCCACGGAAGTAGTGAAGCCCTGCTGCTTCCGGCGTATAGTTGCCGAAGCCGTTGTTTGGAATGTTGGTAGCCCCAAGCTCGTTGGTGTACGCATCGTAGCGCACCTCAACATAGACGCCGGGGGAAGTCTCCTTGGTGGAGATTGCCCTCGGGATGCGGTAGCGCTCATGCAGAGCGTTCCACGCAAAAGGAGCCTCCTCCACGGTATTCAGGGTGTAAAGCCAGTTGGCCATGGAAGAGGCTCCAGTTCGTTAGACGATCTTATACAGGGAGACGTAAGACCAGGTGCGAATGTCTCCGCCACCAAGGTCCACCTCGAAGAAGCTACCTGCACTGTCGATGTTCAGGACATCGAGGTTGGTCGCTTCGGACCCGTAGCCGGTAAGCGTTACTCCGACTCCCCACTGAGGTGTTGGAGGCGTGACGTTTCCAGTCTTCACGAAAGACTGAAGGAACTTGACACTCACGACAACATGGTCATCGTTAGCGTCCTTGAACTCGAAGAAGTAACTGTCGCGCCCAACGACGGTGATGCCCGAATAGACATCACCGTCAATGAAGGCGTTCCCGACAGCCCCTGGAACCATGAGGCTCAGGGCCATGAGGGACTCCTAACTATTACGCGTTGGCAACCAGGTGCCAAGCGGATCCATCGCTTACGATGGTTGCCGCACCAGCAGTACCGGCAGCACCAACCGCAAGGGTGGTTGCTCCGTTGATGGTTTCCGAACCAGAACCGTCAAGCGTGACGGTCTGGGTGGCAGTTGCGTCACGCTTGACGGTGTACTGGCGCCCAGGCTGGACAGTAGCAACAGCCGGAAGGTTGACGGTTACGTTCGCAGCCGGAGCTGCGACAAGCAGAATGTAGTCATTCTGAGTGAGAGTGGTGGTCGCCGACACGGTACGAACAGTGTTGGCGGTGTTGTCGAGACCAGACATGTATCCTCCTTGGATACCAAAGAAGGGGGCAGCCTTAGCTGCCCCACTTCTCTAGCTGTTAGTTGGCACCGATAGACGATGCGGACTCGGCACGAATCAGTGCCTCCTGGCGATAGATGTTCCAACCGGCCACGCCGTACCAGCCGAGAGGCTGGAAGCGGGTCAGCTTGTCCACGACAGGACCGCGAACAGTGTGGAACTCCTCCGCGACAGCCTCGGCAAGCGCCTGCTGTCCGGTGAACAGAGTGTTGTAGACATCGACAGTTCCACCAGCACCAGCGTTGACCTGGATGGTGGAACGTGGGGTCTCGATGAAGACAACGCCCTCATACGCACCAATCTCGGATGCCCAGATGTTCTCGGCAGCGGAGTAGTTGTGCGGGTCACGCCATGCGGCGCTTCCGGTCTCAGCCTTCAGGTCGTGCGTAACGTCCGGGTGGGCGTACGCAGTGAAGAACGATCCCTTGTTGGGGTGAACCTTGTTGCCACGGAGCTTCGCAACAGCCAGGCGAACCCAGGTGGAGGCGAAGATGTCACCAGCGGCAGTTCCGACAGTGGTCTGTGCTCCGTTGTAGACGGGGCCAGAGGCACCGTTGTCACGGATGTAGTTAGTTCCGCCATCAAGGACGGCACGAACAACAACGTCGATCGAGTCGACAAGGTTCCACGCCACCTGGTCAACAAGACCGGCAGTGACGTCAGTGAAGCTGAACAGATCCAGCTTGTTGGAAACGAGGATAGAGTTACCGTACTCGTTGAGAGTCACAGTGACCTGCGTTGGGTTACCGGCCGCTACGGCGTCCGGGTCCACCAGCTCATTCAGGGGCGTGGTGGCAAGCGCAAGGTCCTGGTACAGCTCGAAGACTACGGAGCTACCCGGCATGCTCTGCTGAACAGGGCGCTTGTCGGCGACCTGACGGAACATGGGCTGTGCGCGGAGTGCGAACTCAAGCGCGCGGTCGTACGAAGTCTGGACGAGGTTGCCCATCGCCACAGTACCGGTAAAGGCGTTAGCCATACCTATCTCCTTATGGAGAGAGGGGCGTTAGGTTTAGCTGGGCAGATTCTGCCATGCAGCTAGGAGCCCCTTGAGATCAGTAGCATCAGCGATACGCCCTGCCGCCATCTCGGCATTGCCGAGAGGCGTTCCGCTCTGACCAGCCTCAGTCATGCGCTGGTACTGAGCAGCCGCTTCGCCCTCAAGGGCGGGCGGCGTATCACTTGTGTTTGGGGTGTTCGGAGTTCCCGAACCTCCGCCGAAAATACTCTGCATAGTGGTTGCCCACTCGCGGACCTTCTCAGGATCCGCCTCTCCCTTGTACTGCTCGGCGGCAGCGGTGGGAATTCCAAGCTCGCTGAGGGTGCCCTGAATCTTCTGACGCTGTAGATCCTGCTGAATGGCGGCCAGACCACTCTGGAGCTCTGCGTTCTGCTTCTTCATTGCCTCGTACGCATCTCGAAGTGCCTTAGGCCCGGTGTTTACGTTGTCTCCGGCCAGGTTCGAGTCGTCCTCAATACCCCAGTTGCTCATGTGTTCTCCTAGATAGGTTGGTGAACGCCAAAAGCCACGGCTAGGGAACCGTGGCTTCGCTCGTTCGAGTGAGTTACCGGTCTTTGGTTGTACAGTTCAGCCTGCCGGTAAGCGGTGAACTGGTACCCCGTGAAGGAATCGAACCTCCGTAGCCAGTTTGTAGGACTGGCGTTCTCCCATTGAACTAACAGGGCATAGTCTCGGAGGGAGTCGAACCCTCATTTCAGGTTTAGGAGACCTGACTGCGTCCATCACCGAGACAGCTGGTGTAGCAGGGATCGAACCTGCGCTCTGCGGATTAACAGTCCGCTGCCTTACCACTTGGCCATACACCATAGAGAGCCTCGTGAAGGAATCGAACCCTCATCACCTGATTACTAAACAGGTGCTCTTGACCATTGAGCTAACAAGGCAGAGTGATTCAGGTGGGACTCGAACCCACATCCCCAACGGTTAAGAGCCGACTGCACGCCCAATTGTGCGACTGAATCAGACAGAGCTGAGGTGACTAGTCTCCCAGCGAGGCAGTCATCCCCCTGATTGCTGGTTGCTCTGAGTACAGGTAGAAGGATTCGAACCCTCATCACCAGGTTCGTAGCCTGGCGTTCTCTCCTTTGAACTATACCTGCGGGGTGATCGGCGGGTTACGCTCCCGCCTCTCCTGGGTCACAGCCAGGCGCTTTGCTATTAAGCTACGATCACAGTGCCGATCCATGGAATCGAACCACGGTCCCCGGGGCTTCAATCCGGTGCTCTACCATTGAGCTAGAAGGGCAAGGCACCCCACCGGGGAATTGAACCCCGCCCACTAGATTGAGAATCTAGTGTACTGACCACTATACTAGTGGGGCAAGTTGTTACAGATACTCGGCGGGCTGCTACCCCGAGTAGTGCCGTGTGTAACACCGTTGTCCAGGTACCTAAGCTGGATCGTCTGCAACTCCGTACTCACGGACGGATTCGAACCGCCAACGCGCAGGGTCTAAGCCTGCCGCCTCTACCAATTGGGCTACGCGAGCAAAGCGCACCAGAAGGGATTCGAACCCTCGACCCTCCGCTCGACAGGCGGACGCTCTAGACCACTGAGCTACAAGTGCAGAGTATGGATGGTAGGAGTCGAACCTACTGCACAGGCCGTATCAGGACCCTGCTCTAACCGTTGAGCTACACCCAAGTGGACAATGACGGATTCGAACCGACTCTAGCTGCTTGCAAAACAGCCGTGCTCCCGTTGACACTAATCGCCCAAGAGATCCACCAGGGAATCGAACCCTGTTAGCGTGGGTTGCAGCCACGCTCATGACCATCATAGCAGATCGCAGTTGTGTGTCAGAGAATCGAACTCTGCAAGCCATTAGGCGCAAGGGTTACAGCCTCGCTTGTTTCCCAGAACCCACACAGCGGAAAGTAAAGGAATCGAACCCTCGGGAGTTACCCCGGCACGGTTTTCTAGACCGCTTGCGGACCGTTCCGCGCTACCCTCCAAAGCTACTCCCCCAGGATTCGAACCTAGAACGGGTGGTTCAGAGCCACCTGTGTTGCCGTTACACCAAGGAGTATGGCAAACCCGGTAGGTATCGCGCCCACATAGTTCGGCTTTGGAGACCGGCTAGCTGACTTCAGCTCGGGAATGTATGCGGCCGTCATCGGCCGCTAGCATGTGTTTAGTTGTCAAGTGGTGGCGGGTACCGGATTTGAACCGGTGACGCAGGGATTATGAGCCCCTCGTTCTACCAAACTGAACTAACCCGCAGAGCCTTATGCGAGGATCGAACTCGCGAACCTAGTTTGGAAGACTAGTGTGTTACCGCTACACCAATAAGGCAGAGTCTCTCTGGAAGGAATCGAACCTTCTTTGCCTGGTCCCAAACCAGGTGTGATGCCAGTTCACTACAGGGAGAGAGTACCCGAACTTAAGGCAGCGCGGGTACAAGTCGTACAGACAGAACCTTACCTTGCTCCTCCACGGCCAGCAAGTCCAGCGCGGGCACCACCTGCGGAGCCAGAGAACTGACCCTTCTCCTTCGAGATGAGTCCAGCTCGCTGCTGATTGGCCTTCACGCCACCAGTGAAGGTGGCCTCTTCAGCCTGACGCTGACTCCAGCCACCACCGTAGATGGCACCAAGAGTCTTGAGGTCAGTGAACTCGTCACCGATCTGAGCGTAACCCTGGGCTGCCTGCTCGGCAGAGATGCCCTGAGTTGCAAGGTTCTCAGCGTACTGCTGATCGAACGCGAAGCCACGCTCAAGTGCCTCAGATCCGATGGCCGCCGTAGCGGCCGTCTTCTGGATGAACGGAAGCGCCTTCTTGGGATCCAGGAAGTATGCAGTCAGTTCACCATCCGACAGACCCATCTGCTTGAGCGCAGCCTTGTACTGAGGGTTGGCCAGGACTGTAGCCTGAGTGGCCATCTCGACACGAGACTGAAGCTCGGTCGGGCTCATGTCTCCAGAGATGAACTGAGTGAAGTCATCGTTGGAGTCATAGAATCCCTTAGGCAGGCCAGACTGATTCATGATCTGCCTGTAGCTATTCTCGATGGAGAGATACTCGGCAGGTGATAGGACAGAGATGCCCGCCTTGCGGCGTGCCTCATTGGCTGCGAACCTCTTCTTGTACTCCGCCGTATCCTGTAGCAGGATTGAGATAG
>Ga0075428_100003600_pt1 | contig 16978 bp, 18 predicted proteins | sample RhiMetdeltSRZDD2_FD_75291 | JGI IMG/M metagenome (GOLD analysis project Ga0075428, IMG submission 75291) | Populus rhizosphere microbial communities from Tennessee, USA - Rhizosphere MetaG P. deltoides SRZDD2 | ecosystem: Host-associated > Plants > Roots > Rhizosphere > Soil | place: USA... | reverse complement strand
CTCGCCACGGACGCCAAGCACCCGAACTGCGCCTATCGCTGGATGGAGTGGTCGCTCAACGCCAAGGTGCAGGGCGATCTGGCGTCCTGGTTCGGGTCGGTGCCCGCCGTGCCGGCCGCCTGCGAAGGCAACGCGCTGCTCGGGCCCGAGGGCTGCAAGACCAACGGTTTCGAGAACTTCGACCGCATCCACTTCTGGCGCACGCCCGAGGCGACGTGCTCGCAGGGCACCTGCGTGCCTTACAGCCGCTGGTCGAGCGACTACGTCGCGGTGATGGGCGGCCGCTAGGTCGCCCGGCGAGCATGGCGACAGGCCCTGTTTCCTGGCTTTCCGGGAAATAGGGGCTGTCCCCATGTCCTGAGTTAGGGAATGTCCTCGACCCCCGCCATCGAGCTGCGCGATGCGTCCCGGGCCTTCGGTCCGGTCGTCGCCCTCGACCGCGTCGCGCTCACGATCGCGCCCGGCGAATTCTTCGCGCTGCTCGGTCCTTCGGGATCTGGCAAGACGACCTGTCTGCGGCTGATCGCGGGATTCGATCACCCCGACAGCGGACAGGTGCTCCTCGACGGTCTCGACGTCACCGACGTCCCGCCGTTTGAGCGCAACGTCAACACCGTCTTCCAGGACTATGCGCTCTTCCCGCACATGAACGTCGCGGATAACGTTGCTTACGGGCTCCGCGTACGGGGCATCGCAGCCGCGGAGCGGCGCAAGCGTGCGCTCGAGATGCTGGACCTCGTCCAGCTCGAATCGTTCGCCGATCGCAAGTCGACGCAGCTCTCGGGCGGCCAGAAGCAGCGCGTCGCCCTCGCACGCGCGCTCATCAACCAGCCGAAGGTCCTGTTGCTCGACGAACCCCTGGGCGCGCTCGATCTGAAGCTGCGCGAGGAGATGCAGACCGAGCTCAAGAGCCTGCAGCAGCGGCTGGGGATCACATTCGTATTCGTCACACACGACCAGGGCGAGGCGCTGTCCATGGCGAATCGCGTGGCCGTCTTCAATGCCGGGCGCATCGAGCAGCTCGACACGCCACGCGCGCTCTATACGCGGCCGAAGACAGCCTTCGTCGCCGGCTTCGTCGGGAGTGCCAACGTGGTCGAGCCCGAGCTCGCCGCACGGCTCACAGGTCGGGCGCAGGCCTTCGCGATCCGCCCCGAGCTGATCCGCATCCTCGCCGACGGCGCGGTGCCCGCCGGCTATGTGAGCGCCGAGGGCGTGCTCGAGAACATCCTCTATCACGGTGCCAGCAGCCGCTGTCACGTGCGCACTGACGGCGGTGCCGTGTTTGCCGTCGCGCAGCCGGAGTCCGGCGGCGCAGCGACCCTGCCGGCGCCCGGCACGCGGGTGCGGGTCGCCTGGCCGCAGGCGAGCGCCGTGCCGCTCGAGTGACCATGATCGCGCGCAGCGTCTCGCGCGTCCTGCACGGCCGCCGCAATTTCTACCTGGCGCTGCTGCTCGCGCCGCCGCTGCTCTGGCTCGGAACCGTCTACCTTGCGTCGCTCTTTGCGCTCCTCGCGCAGAGTTTCTACGCGATCGACGAGTTCACGGCCCGGGTCGTGCCCGAGCTCACGCTCAAGACCTACCGGCAGCTCGTCGGGCACCCGGCGAACGTCGACATCATCCTGCGCACGCTCCTGATGGCGATAGCGGTCACGCTCGCCTCCGCCGTGATCGCCTTCCCCATCGCGAACTACATGGCGCGTTATGCCGGCCCGCGGATGAAGGCGCTGTTCTACGTGGGCGTGATGCTGCCGATGTGGACCAGCTATCTGGTCAAGGTCTACGCATGGCGACTGCTGCTTGCCAAGGAGGGCATCGTCTCCTGGGCGCTCACCGGGCTCGGACTGCAGGGCACGCTCGACCGTCTGCTAGCTGTGCCCGTGGTCGGCGGGCCGTCGCTCGCCTCCAGTTACATCGGCATGTTCATCGTGTTCGTCTACATGTGGCTGCCGTTCATGATCCTGCCGCTCGCCGCCGCGCTCGAGCGCGTGCCACAGTCGTTGCTGCAGGCCTCCGCCGACCTGGGCGCCCGCCCTGGGCAGACCTTCCGCAACGTCGTCCTGCCGCTCGCACTGCCCGGCCTCGCTGCGGGGTCGATCTTCACGTTCTCGCTCACGCTCGGCGATTACATCATCCCGAGCGTCGTGGGCGCGCCCGGCTACTTCATCGGCATGATGGTCTACCAGCAGCAGGGTACGGCGGGGAACATGCCGCTCGCCGCCGCCTTCTCGATCGTGCCGATCCTGCTGATCGCGATCTACCTCGCGCTTGCGCGGAAGATGGGAGCCTTCGATGCGCTCTAGGCGACGCTGGGGCGGCGCATCGCTCGGCACCAGGATCGCGGCCGCCGCCGGGCTCATCTTCCTGCACCTGCCCGTGTGGGTGATCGTGCTCTACGCCTTCACGACCGAGGACCGCACCTACGCCTTCCCGCCGCCCGGGCTCACCCTGCACTGGTTCGAAGCCGCGTTCGCGCGCGACGACATCTGGCAGGCGATGCGACTCTCGCTCATGGTGGCGAGTGTTGCGACCCTGTTCGCGCTCGTGCTGGGCACGCTCGCCGCCTTCGCGCTCGCGCGCAGCCGGTTCCGCTTCAAGGAGTCGATCACGCTGCTGTTCGTGCTGCCGATCGCGCTCCCCGGAATCATCACGGGGCTGGCACTGCTGGCCGGGATCAAGTCCGTGGGGCTCTCGCCCGGCTTCTGGACCATCGTCGCGGGCCACGCGACCTTCTGCCTCGTGATCGTGCACAACAACGTGATCGCCCGCCTGCGGCGCATCCCGACGAGCTGGGTCGAGGCGTCGATGGACCTGGGCGCGGACGGCTGGCAGACCTTCCGCTACGTGCTGCTGCCGCAGATCGCGACCGCGCTGCTCGCGGGCGGCATGCTGGCATTTGCGCTGTCCTTCGACGAGATCATCGTCACGCTGTTTACGGCTGGACACGACCGCACGCTGCCGATCTGGTTCTACAACGAGCTGTTCCGGCCGCGCGAGCGGCCGATAACCAACGTCGTCGCGGTGATCGTGATCCTCGTGACACTCGGGCCCATACTGCTCGCGTACTACCTGACCAGACCGGACGAGCACGCGTCCGGCAACTGACGCGGTCACCGGCAGCGAGGGATATATGAAGACGAAACTGCTGATCAACGGCAAGCTCACGGCCGGCGAAGGCAAGGTCGAGGACGTTCTCAACCCGGCCACGGGCAAGGTGCTCGAGCGGGTCGCGGAGGCCTCGCGCGAGCAGGTGAACGCGGCGGTTGCCGCCGCGGACGCGGCGTTCGACGGCTGGGCGCGCACGCCGCCCAAGGACCGGGCCGCGCTGCTGCTCAAGCTCGCCGATCGCATCGAGGCCGACGGCGAGGGCTTCGCCAAGGTGGAGTCGCAGAACTGCGGCAAGCCGTACCCGGCCGCGCTCGCCGACGAGATTCCAGCGATCGCCGACGTGTTCCGGTTCTTCGCCGGCGCGTGCCGCAGCCTCACGAGCGCGGTTTCGGGCGAGTACCTCGCCGGCTACACGAGCATGATCCGCCGCGACCCCGTGGGCGTCGTCGCCTCGATCGCGCCCTGGAACTACCCGCTCATGATGGCGGCCTGGAAGCTCGGACCTGCCCTCGCCGCGGGCAACACCTGCGTTCTGAAGCCGTCAGAACAGACGCCGCTCACCGCGCTCAAGCTCGGCGAGCTCCTGGCGGAGATCTTCCCCGCGGGCGTCGTCAACGTTATCGCCGGCCGCGGACCGTCGGTCGGCGCGCCGCTGACCCGGCATCCGAAGGTGCGGATGATCTCGCTTACCGGCGATGTCGCGACGGGATCGAAGATCCTCGAGGCGGCCTCCGAGGGCATCAAGCGCACGCACCTCGAGCTCGGCGGCAAGGCGCCGGTGATCGTATTCGACGATGCGGATCTCGAGGCCGTGGTCGGTGGCGTGCGGACCTTCGGTTACTACAACGCTGGCCAGGACTGCACGGCCGCGTGCCGGCTCTACGCCGGATCGAAGATCTACGACAAGCTGGTCGCCGATCTCACCAGCGCCGTGGGCTCGATCAAGGTCGGCCTGCAGACCGCCAAGGGTGTGGAGATGGGGCCGCTCATCAGCGAGGAGCAGCGCGAGCGCGTCGCCGGCTTCGTCGACCGCGCCAGGAAACAGAAACACATCGAGGTCACTACGGGCGGCCAGGGCGGCGCGGGCGGCGGCTTCTTCTATGAGCCCACGGTGGTCGCCGGCGCCCGGCAGACCGATGAGATCGTGCAGCGCGAGGTGTTCGGCCCGGTGGTGTCCGTGACCCCCTTCAAGGACGCCGACCAGGCGATTGCCTGGGCCAATGACTCCGAGTACGGCCTCGCGTCGTCCGTATGGAGCCAGGACGTCGGCAAGGCGCTCACCGTGGCCTCGCGGCTGCAGTACGGCTGCACCTGGATCAACACGCACTTCATGCTGGTGAGCGAGATGCCGCACGGCGGGCTCAAGCGCTCCGGCTACGGCAAGGATCTGTCCATGTACGCGCTCGAGGACTACAGCGTCGTGCGACACGTGATGGCGAAGCTCTGAGGGGACCACTGGCGCCGTGTCCGCTGGTGCGTGATCCGCACCACACGGTCCTGGCCGCTCGATCGACGTCCATGGACAAGTACGCCTCGTTCGCCGAACTCTGCGCCGCGGAGCCGTCCGGGCACTTCGAGATCGCCTGCGAGGAGCGCATCGGCTCGCAGGTGATCGTGATCGCACCGCACGGCGGGAAGATCGAGGTCCACACTTCCGAGATCGCCCGCGCGATCGCCGGAGAGGATTTTTCCTATTATTCGTTCAACGGCAGAAAGCGCCGCAACAACGGCGACCTGCACATCACCTCCCATCGCTTCGATGAGCCGTCCGGTGTTGCGCTCGTTGCGAGGCATCGCTGGGTGGTGGCAGTTCACGGCTGCAAAGGTGACAGGCCGCGGGTCCTTCTCGGCGGACGCGATGCCCGACTGAAGCTCGACATTGCCGAACGTCTTGCGACGCGCGGGATTCAAGCCGAGACCGGGGGTCACGAGTACCAGGGCCTGGCGATCGGCAACATATGCAACCGTGGAGCAGGCGCTGCGGGTGTGCAGATCGAGCTGACGATGCCGTTCCGGGAAAGGAGCGACGCGGTGAGCGAGCTCGTTGTCGCCGTGCGCGATGCCCTGTTGGGGCGGACGGGCACGGCTCGCGGTCTCCAGCGAATCGATGCGCGACGGTGACCTGGATCCGCAGCTTGCGGCTCTGCGACGACTGGGCGACCTGCCGGGGCATCGTGTGGAAAAGGCGCAACGCGCCGTCGCGCTCATACGGAAGCTGGGCTCGTATCGCTGGGCGGGCTTGTACGACGTGCTCGCTGCGGAGATCGCGGTGATCGCCTGGGACGGTCCCGAGGCACCGACATATCCTCGCTTTCCCGTCACACGCGGCCTCAACGGCGCCTGTGTTTCGAGCAGGCGGCCGGTGGTCGCCCAGGACGTGGCCAATGACCCGCGTTACCTCACGACCATCGGCGGAACGCGTGGCGAGATGATCCAGCCAGTCATGAGCGAGTCGGGTGTCGTGGTGGGGACGATCGATGTGGAAAGCGAACGAGCGAATGCGTTCTCGAGCCGCGACGAGGAGCTCCTCGCGCTCTGCGCTCAGCACATAGCCTGGCTATGGCCGGCCAGCCGCAACGACTCCACGACACCGGCCGTGGCCCCGTGACCAGTCCTCTGGAAGCAGGAGACCGGGCCCCCGCACTCCGTCGCGCGGTTCGACTCGTCGCCGTTCTCAACCTCTCGTACTTCGCCATCGAGTTCACCGTCTCCAGGCTGATCGGTTCGGTCTCGCTCTATGCGGACTCGATCGACTTCCTCGAGGATGCGACGCTGAATTTCCTGGTGCTCGCGGCGCTGGGCCTGAGCGCCTCGCGACGCTCGCTCGTCGCGATGCTGCTCGCCGCCCTGCTGCTGGTGCCGAGCGCGTTTACCCTCTGGGCGGCCTGGCACAAGTTTCTGCTGCCCCTGCCGCCGGCACCCATCCCGCTTTCCGCGGCGGGCGCCGGCGCGCTTGCCGTAAATTTTTATTGCGCGTTCGTGCTGGCGCCGTTCCGAGCGCACGGCGGAAGCCTCACACGCGCGGCCTATCTGTCCGCGCGGAACGATGCCGCTGCGAACCTGGCCATCGTGGCAGCCGGCCTGGTCACGCTGGTGCTGCCCTCGGCGTGGCCAGACCTCGTCGTCGGCATAGGCATCCTCATCATGAACCTGGATGCAGCGCGCGAGGTGTTTGTGGCAGCTCGCAGGGAAAACCCATCGGTCAAGGTCTGACGTCTCCGCACGCCGACGTCTCGCGACTACTACGCTCGGGGAGGAACAAGATGAGGGACCACACAATCACTGGTGGCGGGAGCACGGCGCTCCATCTGGTGGAAACGGGCAACCCCAACGGCCGTCCGATTCTCTTCATTCACGGCTTCTCGCAGTGCTGGCTCGCCTGGAGTCGCCAGCTGCACGCGGACCTTGCGAGGAGTTACCGACTGGTTGCGCTCGACCTGCGGGGTCACGGTCTTTCGGGCAAGCCGCGCGACGGCTATTCCGACTCGAGACTGTGGGCCGAGGATGTCAACTCAGCGATACGGGCCCTTGGACTCGATCATCCGCTCCTGTGCGGCTGGTCCTATGGCCCGCTGGTGATACTCGATTACATCCGGCACTTTGGCGAAGACGACATCGGTGGCGTGCATTTCGTGGGAGGCGTGACGAAGCTGGGAACTGAGCCGGCGATGGCGGTTCTCGACCCCGGATTCCTCGAGCTCGCACCGGGTTTCTTCGCGACTGACGTCGAAGAGAGCGTGCGCAGCCTGGAATCGCTCCTGCGAAGGTGCTTTGTGCAGGAGCCTGCGGCCGCGGACCTGTTCCTGATGCTTGGCTACAACCTGTCCGTGCCGCCACATGTCCGCCAGGCTCTCCTCTCCCGCTCCCTCGACAACGACGATCTCCTGCCGAAGATCCGCAAGCCCGTACTGATTACGCATGGGGCTCGCGACGCGATCGTCAAGCCCATCGTGGTCGAACAGCACCGGGCGAGCATCGCCCATGCGCAAATCCATGTGATGGCAGGAACGGGGCACGCCCCTTTCTGGGACGACGCGCCCGGCTTCAACCAGCGACTGGCGGCATTCGCGGAGACGCTCTAGAGCCCGATCGGCTGGCCGGCCACGAACGGGGTGGCGACTCGCCTCGCCATTACTTGAGGCAGACCACCAGCTTCGCGGAGTGGCTGCGCCAGTTGATCGGGATGACGAACGGGCGGCAGCCGGGCGGCGGCTGTACGTCCTTGCCGTTGCCGGCGACGACCTCGGGCGGCGAGATCGTGAAGTCCTTGCCGAAGTCGCGGCGGGCGTTTCCGGAAATGGTGTTCGCCACCTCGCCCACGAGATCGCAGAGGTTGTCGTGCGACACGTCGCTCTCGTTCATCTTCATCAGCATTACGATCAGCATGCCGCGCGGCGCCGTGAAGTAGACGATGCCGTTGCGCCGGCCGGTGATGTTGATGATGCCGGTGTACTCGGCGGTCTCCGGCGCGCCCTGGGTCACCAGGTACGGCGAGCCCACCGACGCGGGCTGCTGCGCCGCGACCTCGAAGTAACGGGTCGTTCCGTAGACGAAGGTGCGTATTTCTCGTTCGTCGAACATCGGTGTCAGGCGCTGCCGAGCAATTCCTGCAGGGCATCGTTGAGCTGACGATCGGAGAACGGCTTGTTGAGAAAGCCGTTCGCCCCCTTCTCCATGGCCTCGACGGCCGTCGCCTTGTCCGCGAGCGCAGAGATGACGAGGATCAGCACCTCGGGCTTGATGGCGACGATCCGCTCGACGCACTCGATGCCATCCATGTGCGGCATCGTGATGTCCATCGTCACGACGTCCGGGTCGGTCTTGCAGAAGAGCTCGAGCGCGTCGATCCCGTTGGCGGCGGAGCCCACGACCTCGAGCTGCGGGATGTTCTGACAGCGCTCGATGCGGCGGCGCATGATGTTCGAGTCATCGACGATGAGCATCCTGAGCGGCGTGGCGCGGGGCACTGCGGACATGACGTCGTTCCCCGTCGCTCAGGCGACGGCGCCCTGCTGCGCGCTCTCGGACGGCAGCAGGATCTTGAAGCGTGTGAACTTGCCCGGCGCGGTCGAGACGGAAATCTTGCCGCCCATCCCGCGCACCGTCTTCCAGACGACGTCCAGTCCGACGCCCCGCCCCGCGTCCCGTGTCTCGTGCTCCTGCGTCGAGACGCCTGGCCGGAAGATGAGCCCGATCGCCGCCTTGCCGTCGATCGTGCGGGCCTCGTCCGCGCTTATCGTGCCGCGACGCACCGCCGCCTCCTTGATCTGGTCGGCGATCAGTCCGGCGCCGTCGTCCTGGAAGACCATCTCGACACCGTCGGCGTGGCGGCTGAACTCGAGCTTCATCGTGCCGACCTCCGGCTTACCGCTCGCGCGACGCTGCGCATGCGCCTCGATGCCGTGCACCACCGCGTTGCGCACGAACTGGATGGCCACCGCTCGAACCGTGCGCAGGAAGTCGCCCGGCACGAGCTCGATCCCGCGCACTTCGAAGCGCACTTTCTTGCCGTGCTCGCCGGCAATCCGCTGCGCCAGCGCCTCGAGACCGCCGGTGACGTCCGTCGCGGGCTTCTGCATCAGCACCCGCGTGACGTCCATCGCCTGCACCGCCATGGTCCCGCCGCTCGCGATCGCTCCGACCTGCGCCGCGGCCCGCAGTCCGTCGAGTTGATCAATCAGCTCCTTCACCGACTTGAAGTGCGCGAACAGGTCGTCGAGCCGCACGAGCAGCGGCAGGAAGTCGTTGCCTGTCAGCTCCTCGCGGTCCCGCAGGTCCTTCAGCATGTCCTCGAACGCATGCGCCCGGTTCTCGACGGTGGCGAGACCCAGCGCGGCGGCCTCGCCCTTGAGCTTGTGCATCTCGCGGAACATCTGGTCGATCTTCTGCCGGAAACCCGCATCGTCCCGCGCCGGGACCTTGAGCACCGTGTTGACCATCTTCAGGATGGCATCGCTGTCGGAAAGGAACGAGACCAGCTGCCGCGGCTCGACGCGCATGATCCCGATCAGCATGTCCATCTGCACCGAGTTGCCCGACTGCGACTCCTTGAGCTCGCGCGAGAGGAGCACCCTCGAGGTTACGTCGTTGACCGATACGAGCACTTGCCGCACGCCCCCGTCGCCCTTGACGCGGTGGAAGTCGAACTCGAGGTAGCGGATGTCCCGTCCGCCGTGGTTGCGGTCGAAGTTGACCTCGACCTCGGCCAGCGGGTTGATGGTCTTGATCAGGTTCTCGTTGACGCGCTCGCCCCAGAGCAGCTTCACGAACTTGGTCGCCGTCTCGAGGGTCTTCTCCGGCACCAGCCGGCCGAGCACGTCCTCGAAGGTCATGCCGTCGAAGCTGTCGCGGCGCATCAGCGCACAGAGCGCTGCCGAGTGCGCCTTGCCGATCCGGAAGTCGCTGTCGATCAGGAACAGTCCTTCCTTTACCGTGGCCAGGATGTCGCGGGTCTGGTTCTGGGCCTCGCGCGCAACGCGCTCGTGACGTGACTTGAGCCACTGGAAGTAGAGCAGCAGGGCCACCAGCACCGAGGCGAACGCCACACCCGCAATCATCAGCCCGCGCAGCGTCGCCGCATCGTCGGCCACGTCGCGCTCGAGGCGGGTGCCGATCGACGCCATTCGTTCCGTCAGCTGCGGCGTGGTGTCGCGCCCCAGGGTGAGGGCGTCGCGCGTGTTGTCGAGCAACTCGCGCCCGGCGGCGTTGATGCGCGTGCCCGCAATGTCGGAGTCGCTGTACGGGATGCCGGCGAAGCCCGCGACCGGCGCCAGCTGTGCCTGGTAGGCAGCCCAGAGCTGCCGGGCCTGCTTCAGTTCGCTCGACTGCAGCACGGCCGAGTCGCCGAGCTTTGTCAGCGCGGCATCGTAGTGCTTGACCGTCGTGCCCAGGTCCTTGAGCGACTGCCCGACGTATCCGCCGCCGCGCAGCTGGTCGCGGAGCGCCGCGAGCAGTCGCAACATCACCTCCGGCTGACCCTGCTGCTCGCTCACCAGCTTGAGCGCCGCGCTGTTGGCGGACAGGTCGTTGGCCAGTCGATAACCGGGCACCAGCACCGTACCGATGAACGCCACGAGCAGGACCAAAAACCCTGCCATCGTGGCGGTGTCCCGGTAGCGTGCGATGAGCTCGCGCATGGCGTTGAACTCTCCTCGGGGGATCGCGATGTGGTGGCTCAGCGGTTCGAGTCGTCGCTGGGCTTGAAGACCATCACGGTGCCCGTGATCGCCTCGACCGGCTGGCCGTCCACTTCATAGGGCTTGAAGCGCCAGCGCCGCACCGCGGCAAGAGCCACTTCGTCGAATACGCCGGCGGGATTCGAGGCCGTCACGGCCGCGTCCTTGACGCGTCCGTCGATGCCGACCGTGTATCTCACGCGCACGTCGCCCGTCAGTTCCTTGGCGAGTGCCTGGCGTGGATACTCCGGTGAGACATACCGCGTGCGCTTGAGCTTGTCCGCAGTGACCTCCACGGGCATCGGCGGCGTCGGCAGCCGCGTGGCCGCGATATCCGCCTCCGCCGCCTGCACATCCGCCAGGTTGACACCCAGCTGACGCGCTGCGAGCACGTGGCGTTGCGCGTCGTCGAGGTTTCCGGCGGCGAGCGAGCTGCGGCTGCGCTTGAGCAGGCTCGCGGACAGTGTGCCCGCCGCCGCCGCCGCACCTGCCGCGTCGACTGCCCGCAACGCGTTGAGATAGAAGAGCGCGCTGTCCTGGGGCGGATCGAGCAGCCGGCCCTCGTTGATGCGGTCCTGCACCAGTTTCGCGTTCCGGTCGATGTCCGACGTGGCGGCCTTGGCCACCGTCGCGGTGCGGACCTCGCGCTGCAGCGCGGTGATCCGGGCAGAGCTCACGCCGATCTCGCGCGCCTCGGCGAGCCAGCGCTCGAATTCCGCCGACTGCTTCGCGGCGCCGGCATCGCGTGCGCGCTTCATTACCGCGTTCTCAAGCTCGCGCGTCGCAGCGGCCGTGCGTCGGGAATCGGGGGATACCTTGTTGAGCTGCGCGACGTGGAACTTGGCGCTGTCGTTGGCGGGCTCCACCAGCCGGCCTTCCCGGATGCGCGTTGTGACGAGCTCCGCCAGGCGCTGGCTGCGCGCGTCGTCCTGTCGGCGATCGATCTCCTCGCGCAGGCGGGCCACGCGCTCCGGCGGCAAGGCCCCCGTCTGCGCAGCCTGGCGCACCAGCGCAGCGGCGCGATCGACGTCCTTGCTGGCAAACGCCGCGTCGATGCGAGCCTCGGCCAGCCTGGCTTCCGTCGCCTTGAGCTGAGCGTCGCCCGGCCTGATTGCCTTCAGGCGCCCGAGCGTGGCCGCGGCCTCGTCGTAACGCTGCTCGGCCATGGCGGACTGCAACCGTGCGTCGAGCAGGCTGCCGACACGCGTCAGCCCTTCCAGCGCCTCGCCGTTCTTCGGCTCCTGGGCCAGCACCGAGCGGTAGTAGAGGAGCGCGTTGTCCTTCTCGGGATCGGTGTAACGACGCTCGCGAAACGCAATCCGCGCCTTGTCGAGCAGTTCGTCGATCGGACCCTGGACCAGGGCCTGCGGCGCCGGCGTTGCAGTCGGCGGCGCCGCGGCGGGCGCCGCAGGCGCGGGCGTATCGAGCATGTTCGTTGCCGGCGCGGGCTGCGGCTCGATGACCGGCGCCGCTGCCGGCGGTTCGGACGATGAAGCAGCCGGCATCGAACCGGAATCGTCGCGGCCTCGCGCCACGAACCAGGCGGCGATGATCGCCACCAGCGCTACCGCGGCGATGCCGCCGATGATCAGTGCCCACGGCGGGCCGCCGCGGGTCGGTGCACTGCGCGCCACGGACCGCGCTGCCGCGAGCTGCTCCGAGGCAGACACTGTCCGGGTGACCAGCGCCTCCGGCTGGTACGTCGCGACGGCCGGGTTGCGCGTCGGCTCCTTGGGTTGCGCAACGACGTTGCGGCGCGCCAGCGCCTCTTCGCGCGCGCCCTCGAGAACCGCCGCGGTCTTTGCCGTCTCGAGGGGAACCGGCAGCACCGCGAATGTCGAGGACCGCTTGATCGCGTGCGCGACCGCGCCAGTCTGATCCGCCTGTGCGAACACCACTACCACGCTGAGCCCGTTTGGCGGCTGCAACTCCTCGACCGCGGTGCCGGCGTTCTGATGCTCACGTGCGTCGAGCATGACCACGCACGGTTGCGACGCCTCGATGAGCGCGCGCGCGGCCGCGATCGTGTCCGCGTGGCGGATCGCCGATTCACCGTCGAGCGCCTGGCCGAGCTGCTCGAGCAGCTCGTCGCTTTGCGTTACCGCGATGAACTCCACACGCGATTGGTCTCCCCGAGCGTTCGGCGAAGACGCCTGGTTCGAATTCGCGCGAGCTTGCGTCGGCAACGCTGCCAAGGAAGTCTCCTTATCTATCGACGGACAGGCGCAATCCGCCGTCCGGGCCCCATGTACCGGATGAGTGTAGATAAGTCACATTCCCTGACCTTGAGTGAGGTCACAGAATGTGAAGTGCCACGCGGCACGGCACCCCCCAGCCGGCCGTCGCCATGTGAGGCCGTTCACAAAACCCGCCATCGAGAGGAATCACGCACCCCAGCGACCCCGTTTGGGCGGAACGCGGCGCGCGCAACATCTTCGTCACGCGGACGTCACACGAAGGACAACTGAGCGGCGCAATCTGTCGCCGTCCTGGATCACCCGCCCCCCGGCAGCCAGGGCCGATCGCAAGGCGAGCGCATCAGCCGATAGAAGGCAGCATGGACGGATGCGTGGACCGCACGGTCGCTGCGCCGGGGCAGGGAACCCCCGCCCTGCTCCGGCTTACTTTTTCTGCGACCTGCAACCTCTGGGTCGCGCCGGGCATCCAAGGGTGATCGATACCCTAGGGAAGGCCGGTCAATGCTCGACTCATCTCCGTTCCGCCTGGGACTCCTGGCAGCCACGCTTTTCTGCACCCCGGCGCTGGCCTGGGAGACCTGCAAGTTCACCGCCGAACGCGAGGCGAGCGTCGATACGAGCGGCGCCGCCCGAATCGAGATCGCCGCGCGGGCCGGCGATCTCGCGTTGCGGCCGTCCAAGACCGGTGTGCTCGCCGCGAACGGACGCGCCTGCGCCTCGAGCGAGGAGATCCTGTCGCAGATCAACGTCCGGACCAGCCGCAGTGGCGACACTGTCCGGGTCTACGTCGAGGTCCCCGACCCGCTCGAAGGGGTCGGCAACGTTTATGCGTGGCTCGATCTCGGGATCGCCGTGCCCGCCGGAATCCCGGTGACGCTCACTGACAGCAGCGGCGACATGACGATCGACGGCGTGCAGGTGGAGCGCCTCACCGACAGCTCGGGAGACATGACCATCCGCAACGTGCCGGCCGACATCGAGATCGGCGACAGCTCGGGCTCCATCCGTATCGAGGACGCGGCCGGGCGAGTCCAGGTCACGGACAGCTCGGGCGACATCGTCATCCGCGGCGCGCGCGAGGTCGTCATCCCGAGCGACAGCTCGGGCTCCATCCGCATCACCCACGTCACCGGCGATGTGCGCATCGACAACGACTCCTCGGGCGACGTATCGGTGACCGACATCGGCGGCGCGTTCGAGCTGGTGGCGGACTCGAGCGGCGACGTGAGCGTCTCCGACGTCAAGGGTCAGGTGACCCTGCCGCCGAACGATTGAGCGCGCGAGGCGCGCGCTAGTGGCCGAGCTCGCCGAGCAGGCGTCCGATCATCGATTCCGCCTGCGCGGCATAGCCGCCGCCGAACAGGTTGAAGTGGTTGAGGACGTGGTACAGGTTGTAGAGCGTCCGGCGCGTGCCGGCCGCCTGGTCCAGCGGCCACGCAGACTGGTACGCCGAGTAGAACGCTGGTCCGAATCCGCCGAAGAGACGTGTCATCGCGAGGTCGGCCTCTCGGTCGCCGAAGTAGACGGCGGGGTCGAATACGACGGGCTCGCCTGATGCGTCGGACGCCCAATTGCCGCCCCACAGATCGCCGTGCAGCAGCGACGGCACCGGCCGGTAGCTCGAGAACAGCGCACCCGCGATCTCGCAGAGAGCCCGACCGCGGTCGAGCAGCCGGCCGGGCACGCCATTGGCCTCAGCCAGGTCGAGCTGGACCATGAGCCGGCGACGGATAAAGAACCGCACCCAGTCGTCGTCCCAGGTGTTGCGCTGTGGCGTCGCCCCGATCGTGTTGTCGCGATGCCAGCCGAAGCGGGGCGCGCCGACGCGATGCAGGCTCGCGAGCTGCTCGCCGAGCACGGCTTCGCTCCGCCGGGAGGGCGCGCCGAAATCTATCCAGCGCAGGGCGAGCCAGGCGGTGGGTCCGGCCGTGCCGACACCGAGCGCCGCCGGAACGCGCACCGCGCCGGCGGCCGCAAGTTCCTCGAGCCCGGCCGCCTCGGCCTCGAATGCCGTGTGGCGCCCGGCAGGAGCGAGCTTGACGAAGAGATCGTCGTGACCGGCCGTCCAGCGCAGGCACTCGCCGAAACTCCCGCCCAGGCGCGCCGCGGGTGCCGGTTCCAGCGAACGGCCCAGCGCAACCTCGAGTGCCTGCCTCAGCGTCCCGGTCGCGTCGTCGCGCGGCACCGCCGCCCCGATCAGCTCATGCGCGCCGCGATGCGCTTCGCCTGCTCGCGGAGCATGCGCCCGAACCCCTGTGCATCGCAGAAGCTCTCCATTCCAGCGAGGTCCGGCGCCACCCGCTCGAGATCGTCGTACGCCGCGTCGATCGGCATGTCGCAGGCAATCCCGGTCAGTCGCCGCGAGAGGAACGCCGACTCGCGATGCTCGCGCAGGCTCTCCGCTACGAAGGCCGCGCCGCGGAACTTGAGCCTCGGGATGCCTTCGAGGTTGTCGAACACGCCGTGCAGCGTGTCGTAGTGCTTGAGAAGCTGCGCGGCGGTCTTGCGGCCGACGCCTGGCACGCCGGGGATGTTGTCGACGCTGTCGCCCATCAGCGCGAGGAAGTCCGCCATGCGCTCCGGCCGCACGCCGAACCGCTCCTCGACGTCGCCGTAGCCGTACCGGACGTCCGCGATGGCGTCCCAGTAGATATCGGCGCCGGTGAGGAGCTGCGTCAGGTCCTTGTCGCGGCTGGCGATGGTCACCGGGCGACCGCCGTCGCGGGCACAGACGGCGAGCGTGCCGATGATGTCGTCCGCCTCGTAGCGTGAGCTCGCGAACTCCGCGACGCCCAGCACGCGACAGAACTCGCGGCACAGCGCGAACTGCCTCCGCAGCTCAGCCGGCGCGGGCTCGCGGTTGGCCTTGTATGCGGGGTAGATCTCGCTGCGGAAGGACTTCGTCAGGCTCTGGTCGAACGCGACCGCCATGTGCTGCGGGACGTGCCTTTCGATCATGTCGCCGAGGAAGCGCGCGAAGCCGTGCAGCGCGTTGACCGGGTTGCCGTCCGGGTCGGTGATCTCGATCGGTACCGAGTAATAAGACCGAAACACGAACACGCTGGCATCGACGAGGTACAGCACGGCGCGACCATACCCGAATTGCGGCCCGTAATCACTCCAGCGGACGACCGCAGACGCGGCGGTGTACGATCGCCAACCGCCCGCGTCGTGCGACGCGGGCGAACAGGACGAACAGGGGGTGACCATGGTCGAAGTGAATATCGTGGGCGCGGCTGTCGCCGCGCTGGCCACGTTCGTGATCGGGGGTCCCTGGTATTCGAACGCGCTGTTCGGCGATCGCTGGCGCATGGCGATGGCGATGACGGACTCCAAGCCGGGACATCCGGCGAAGGTGTTCGGGCTCGCGTATCTCTTCAGCATCGTTGCGGCCGGGTTCCTGTCGACGCTCATCCCGCCCGGCACGGGAGCAGTGGCCGGGCTTGAGACCGGCGTCATCGTCGGACTGTGCCTGGTCGCGACCAGCTTCGGCATCAACTACATGTTCGCCAACCGGCCGTCGGCAGCCCTCCTGATCGACGGCGGCTATCACATCGCACAGTTCGCCGCCTTCGGGCTCGTGCTCGGTCTCTGGCCCGGCTGAGTCACGATCTGACACGGTGCGGCGCGCGCGCCGCGGGCACCGCGGTGGTGCGACGCTGAGCACCGATCCATGCGTCGCGGCCGCCGCGCAGCGGCGGCTGCGGCGGCTCCGGGCCCATGCGTCGCGGGGTTTCGCGGCGCGAGCCGGTCATCGGGGACTCCTGCCGCGCGCTGGCACGCAAGTTGCTGCCTCCTTCGCGGGTGAGCTCCACGTCAGCAGGATGGCCGATCAGGACGCCGCCCTTGCGGCTGCTGCGCGCCTTCTATTTCGCGGGGAAGCATTCGAGCTTCAAGGCCGCGGCGGAGCGGCTTGCGCTTACGCCCTCTGCAGTGAGCCACCAGGTAAAGGAGCTCGAGGAGCAGCTCGGCGTCACTCTGTTCCAGCGTCGTACCCGGGCCATCAGCCTCACCGCGACCGGCCGGCAGCTGCTCGACGATCTCGAGCCCGCGCTCGCCGCGCTGCACGCGGCGGTGATCCGCGCGTCGCGCTCCAATGCGCGCCGGCAGCTGCACGTCGTGATGCCGCCATTCTTCGCGAGCGAGCTCTTCGCCCCGCGACTGCACGACTTCCATGAGCGGCACCCGAGCATCGACATCCAGGTCGATACGCGCGACCCGCGGCCGGCCCAGCATCACCTCTACAGCGACGTGTCGGTGCTGCTGTCTAGCCGCGATCCGGACGACGGGGTCGAGGCGGTGCGGCTCTTTCCGCTGCGCCTCGTCGCTGCCTGCTCCCGCGAGATGTCAGCGACGCTGGGTCGCGTCAACCACGAGCTGTTGCGCGACCACGCGCTCATCATGCATCGCACGCGACCCGACGCGTGGGAGCGCTGGGCCGAGCAGGTCGGCTTCGACATGACCGACGCGCGCAACGTCGTCGAGTTCGACAGCATG
>Ga0075428_100003598_pt1 | contig 16983 bp, 14 predicted proteins | sample RhiMetdeltSRZDD2_FD_75291 | JGI IMG/M metagenome (GOLD analysis project Ga0075428, IMG submission 75291) | Populus rhizosphere microbial communities from Tennessee, USA - Rhizosphere MetaG P. deltoides SRZDD2 | ecosystem: Host-associated > Plants > Roots > Rhizosphere > Soil | place: USA... | reverse complement strand
AAGTACGTGATCTCGATGGGCTCGTGCACCAACTGCGGCGGCCCCTACTGGGACAGCTACTCCGTGACCAAGGGCGTCGACCAGATCGTCCCCGTCGACGTGTACGTGCCCGGTTGCCCGCCGCGGCCCGAGGCCCTGCTGGAGGGCATCGTCCTGCTGCAGCAGAAGATCCGCAACGAGGATCCCGCCGCCCGCTGGCGCGGCGATCCGATCGTGGTCTCATGAGCGACGCGACGACCACCGAGGCCACGGGCACCCCCGAGGCCGAAGCGGGGGATGCGGCCGCGGGTGCCGAGCAGCCGGCTGCTCCGGCCGACGAGCAGCGCGAAGCCATGCTCGCCACGCTCACCGCCGCCCTCGGCGACCGGGTGGTCGGCAGTCACGTCGTGCCGGGCCGCGAGCTGTGGGTCCGGGTGGCGCGGGAGGCCTGGGTCGAAGCCGCCGAGACGGCCAAGCTCAAGCTGGGCTGCACGTTCTTCGACTTCCTCTCGGCCATCGACTGGATGCCGTCGCCGTGGGGCCGTTACGAGTACTCGGCTCTCGATCTCGAGGATGGCATCCCGCGGCCCGATCCGACGGCCGAGATCGCCACCGGCTACGCCGGGGGCGACACGCGGTTCCAGGTGTTCAGCCGGCTGCTGAACGTCCGCCAGCAACACAGCGTGATGCTGAAGGCCGACCTGCCCGACGACGACCTGCGCGTCGCCAGCCTGGTACCGCTGTACGGCGGCGCCAACTGGCACGAGCGTGAGTGCTGGGAGATGTTCGGCATCACGTTCGACGGTCATCCCAGTCTGCGCCACCTCTACCTGCCCGGGGCGTTCGAAGGCCACCCGCTGCGCAAGGACTTCCCCCTGCTGGCCCGGCTGGTCAAGCCCTGGCCCGGCATCGTCGACGTCGAGCCGATGCCCCAGACCGATGACGAGGCCGAGGGCGACACCCCCGATGGCAACGGCAACGGCGCGGAGAACGAGGGTGACGCATGACCGTGACCGAACGCCAGCAACGGGCCTACGTCGACGCCCAGGCGGCGGACATGCGGGTCGCGGTGGAGCTCGAGACCGACGAGGGCATGACCCTCAACCTCGGTCCCCAGCACCCGGCGACCCACGGGACCCTCCGGGTGATCGCCAGGCTCGACGGCGAGCAGGTGGTCTGGGCCGACATCTCGCCCGGCTACATGCACCGGGGCTACGAGAAGCTGTGCGAGGTCCGCACCTATCCCCAGGTGACGACGCTGGTCAACCGCATCGACTGGCTGGGCAGCTTCGCCAACGAGGTGCCGTTCATCCTGGCCTCCGAGCAGCTGATGGGCATCGAGGCGCCGCCCCGGGCCCGCTACATCCGCACGATCCTGTTCGAGATGGCCCGGGTGGCCAACATCGTGCTGTTCCTCGGTGACCTCGGCGTCCAGCTCGGTGCGGTGACCCCGGCCTTCTACGCCTTCCGCGACCGCGAGCACGTCCTCGACCAGATCGAGAGCGTGACCGGGGGTCGGTTCCACCCCAACTTCGACCGCATCGGCGGCCTGAAGGACGACCTGCCCAAGGGCTGGATCGCCGACACCAAGGCTGTGATGCAGCGGATGCGCATGTTCTGCGACGAGATCGAAGACCTGCTGTTCGGCAATGAGATCTTCGAGGCCCGGACGCGCGGTGTGGGCGTGATCCCGGCCGACGTCGCGCTGTCGTACGGCCTGAGCGGGGCCAACGCCCGGGGTTCGGGCATCGACTGGGACCTGCGCCGCGACACCGACGTCGGTCTGGCCCACAACGAGGTCGACTGGCGCGTCTGGACCCATCCGGACGGCGACAGCTTCGCCCGGTGCTGGGTGCGTCTCCAGGAGACCCGGGAGGCCACGAAGATCATCGACCAGCTGTGCGACGGGCTACCTGGGGGGCCGATCATGGCCAAGGTGCCCCGCATCATCAAGGTGCCCGAGGGCGAGGCCTACGTCGCCACCGAGAACCCGCTGGGCGAGATGGGCTACTACATCATCTCGAAGGGCGACATCGGGCCGTTCCGGGTGAAGATCCGCTCGGCCAGCTTCTCGAACGTGTCCGTGCTGCCGTGGCTGCTGCGGGGGGTGTACGTCCCGGACATCATCACCATCCTCGCCAGCCTGTACTTCATCCTCGGGGACATCGACCGATGAGCACGCTGACGACCCTCGCCGCCGACATCGAGCTGGCCTGGTGGCAGCAGACCACGCTGCGCTCCCTCGGCGTGATGATCGCCGTGCTGATCCCGGCCGGGACGCTGGTCTACGTCTTCCTGTTCAAGATGATGAGCTTCATGCAGAGCCGGCTGGGGCCCATGGAGGCCGGGCCCTACGGCTCGCTGCAGCTGCTGGCCGAGGTGGGCAAGTTCATCCAGAAGGAGGACATCATCCCCTGGCGGGCCGACCGCAAGCTGTTCGCGTTCGCGCCGTACGTCGTCATCGCCTCGGTGTTCATGATCTACCTCGTGGTGCCGTTCGGGCCCGACGCCTACTTCGTCGACTTCGACACCGGCATCTTCTGGGCCTTGGCCGTGTCGTCGGTCAGCGTCCTCGGCATCCTCATCGCCGGCTGGTCGTCGGCCAACAAGTACTCGCTGCTCGGCGGCCTGCGCGCGGCCGGTCAGCTGATCGCCTACGAGCTGCCGATGGTGCTGGCCGTGGTGGGCGTGGTCATCCAGGCGGGCACGCTGAACATGCAGGGCATCGTCGCCGCCCAGGCCGAAGGCGAGATCTTCGGCTTCGGTGGCATCGGCAACCCGTTCGTGCTCACCCAGGGCATTGGCTTCCTGATCTTCCTCATCGCGATGCAGGCCGAGCTCACCCAGACCCCGTTCGACATGCCGATCGCCGAGTCCGAGCTGGTCAGCGGTTACATGACCGAGTACTCGGGCCTGCGCTTCCTGCTGTTCTTCATCGGCGAGTTCGCCAGCGCCGGCGCGTTCGCCGCGGTGGCGGCCACGCTCTTCCTGGGTGGCTGGGCCATCCCGGGCGTCGACCTCGACGCCGACTGGATGAACGTCGTCGGGCCGCTGGTCCTGGTGGCCAAGATGATGCTCGTGGCCTTCCTGGTCTTCTGGGTCCGGTTCACCTATCCCCGCTTCCGGGAGGATCAGCTCCAGCAGCTGGCGTGGAAGATCCTGATCCCCCTGTCCCTGGTCAACATCCTGGCAACGATGGCGTTGAAGGTCGCGTTCTGATGGGCAAAGCATCTGCACCGAAGCTTCCCGGGGTGGTCAAGGGCCTCGGGGTCACGCTGAAGACCATGACCCGCACCGTCTTCCCGGCGCGCGGCATCAAGACCCTGATCCCCGCACCCTCCAAGGGCGCGGTGACGGTCCAGTACCCCCACGAGAAGGAGACGCCGCCCAACCGGTCCCGGGGCGTCATCGCCCTCAAGGAGGACAACTGCACGGTCTGCATGCTCTGCGCCCGCAGCTGTCCCGACTGGTGCATCTACATCGAGGGGCACAAGGACACCGCCCCGCCGCGGCGGCCCGGCGGCAAGCCCCGGACGGTCAACAAGCTCGACCGCTTCGACATCGATTACGCCCTCTGCATGTACTGCGGCATCTGCGTCGAGGTGTGCCCCTTCGACGCGCTGTTCTGGAGCCCGGAGTACGAGTACTCCGAGCTGCGCCTGGCCGACCTGCTCCACGACAAGGAGCGGCTGGGCGAGTGGATGCAGGCCGTGCCCGACTTCGAGCCGTACGAAGCCGGCTCGGAGCAGAAGCCGCGGAAGGTGCCCCGATGAGCGGGGCGGGGTAGGCGCGGGATGATCGCCCAGAACATCTTCTTCTACCTGCTCGCGGCGTTGATCGTGGGCTCGGCTCTGGCCGTGGTGACCACGCGCAACGTGGTCCGTTCGGCGCTCTACCTGGTGGTCGTGTTCGCCGGCGTCGTGGGGCAGTACCTGCTGCTCGCGGCGGAGTTCGTGGCCGTCACCCAGATCCTGGTCTACATCGGGGCGATCATGGTGCTGATGCTGTTCGGCATCATGCTGACCCGGGCCCGCATCGGCCGGGACGTCCAGCTCACCCACGACCACTGGTGGATCGGCCTGGTGACCGCGGTGGCCCTGGTGGTGGTGATGGGATACGCGCTGATCGACAAGTTCGGCGACGACGCTCTGCCCCGCGACACCCGGATCGAGACCGTGGCGGGGTCGAACAGCGCCACCGTCAGCGATGCCCTGTTCTCGCAGTTCCTGATCCCGTTCGAGGTGGTGTCGGTCCTGCTGCTGGCGGCGCTGGTGGGCGCGATCGTGCTGGCGCGCAAGGACCGGGCGTGAGGGGGATGTAAGTGGACGATCTCATGCTGAACCAGTTCCTGCTGCTGGGAGCGGCGCTGTTCTGCATCGGGGTCTACGGCGTGCTGGCCCGCCGCAACGCCGTCATGGTGCTGATGTCGATCGAGCTGATCCTCAACGCGGTGAACATCAACCTCATCACGTTCGGGGCGTACCACGGCGACATCGTCGGCGCCGTGTTCGCGCTGTTCGTGATCGCCGTCGCCGCGGCCGAGGTCGGCGTGGGCCTGGCCATCGTGCTGATCATCTACCGCAACCGGCACAGCGTGGACTTCGACGACGTCGACGCCATGAGGGGATAGAGGGGCACCGGTGCTCGAGTACGCCTGGATCATCCCGCTGCTGCCGGCGGCGTCGTTCTTCCTGATCCTGCTCTTCGGGAAGCGCCTGCCCTTCAAGGGCAGCGAGCTGGGCATCGCCGCCGTCGGCGCGGCCTTCGTGCTGGCCGTGGTGGTCAACACCCAGTGGTTCGATCACGTCAACGAGGCCGAGCACGCCGGCTCCGAGGAGGCCGCGGCCTCCGTCGAGGGCTCGGAGGGTTCCGAGGCCGCGGCCGAGGACGAGCACTTCACGGTGGAGCCGATCACCGAGGAAGTCACGTGGTTCCAGAACGACGGGCTGGACATCGAGGTCGGCATGTTGCTCGACGGGCCGGCCGTGATGATGCTCTTCGTGGTCACCCTGGTGTCGCTCCTGGTCCACGTGTACTCGACGGACTACGTGGCCGGTGACCGGCGCTACACGCACTTCTTCGCGTTCCTCTCGCTGTTCACCGCTTCGATGCTCGGCCTGGTCATGGCCAAGTCGACCCTCCAGCTCATCGTGTGCTGGGAGCTGGTGGGCGTCTGCTCGTTCGTGCTCATCGGCCACTGGTGGGAGGAGAAGGCCAACAGCGATGCCGCCCTGAAGGCCTTCATCGTCAACCGGGTCGGTGACGTCGGTCTGTTGTGCGGTGTCGTTACCCTCTACTTCGCATCCGGTGCGACAGCCTCCGAGCGGACCTTCGACATCCTGGAGATCAACACCAGGGCCCTCGCCGGCGACATCAGCCACACGGCGCTGCTCGTCGCGGCCTGCGCGCTGGTGGCCGCGGTGATGTCCAAGTCCGGCCAGTTCATCCTGCACGTCTGGCTGCCCGACGCGATGGCGGGCCCGACGCCGGTGTCCGCGCTGATCCACGCCGCGACGATGGTCGTGGCTGGCATCTTCATGGTCGGGCGGCTCTACGGCGTGTTCTACCAGGGCCTGTCGATCGGGATCTCGACCGTGAACCTGCTGGCCGTGGTGGGCGGGGTGACGGTGCTGGGCGGGGCGGGGCTGGCCTTCGTCCAGAACGACATCAAGAAGGTGCTCGCCTACTCCACGGTCAGCCAGCTCGGCTACATGGTGATGGCGCTGGGCATCGGCGCCTGGACCGCAGCCTTCTTCCACCTCTTCACCCACGCCTTCTTCAAGGCGTGCCTGTTCCTCGGCTCGGGCTCGGTGAGCCACGCCGTCCACAGCTTCGACATGCGCAAGGACATGGGTGGCCTCCGGAAGTGGATGCCCCACACCTTCTGGACCTTCATGATCGCCACCGCCGCGCTCATCGGCATCTTCCCGCTGGCGGGCTTCTGGTCCAAGGACGAGATCCTGGCCGGCGCCTCCCAGCTGGGCGGCAACGGCAACTACGTCGCCTTCATGGTCGTCGGCATCACCGGGGCGATGATGACCGCGGCCTACATGACCCGCTGCGTGTACCTCACGTTCTTCGGCGAGTTCCGCGGCCACGGCCATCCCCACGAGTCCGGCCCGCGCATCGTCGTCCCGCTGTGGATCCTGGCCGGTCTCGCCGTGGTCGCGGGCCTCGCGAACATCCCCCGGCTCGCCCTGTGGCCCGACTCCTTCGAGCTGCGCTTCGAGCACTTCTACGAGCCGAAGGGCGCCTACTTCCCAAGTGTGCTGCCGTCGTTCGCCGCGCCGGAGTTCAGCCCCGGCATCGCCCTGGCCAGCACGCTCATCGGCCTGTTCGGCATCGGGCTCGCCTACATGTGGTTCTGGCGAGGCGCGGGCCCGCAGCACGTCACCGAGCGCAGCCGCGTCGCCCACGCGGGCTACACGTTCCTCGTCAACAAGTACTACTTCGACCACCTGTACGTCGACGTCATCGCCGGCGGCGTCAAGGGCCCCGTCGCCCGGGCGTCGAACTGGATCAACCAGAACGTCATCGACGGGGTGGTCAACGGCGCGGGCCGCCTCAGCCTCGTCGCGGGCCGCTTCGTGTACGACCGCATCGACCAGGGCGTGGTCGACAGCGTGGTCGACGGCTCGGGGTTCGCCGCCGAGGGCGGCGGCCAGCTCCTGCGCCGCCTGACCTCCGGCAAGGTGCAGCAGTACGGCGCGCTGCTGTTCGGCGCGACCGCGATCTTCGCCGGCGTCCTGATCTTCGTCGTCTAGGTTCCCGATGGCCGCACACAAGGTTCAACGATGAGCAACAACCAATTCCTGACCGACTGGGGCCTGACCCTGATGGTGTTCCTGCCGCTGGCCGGGGCCCTGGTCATGCTGCTGGTCCCCCGGGAGGAGGAGCAGGCCCACAAGTGGATCGCCTTGCTCGCCTCGCTGGCCGCTGCGGCCTTCGGCATCGCCGTCTTCGCCAACTTCGACTACGACGACACCAACCGGCTGCAGTTCGTGGTCGACAAGCGCTGGATCGACGTCATCCACAGCCGCTACTTCATCGGCGTCGACGGGCTGTCGATCCCCTTGCTCGCGCTGACGCTGCTCATCGTGCCGCTGTGCATCGTCTACAGCTGGAACCACCTGCCCGAGCCCCGCAACGCCAAGGCCTTCCTCATGCTGATCCTGGTGCTGCACACCGGGATGCTCGGCACCTTCGTGGCCCAGGACCTCATCCTGTTCTTCGTCTTCTTCGAGGTCGTGCTGCTGCCGATGTACTTCCTGATCGGCGTGTGGGGCGGCGAGCAGCGGCAGTACGCGTCGCTCAAGTTCTTCCTGTACACGCTGTTCGGCTCGGCGCTGATGATCGTCAGCTTCCTGGCCCTGTTCTTCGTGACCGGGGCCGAGACGTTCTCGATGGTCGGCCTGGCCGACCGGATCGCCCACCCCGGGCAGTTCGGCCTGGACCCCATCTCCCCGACCACCGCGCTGCTCATATTCGGTGGGATGTTCATGGGCTTCGGCATCAAGGTGCCGATCTTCCCCTTCCACACCTGGCTGCCCGACGCGCACACCGAGGCGCCGACGGTGGGCTCGGTGATCCTGGCGGCGATCCTGCTGAAGCTGGGGACCTACGGCTTCATCCGGGTGGCTTTGCCGATCCTGCCCGAGGCGGCGGCCGACTGGGCTCCGTGGATCGGCCTGCTCGCGGTCATCGGCATCATCTACGGCGCGCTGGCGTGCCTGGCCCAGACCGACATGAAGCGGCTCATCGCCTTCTCCTCGGTGTCCCACATGGGCTTCACGATGCTGGGGATCGCCACCCTCACCACCTTCGGCCTCAACGCCGCGGTGATGGGCATGGTGGCCCACGGCCTGATCACCGGGATGCTGTTCTTCATCGCCGGATCGGTGAAGGACCGCTACCACACCCTCGAGATCCGGCGACTCGGTGGCCTGCTGATCCAGGCGCCGCGGCTGGGCTGGATCTTCGGCCTCACGGCCATGGCTTCGCTGGGATTGCCGGGCCTGGCGGGGTTCTGGGGGGAGTTCCCGGTCCTGATCTCGGCCTATGACCCGGCGGCGGGCCTCAGCGACGTGACCTTCCGGGTCTACCTGGTGATTGCCGCGGTCGGCACGGTGTTCGCCGCTGCCTACCTGCTGTACCTGTACCAGCGGACGGCCTTCGGGACGCCGACCGAGGAGTTCGCCGACGATCCGGTGCCCGACGTGACGATCCCCGAGTGGATCGCCTGGGTGCCGATGCTGGTCCTGATCCTGGCCATCGGGATCTTCCCGAACCTCGTGTTCCGGGTCACCGACGGCCACCTCAGCGAAGTCGCCCAATCGATCTCCGACGCGCTGGGGACATAGCGGTGCTCGCGCAGCTCGCACTCCTCGCGCAGAGCGACGCCTTCGTCCGCCCGGACATCGACTGGCACGCCCTCGCGCCCGAGCTGGTGCTGGTCGGCACGATCTGCGCGGTCCTGCTGGCCGACCTGTTCCTCCCCGAGGGCAACAAGGGCGTGCTCCCGTCGCTGGCCGGCCTCGGCCTGCTGGGCGCCACGATCCCGGTGCTGACCCTGGCCGTCGACGGTGCCGACCGGTCGATGTTCCACGGCGCCTACGTGGTCGACAACTTCTCGTTGCTGTTCAAGGCGGTGTTCCTGGTCGCCGGCTACGTGGTGGTGCTGCTGTCGACCAACTACATCGCCGAGGGCGACTACGCCGAGGGCGAGTACTACTTCCTGCTGCTGTCGTCGATCCTGGGCATGACCGTCATCGCGTCCGGCCGCGACCTGGTGTCGATCTTCGTGGCCCTGGAGCTCCTGTCGGTCCCCGCCTATCTGCTGGCCGGGTGGCGCAAGACCGACGTGAAGGGCAACGAGGCCGGGGCGAAGTACTACCTGATGGGGGTCTTCGCCACCGGGGTGCTGCTCTACGGCATGTCACTGCTCTACGGGGTGGCCGGGAGCACGCTGCTGACCAACATCGACGACGCGCTCTCCGAGCCCGACACGCTCCCGATCATCACCATGGCCGTCGTGTTCTGCATCGTCGGGTTCGCCTTCAAGGTGTCGGCGGTGCCCTTCCACACCTGGGCCCCGGATACCTACGAGGGCGCACCGACCCCCATCACCGCCTTCTTGTCGGTGCTGTCCAAGGCCGCCGGCTTCGTGGCCCTGGCCGTGTTGATCCTGGTGGCGTTCCCCGAACGGGGCGACGTCTTCGCACCATTCCTCTGGGTGCTCGCCACGCTGACCATGACCGTCGGGAACGTGGTCGCCCTGCGCCAGACCAACATCGTGCGGATGCTGGCCTACTCGGGGATCTCCCAGGCGGGCTTCATCATGGCGCCGCTGGCGGTGGCCGGCGAGATCGGCCGGGACTCGCTCGATGCCGTGGTCACCTACCTCGTGATCTACGCCGCGATGAACCTGGGCGCGTTCGCGGTGGTGATGGCCGTGGCCCGCAAGACCGGCAGCGGCGAGATCGCCAGCTTCGGTGGGCTGTTCGAGTACGCGCCGGGGCTCGCGGGACTGATGGGGGTGTTCCTGTTCTCGCTGGCCGGGATCCCACCCCTGGCGGGCTGGTTGGCCAAGTTCACCGCGTTCAAGGCGGTGGTGGACGGAGGCACCTGGTGGGCCTACGCGCTGGCGGTGGTGATGGCCGTGAACTCGGTGCTGGCGCTCGCGTACTACGCCCGGGTCGGCCGAGCCATGTTCATGGAGCCCGTGCCCGACGACGATCGCACCCCGGTCCGCGTCCCGGTCTCGATCGCCGCCGCGCTCGCCATCTGCGCCCTCGTCACGCTGACCTTCGGTGTCGTCCCCTGGGCTACCGACCTGGGCGACATGGCCACCCTGGCCACCCGGGCCCTCGGCACCTGACGTGCTCCCGCCCGAGGCAAGTGGTCCCGTTTGGCCGAGCCCGAGGCAATAGGACCCGGGGGCCGGGACTCAATGCCTCGTGCGGGTGTAAGGCGGGACCTATCGCCTCGGGTCGATCGGCCGTGACCGCGACCGACGTCGTGCTGGAACGGATCGCCCGGCGGGGGCCGGTGCCGGTCAGCGAGGTCGTCGAGGTCGCCCTCTACCACCCGGAGTTCGGCTTCTACGAGACCGGCGGATCGGCCGGCCGCCGCACCGGCGACTTCCTCACCAGCCCCGAGGTGGGCCCCCTGTTCGGCGCCGTCGTCGCCCGGGCCCTGGACGCCTGGTGGCGCGACTGGGGGGAGCCGGATCCCTTCCTGGTGATCGAGGCCGGCGCGGGGCCGGGGACGCTGGCGCGCGGCGTCCTGGCGGCTAAGCCCGACTGTGTGACCAGCCTGCGGTACGTCCTCGTCGATCGCTCGGCGGCCCAGCGGCGCCAACATGCCGCGCACCTGCCGCTCGAGCTCCCGGCGCTGGTCCTGCCCCCGATGGACGCCGAGACCCAGCAGCCAGTGCCCGAAGCGCCGCCGGGCCCGCTGTGCACCAGCCTGGCCGAGCTGCCACGGATCGCCGGGACGCCCGCCGTCGTCCTGGCCAACGAGCTGCTCGACAACTTGCCCTTCGACCTGGCGCAGTGCACAGCGAGCGGCTGGCACGAGGTCCTGGTCGGTCGGGGCTCGGACGACATCGGGCCCCTGGACGAGGTGCTGGTCCCCCTGGACGACACCCGGACCGCGATCCTCGACCGGCTGATCCCCGAGGCGGCGCCCGGTGTCCGGGCGCCCTTGCCCACCGCGGCGACCGCCTGGCTGCGGGAGGCGCTGAGCACGGCCGGCGGCGGCACCCGCGGCAGGGTGGTGGTGTTCGACTACGCCCGGACGACGGCCCAGCTGGCCGCCCGGGCTCAGGACGCCTGGCTCCGCACCTACCGGAGCCACGCGCCCGGGCGCGGCTATCTCCAGGACCTGGGCCAGCAGGACATCACCTGCGAGGTGGCGCTGGATCAGCTGGCCCTGGTCCAGGCGCCCGCCGCGGACCGGCCGCAAGGCGAGTGGCTGCGGGCCTGGGGCCTCGACGAGCTGGTGGCCGAGGGCGAGCGGACGTGGAGCGAGCGGGCCCATCTCGGTGACCTGGCCGCCGTCGCGGCCCGCAGCCGGCTCACGGAGGCCCAGGCTCTGGCCGACCCGACCGGGCTGGGTGCGTTCCGGGTCGTCGAGTGGACCACCCGCTGACGGCTCAGCCGTCGTCCGGGTCGGTGAGGTCCACGCCGCACTGCTCGCTGATGTAGTCGTCGATGCGATTGCTGGCTTCCTCGGCCGCCGCCGACCGGGCCTGCATCTCGGGGGTGTCGAAGGTCGCCAGGATCGCCGTGCCGTCACCGCCGTCCACGTTGGCCAGGGCATCCGCGATGTCGCCGATGAGCTCGGTCATCGTGGCCCAGTCGGCCGCGATCTCGTCGGGCGGGTCGATGTCGCTCAGCGCTTCGTGGGCCGAGGCGTAGGCCTGGGGCGCGTTGCTGAAGTCGGCGGCCAGCGAGGCCTCCAGATCGGTCACTTCGTCGCGCGCCGCCACCGCGGTCTGGCAGAAGTCCTCCAGTCCGCTGGCCACTGCGGGCGGGCTGGAGCCGTCACCGCTTCCGTCGTCGTCGTCCGCCGTCCGGTCGGCCGACTGGTCCGCCGCGTCGTCGGCCTGGCTGCTGTCGTCGTCACCGCCACACGCCCCGGCCACCAGCAGCAGAGCCACCAGCAGCAAGGCGGTTCCCTTGCCATGGATCATGAGCACAAGTGTCGCGGACCCCGGCCACTCCGCATCAGTGGCCGGTACTGGTTTCGGGCCGCTTCTACATTCTGTGGAACCCCACTGATGCGACCTGCGGCCCCCTCTGGCATGGTCGTCGTGAGACATGTGCCCTCGTCAGGCGACGCCGTCGCCGTTCCACGGCGGGAGGAACGCAGCGACGTTGCCTGGCGAGGACACAGTCGTCCGTATGGCGGTAACGGCGGAGGAACGGGTGCGCGGAGCCCGGCGGCGAGCGGCGTGCGCGGTGACGGCGATCGGGGTCACGCTGCTCGCCACGGGCTGCTCCGACTCGGTTTCCGGCAGCGGCGCGAACGGCGCCGCCGACGCTCCATCGGACGACACGACCGCACCTGTCCCCACGGTGGCGGATGGGGCCACCAGCGACCCCGGCGCTGGTGGCCCCGAGACCTGTGCCCTGTTGGAGGGCGTCGACCTCAGTGCCCTGCTCGGCGAGCCGGTCGAGGATCCCGAGGCCGACGGCACGGTGTGCCGGGTCGCTCCGGCGGACTCGGATTCCCGGGGCCAGCTCGGTCTGGTCGTCGAGACCGACCGCCCGGCGGACAACTTCGCGACCCAGCGGGAGGTGTTCGGCGTGGACCGGGAGGTCACCGGGCTCGGCGAGGCGGCGTTCCACAGCGGCCCCTACCTGTTCGTCCTGGACGGCGACACCTTCTTCTTCCTCCAGGTCGTGCGCGATGCGGCGATCGGTCGGGGTGTCCCGGAGGGCGAGCTCGAAGCGGCGGCCCGGACGGTCCTCGCGAACCTCGACGGATGAGGCGCCGAGGCTCTCGGGCCCGGATCAGGCCAGCGCGATATCGCTGCTCAGCGCGGCCGCGAGCCCGGCCCGATCCGACACCCGCAGCTTCCGGTAGACGCTGGTCAGGTGGTACTCCACCGTGCGCCGCGACATGCACAGCGCGGCTGCGGTCTCGGGGTTCGTGGCCCCGCGGGCGACGGTCACCGCCACCTCCAGCTCGCGTGGCGTGAGCTCGGCCGAGGCGGCCCAGCCGGACCGGCGGCGCTCACCGCACGCCGCCAGCTCGGCTCGTGCGTACTGCGCCCAGGCGTCGGCGCCCAGGCGCCCGAAGCCGTCGAGCGCGACGCGCAGGTGCTGCCGGGCGTCGCGCTTGCGGCGGACCCGCCGCAAACGCTGGCCCCAACAGAGCTCGGTGCGAGCGGCCTCGAACAGGTCGTTGCGGCGCCGATGGACCTCCACCGAGCGCCGGAACCAGCCGTCGATCTCCTCGGCCGGCGCCACCAGCCCCCGGCACCGCGCGGCAATGGCCAGCGCGACCTCGCGCCCGGCCCGGGCGGCGAGGTTCTGGTACTCGGCCAGGTCCTCGGCCGCCTCCTCGGGACGCCGCAAGCGCCAGAGGGCCTCGCAGAGGTCGCCGACGCGAGACGAATATCCGGGCTCGGCCAGCCCGTTAGCCCGCTCGGCCTCGCCCGCGGCCTGCAGGTGGACCACCGCCTCCTCGCACCGGCCCAAGCTCAGCTCCAGCAGGCCCAGCACGCAGTCCGCCAGGTGGTCCACGCTCGGCTGCCCCTTCGCCACCTGCAGCGCCCGGTCGACCAGCGCCCGGCACTCCTTCTCCTCGCCCGCCGCCGCCAGCAGGTACGCGTGCCGGAGGTCGATGTGGGGCAGCGGGCCGGCGAAGTCGGTGTCGGCGCACAGGCGGGCGGACAGGGTGAACTCGGCCCGGCCACCCGCCCAGTCGCCGAGACGGTGGGAGACGCTGGCCAGGATCCCGCTGCAGATGCCGAGCTGGCTCAACGACCCGGCCTCCTGGAGCACCCGGTGCTGGCGCCGGAGGATGCCGGCGGCGGCCTCGGGCTCGTCGATCCACGACAGCACCAGGGCGGCCTGGCTGATCGGCAGCCGCACCTCGGCGAGCTCTTCGTCGCTGAGGTGGTCGGCCCAGCCCGAGCGCAGCACCCGCCCGGCTCCGGCACGGCCCACCGCGACGTCCACCATGTCGAAGGTCAGCGCGACCTGGAGGTTGTCCTCGGCCTCGGGCACGCACGTCCGGGCCTGGGCCGCGACATCGACCGCCGCCTTGTACCGGCCCAGGACCGCCAGCCCCAGAGCCAGCGTGGCCATCAGCCGGGCCGCGGCCTCGGGCATGTCGGCCGCGGCGACGATCGCCCGATGGAGCACGACGTCGGTGTCGGGTGTGGTGGGCGAGGACCACAGCCGGGCCGTCAACCGCTCCGCGTCCCAGGCGATCCGCTCGGCCGGATCGGCTGCGCCTTCCACCAGCCGGTCGAGCACCCGGATCAAGGGCGGGAACGCACCGCAGCGGACGTAGCCCAGCGCGGCCATCGCGAGCCGGTCCCGGGCCTGCGCGACATCGGTGGTGCGGTTGGCCGCCGTCTCCCAGGCCCGGGCGGCCTCGGCGTAGGCACCGCGGTCCGCGGCCGCGCTCGCCGCGGCGTCCAGAGCGGCCGCGGTGGTCTCGTCGGGCCCCACGGCCAGCGCTTCGAGATGCCAGGCCTGCCGAGCCGGATCGTCGGCCAGCGCGGTCGCGATGGCCCGGTGCGCCGTACGCCGGTCGGCGTCGGTCACCGCGTGCTGCACGGCCGAGCGGACCGTCGGGTGGCTCAGCTCGAGCCGCTCCCGGGACCAGCGGACCAGCCCGCTGCGCTCCGCGGTATCGAGTGCTGCAACGTCGAGGTCGAGCGACGCCAGCGCCGTCCCCAGCGTCGCCCGGTCCAGGTCCTCGAGGCTCGCCACCAGCAGCGCCCGGCGGTCGTGCTCGTCGAGGCCGCCCAGCCGGCTGCGGTAGAGCCGCTCGAAGGTCGCACCCGTGGGCAGCCATTCGGGGAGGGGTTCGAGCCCCTGGCGCTGCGCCGGCGTCAGGTCGGCCGGGATCTCCCGCAGCGCCAAGGGCAGGCCGGCCGCGCTGGCCAGCACCTCGTTGACGACCAGCGTGGCCAGCTCGGGATGCACGCTCCGGAGCAAGGTGCGCGCAGCAGCGTCGTCCAGCGGCCCGAGATCGATGGTGTCGAAGCCGGTTCCGTGCAGCACCTGGTCTTCGTCCGTGCGGCAGGTCAGGAGCACCGCGACCGGGTCGGCCTCCAGGCGCCGGGCGGCGAACACCACGGCCTGCAGCGTCGACGTGTCGAGCCAGTGGGTGTCGTCGACCAGCGCGACCACGGGCTGCCGCTCCGCCGCCGAGGTGATCAGCCCGTGGACGCCCGCGGCGACGGCGAACCGGTCGCTGGGGGCGGACGAGCCGAGGGCGAGCGCCGCTTCGATGGCCTGGCGCTGGGGATCCGGCAGAGTGGCGACCAGGTCGATCAGCGGCCCGAGCAGCTGGTGCAACCCGGCGAAGGGAAGATCCTGCTCGGCGGGGTGCCCACGGGCCCGGAGCACCAGCAGATCGACGTCGAGCTTCTCGCGCAGGCGGTCGAGGAGCCACGACTTGCCGGCACCGGCCGCGCCGCGCACGACCACCACAGAGGACGCACCGGACACCGCTTGCCGCGCGGCGACGACCAAGCGCGCGACATCGGCCTCCCGCCCGTTCACAGGTGCGACGGATCCACCTGGCACCCCCCTACTTTGCCCCGCGGTCAGGGCGCTTCGTCGAACTGCTACCGCGCAGCGAGGTCCGAGCCGACGAGCTGGTCGATCCCGGCCACGACGAAGTCGAGGCCCAGCGCGAACGACGCGTCGCGGTCGAGCGGCCCGAGCTTGCAGCGCTCGGCCACGTTGGGGAAGCGGGCGGGGTCGATGGCGAGCGCTGGCCCCGCTACCGGCGGCGCACCGGCACCGGCGCCGTCCCCCTCGTCCTGGCTCTCGACCGGGCCGTGGTCGCCGGCCTCGCTGGCCACGTGGCCCACAGTGAAGGACACCACGACCGTGACCGCCTGGCTGGCGCGCACCAGGTCCAGGCCGAGGTCGCGCAGCCGGGCAAGCACGGGCTCCGCCACGCCTAGGTTGCCGGCGCTCAGGGTCGGCAACCCGGCCATCAGGCACACGGTGTTGGGGTGGCGCAGCAGGACCCGCCGCAGCGTCCAGGCCGCGTCGCGCAACACGTCCTGCCAAGGCCGGCCCGCCTCGACCTCGACCACGGGTGGCAGCTCCCGGTAGACCCGCTCGACCACGCCGTCCAGGAGGTCCTGCTTGCTGCGCACGTAGCTGTAGAGCGACATCGCCTCGACCCCCAGCTCGCGCCCCAGCCGGCGCATGGTGAGCGCATCGAGGCCCTCACGGTCCACCAAGCTGAGTCCCGCCTCCAACACACGTTCACGGGAGAGGCCTGCACCAGTCCGCCGGGGCATGTCCTCGACCATCCCACGTCGCGTCACCGCGTTTCCACGGAGTGCGGTGCTTTTTTGACGTACCGGTCCGGTCGGGTAGCGGTAGGTAGGCTCGCTGGCCGGGTTTCGAGAAGGGGACACACGTCATGGCCGACGAACAGGAAAACGTCACCGGCGCCACGATCGAGGACTACTTCCTCGAGGACCGCACCTTTCCTCCGCCCGAAGACTTCACGCGCGACGCCCTGATCACCAGCGCCGACGTCTACGACGAGGCCGAGCGCGACTGGCAGGGGTTCTGGGCGAAGCAGGCCGCCGAGCTGGTCACGTGGTTCGAGGACTGGCACACCGTCCTCGAGTGGGATCTGCCCTTCGCCAAGTGGTTCGTCGGCGGGAAGCTCAACGTGGCCTACAACTGCCTCGATCGCCACGTCGAGGAGGGTCGGGGCGACCGGGTCGCCTACCACTGGGAGGGCGAGCCCGGCGATACCCGCACCATCAGCTACGCCGACCTGCTGGCCGAGGTCCAGCGCTTCGCCAACGTGCTCCGCGGGCTCGGCGTGCAGCGCGGCGACCGGGTGGCGATCTACATGCCGATGATCCCCGAGCTGCCGGTGGCGATGCTGGCCTGCGCCCGCATCGGGGCGGCGCACTCGGTGGTGTTCGGCGGGTTCTCCGCCGACTCACTCGCGGACCGCATCAACGACGCCGAGTGCAAGGTGCTGGTGACGGCGGACGGCGGGTTCCGCCGCGGCCAGGCCCACCTGCTCAAGCCCATCGCCGACGTCGCGATCGCGTCGACCCCGTCCATCGAGAACGTCGTCGTCGTGCGCCGGGTGGGTGGCCACGAGGCTGCCGGTGAGGCGAGCGTCGAGCTGGTCGAGGGCCGAGACCACTGGTACCACGAGCTCATGGCCGACGCCGCCGCCGAGTGCCCGGCCGAGGTCATGGACAGCGAAGACCTGCTCTACCTCCTCTACACCTCCGGGACCACCGCCAAGCCCAAGGGCATCATGCAC
>Ga0075428_100003597_pt1 | contig 16985 bp, 14 predicted proteins | sample RhiMetdeltSRZDD2_FD_75291 | JGI IMG/M metagenome (GOLD analysis project Ga0075428, IMG submission 75291) | Populus rhizosphere microbial communities from Tennessee, USA - Rhizosphere MetaG P. deltoides SRZDD2 | ecosystem: Host-associated > Plants > Roots > Rhizosphere > Soil | place: USA... | reverse complement strand
CAGCGGTACCATTGCCGTAAGCACAGCCGAGCAAATTACCGTTAATGCCTCGGTTGACGAAACATTAACCTTTTGTACCGGCACCTCGGGCATCACTAACTCTAGCTGTGCTGCCGCTACCGGCAACACTGTGTCGCTAGGCACCCTTACGCCGAGCACAACCGGTGCCAGTACTTCACAAATTGGCGTTTCGACCAATGCTTCGACCGGCTACGCCATTACCGTTGCTGGTAATACGTTGACTTCCGGAAGCAATACTATTACAGCGCAAGCTACGCAAGCCACCTCAAGCCAAGGCTCATCGCAGTTCGGTATTAATTTGCGTGATAACGCCACGCCAAACATCGGTACAGATGTTTCTGGGTCGGGGACAGCCACGGCAACCGCAAACTACAACACCGCCGATCAGTTTAGGTTTGTTAGCGGCGATATTATAGCCAGTAAAAACAGTGCCGACGCACACCGTCTGTTCACGGTTTCGTATATCGCCAACATCGCGGGCAACACCCCAGCTGGCAGCTACACGACCAACCTTACCTTTGTAGCGACACCAACATTCTAATACTGTCAATCATCGGGTATAATTGGTTTTACATGAAGCGCACCCTACTTGTTCTGCTCGTCCTAGTCTTGGGTGTAGCTGTTATAAATGTTGCCCCGCGTCCGTTTACTGGTGTAGCCTTTGCCGAAGGGGCCCAGGCGTTCTCAATCTCGCCACCATTAATTGAGCTAAGTGCCGACCCTGGCCAAACCGTTAAGGCCAGTATAAAATTTACCAACGTTTCCGATGACGAGCTGTTAATCAAAACACAGATTAACGACTTTGGCGCCAAAAACGAAACTGGTGAACCGAATATTATTTTTGAGGATGTTCAGAACACCGACTATTCCTTGCGCCAATGGGTAGTCAGCCCATCGCCATTTAAAATGAAACCGCACGAAAGCAAAACGGTGGATTTCCCGATCCAAGTACCGGCAGGTGCAGAACCAGGCGGCCATTATGCCGTGATCCGTTTTAGCGGCACCTCGCCGGCGCTAGAGGAAAGTGGTGTGGCGTTGACGGCTAGCATTGGCTCCCTCGTACTTTTACAAGTTTCGGGCGATATTACAGAAGGTGCCGATATGGCCGAGTTTTATAGTGCAACGGTAACTAAACAGGGTTTGGGCGGCAAACAATCAATGTTTGAAGCCGGCCCCTTTGGGTTCGTGCAGCGCATTCAAAATACCGGTAACGTACACCTTAAACCAACAGGCACTATTGATATATCAAGCATGTTCGGCCGTCATGTCGCCACCTTGAGGGTCAATGGCGACCCAACGGATCCCAACAATACGCCAAAAAGTGTACTGCCTGGCAGTATTCGCCGCTTTGAACAAACACTCGACAAGGGGTGGATGTTTGGCCGCTACAGCGCCACAATCAAACTTAGCTATGGCCAGGGGCAAAAACCCCTAGAGCAGACTATTAGTTTTTGGGTCATTCCATACAGGCTGATCCTCGTTGCTCTTATCGGCGTTGTAGCGCTATTTTTGGCTTTGCGCTGGGCCATTAAACGCTATAACAGCTATATTATTCGTAAGTCCAAAGGCATGCGTTCTGGAAGAAGATAATATATACAGCGATGATAAAACTCAAGGTGATATGTTGGTTTGACTAAGTTAGTGCAACTACGGCGGTCAGGGCGTAGATTAGAATCATCAGAAATACAAAGGCAACTATTGCTAGCCAGACTGCGGGTTTTTTGAGCCGCTGGCCTGGGCCGGCCACTGCGTTTGCGCTGCGATCGCCAACGTTAGCATCGGCATAACGTTTGGTATTTTCTTGTACTTCGGCACCTAGTACGTCGATGAGCCTAAAAATGTCTTCTATAGTTTGTTGCTTTTGTAATTCAAAAAGGTGTTGTTTGTAAATGTACAATCGGTCGTCAATAATCTCGATGTCGAAATTCGCGCCAAAATCAATTAACAAGGCCATAAGTTCAGGGGTAATGAAGTACAGCGCATCACGTTCATAGCCATTGGGTACATACAACTCAAAGTACTCATTAAAATTGCCTTCGAGCGTTAACTGCTGATCATCTTTAAAATAAGCTAAGTTACCAAAGCCCCATGCATTATTTTTGCGGCCGTCTAGCAAAATGTGGGGTAACTTGCGTGTTAAGTGTACTTCGATTATGCCAAAACCTCTTTGCCTTCGGTTTCGGCCAGAGCCGACGGTGCACTGAAAATTGCCAAATTCAAACGGAAGGCCGTTATGGGTGCCGCCCACTACTGTCGTATACCGGGGGTCACTGCCAATACCAAACACAAGGCCAGGCCGTGACGCCGTAGAACTAGTAAACGAAAAGCTAAACCCATTAGCCTGGGCTAGGCGGCGTACCCGTATGGTGCGCGCCACGTTTTTAAACAACACAATTATAACCAAAACTAGCGCCAAAATGGGTAAGCCGGCAAACAACAAACTGTATACTAGGAATGTCTCAAAAGAAGAGGTAATCAGCAAGCTAATAAGAAAGAGGACTAGCACCAGCACCGAAACCCCAACATACAACCAGCCAAAGATTCTTTTAACAGGGTGTTGTGTCTTTTGTGGCTGTTTGCCCATCTCTTGTAGCGTATGGAACATATCGCGCAAGGCTATTGGCTGGTGAAAAGAAGTAAAATCAAGTGTTTGTTTGGTCATCTTTATTACAATATACTAAATATAACGATTATGTTTACCAAGAAAACTATCCGTGACATTGATTTTGCCAGTAAAAGGGTGCTGATGCGTGCCGATTATAACGTGCCCATTAACAAAAACGGCACGATTAGTGACGACTATCGATTGCAGCAGTCTGTGCCGACTATTAAGGCCTTGCTTGCTAAAAATGCTCGTTTGATACTTTGTGCCCATCTTGGCCGGCCAGATGGCAAACCTAACCCCGAATTTTCACTCAAACCTGTTGCCAAAAGGCTTAGTCAATTGCTCGACCGCCCTGTAGCTTTTGCTCCAGATTGTATCGGACCAGAAGTGGAAAAGATGGTGGGCCAGTTGAAACCGCGGCAGATCTTACTGCTCGAAAACTTGCGCTTTCATCCAGAAGAGGAAGCAAACGATGAAACATTTGCAGCCGAACTCGCCAAATTTGGCGAAATATTTGTGCAAGACGCGTTTGGCGCGGCCCACCGCGCCCACGTCAGCACCGAGGCAGTGACCCATTTTTTGCCGAGCGTTGCCGGCTTACTACTCGAAAAAGAAGTCGATACTTTAACCAAGGTAATGAAAAGTCCGGAGCGCCCGCTTGCGGCCATCATCGGTGGTGCCAAAATTGCCGACAAAATCGATGTCCTTACTAAATTAATAGATATAGCTGATTTTATAGCCATCACCGGAGCCCTGGGCAATACCTTTTTGGCTGCCCAAGGTCTGCGCATTGGCAAAAGTAAGTATGATAAAGACGAACTAGAGCTAGCGCGCGATATTTTGGATAAAGCCGAGGCTAAAGCCAAGAAAGGACATTTTGTCTTCTTTCTGCCCCGCGATGGGGTGGTGGCTAAGCACGTTGATAAGTCGGCGCGTACGCGGGTTGTGGATTGGGATGCCGACATTATTAACGAGATTCAAAGCTACCCCAAGCCACCAGCGCGCGAAACACATACCATTGCCGCCGACGAGATGATTTTGGACACTGGGCCGTTTTCGGCCGCCTTTATTGCTGGCGGTGTGCAGCTTGCCAAAACGGTTATTTGGAGCGGCACCTTGGGTGTTACCGAAATTTCGTCGCTACATGGACCCGTCGGTCCTTTTGCTCATGGTACCGAACTATTAATCGATGCGCTAAGTGGTGATTTTGGCGCACGGCCCTTTACCGTAATTGGTGGCGGCGATACGGTGGGCTACATTGAACAGCGTAAATTAACAGCGGCTTTTGGCCATGTATCGACCGGCGGCGGCGCTAGCCTCGAACTAATGGCTGGCCGTAAACTTCCAGCAGTCGAAGCCTTACAAAGTAAATAGCCGCTAACCCTGAGGGTCAGAAATTACTCTACTGGCCAAGCAGTGAGTTATACATTCATTGCCCAGTCGCCGAATCGGGCCTCCATACATATCTGGTATAAGACCATTTTTACGTGCCTCAACCAGACACGCCTCGCCAAGTTGTGCTGCATGCAAGGGATTTAAAAGTTTCACTCTGGTTGCAAGTTCACAACTATGGCCAGATGCTGACGTATGCATAGGTAGCTCATTGTACATAGGTTTTGTATTTGTGACAATGCTTATGGTAAGCTAAGACAAAAGGCTTGGGGATGCGAAATATCTTAATCGTCGGTAACTGGAAGATGAATCTTGACGTTGGGCAAGCTAGTTTGTTAGTTCATCGGTTGCAGGAGCGGGTGCGCATACACCGGCATGTCGAGGTGGTATTGGCGCCCAGTTTACTCGCCTTGCAGCCATTGAGTTTACAGATTGACCGTCGTAAGTTCCGTTTAGCCGCCCAGAATGCTTATTTTCACGATGCTGGCCCATTTACTGGCGAGGTGTCCTTTACTATGTTGCGCGACCTTGTACATTATGTGATTGTCGGCCATTCCGAACGCCGTATCCATTTTAATGAGACATTACCAATGATTGCAGCTAAAATTAAGGCTGCTGTGCGCAATGAAATTTCACCCATTTTGTGCGTGGGCGAGACCCACCACGAACGCAAGGAAGGCTTAACCAAGCGCGTGATCCACGACCAAGTCACTACGGCACTGCGCGATTTAACCGCCCGCGAAATCATGGATGTCGTTATTGCGTACGAACCTGTGTGGGCTATCGGCACCGGCGACCCGGCCAAGCCGTACCAAATTGAAGAGGCTATTGCTGCGGTGCGGCACAATGTTAGCGAACTGTATGGCGAACGTGTCGGCAAATCGATGCGCGTGTTGTACGGCGCTAGCGTTGAACCCGAATTCGTTGGCGGCATTTTGGCTTTGCCCGGTGTAGACGGCTTGTTGGTAGGCGGCGCTAGTATCAATCCTTACCAGTTTGCTGATATTATTGAAGCAGTTTATCGTATGCAACACGGAGTCGAGGTAAAAAATGCAGCCGAATAACCCGAAGCGCCCCGTCCAGCGTCCCCAGTTTTTTGATGTCGTTCGCCCTGGCCATACACCTGCTACGCCAAACGCTCGCCCTGTATTGGCAAACAATCGACCACCGGTACCCGACACTAGCATGAAGCAAGGGGCACCCACTGTACCCCCCGGACTTATGCATACTCCGCGGCCAACTCCGGCAACAGCCCAGCCGCAGCCGATTGTTCAGCCCCAACCCCAACCGGCCCCTTTGGCGCCACGGCCTGCGCCGGCTTCTCCTTTATCATCGCGTATGACAGCCCAACAAGACGTTGGACAGACGGTTATGGAAAACGAGGTTCCGGTGTCCGAGCCGCTGCTGGCACCACAATCTACCTTCCAGCCGCCGATACATCACAAAGGATCTATCTGGAGTGAAGTGTTGGCAATTTTGGCAATCGTAGTGCTTGTTGCCATTATCATCGACATCTTGCTTGATGCCGATGTCATCAACTTGCCACTCCCACATACAAGTTTTTTCGATTATTAAGAGATGATGCCCGTTTTAATCTTTAAGATGGATAAAAGATAGTTTTGATCTGTAGATTTTGTTGTTTGTATAGGAGAAAAACCGTTTTTATCAAAAAGTTTAACGATATCAATGTAACTATAATGTTTATGTCGCCACAAAAGAATAGGTTCACCCTTTTGAAGTTCGACATTCCAGGATTCACCAGCAAGTTCAAACTGTACTAAGAGATCTATTTTGGGCTTCATCCATCTTAGGCGAGAGTGTTGTGCTTCGTTGAAGATTAATTCAATATCACAAAGCGATTCGTCAATACCTAAAAGGCCAAGGGTTGTCATGCTAGGGGGGCTGAATTTTTTATCGCCACTTGTAGTAAAATCAAAATAGCGCCGTGTAGAAGGTGTATCAAGGTAACTACTGCATAAGAGCAAGTCGTTCGAACCCAAACTGTCATTGATAACTCGTAAGGCATGGTCCGGGGATCGTAAGTTACTCAAAGTACCACCTAGAAGGAACACTAGATTTTTCGGGGAATCGTTCATCTTGTAACGTTCTTCGGCAAAGAGGTCGTCAAAACGTTCTTCGGCAAAATTTCGGATATAGCTTTCAACTTCAATACGACCGCCGAACCAACTATGAATATTTTTCTTCAGAATAGTTAATAAATCGGGGCTAATGTCTAAAACGATGTAGCGATTAAGACGGCCTTCATGTAGAAGCTTGGCGAGGACTTCGCGGGTCGCGATTCCGTTCCCGGGCCCTAAGTCAACGACATTTACTTTTTTTGTGTCGCCTAATAGACGGCTAATATAGGGAAAATCTATATCCAGCAATTCAACAGTACTCGTTAATATGTTGGGGTTTTGCTCGTTTGCTAATCGGCTAGAGTATGAATCCCAAAATTGTGCACCGCCATCAAAATAGCCATATTGTAGAGGTATCTCCCGGTGGATGGCGATGTTGGAAACGATGTCAATAATTTGTTTTCTATTATAGAGTTTGTAGAACTCTTTGCGCGGATTGATATTTTTTAAACCGCGTGTATTGCGGAATTTTTTACCTTTCTCGACTTGTTTTTCGATTAGAAGTGTATTTTTTGAAGTATTAGCAATAAAATTCTTCTTATTTTTTTCAAAAAGTTGCAGATCCAGCTTTCCAGCCGCCGCCGCCTCGATCCAGTTGCGGACTGATTTTTCAGACACGTGGTATAGCTTTGCAAGCTCGGTGTTTTTGAAATATTTCATAGTTACCCCTCAGTAGATACAGTGAAGTTAATGAGTATTTGACACGTTCCGAATTTTAATCGTATCATGTTAAGCGGAAATATCGGTTTCCTGATCCTGCAAACCAGGTCCTTCAAAAGAGCGATTATAGTGTTTTGGTTAACAATACGCAAGGAAAGGTATCACTTACCCACATAAATCACCTTGCATTATTGGACAAAAATCTATAAACTCGTTTTCCTGGTAGTATTACTACTAGCCAAGACTCCACTAATCGCCCTGTTAGTCCCACCCCTAACAGGGCGTTTTGTGTTGGTTGGCTGTATAATAGACAAAATAAGATCTGTGGCATTGTTTGACTTTGACAAGACGCTCTACAACGGGTTTTCTTATTTCGATTTACTTGCGAAGCAAACGGAAGAAGGGGTAGTGTCTAAGGATGTCTTTATGGCAGCTCAAAATATCCTGCAGGAATACCAAAATGGAACCGCAGGGTACGAAACAAGTGTCGCACAACTACTTTCCTTACAAGCAGCTGGTTTAAGGGGCCGGGACTATCAAGCTGTTTATGACTCAAGTTTTGCTTTTTTCGCTGAATCAGCAAAAATGTATCCATTTGCAACGGAGATTTTTGATGTACTGCGGCCAACGCACGATATCTATCTAGTTACTGCGGAGCCGCAGTTTATAGCCGAAAGTGTCGTGGCCGCAAATGGTCTTTATGGCTATTTCGCCACGCAATACGAAGTGGATGAAGGTAAATTTACAGGTACAGTTGCGACGTCTTTGGCGTCTAACCACGAAAATTGTGTGCTGTAAGCTCGTTATTACCCTCTAGAAATTCGTTTGCTTTTGGCGATTCGGAAGGTGACATAGCTATGCTTGACGCAGTGACACATCCAGTGTGTGTTCGGCCAAACGCAAGTCTACGTGCCCACGCGGCACAGCATGAATGGCCCTGCGTTGAGTCGGAAGAGGTCGTGAGTGCTGTCAAAGGGTTTTTATAAATGATCTAAACCCCAGAGTGACGATTGCCGGCAGGGGCCTAATCGGTCTAAAATACCCAGATGCAAGAAGATTTGTTTGTTGGTTTAAACCCAGAGCAGCAGCGGGCGGTGGAGACAACCGAAGGCCCGTTGTTAATTCAGGCCGGGGCAGGGAGCGGCAAGACAAAGACGCTAACGCACCGCATTGCCCACCTAATCGCCAGCAAAAAAGCCACACCATTTGATATTTTAGCCGTAACTTTTACTAACAAAGCCGCCAAAGAAATGCGCGAGCGTGTGGCTAAGTTACTGGGGCAAAACCCCGACAGCCGCGGTTTTATGCCCTACATGGGAACATTCCACAGTATTTGTGTGCGAATGTTGCGCAAAGATGGCGAACACGTCGGCATTCCGCGTACCTTTGTTATTTTTGACGAATCCGACCGCCAAGCCGCTGTCAAACAGGCAATCAAAGAGTTGCGGATAGACGAAAAAAGCTTTCCGCCGCGGGTCATCGCCGGCATTATCAGCAGCGCCAAAAACGAGATGACCACACCGGACGAATACGCCAGCTTGCCTGGTTCCAACCCGGCACAACGTACTGCTGCACAGGTGTTCCCCTTGTACGAAAAAGCCCTTAAGGAGGCGTCGGCGCTCGACTTTGACGACCTTATTAATAAAACTGTCGCCATGCTGCAAAACAATAAAGAACTGCGCGAAAAATGGCAGGCACAGTTTACGTACATCATGATCGACGAGTACCAAGACACTAACGCCGCCCAATACAAACTGGTAAAACTGCTAACGAACAAGGATAAAAACATCGCCGTGGTGGGCGACGATTGGCAGTGTTTCGTTCCGGGCACGATGGTTGAAACCAATGGTGGACAAAAGCCAATTGAAACCGTACAAAAAGGTGACAAGGTCCGTGCTGCGAGCGGTTACGGCAACACGGACTTTTTTACGGTTACCGCTAAAAAGAGGTTTATCCATAAAGGCGAACTTGTGCGTATCAAGACCGTATCTGGCAAAGAGCTAATGTGTACACCCAACCACTTGTTTTTTGCACGATGGTACAAGACGGAAGATTACTTTGTGTACCTTATGTACACGCCGTATAAAGGATATCGGATCGGGGTGGCTAAAGGCACGAGATTTGACGGTAAAAAGGATGATATTGGCCTGCGAGTGCGCGCAAACCAGGAGCGGGCAGAACGTATGTGGGTGCTCAAGGTGTGCGCGAGTCGGCAAGAGGCGTCGTACTTTGAGTCACTATTCTCGTATAAATATGGCATTCCTATGACCGTCTTCCATGCGTTCGCCAACCGTTCCATGAAATTCGGCCAACCCTACATCGACGCGCTGTACCAAGAAATTGATACGACACAACGCGCCAAAGAGTTGATGGTCGATCTTGGTCTAGCCTTTGACTATCCACACTTTGCGCCGCAAGCGACAACTAGGAATAGCAACAAGCGGGTCACTGTGAACGTCGTATTGTTCGGCGACAAGCGCAAGACTGGCACTAGTAATTGGTCGGCCAGCAGAATTTCGGCTAATACCACTGACCATCAAGATCTACACGCATTTACGGAAGCCGGATACACCGTTCGGGCTGGCCGGGCTGGTACTTTCAGGAGTGAAGTACATAATCTTGATTATGGAAAAATTGAGCAGGCACTGAAGACTTTATGTGATGTGCAACCTCTGCAGATCAGTAAGTATGGTTTTTTAACCGATAAAAAGTTTCATTTTATGCCCGCCGCACAGATTCATCCCGGTATGATGTTGCCAATGCTGGCTGGAGAAGATTTGGTCGACGAAAAAGTGATGAGTGTGGAAAAAATATCGCACGCTGGCCCTGTCTACGATCTGGACATCGATAAAGTGCATAATTATATTGCTTCTGGCATCGCTACGCATAATTCAATCTACAGCTGGCGTGGTGCGGATTTTCGGAACATCCTTAACTTTGAGCACGATTACCCAAACTGCACGGTTATTAAACTGGAACAAAACTATCGCAGTACTGGTGCTATTTTGGAGGCCGCGCATGCCATTATTACCAAAAACCAACAACGGTCGGATAAAAAACTATGGACAGACGCCGGCCATGGTATGCCAGTGCAGATGGTGCAAGTGGGGAGCGAGCGAGCCGAGGGTGAGGCGATTGTGCGGCGTATTAAAAACGCCATAGATGCTGGCTACCGGCGGTTTAACCATTTTGCAGTACTGTACCGCACTAATGCCCAAAGCCGTAGCGTCGAAGAAACATTTATCCATTACGGTATTCCATATCGTATTGTTGGCGGCCAACGGTTCTACGACCGCAAAGAAATTAAAGATTTGCTAGCGTATTTGCGGGTGATCTACCAACCAGAAGACCGCATTAGTTTTGCCCGGATTGTTAACGTGCCGACGCGTGGCATCGGGGCTAAATCACTCGAAAATTTTTATCGCTGGCAAGAATCAAACAATAAAACCATGCACCAGGCCCTGGCCGAAGTTGATGACAGCCCAGTGACTGGCAAAGCCAAAACCGGCCTTAAAGAACTGGGCGAAATGTTCGAGCGGTTACGCGAGCTTGTCGACACCACACCGCCCGCTGGCATTATCGACAGCCTCATTCGCCGCATTGACTACCTCAAATTTTTAGATGACGGCACGCCGCAGGGCGAATCCCGGCAAGAAAATGTTAAAGAACTTATTGGTGTAGCTCAGGAATACCAAGAGGTAGGACTGGCTGGGTTTTTGGAAGAAGTGGCGCTAGTAAGCGACCTCGACCACGCCGACTTAAACGGCAACGCCGTCACCCTCATGACTTTGCATGCCGCCAAAGGCTTGGAATTCCCTGTTGTCTTTATGGTTGGCATGGAAGAATCAATCTTCCCGCATAGCCGCGCCCTCTACGACGCCTTCGAAATGGAAGAAGAGCGCCGGCTTTGCTACGTCGGCATGACCCGCGCCCGCGAAGAACTCTACATGACCTACGCCACTAGCCGCATGCTCTACGGCGGCGCCCAGCACAACCCACCATCAAGATTTTTGAGCGAAATCGACACCCAGTTTAGCCCTTCAGAGCAAACCTTCTCATTTGGAGCTCCACAAGGTCGGACGGGGTGGCAGTCCTTGGGGGACCCCCGCGGCGCGGACGAAGGAGCACCGTGGGGGAAGGATGGACTGACAGGACCCCGGCAATTCAGCCCAGGAGCTGGCAATAATGGTGGTATGGCCCCTGATGAACCCCGTTATGTCCCCGACCTAAATGAAGGCGACACTGTCCAACACCCCGTTTTTGGCAAAGGCACAGTTGTAGAGCTAGACGGCGACAACGCCACAATCTTTTTTAAAGGCAAAGGCCCCAAAAAACTTAACATCGCCTTCGCCCCAATAAAGAAGTTGTAATCGTTTGTATATCATAAGTTTGGCGAATCATATTGAATAGTTTATTTTATTCATATGGCTCGAGACGAAATTCTATCACGCGTAACTGTTACTTTTGAAGTATCTCCTGACACATTGCCCTTTGCGCCAGAGATAGCCCTACGTGATCTAGATATCTTACATCAAACGTTGGGAGACAACGCTTTATCTGTCCAGATTGAAGGCGAACACCCAAAACTGGACCCCCGGACGGTAGCGAGGCTGGGCACCTCAATACAAAGACACGGCCTTACCGGTAAATTGACGGATTCATTCCGGGACAACACCGGTGTTTTGAACGTTCGCCATGCTTTAACTGTTGGTTCCCAATGCATGATAGCTACGCCCAAGAGTGGACCGTTGGTAGTAGCAAGATTTGCCGAGGTTGTAGCCAGTGAGTACTCGCCCCTGCGACTATTACGGTTTGCCTCGGCGGCATACGCCGCACATTTTTGCGAGGATCTAACCCAGGTGACATGGGGCGTTGTGGCTTCTGGCATTACCCCTGGGCCTTTTGTGTCATTGCAAGACATAATGGACGGCGGCAAAGAAATAGCTGAGCGCTTTCCCGGTAGAAACCTTTCCCATCTTCAAGAAAACGCCGACCTATACGCCTACAGGTTCTACAGGGCTAAATCGTCGCTAAAGTCACCCGAGTAAGAGCCGGTTTAGCAGCTGCTTGCTACAATAAAAATAAGTATGTTGAGGAAACGTAAGCAACAGGCTAACAAACAGCCTCAGGAAACCACTTCTCGCTTTTCGCGTACACACCGGGTGGTGCGGCATCCGGCGGTGACTATCCCGTTGGCGACTTTGGCAGCTTTGTTGCTGGTGGGGACGCTCGCGTTGCTTATTTTTGGGAGCGGTAAGTCGAGTTTTAAGCCTATGGGAACCAATATTGTTATTGTGACCGATGACGGTAAAGAGCAAACGGTTCCATCGCGTGCGCGTACTGTAGCTGAGTTGCTGGAACGTCAACATATCGTACTAAACGAAGGTGATGTGGTAGAACCGAGTCAGGACACGGAGATTAAGGGCGATAATTTTCGTGTCAATGTCTACCGTGCTACCCCAGTGACAATCGTCGATGGCGACCGTAAGGTCTTTACGTTTTCGGCCGCGACCACGCCGCGAAGTATCGTAAAACAGGCCGGCATTGAAGTATACCCAGAAGACGAGCTATTGACATTGCCGACCGAGAATTTTTTGGTAGAAGGTTCTATTGGCCCGCGTATCGTGATTATTCGTGCTGTGCCGGTGAATATAAACTTATATGGGACCCAAGTCCTAATGCGTACGCGCGCCAAAACAGTCGGTGAGCTTTTAAAGGAACGCGGTATACACCTAGACACGGGCGATACCGTTACGCCATCTGAAGGTGTAGCCATAACATCGAATATACAGATTTTCTTATTGCGCCATGGCCAGCGAATCGAAACCGTCGAAGAAGAGATTGCCATGCCTGTCGAGAGGGTCCAGGACAATACTTTAAGTATTGGCACCAAAGCAATTCGCCAGCAAGGTTCGCCGGGCAAGCGCGTTGTGACCTACCAAATACAGTTAGAAAACGACCAAGAGGTGGCACGCGTGCCCATCCAATCGGTGGAAATTGTACCTCCTGTAAAGCATATAGAAGCCGTGGGCACTAGATCGATCGGCGGTCTTAGCAGATCAAAAGGTGTGTACTTTTTTACGGACAGTCGGGGAATTACCCACCGCGAAACCTATTATGACCTGTCTATGGGTGGGGTAATACGGAATTGTGGCGGGAGTGCATACAGCATCCGCGCGGACGGCGCCAAGATAGATAAAGACGGTTTTATACTGGTGGCCGCAAACTTAAACATCTACCCGCGCTGTTCGGTGGTAGAAACCAGCCTTGGTTTAGGGAAGGTGTACGACACCGGTGACTTTACAAGCTATCACCCCCATGGTTTCGACCTAGCTACCGACTGGAGTAACAACGACGGGCGTTAGTGGTAAGATTGATTAGATGCGAGAAGACGTTCCGAAAAAATCATTAGGGCAGCATTGGCTACAGGATGGGGCAAGCCTGCAAGCAATGTGCGACGGCGTACAACTTGGGCCAGACGATACGGTGCTCGAAATTGGGCCAGGGCTCGGTACGCTTACTAAACAGTTAGCGGCGCGCGCCAAAGAAGTAATTGCGGTCGAGTTTGACCACGGACTAGCTCAAAAACTGCCAGCCCGCGTATCCTCCCAAAACCTGATGATTATCGAACAGGATATTTTGCGGTTTGACCTAACCAGGCTGCCAGCCAACTACAAGGTTGCGGCCAATATTCCTTATTATTTGACGAGTAATTTGCTGCGGGTGTTATGCGAAAGCCGTAATCATTTTTCTAAGGCCGCGCTCCTTGTACAAAAAGAGGTGGCCGAGCGTGTTTGCGCCCAGCCGGGCGGGATGAGTTTACTCAGCGTCAGCGTGCAGTTTTATTGCCAGGCGGACCTTGGCGCGGTAGTGCCGGCGCGCTTATTTACGCCGCCACCCAAGGTAGATTCCCAGATTTTGCTGTTGGCGTACCGCGGCAAGCCACTGTTTCCAAATGTCGACACAAAAGTGTTTTTTAGGATCGTCAAAGCCGGCTTTGCGCAGCGCCGTAAGACACTTTTAAATAGTTTGAGCGCCGGGCTGCACTTGTCGCGCGGAGAAACCACGGCCGCACTCGAGCACGCTGCGATTTTGCCAACCATCCGGGCCCAGAATCTGTCGCTCGACCAATGGCATGCGCTCTATTTGCAGCTCAAACCATAAGCGTTACAATAGTCGGTAGTCGTTGATGGTTATAAGAAAGGTGGCTCTATGAACCCAGAACAAGATAAACAAGGTACCTCACAGGATAATGCGGATGCGCCAGAAGGCGATCGCCCAAATCAAAATGATGTCATGCCTACAGTGGGCGACACCGACAGAAGCAAAAAAAAGATGTGGCTGTGGATTATCATTATTTTGCTACTTTTACTAGCACTCTTATTTGGTTGGTGGTGGATGAGTAAAGACAAAAAAGAACCGGCGGCTAGCACCGACAGCACCGCGCCCCGAGCGAGCTCGGAAGAGAAAAAAGAGGAGACAAAAACGGTTACTTGTACAGATGGCTACACCGAGTACAACAACACCGAACTTGGTTTTGGCTTCTGCTACCCCACCACTTGGGGTATGGTGAGTGTGGCCGACGGCAAGTTTGCGCCTGGCGACACTGGTCAGCGGTGGCTAATACATTTTGCCCGCAAATCGATGGTTAATCTGGGTGTCGTAACTGCTGATTGGTCCACCGAAGAAGCGCGTGACGGTACTTGTGTTGACCCAGCTGTGCAGACATTGCCGGCGTTTTCGCCCTTTTCGACCACCTGGGATACAGAGGGAACACCGGTTATGAGTGCTACCCGTGGCATCGAAGTATTAGCCGACTCGTACCTAATCAACGAAGAAACGGACGACCTCTTAACCAGTGGGGCCTGTTTACATGGCTATACTATTATAGATGCCGACCCCTATACGCACACCTCGGCTAGTTATTCGGCCGATTTCGGCGGGGGCGTTACAACACCGCAGCAGCATATCGACAATCCGCTTGTACTAATCCCGGCCGCTGACCGTGTCGATTTTACTACCTTCGTAAAATCTGTTCACGCACTGTAAATTGCTTAACAAGCTAAGTATGTAGTAGGCTAGAGTGTATGCGGCCTACTAATTCGGGCTATCTTTTGGACCACGTGTCGAGTATTTTGCATCGGCAAGCCGACCAGATAATACAAGAACAACTAGGCATAGGCCTCAGCCAGTTTAAAATTTTAGAATTGCTAGAATCATGGCCGCGCACCAACCAACGCAGTCTGGCCAGTCTTTTAGGCCAGACCGAGGCAAGTATTAGTAGGCAAATAAAACTTTTACAACAAAAAGGCCTATTACTTACCCAAGTCGATCCAGCCGAACACCGCCGACACCTCGCTGTTCTAACTGCTAAAGGCATTAAGCTGACGGTGGCAGCACGCGAAATTGCAGGTCAGTTCCACAGACAAACATTGGCCGGGCTTAACCAGCGCGAGCAAGAACAGCTATTCAAACTGCTTACCGCACTGCATGAAGTTTCGTGCGCTCCTGGCAGACGTTTGGCTTGCGACCGACCTGGTGATATTGAAACACTTTACTCGAATCAAACCTCGGCTTTGTAGGCTGGGCCCAATGTCCCTAACTTTGGGCACTTGCGGGTCACCAAATGTGTTTGTATAACACATTTGGCGCTTCCGAGGTGCCAAAGTTAGGGACATTGGGCCCAGCCAGCCACGTGGTATCAAAATTAGGTAAAGCGGCTAACCTGTGGCACACTAAGCATAAGATGGAAAAACAAACTTTTACCCCAAAAACAGATGGCAAAACCCAGGCTCGCTGGCTACCACGCCTAAGCCTATTTATTTTTGATCGTTCACGCACGGCAGCGCTATTGTGGCTGGTTATTACTATTTTTGGCGTTTTTAGCTACACCAGCCTGCTCAAGCGCGAAGGCTTTCCTAGTATCAACATTCCTTTTTCTATAGTAAATGGCGCGTATTTGGTAAATGACGCTGGCAAAGTGGATACCGAGGTCGCCAAGCCAATTAGTGAGACGTTGGTAAAGGATGAGCGGGTCAAATCTGTCGATTCAACTGCTCTAGGGAATTTTTACAACGTTATTGTGCAGTACAAAGAGGGTGTTGATGCCCAAGCCGTTGGCCATGAACTACAAAGCCGGATCCAAGAATCTAAAGTACTGCCAGCGCAGGCAAGCGTGGAGTTTACCTCGCCTAAGTTTGGTTTTACCGAGCGCGGTGACGACGCAGTGGTTTCGATGTACTCGAGCGACCCCGACACTACCACCCAAGAGCTGGTGGCAGAGGGCGAAAAGCTGGCAGCAAGTATTAAAAGTACCCATGTGACCGGTCTCATTGATGTGTCGGTAATTAACCCATACGTTACCGGTATCGACCCGGCCACTGGCAAGCAAGCCACTAGCCTGACCCGTTTTGACCGCTATGGCGTGCGCGAAGGCAACGTTAATACTTTTTATGATTCGGTGACGGTGGGGGCTAGCCAACAATCGGGCAACGATGCTATCGAGTTTGACACGCAGTTGCGCGCCCAGGTAGACAAATACAATGCCGAGCATGCCAACAGCCCAGTCAAAGCCGCCATCAGCGCCAGTTACGCACCGCAAATTAAAGAGCAAGTCAATGAATTACAGCGTGCGCTTTTGGAAGGGCTGATCGCCGTATTGGTAGTAGGCTCAATTATTATCGCTATCCGTGCCTCGATAATCACGGTACTTGCCATGGTAACTGTTTTGGCTATTACGCTCGGTGTACTCCTGGTGATTGGCTACAGTCTTAACACGATAACGCTATTCTCGCTTATCTTATGTTTGGCATTAGTAGTCGACGACACGATTATTATGATCGAAGCAATCGATGCCCAGCGGCGCCGGCGTAAAGACCCGCGCGAAACCATACACGTGGCCACCGGCAAAATCAGCCGTGCCATGGTTGCCGCCACCTTAACTGCTGCTTTTAGTTTTGTGCCGCTCCTTTTTGTCGGCGGCATTTTGGGGAGTTTTATCCGGGCTATTCCAATCACCGTCATCAGTAGTTTGCTTATTAGTTTGTTGGTAGCCCTAGTGTTTATCCCTGTTTTTGCGCGTTATTTGTTGCTGCGGAAAAATCAGATGGGTGCCAAGAATGTCCACGAACCGGCTGCAGGTATCGAAGCCAAAATTGCTCGGCTCATCA
>Ga0075428_100003595_pt1 | contig 16987 bp, 11 predicted proteins | sample RhiMetdeltSRZDD2_FD_75291 | JGI IMG/M metagenome (GOLD analysis project Ga0075428, IMG submission 75291) | Populus rhizosphere microbial communities from Tennessee, USA - Rhizosphere MetaG P. deltoides SRZDD2 | ecosystem: Host-associated > Plants > Roots > Rhizosphere > Soil | place: USA... | reverse complement strand
ACCAGGCGGTGCGTCGCCGGCGTACGCGTCGCAAGATTCACGACATTCGGGACCCGCCCGGTTTCCGTGTAGATGCGGATGACGCGCACCGCCTCGGCGGCAATGGCCTCCTGCGCCTGCGCGGTGGACGCGCCGATGTGATGCGTGCCATAGACGCCCGGGAGCGCGACCACGGGCGGGGCGAACGATCCCGCACCTTCGGCTGGCTCGTCCGGAAACACATCGAGGCCCGCGCGGATACCGCGCGACCGAACGGCCTCGGTCAGCGCGGCGTCGTCGACGACCTCTGCCCGAGCCGTGTTGATGAAGAGTGAGCCGGGCCGCAGCCGCTCGAGGATCGACGCGCCAACGAAGTTCCGGGTGTCAGGCGTCAGCGCAAGGTGCACGCTGAGCACATCGCTCTGCGCCGCCGCCGCTTCTGGCGAAGGCGCAATGGTCACGTCCAGGTCGCGCGGCAGCGCCGCCCGGGCCGCCGCGCCGTCGCGCCCAAACCGCCTGCTCCACACCACCGTCGTCATCCCGAACGCCGCCGCACGCCGCGCCATTTCCTGGCCGATGCGGCCAAAGCCGAGCAGCCCGAGAGTGCGGCCATACAGCCCGCGCGCCGTCGAGTACTCCTTCTTGTTCCAGCGGCCGGCACGCAGGTCGGCGACGTTGTCCGGAATTCTGCGGTCGAGCGCGAGGATCAATCCGAACGCCAGCTCGGCGACGGCGATGCTGTTGCGTCCGGGGCAATTCGAGACATAGATGCCGCGCCGCGAGGCGCCAGCGACGTCAATCGTGTTGACGCCCGCGCCGGCTCTGACGATGAGGGAGAGCGCGCCGGCGTCGAGCATCGGCTCGGTCACCCGCGTGGATCGAACAACGAGGACGTCGGCGCCCGAGGACCCGATCGCGCGCACGAGCGCGTCGCCCGAGAGCTCGGGCTCGTAGAGGACCTCGCACCCGGTGTTTTTCAGCGCCTCGAGTCCCGACGCCTCGAACGCGTCGGCGATGAGAACCTTCATAACTCAACCACGACGGCCACGACATTCACGACGAAATCTTTGTTGTCGTGATCGTCGTGCGCGTCGTGGTTCAAATGACATGCGACAGCAGGCCGTCGCGAAGTTTGGGCTCGAACCAGGTCGACTTGGGCGGCATGATGCCGCCGCTGTCCGAAATCTGCATCAGATCGGCGACGCTGACCGGATACATCGAGAACGCCACGGCGGCATCTCCGGAAGAAACGAGCGACTCGAGCCGCCCCGTTCCACGCGCGCCGCCGACGAAGTCGATCCGCTTGTCCGTCCGCACGTCGCCGATGGCGAGCAGGGGCGCCAGCACAAGGTCGTGGAGACGGCTCACGTCGAGACGCCCCGCAGGATCGGTTCCGGCGGGCGCGGGCGTCATTTCAAGCGTGTGCCACGCGCCGTCCAGGAACATCGCCACTTCGCCCTTCCGCGCCGGCGTTGCCGGACCGGTTTTCACGGTGAGCCGCTGGCTCAGCGCCGACAAGAACGAGTCGGGCGTGTAGGAACCAAGGTCCTTGACCACCCGGTTGTACGGAAGGATTTGCGTCTGGTCGCCCGGAAAAGCGACGGCCAGGAACGTGTCCCATTCGCCGGTGGCTCCGCCCTTGCCGAGATGCTGGCGCGCCCGCGCTGCGCTGGCCGCACGGTGATGTCCATCGGCGATGTAGAGCGCGGACATCGCGCCGAACACGGCTGTCAGCTCACGCGCATCATTCGCCGAAATCCGCCAGACGGTGTGCTGAACGCCGTCAACCGCAGTGAAATCAAACAGAGGCGCCGTGGCCGTCGTTCGCTGCACCACGGCATCAACGCCCGCAGTCCCTTCGTGCACGAGGAACACGGGACCGGTCTGGGCGCGAAGCTCGATGATGTGACGCGTCCGATCGTCTTCTTTGTCCCGTCGCGTGCGTTCATGCTTCTTGATGACGTCGCGGTCGTAATCGTCCAGCGAAAAGCAGCCTGCGATACCGGTCTGGACGTGCCCACCCATCCGCAGCCGGTAAACGTACAAGCCTGGCGTGTCCTCGACGACGAGCGGCGCCCGCGTTTTCAGCGCCGCAAAGTTTTCCACTGCCTTCGCATACACCGAATCGGCGTACGGGTTCGTCTCGGGCGGAAGGTCGATTTCCGCCCGCGATACGTGCAGAAAGCTCAGCGAATTGCTAGCCGCCAGTGCGCGCGCCTCGTCAGCGCTGACGACGTCATACGGGACGGCGGCAACGGGGGCAGCAGATGCCGGAGTGGGGCGAAGCGCACGAAATGGAGTGATGACAGCCATAAGGAAGCGTCGCGGGCCCGGGCCCGGTTACTGCGAGTGGATAGTGTGGCCGAACGCCGCGTCCCGTGCCGCAAGGAACGCCTCCATCGCCGCGGCCGGCACGGGTTCCCCGGGCGGCATATTGCGATGTTCGCGGAGCGGATCCACCCAGGCGCCGTTCTTCTGCAGTCCGTAATGGAGGTGCGGACCGGTGGCCAGGCCGGTGGATCCCACCAGGCCGATCGTCTGTCCCTGGGCAACGCGCACGCCGCGACGTATGCCCGGTCCAAACGCCGACAGGTGCAGGTAGTAGGAATCGTAGCCGCTGGCGTGTCTCAATCGGACCATGCGGCCGTTGGCGTTGTCGTAGGTCGCCGATACGACGCTGCCGCCGGCGACCGCGACGACCGGGGCGCCGGTGGGGGCGCCGTAGTCCACACCCCGGTGCGCACGGGCCGTCTGTAGCACCGGGTGCATCCGCCGCATCGAGTACCGGGACGTGACGCGCGGCTCGAATTTCAGCGGTGACCGCAGAAAGAAACGCCGCAGCGATCGTCCCTGCTCGTCGAAGTAGTCGGGCATGCCGCCGGGCGGAGTGAACCTGACAGCGCGCACGACCCGGCCGTCGTTCGCGAATTCGGCAGCGGTGATCTCACCGTACGTCGAGGGACGATTGTCGCGGACGAACCGCTCGAACGTCAGCGAAAAGCGGTCGCCCGGCTGCAGTTCGGTATTGAAGTCGATCTCTCCGGCAAAGATCCGCGCCAGCGCCATCGTCAGCTCGGCGCTTTCACCAGCTTCCTCCATCGCCTCGAACAGCGACGGCGTCTCTTCGTCAATGGTCCCCGACGCGACCGCCGTCTCGAGGGTCCTGGGGATCGGGAGGACCGCGGCCGTGAGCGAACCGGCCCCGGCCGGCGTCACCCGAAGAAACGAGTCGTTGTCGATTTCGTACTCGAAGTAGCGCAGCGCCCCCTCGAGCGTCCGCTCGAGGATGAACGGCTGCGCCGATCGCAGCCGCCGGGGATCGAACACGCTGCGCGCCGCCTCGATGACGCTGAAGACGGCATCGGTCGCAAGGCCGTGGTCCCGAAGCATCGTCTCGAGCGTGGCGGCATTGGCCACGAGTCCCCGGACGACGGTCGTGTCTGGCGTGAGAAAGATGTCGCGCCCGGGCGGCGCATCCGGGAGAGCTGGAGCGGCGGTGCACGCGGCCCCGATCACTCCGACGAACAGGCCCAGGGCAAGGACGAGGTTCGCGATCCTCAACGGCCAATCGTATCACCGCGATGCTACACTTCCCATCGCTCCCCAGTGGTCCCCATGGAATGGATTCTTCCGGCGATGGCCGCGGCGCTCGGTGCGGTGATCGCCACCGTGATCGCGCGGTCGCGCGCCCGGCGCGACGCCGCGGAAGATCGCGCGCGTGCCGCCGAAGCACTCCTCGAGAAAGCCGAAGTGACGCTGCGCGACGCGTTCCAGTCGCTCGCCGCCGACGCGCTCAAGGACAATCGATCCGCCTTTCTCGATCTCGCGAAGACGTCATTCGCCGGTTTTCAGCAGCCGATCGCCGAGACGCTGAAGAAAGTGGACCAGCGCCTGTCGGAGGCCGAGCGCGATCGTGTGGCGGCGTACGCGCGCTTGACGGAACAGGTCACTGCCCTCGGCTCGACGACGACCACCCTGTCGAAAGCGCTGCGGACGCCCGCGGTCCGCGGGCGCTGGGGAGAAATGCAGCTCCGCCGCGTCGTCGAGATGGCCGGCATGGTGCAGCGGTGCGATTTCGACGAACAGCCAACCCTGACGGGCGATAACGGCCGCCAACGGCCCGATCTGATCGTCCATCTGCCGGGCGGCAAACAGATCGTCGTGGACGCGAAGGCGCCGCTCGAGGCGTTCCTCGACGCGCAGGACGCCGCGGACGACGATGTGCGGACGTCGCGGCTGCGGGCGCACGCGCGTCAGGTTCGCGATCACATGGACAAGCTCGGGGGCAAAGCCTACTGGGAGCCGCTTGGCGACTCGCCGGAAATGGTCGTGATGTTCCTGCCGGGCGAAACACTCTTCAGCGCGGCGCTGCAGCACGACCTCGAGCTGATCGAGCATGGACTCCGCCAGCGCGTCCTGCTGGCGAGTCCCATCACGCTGATCGCCCTGCTCACCACGGTCGCGCACTCGTGGCGGCAGGAAGCGCTGGCCGATAACTACCGGGAGGTCGCGCGGCTCGGCGGCGAGTTCTACGAACGGCTGGCGACGTTCGCCGACCGGCTGGACGACGTGCGCAAGCGGCTGGACGGAGCGGTGCAGGCGTACAACGAGGCGGCCGGATCGTTCGAGGCGCGCGTCCTCGTCAGTGCGCGCCGCCTGAAGGAGTTAAAGGTCACGACCGCCGACGAATTGCCCCCGGCCGAACCGATCGACCGGGTGCCTCGCGTGCTTAAACAGGCCAATCTCATGGGATTGCCCGAAGAAGCCACGCGAGGCGAGGCGGATCTCGCCTGAAATTTGAAATAATCACTGGATGGACCAATCTGCCGGCGCGGCCACTGCGCCGGCCTCCACCGATTTCATCCGCGACATCGTCGCCGACGATCAACGTACCGGGCGGCATGACGGCCGGGTGCACACGCGGTTTCCGCCCGAGCCGAACGGATACCTGCATATCGGCCATGCCAAGTCGATTTGCCTGAACTTCGGCGTCGCGGCCGATTTCAACGGCCTTTGCAACCTGCGTTTCGACGATACCAATCCGACCAAGGAAGACGTCGAGTACGTGGAATCGATCCAGCAAGACGTTCGCTGGCTCGGATTCACATGGGACGATCGGCTCTATTACGCCTCCGACTACTTCGAGGCGCTGTACGAGTACGCGGTCACTCTGATTCGCGAAGGCAAGGCGTACGTCGACAGCCTGACTGCCGACGAGACTCGCGACTACCGCGGCACGCTGACCGAACCTGGACGCAACAGTCCCCATCGCGATCGGCCGGTCAGCGAGAATCTCGACCTGTTCGCCCGCATGCGGGCGGGTGAGTTCGCCGACGGCGCGCACGTGCTGCGGGCGAAGATCGACATGTCGTCGCCCAACATGAACATGCGCGACCCGACGCTGTACCGGATCCGCCACGCCACGCACCATCGCACCGGCGACACCTGGTGCATTTATCCGACCTACGACTACGCGCATCCAATCTCCGACGCGCTCGAAGGGGTCACGCATTCGCTGTGCACGCTGGAGTTCGAGGATCATCGCCCGCTGTACGACTGGGTGATTGAACACGCGCGTCCGCCAGCGCGTCCGCAGCAGATCGAGTTCGCGCGCCTCAACCTCAACTACACGGTGATGAGCAAGCGGAAGCTGCTGGCGCTGGTCGAACAACGGCTCGTGAACGGCTGGGACGATCCGCGGATGCCGACGATCGCCGGCATCCGGCGCCGGGGGTTCACGCCTGAGGCCGTCCGCGACTTCTGCGCGCGGATCGGCGTCGCCAAGAAGGAAAACGTCATCGACATCGCACTGCTCGAACACACGGTGCGCGAGGATCTGAACCGACGGGCGGCACGGGCGCTCGCCGTTGTGCGTCCGCTGAAGGTGGTGATCGAGAACTATCCGGAGGGAGGCGACGAGCAGGTCGACGCCGTGAACAACCCGGAGGATTCTTCGGCCGGCAAGCGGCGGCTGCCGTTCTCGCGCGAGCTGTACATCGAGCACGACGACTTCATGGAGGTGCCGCCGAAAAAATTCTTCAGGCTGTCGCCGGGCACGGAGGTCCGCCTCCGCTACGCCTACATCATGAAGTGCGAACGCGTCGTCAAGAACGCCGCCGGCGAGATCGTCGAACTGCGCTGCACCTACGATCCCGAGTCACTTTCGGGAGCGACGGCGACGCGCCGGGTGAAGGGGACCATTCACTGGGTGTCGGCGTCGCATTCGCGCGAGGCCGAGGTGCGCATCTACGACCGCCTGTTCCAATCGCCCGATCCTGGTGAGGGAGGACGCGACCCGCTCGACGACCTGAACCCCGATTCGTTCGCACGAGTGTCAGGCTGCCGTATCGAGCCGTCGCTGGCCGATGTCGCGCCCGGTACACGCTTCCAGTTCGAGCGGCTCGGCTATTTCTGCGCGGATCCCGACTCACGACCGGGGGCGCCGGTGTTCAACAGAACGGTGACCCTGAAGGATACGTGGGCAAAAATCGCCAATAAAGCGGCCGAAACCAGGGATTAGACCGGCAATTCTTCCGGGACCGGAAAGTGCGATAATCGGCCCCTTCAGGAGGACGCGTGCATACGGCAATTGCGTGTATGGCGTTGATGCTCGTCGGCCTGCTCATTCAGCAGCCGGCCGCTCCTGCCAAGCCGACGCTCAACTACGAGGTATTCAAGACCGAGGTCCAGCCCATCTTCCTGAAAAAGCGGACAGGCCATGCCAGATGCATTGCCTGCCACGGGCAAGGCACGGTCCTGCGTCTGCAGCCGCTCGCTCCGGGACGGACGACCTGGACCGAGGATGAATCGCGCAAGAACTTCCAGGCCATCCAGCGCGTTGCCTTTCCCGGCAATCTGAAGAGCCGGCTGCTCCTCCATCCACTTGAGGAGAAAGCGGGCGGCGACTTCTATCACAGCGGCGGCAAGCACTTCGCATCGCAGAACGACCCGGAGTGGCTGACGCTCAAAGCCTGGATTCTCGGACAAACGGGGAAGTAGGAGATGACGACGATGATGAACAGACGTGTCCTTCGCGGATGTCTCACACTCGTGGCCGTGACCGCCCTGTGCGCGGTGTCGCTCGCGGCGCAGCACAAGGTGCGCATCATCCAGACCAACAGCGCGGGCGATAACGTTCACCTCATCGATCCCGCGACGAACAAGGTCGTCGGCGTGATCAACGGGATCGAGGTGAACCACGGGGCCACGGTAGCGCCCGACGGCAGCCGCATCTACATCAGCAACGAAGCGGACAACACGCTGGATTTCGTCGACGCAAAAACGCTGCAGGTCACGAAAAAGGTCAAGTTGAGCGGCCACCCGAACAACCTCGCCGTCAGCCGCGACGGCCGGCGCGTGTACATCGGCATCAGGGAACCGGAGCCGGGGGGCGTTGACGTGGTCGACACGGCGTCGTTCACGATGGTCAAGACGCTCCCGACGCAGGGCGCCATCCACAATGCCTACGTGACTCCGGACGGCAAGTATGTGGTGGCCGGCTCGATTTCGGGCGAAACGATCAACGTGTTCGACGCGCAGACCGAAAAGACCGCCTGGACGCTGAAGATGGACCTTGGCGTGAGGCCGATGACGTTCGTCACCAATCCTGACGGATCGACGAAGTGGATCCTCGCCCAGTTGAGCGGCCTGAACGGATTTGCGGTCGTCGATTTCGCGACGCGCAAGGAAATCAGGCGCATCGACAATCCGCCGCTGCCGCCGGGAAAGAAGACGGTGCCGGAAGGCTCGGATCCCTCGCATGGCATGGCGGTCACCGCGGACGGCAAGACACTCGTCGTCTGCAGCCGATTGAACAATCACCTCTACTTCTATTCGCTGCCGGACCTGAAGGTCCTGGGAGGCGCGGAGCTTGGCGGCATGGGCGCGGGCTGGGTCACGCTCACGCCTGACGGCAAGACCGCCTACGTCGCCAACCCGGTGACAAACGATGTCTCGGTGGTCGATGTGAAAACCATGAAGGAAACGGCGCGCATCCCCGTCGGATTTGTGCCAAAGCGCAATACGACAGCAATACTCCAGTAGTCGATCCAACTGTTCGCGCGAGGCCTCCATGCGCCGGATGACGAGAGTGTTTTCCTGTTCTCTCGTCGTGGCGTGTGCAGGCCTCGCGTGTGCCTGCTCGCGGCCAGCCGAGGCGCCCGAACCGAGCGGTGTGACCGTGTTCGAAGGAGCACGCCTCATTACCGGCGACGGCAGCGCGGCGATCGAAGATTCCGCGTTCATTGTCGAGAATGCCCGCTTCACCCAGGTGGGCCGGCGCGGCGAGGTGACGCTTCCGGCCGGCGCCGTCCGAACGGACCTGACGGGCAAGACGGTCATGCCCGCAATGGTCGACCTTCACGGCCACCTCGGGTTCCAGAACGTGGCCGACGGGACGATGTCGAAGGAGACCTTCACCCGAGAGAATCTCATCGACCACCTCCAGCGGCTCGCCTATCACGGGGTGAGCGGCGTGGTCGGCGTCGGCGACCTGGTGAGCCGTTCAGATCTGCACGGCGGCCGTACCCCGTGGGGCGACGTGCCACTGAAGCTGCGCGATGAAGTCGTTCCGGACGCGGCGCTGTTTCGAACAGCCGGTCCGGGAATCGCCTGGCCAGGGTCGGGCGCCCAGGGCCATCCTTCGAGAATGGATGTGTCGTATCCGATTGCGACTGTCGAGGAGGCGCGAGCCGCCGTCCAGGATTACGTCCTGATGAAACCCGCGTTCATCAAGATCTGGGTGGACGACCGGGGCGGCACCAAGCAGACGCTGACGCCGTCGCTGTACCGCGCGATCGTCGACGAGGCGCACAGGCACGGCGTACCGGTGGGCGTCCATAACGTCACCGGCGCCAACGCGAAGGAATTGATGCGTGCGGGGGTGGAGGGCTGGCTTCATGTGCCGGTTCGCGGCGGTGAAACGGTCGACGCCGAGCTCGTCGCGATCGTGAAGGACCGGATCGCCAAAAACAACCGCCCCGACATGTGGATGACGCCGGGCCTCATCACGGCCTGGATGAATACGCAGGGCGGCTCCCGGCCGGCGTGGCTCGATGACCCGCTGCTGCGGGCGACGTATGCCGCCGCGGATATCGAGGAGCACTGGGGCGGCCCGCTCGCGAAGATGACCCGCGAAGAGGCGGCGCGTGCCCGCGGCGAGTTCGAGCGGGACGCGCGCAATGCGATGACGCTCCGGGCGGCAGGCATGCGAATCGTCAACGGGACCGACACCGGGCAGACCCGTTTCTGGATCGGCTATTTCAACCATCTCGATCTCGAAAGCCTGGTGGCGATGGGGATGACCGCGTCGGCGGCGATCGTCGCGGCGACACGTGATTCCGCCGACATTGCAGGGTTCAACACCGGGATGATCGCGCCCGGAAGAAACGGCGACTTCATCGTCCTCGACGCCAATCCGCTCGAGAACATTGCCAACACGCGGCGGATCGCCACGGTTTACCTGCGCGGGCACGAAGTCCCGCGCGCCGCAATGGCGGCGCGGTGGAAGGCCAGGTTTACTTCGCGCTGAGCGGGCCCGGCTCGCGTTCCTGAGATACTGAGGGCCGGCATGAAAGCCCTGGTACGGCGGTTGTACTTCTGGATTCTCGTGGGAATTGCGGCAGGAAGTACGCTCGGCATCCTCGCCCCGAGCACAGCAGTGGCCCTCAAGCCCGTCGCCGACGGATTCATCAGCCTCGTCCGGATGCTGATCGGCCCGATCGTCTTCCTGACGGTGGTGCTCGGGATCGTCGGCGCGGGCGATTTGAGGAAAGTCGGTCGCGTCGGCGTCAAGAGCCTCGTCTACTTCGAAGTCGTGTCGACACTCGCCCTCCTCATTGGCCTGGTCATCGTCAATATGATGAGGCCGGGCGACGGCTTCAACGTGGATCCCGCGACACTCGACGCCTCCGCCGTCGCCTCCTATACCAACGCGGCGGCGGCCCAGACGGCAACCCAGTTCATCCTCCACATCATTCCACGCACATTCGCGGATGCCTTTTCGGGCTCTGGCGACATGCTGCAGGTGCTGTTCATCTCGATTCTCTTCGCCTTTGCCTTGAGCCGGATCGGCGCCAAAGGCGAGATGGTCCATCGCTTCCTGGCGCAGGCGTCGCACGTGTTCTTCGGCATGATGAACCTGGTGATGAAGCTCGCGCCGATCGGCGCCGGGGCGGCGATGGCATTCACATTCGGCGCATACGGCGTGGACGCGTTGTGGCCGCTGGCGAGGCTGATGGTCGGCTATTACCTGACGTGCCTCGTGTTCGTCGGCGGCGTGCTCGGCCTCATCGCCGCCTGGTGCGGATTCAGCATCGGCCGGTTCATCCTGTACATCAAGGACGAAGTGTTGACAGTCCTTGGGACGTCATCGTCAGAGTCGGCGCTGGTGCCGCTGATGCACAAGCTCGAAAGCCTTGGCTGCTCGAAGTCCGTGGTCGGCCTCGTGATCCCGTCGGGCATGTCCTTCAACATGGACGGGACGAACATTTACCTGACGATGGCCGTGCTGTTCATGGCGCAGGCGATGAATATCGATCTGTCGTGGGGCCAGCAGCTTTCGCTTCTCGGCGTCGCCATGCTGACGTCCAAAGGCATGGCAGGGGTATTTGGCGGCAGCTTCATTACGCTGGCAGCGACGCTGGCCGTCGTACCGACCGTTCCAGCCGCCGGACTCGCGCTCATCCTCGGCGTCGACCGGTTCCTCGCCGAAATCAGGACGGCCACGAATTTCATCGGCAATGGCGTGGCTGCCATCGTGATATCCCGGTGGGAAAAGGAACTGGATGCAGAGAGACTCGCCGCGGAGCTCGCCGGGCGGGCCGAGCCTGCCGCCACCGCCAGATACAACAAGCAGGCAGTGTAAAGAACCCGTGCGCGCCGCAATGGCGGCGCGGTGGACGGCCAGGTTTACTTCGCGCTGAGCGGTATCCTCTTGCCGCCGAGGATCGTTCCTGCCGGAAACAACCGCTGACGTCCTGTGATCGTGCCTTTGTAGTTGTCGAGGAACTCGAAATTTCCCTCCCGCAGCTCGAGCAGCGCGACGTCGGCTGGCGCGCCCACCTTGAGCGTGCCGCGGTCGTTGAACAGCGGGAAGATGCGCGATGGATTCAGCGTTGCGCGCTCAATCGCCTCATTCACCGTCATCCCGTAGCCGAACAGCTTCGACATGCAGTTGGGAAAGTCGATGACGCCGGTGGCGCGGCTGTTGGTGTTCCAGTCGGTGGAGAACGTATCGGGCCAGAAGCCGGCCTTCATGATCGCGCCGATGGTGTCCCACCTCATGTGGCCGTTCTGTCCGTTGCCGATGTCGAACCAGACGCCGCGGCGCCTCGCCGCCAGGACTTCGGGCCGGATCCGGCCGGCGTCGTCAACGATGCTGTTGGGGGGCGGGGCAAACATGTGAGTGACGATGTCGCCGCGCTTCAGGAGCGGGAAAAGCCTCGAGAGCGGCGACATGGTCTGACCCATATGGATCATCAGCGGGAGGCTGAACGAGGTGGCCAGGTCCTGCGCCCGGCGAAGGACTTCGTAGTCATTCGCGCCCGCCACGTCGCGCGAGAGCCGTGCCTTGACCCCGGCGATCATGTCGCGGTTTTGCGCAATTGCATCGCGCGCCGCGCCGGCGTCGGCGCGGGCGAGGTCCAGCGTGTCGCCTTCGGGGATGACGCCGAGCCGACCGATGTTGATGAGGACTCGGGCCTGCTGCGGTGCTGCGCGGGCAACCGCAATCGGATCGGCAATGTGATCCGCGCCCTGCGAACCCGCATCGATCCACCCCGTGACCCCGTCCTGCAGCACGAGTCCTGGCCCGTCGGCCGACCGCCCCGTGTGGGTGTGAATATCAATCAGCCCTGGGACGACGAGCTTGCCGCGCGCATCGATGACGTCGCCCGCGTCGGCGACGATCCTGGCCTCCACGGCGGCGATGCGGCCGCCAGAAATCGCGACGTCGCGGATTCCGTCGAGCCGGACAGAGGGATCGATGACGCGGCCGCCGGTGATGAGCAGGTCGTATCGTGCCGATTGGCCCCGGGCGAGTCTCGGAGCGCGAGCCAACACCGCGACGCCTGCCGCGGCGGTCGAGAGGAACTGGCGCCTGTTCATGATGGGTCGAGACTAACTCAACTGCCGTCGAAAGGTGAGCCGCGTCCGTATTTGATGGACCACTCGTTGAGTTGAGCGGCGACCCCCACCGCCTCCGGCTCACTGCACATCCGCTCCACCGGCCACGGCAGTCGCCAGGTCCAGTTCGAGTCGTGCACTGTGGCAGGCTGGTTGATGCGATCCTGCCAGCCGAACACGTCCTGGATCGGAAGGACCACCAGATCCGCGCCTGACGCGGCGAGCGATTCGATCAGCGCATCGCGCACCCTGTCGCCAGCGCCCAATCGCGCACGAACCGATGGAATCGCCAGAACGGCCTCTTTCTCCTCGGCAGGCGCTTCCTCCCACCAGATGACCAGCGGCTCGGTGTCGTGCGTGCCGGACGTCGCCACCGCGCTTGCAGGATAGTCCGCAGGATCCTTGAAGGGACGCCCTTCGGTGTGCCACTGCCGTTCCCAGCGCAGCACCTTGTAGCCGGGAATCTGCTGACCTGCGAGCGACGCCCGGACGAAATCGGGAACGACGCCGAGGTCCTCGGCGATGATCTCTGCGCCCGGTTCCCGAAAAACCTGTAGCACGCGCTCGCCGAGACGCGTCTGCGCCTCTTCCTCGGGCGGCGTGAACTCGGCGGGACCGCCGTCATGGGGCCGGAAATAAGTGCGATAGAAGCCGACCAGGTGATCCACGCGATAGCCATCAAAGAGCGCCGCGTTGCGGCGGGCTCGCGCCCGCAGCCAGTCAAAATCGCGCGCGGCGACCACGTCCCAGCGATAGACCGGCAAGCCCCAGTTCTGGCCGGTTTCACTGAACGCATCGGGCGGCACGCCGACCGACGCATCAAGCCGGAACTGGTCCTGCCGCGTCCAGACATCGGCACTGTCGGCGCTCACCATGAACGGCAGATCGCCGAAGAGCGCGACGCCGCGCGTCGCCTTCCGCGCGGCCTTCCATTGCTCCTGGGCCACCCACTGCACGTACTGACGGTAAAGGATGTCGTCGGCCAGCTCCTCGCGTGCCTGCACCAGAGCGTCGGGGTGACGGTTCCGCAGCGCCCCGGGCCATTCGAGCCACGACCGCTCGTCATGGCGGGCATGAAGGGCGCGAAAAAGAGCGTACTCCTCGAGCCAATCGGCTTCATCTTCTATGTACCTGCGCAGCGCGGCCGCCCGCGAAGTGCCGGCGTGCCACTCGACGTCCTTGAACCGCGCAAACGATCGGCGCAGCGCCGTCTGCTTCAACTCGCGGGCCGTGGCGTAATCGACCGCCCGCGCGGCGCGGGCGCCAGCCAGGCGCTCGCGCAGCTCCGGCTCGAGATGCGCTTCACCGCCGAGCGCGTCGAAGTCTTCGAGTTGTCGCAGGCTGATGAATTGCGGATCGATTGCCATCGCGCTGAGCGCGGAATACGGCGAGCGCTCGCCAGGAGGCATCTCGTTGATCGGGAGCAGCTGCAGGACCCGCAGGCCGGCGGCGCGCAGCCACACCGCCAGCACGGGAATGTCGCCAATTTCGCCGATGCCCCAGCTGTGCGACGAGGGAATGGAGAAAAGCGGGACGAGAATGCCGGCGCGTCGCATCAGACACTCAGGAACTGCAAAAGGCGTGCACTGGATTCGTCGAAGACAGCGCGAATCGGCAACAGGCTGACGACCACGTAGGCCTCGCGGGCAAAGTCGAAGAAGTAGCCCGGATGCACGAGGATCCGCTCGCGGCGCAGCAGGTCGAGCACCAGATCTTCTTCCGGCCTCGTCGATGGGATTCGAATGACCGCCGACCAGCCGCCTTCCACTTTCAACACCTCGCAGGCCGGGTATGGTGCCGCCGCGGCGCGCAACGCGGCCAGGTTCTCCCGGACCCGCGAGTGGATGGCTGCGCGAATCGCACCGCCCTCACGCAGCAGGTGCGGCGCCGCTACCTGCACTGGCGTTCCAACCGACAGGTAGCTATCGGCGATCAATTCAAGAGCGCCAAGCGCTGCCTCCCGCTCCGCCGGTGGCCCTCCGGCGATGCACCAGCCAAGCTTCAGTTGGGGCAGACCCACGGTTTTCGACAAACCCCCGAGCGTGAACGAGAGCACGTCGCTCCGCCCCGCGATATCAGTCACGGGGTCAATCGCCTCGAGCGGGTAGTCGGCAAAAACTTCGTCGGCAATCAGCGCCCAGCCGCGCGATCGGCAGACGGCTGACATCTGTGCGAGCTCCGCGCCGGTGATGAACGACCCGGTCGGATTGTTGGGCGACACGACCAGCAGCGCGCGGACGTTCGAGGGCGCGCGCCGTATCGATTCGACGTCGATCGTCCAGCGGCCGTGGTATTCGAGCGCATAGGGATGCGCGGCAATGCCCTCGAGCGCAGTCAGATGATCGAACAGCGGATAGCTTGGCTGCGGAACCAGGACTGCGTCGCCAGGATTGCACAACAGCTTGAACAGCCACGCGTATGCATCGCTGGTGCTGGCCGTCAGCACGACCTGCGCAGGGTCGATACGGGCGCCGCGGCGGCGCTGATCGTCCGCCACCGCCGCGCGAGCTGATGGCAAACCGAATGGCTGCGGGTCGTAGTGAAGCGCCTCCGGGCTGGCGAGCGAGTCGAGCAATGCCGGAGAGTAGGCGATGCCGCACTGGGTCGGATTTGATTCCGTCAGATCGACAATCGGGACTCCGGCAACCCGCAGCTGCCCGAGGACGCGCGTGATCGCGTTGGCTTCCGTAGACGGCGGCACCCGGCGCGAGATCACGCGGTCACAATATCAGGCCTCAGCCTGATATTCTTTCGCTATGGCTCCAGCATTCCGCCGGTTGGCGTGCGTCTGTCTGGCCGCTGCGGCCCTCGCGTCGGTCACCCTGGCGCAGGCGCCGCCGCGCGAGCTGACGGTTGACGTCATCTACGATCCCGAAGCTCGCGTCGATTTCAGCGGTGCGCCGCCGACCAACCTCCGGTGGATAGACGAGACGAAGTATCTGCAGATGCGGCGCGCCGGGCGCCGTGTCGAATGGCTCGTCGTCGACGCAGCAACCGGGCAGACGTCGCCGCTGTTCGATGCGGACCGTATGGAAGACGCGCTCGCTGCGCTCCCGGGAATGACGCGCGAGATCGCCGAGGAGCACGCGCGATCGGACGATCTCACGTTCAACCCGTCGCGCACGGCCGCGCTCATCACCATCGACGATGACCTTTATTTCTATGACTTCAGCGCCGGCCGCGCGACCCGGCTGACATCGACGGCGGGAGCCGAGGAAGAGGCGACGTTCAGCCCGAACGGCCGCGCCGTCGCCTTCGTGCGTGCCAACAACCTTCACACCGTCGATGTCGGCAGCAGGCAGGAGCGCGCGCTGACCAACGATGGCTCCTCGTACCTGCTGAACGGAAAGCTTGACTGGCTGTACCAGGAAGAGATCTACGGACGAGGGCGATTCCGCGGCTATTGGTGGAGCCCCGACTCGACGCGCCTCGCATTCCTCCAACTCGATGAACGCCCCGTCCCGGAATACACGGTTGCCGACGATATTCCCTACCGGCAGAGCGTCGAAGTCACCGACTATCCAAAGGCGGGCGATCCCAACCCGCTCGTGAAGCTGGGGGTCGTGCCGGCGGCGGGCGGCGCCGTGGCGTGGGTAGAAGGACGCGACTATGTGCCCGCCGACATGCTCATCGTCGACGTGGACTGGGCGCCGAACAGCCGCGGCGTCGTCTACCAGGTCCAGGACCGAGAGCAGACCTGGCTCGACGTCAACGTCGCCGAACCGGCATCAGGCGCCTCGCGTCGCCTCTTCAGGGAGACGACGAAGGCCTGGGTCAATGCGAACGGCAGCCCGACCTGGCTGAAGGACGGGTCTTTCCTCTGGTTCAGTGAACGAAGCGGTTTCAAGCACCTGTACCACTACCGCGCCGACGGCACGCTCGTCCGGCAGGTGACCGACGGCCGGTGGGAGATCCGATCGCTCTACGGCGTGGACGAAGCGAAAGGCCTGGTCTACTTCGACGCCGGCGCGCGCCGTCACCTCGACACCGATATCTTCCGAATCGGGTTGAACGGCGGCGGGATGACGCGCGTGTCCACGACCGACGGAACACATCGCGCGATTTTCAATCCATCGTTTTCACAATACATCGACGTGTGGAGCGATGCGGTCACGCCGACGCAGGTCCGGCTCCATCGATCAGACGGGACCGAGGTACGGGTCATCGATGCCAACGCGGTCGAATCGTTGTCCCAGTACGAGTTGTCAAAGCCGGAATTTGTCGAAGTGAAGGCGCGAGACGGTTTCGTGATGGATGGGATGCTGATCAAGCCGCCCGACTTCAATCCATCGCGCCGCTATCCGGTCTACCAGCTGACCTACGCCGGGCCGACCAGCGCCTACGTGCGCAACCAGTGGGGCGGCTCGACCTACATGTATCACCAGCTCCTCGCACAGCACGGGGTCATCGTCTGGGTGCTCGACAACCGCAGCGCGGGCGGCAAGGGCGCGGAGGCGCAGTGGCCGATTTACGGCAAGCTCGGTGAGCTGGAACTGCGCGATCTCGAGGATGGCATCACCTGGCTCAAGGCGCTGCCCTACGTCGACGCGTCGCGCATCGCGCTGCACGGCTGGAGTTACGGCGGGTTCATGACGGCGTACGCGCTCACTCACAGCACCAGCTGGGCCGCCGGCATCGTCGGCGCGCCGGTGACCGACTGGCGCAACTACGACACGGTCTACACCGAGCGCTACATGAAGATCCCGCGCAACAATCCCGGTGGCTATCGCGACACGGCGCCGCGGTTCGCCGCGGCCAAGCTGCACGGGAAGATGCTGCTGATCCATGGCGGCGTCGACGACAACGTCCATCGTCAGAACTCGGAGCAGTTCGCCTACGAGCTGCAGAGACTCGGCAAGCCGTTCGAGATGATGATCTACCCGCG
>Ga0075428_100003594_pt1 | contig 16993 bp, 17 predicted proteins | sample RhiMetdeltSRZDD2_FD_75291 | JGI IMG/M metagenome (GOLD analysis project Ga0075428, IMG submission 75291) | Populus rhizosphere microbial communities from Tennessee, USA - Rhizosphere MetaG P. deltoides SRZDD2 | ecosystem: Host-associated > Plants > Roots > Rhizosphere > Soil | place: USA... | reverse complement strand
GGGTCCGAGGCCCGTGCCGCCCGTAATAGGGCACCCCGAGCTCGCGGCGCACATGGTGCAGTCGCTCGTGCTCGACGAGTTCGACATGACGATCGTCAACGAGATGCAGGTCGATCACGGCCTCACGGTGCCGCTGACTCTGCTGTTCGGTCAGCCGAAGGCGTGGCCCGTGCGCGTGATCCCGCTCTCGGTGAACGTCGTGCAGTACCCCGCCCCCACCGGTCATCGGTGCTACGCGCTCGGCCGGGCGATCAAGAAAGCTGTCGAGAGCTGGGACGAGGACCTGAACGTCGTGATCTTCGGCACCGGCGGCATGTCGCACCAGATCCAGGGTCCGCGCGCCGGGCTCATCAACAAGAGATTCGACACGGCATTTCTCGACGGCCTCGCGCGCAATCCCGAGCGTCTCGCGAGCATTCCGCCGCTCGAGTACCTGCGTGACGCGGGCGCCGAGGCGATCGAGCTCGTGATGTGGCTCATCATGCGCGGCGCGCTGGGGCCGAACGTGCGCGAGGTCCATCGCTTCTATCACGTGCCTGCGTCGTCGACCGCGGTCGGGCACATCATCCTCGAGGCCGCGTAGTACGAGCGCCGCGCCGCAACCGCGCCTGCGCGGAGTGCCATGAGCGCCGCGCTCACGGTCGAGCGGCACGCCGACGCGGAGCGTTTTCTCGAAATCGCGCAGCCTTGGCTGCTCGAGGCCGAGGTCGAGAACAACATGCCGCTCGGCATGGCGCTGAACTGGCGCGCACGCCGGTCGACGGATTCCCCGCCCTATTGGGCGACCGTTCACGACGAGCACGGAGTCGTCGGCTGTGCATGCCGCACACCGCCGCATCCCTTGGTGCTCTCGCGCATGCCGGCCGGCGCCATCGCTCCGCTTGTCGACGACGTCGGCAGCGTCTATCCCTCGCTGAACGGCGTGACCGGCCCGACGACGGAAGCCGATGCCTTCGGGCGCGCCTGGATCGCGCGGCACGGCGGCACGTCGAGCACACGGTTTCGGATGCGCCTGCACGAGCTCACGAGCGTGTCGTTCCCTACTCCGCTGCCGGCCGGATCGCTGCGCAAAGCGACGGAAGCGGACCTGCCGCTTGCACGCGAGTGGGTCGACGAGTATGAGCGCGACGTGGGCCTACCGCTGGCGATACCGGACCTGGCGCAACGGTTGATCGACCGCGAGCTGCTGTTCTTTTGGGTCGCCGCGGGAAACCCGCGCGCGATGGTCGCGTCGTCGCGCGAGACACGCTCGGGCTGCGCCCTCAATACGGTCTATACCCCACCGCAGTTTCGGCGGTCGGGCTACGCGACGGCCGCCGTCGCAACGCTCAGCGATACGCTGCTGAAGGCCGGACGCCGCTTCTGCTGCCTCTATACGGATGTCGCGAATCCGACCTCGAACTCGATCTACGCCAAGATCGGCTATCGGCCGGTTCGCGACGACGTGGAGCTCGACTTCGAGGCGTCGGAGCCCAGCGCAGCCTCCCGTCTCTTTCGATTCTTCTTCAGCCCGTGAAGCCGTAGAGGCGCTGCGGATTGTCGACGAGCACTCGGCGCTGCAGCGCCGCATCCGGCATGAACAGCGGAATCAAGTCGACGAGGTCGCCGTCGTTCGGCATGTGCTTCTTGATGTTCGGGTGCGGCCAGTCCGTGCCCCAGAGCGCGCGCTCCGGCGCGACTTTCAAAATCGCCTGAGCGAACGGCACGGCGTCCGTGAACGGCGGGCCCTTCGAAGAGATTCGCTCGGCGCCGCAAATCTTGACCCAGCAGTTGTCCATTCGCGCGACGTTCAGCAGGATCTTGAACGGCTCTTGCTCGAGCCCGTCCTTCGTCGGCACGCGGCCCATGTGGTCGATGATGAACGGCACAGGCAGCGTACGCAGCATCGAGTCGAACTCGAGCAGGTCCTTGGCATCGAAGTGCAGCACAACGTGCCAACCGAACGCGGCCGCGCGCGCGACGAGTCGCTGGAACTCGCCCATGTCCGGCGTGCCACCCAAGTGCTGCACGAAGTTGAAGCGGATGCCGCGAATGCCGCCCGCGTGCAAGCTCTCGAAGTCGCGGTCCGTGAAGCTTTCGTCGACGTTCGCGACGCCGCGATAGCGGCCGCCGCTCTGCGCGATCGCGTCCAAGATCACCGTGTTGTCAACACCGTGACAGCTCGCGTTGACGAGCACGGCGCGCGACAGCCCGAGCGTTTTCTGCAGCTCGACGAACCGCTCGAGCGGCGCGTCGGGCGGCGTGTAACTGCGATCGGCCGCATACGGATATTTGTCTCCGGGCCCGAAGATGTGGCAGTGCGCATCGCAAGCGCCGGGCGGCGGGCGGTACCTCGGCACCCGCGTGTTCGGATCTGGCGCCATGCAAACGGGGATCTCAGCCAAGGCGCTTCTCCAGCCGATCGAGGGTCTCCATCGCGGGCAACACCTGCGCGACGCTCGACTTCGGCTCACGCTTCTCTTGGATCGCGGCGACGAACTCGCGATCTTGAAGCTCGATGCCGTTCATCGACACCGCAACCCCCGACAGATCGATCTTCTGGTCCTTGCCGTCGAACAAATCGTCGTAGCGTGCGATGTAGGTGCCGTTGTCGCAGATGTAGCGGAAGAACGTGCCTTGCGGCCCATCGTTGTTGAACGACAGCGCCAGCGTGCAGACGGCGCCGGTCGGCGTGCGCATGCTGATGCTCATGTCCATCGCGATCTTGAGCTCGGGGTGCAGCGGCCCCTGCAACGCGTGCACGACGGACGGCGTCTCGCCGGTTTGGTAGTGGAACAAGTCGACGGTATGGCAGGCGTGATGCCAGAGCAGATGATCGGTCCAGCTCCGCGGCTTGCCTTCGAGATTGATGTTCTTGCGGCGGAAGAAGAAGGTTTGCACGATGAGGTGCTGAAGCTTGAGCTCGCCTTTCTGAATACGGTTCGCGACCCATTGATGCGACGGGTTGAAGCGGCGCGTGTGGCCGGCCATCGCGATCTTCTTCGTCGCCTTTTGCACTGAGTCGATGTTGCGCGCGTCCGCGAGCGAATCGGCGATCGGGATCTCGATCTCGACGTGCTTGCCGGCCTTCATGACCTCGATGGCCTGCGACGCATGCACCTGCGTCGGCGACGTCAAGATCGCGGCGTCGACGCCGGGGCGCGCGAGCGCTTCGCCCAAGCTGGTCGTCCAGTGCGGAATGCCGTATTGCTTGGCGACGGCCTCCGTCGACTCCTTGCTGCCGCCGACGAGGCTCACGACCTCGACGTCCTTGATGTTCTTCAAGCCATCGAGGTGTTTGCGGCCAAAGGCGCCCTGCCCGACCATGACGATCTTCATTCTTGCTCTCCGTGTATCATTTGCCCGACTAGGCTAGCACAAGCAATTCCATGGCGATTCGCTCGACAGACGTTGCGCTTCGGACCGATTTTTCGTTGCTGATCGGCGGCGAGCTCGTGCAGAGCGCGCAACAACTCGACGTCATCAATCCGGCTCTCGGCACCGTGTTCGCGCGCTGCCCCGCCGCGCAGAGCGGTGAGCTCGACCGCGCCGTCGACGCGGCGCGCCGCGCGTTTCCGGCCTGGCGCGCGCGCTCGTTCGCCGAGCGCGCGGCGCTCGTCAAGCGGCTCTCGCAGCGGTTACGCGAGCGCCAGAACGAGCTCGCGGAGCTCCTTACGCGCGAGCAAGGCAAGCCGCTCGCGCAGTCGGTCGCCGAGATCGACCGCGGCGCGGCACAGTCGGACGGCATGGTCGGAATCGAGATCCCGGTCGAGGTCATCGCCGACGACAACGACAAGCACATCGAGCTCAGGTACCGGCCGCTCGGCGTCGTCGGCATCGTCACGCCCTGGAACGCGCCCGTGAACCTGGCGCTCGGGCCGCTCGTCTCGGCGCTCTACACCGGCAACTGCGTAATCTTGAAACCGTCGCCGTACACGCCGCTCGCAACGTTGAAGGTCGGCGAGCTCCTGAACGAAATCTTCCCCGCCGGCGTCGTGAACGTGCTCGCGGGCGGCGACGAGCTCGGCGCCGCGATGACGGCGCATCCAGGCATCGACAAGATCTCGTTCACGGGCTCCGTCGCGACCGGCAAGAAAGTGCTCGCGAGCGCGGCGGCCACGCTGAAACGCGTGACGCTCGAGCTCGGGGGCAACGACCCCGCGATCGTGCTCGACGACGTCGATGCGAAAGCCGTCGCGAAGAAGATCTTCTTCGCATCGTTCGTCAACAGCGGCCAAGTCTGCATGGCGATCAAGCGCATCTACGCGCACGAGAGCGTCTACGAGCAGCTCTGCGACGCCCTTGTCGAAGAGGCCAACAAAGCGAAAGTCGGCAACGGGTTGAACCCCGAGACCGAGCTCGGGCCCGTGCAGAACAAGATGCAGTACGACAAGGTCGTCGGCATCATCAAAGACACGAAGAAAGCCGGCGCCACATTTCTAACGGGGGGCGAAGTCCCATCCGGGCCCGGCTACTTCTTGCCGCCGACGCTCGTCACGGACATCGCCGACGACAGCCGGCTCGTTCAAGAGGAACAGTTCGGCCCGATCGTCCCGATCCTGAAGTTTCGCGACGTCGAGGATGCATTGCGCCGCGCGAACGACACACGCTACGGCCTGAGCGGCTCCGTCTGGACGAAGGACTTGAACCGCGGCGCCGAGATCGCGGCGCGGCTCGAAGTCGGCACTGCCTGGGTCAATCAGCACCGCACGACGTCGGCGTTCGTGCCGTTCGGCGGCGCGAAAGAATCCGGCCTCGGCAGGCAGTATTCCGCGCTCGGCCTCAAGAGCTACATGGAGCCTGAAGTCGTCAGCGTCGCGAAACGGTAGCGTCTATAGGCGCGCGATGGCGTACGCGCCGGCCACAAATTGTATGGCCGTGATGTAAACCGAGTTAAGCAGATTGACCAGCACGGCAATGACCACGGACGCAACCCACGCAAGCAGACGCCGTGAACCGACGGCAAAATAGAACCGTCGAATTCCCATCGCCAGATACGCGAACTGCCACACCGTTACGGACAGCAGGAACGCGATCGAAAAAGCAAAGCTGAGCAGGCGCAGCCTCATTACGAGCACGACGAACAAGAGCGATAACAGCACGAAGCTGTAGTAGTGCATGCTGAACACCGCGTGTTCGACGAGCAGCGGCCGCCGCCGATGAAAGCAGGCGTAGAGCGTCAGCGCAACGAGCAAGACGGTCATGAACGACAATGGCGTCGCCAGGCCGTTGAGCATTCCGTTGAACCGCGCCCGGGTCTCGTCCGAGGCTTCCGCTACCGGGCCGAATCGCTCCGTAAACATGCCGTCTAGAATTCCGAAGCGGTCAACCGTCTCCAGCGTGGCCTGAATCGAGCGCCCCGGCGACGTCGGCGCAGGCGCCGTGCTGAGCTTGAGCGGACCGATATCGAGCGTGAAGCCGATGCCGCTCTGCGTCGCGAGCACATAGACGATGATCGTGACGATCAGCAACCGCACCGGACCGATATACGGGCGCCGCCGGCCGGCGGCGTACTCGAGCGCCAGAAACGCCGGACGAAACAGCAACAACTTCAGCGTGCGCCAGATCTTGCCGTCGACGTTCAGGAATTCCTGTAGGACGGTGTTGGCCAGGAAGTATCGTAGCGTTAGCTTGTCCGCGTCGAAGATCTCTTCGCCGCAGTGTGAGCAATAGTTTTCGCCTGTGAGCGGGCGCCCGCAGCTTGCGCAAACCGAAGGCGTCTCGACCATGTCGGTCATCGTTGCGCTCTCATCGCGAGCGGATTCTACCGCAGGCCCCTCTGTCGTCAGAGCCGGCGTCAGCGCTGCGCGGCGGTCCTCTCCTGCGGCGCGCGCTCACCGAGATTCTTGAGCTCGCGCAGATCGACGACGAGATCGTAGCCGACGGGGGGCGGCGGACCGAAGCCGGTCGTCAGGAGATAATCCGTGCCCGCGGGCAATCCGTCCGGGAAACGCTCGCGCATCGCGGCCTTGAACATCTCTTTGGCAGCCCAGTCGGCATCGGACGTCAACGAGCCGTACTCGTCGGCGTAGACCCGCTCGGTCGAGCGGTAGGGCATCGACGGGCGAATCAAGTAGACGCGCGCTTCGGTCGTGAGGCGCAGTCGGCCGGCGGCGGCTTCGATGAGCTTCCATTCGTTGCCTTGCGGCTCCGCTATCAACGTCAGCGCGTTGTGGTGCGCGAGCATGGCGCCCGTGACGAGGATCGCAGCGAGGACGCCGCCTTCGGCGACGCGCGGCAACTTGAAGCGTGCGGCGACGGCGCGCAGCCCGAACATTGCGAGCACGAGAAACAAGCCGGCGAGCGGCAGCAACGTGCGATAGCCGATCGCTTGTGAGCTCGCGGCGAGACTCACGGCATGCGCGACGAACGGCAGCGCGAACGCCGCGAACAACCAGCGCAACCGCTGCTCCAGAGTCTTGGCGCCGTAAACGAAGCCGAGCACGACGACGGCGACGACACCCGCAACGACGAGCCAGAATTGCAATGGCGTGGCGAGGGAATCGCGCAGCGCGAACAACCCGATCGAGTTCGGCAGCGGATTGCGCAGGAACCACATCAGCTTGATGATCGGGTGCGGCTCGATGTGCATGCGAGCCATCTCCTGCACGACGCCTTCCGTGAACGCGACGTTCATGAGCAGGAACCCGGCGATCAAGCCTCCGAATAGGAGGCCTACGTGAACGATCATCCAACCCGCGTCGCTGCGTACGCTCGTGCCGTCGCGCAACAGCAGTGCGGCCGCCAGCGGCACGACAGCGAACAGCGCACTGGTTTGATAAGTGAGGCCCGAGATGAAATAGAGCCCGGCGCCGGCGGCGATGCACGCGACACGCTCGGGCCCCGTGATCTCAGTGCCGCGCTCGACGAGCATGAACCCGAACACGGCCGCGATGAGCGCGAGCGCGATGGGCCACGCGATCGCCCAGCCGACGACGATCTGCGCGCTCGGCAGCAGCGTGAAAGCGGCGCCCATGACGGCGGCCTGCATGTCGCTCCATCCCGAGCGCTTGAGTTGCCACCAAAGAAGCACACCGACGACGCCGATCAGCAACGCGCTCAGCCCACGCAACGCCATGAGTCCCGTGACCTGATAGATGCCGGTCAACGAGGTCTCGAGCAGCGCGCCGTACACAGGCCGCCCGCTAGACGACGTGAGCTCCATCAGCCAGCCCGGCCGTTCGCGAACCTCGCGCAGATTCGAATAGTCGTCGCGAAAACCGTACTCGTGCGTGACGGTCGGCCAGTAGACGACGAGCGGCAGGATCAGTAGTGCGGCGAGGCCTAGCCATTTGCGCATAAGTTACGACTTCCGGGCGACGACGTAATACTGCGCGCCGAGCGGCAGCCAGGTCATCTTCGCCTCGAGCGGCCGCATGCCGCGCAGCGCATGCGGGAAGAAGATTCGGTAGCGAATCGCGGCGCCGGCGAACCCCGCGGCGCGCACGCGCCGCCGCATCTCGGGCGCCAGAACGAGCTTCGCGTGCTCGTCAAATTCGCACGTGTTGACCGCGTGGCGCGTCAGTGGATTCAGCGGATTGTGCTCGAAGATGAACAAGCGCCCGTGCGGAGCGAGCACGCGGCGAATCTCGCCGAGCAGCGCGACGTGCTCGTCGTGCGGAATGTGGTGGAACACGCACGAAGCCAATGCGACGTCGAACGTGCCGTCGGCGAACGGAATCTTGCGGCCGTCGAAGTGCGTGAACTCGGCAGCGCCACCGTGGCGCGTCTCGCCGACCTCGAGGCTTTTGCGCGAGACATCGAGGCACGTCACGCGCGCCGCCGGCAAATGGCGCGCGAAGAACGGCACCATGTAGCCGACGCCGGCGCCGAAGTCGAGCGCCCTACTCGGCACGATCGCGTCGCGCGCGAGCTCGGATGCGATGTCGACGATCTTGTACTCGGCGAAGTACTCCGGGTCTTCGCCGGACAGCCGGATGTTAGCCGCGTGCATGGCGCGGTATTCATCGGCGAACTTGTCGAACTCTACTTCGTCCACGCTCAGGCTCGGACTTTTGCTTGCGAAACGAGTTGCATGCCGCGTGCCAGCAACAGCTCGCGAATACGCGGGCTCATCAGCGCATCACGCTCGGCAGCCCAGGCGTAGTGCCAGTCATCTTGCGGCTGCATGCCCTCGTCTCCCGGATGACACATCAGCTCCACGGTGCCACGCGTCGGCAAGCCGGCGAGAACCGTCTCGAGATTCGCTTCGTCGAGCCTGCCGCCGAAATAGAAGCCTACGAATTCGTCGCTGCGCCGCAAGCGCTCGAGCGGCGAGGACGCGCAAAAGAGATTCAGCGCGGCTTGCTCGACCACGCGCGATGCGTGCTTGGCACTGCGCAACATGTAGCCGCGGATGCGCTCCGCCGGATAGCGCACAGCGGAAACTCCGTGCGCCGCCGCGAGCTCGGCGACGACGCGCGCGACGCCGGGCAGCACGTGCACGTGCTGGTGACCGTCGAGATGACTGATCGCGATGCCGGCCGCGCGCACGCGACGGATCTGCGCGTCGAGCTCGCTGCGAACCTCGTCGAGCGAGACAAGACCGCGCAGCCGTTTCTTGAGCAGCTGCTTCAGATGCGGCTCGAACGAGCCGTCAGGGCGCACGAGGCTGGCCGCGGCCGCGGCGCCAATCAACGGCCGCTGCTCGGTGAGCACGAGATGCACGCCGACGGCGAGGCCCGGGCGCTGGCGCGCGAGGCCGACGGCGTGCTCGAACTCCGCCGCCGTCGCCATGATCGACGTCGACGTCACGATGCCGCGGTCGTGCGCCTCGACGATGCCGCGGTTGACCGCCGCGGAGATTCCGAAGTCGTCGGCGTTCACGATGAGCTTCAGGCCTTCGCTCATCGCCGCTCCGCGAACGCCCAATGCTTCATGCCGAGATAGTGTGTGGCGAGGATCGCGAGCGTCAGCGGTAGCCACACCGCGAGCGCCGGCAAGCCGGCTCGATCCACGAGGAGCCACACGACGGCGGTGCTGCCCGCGAGCGTCACGGCATTCAGCGAAACGAACTTCAGCGCATGCGCGCCGAGGTCGCCCTCCGCTCGAAACGTCCAAATTCGGTTCAGCACGAAGCTGTTCACGAGACCGGCGCCGTACGCCAGCACGTTCGCTACGGCACCGCGGCCGTGCAGCGGGAGGTAGGTGTAGGACGCGTAGAAAGCCGCGAAGCTCACGACGAAATTGGCGCAACCGACGACGACGAAACGCGCAAAGGGATGCCGCAGAACCGAGAACGGCACGCGCGGCGCTCAACCTTCCGCTCGAACGTCCGCGGGCCCGCGCCGTTGCCCTCGCCGATCGGCGGACGCGAGTGCCGGCCGAGTCGTCTCACGCACGAGGAAGCGCGGTCTGCGGCGCACCTCGACGACGATGCGGCCAACGTACTCGGCAAGAACCGCGAGAAACGCAAACAACACGCCGAACAAAAACGACGTCATGGCCACCGAAGACGCCCAGCCCGGGACGACGGCGTCGTCGACCCACCAGCCGATGATCGCGTACGCCGTGCCGAGGAACGCCAACGTCGAGGACAGGAGCCCGACCGCGATGCCGATTCGCAGCGGAACGAGGGAGAACGAGCTCACACCGTGCCAGCCGAGCGTCATCATCTTTTTGAGGCTGTATTTGCTCTCACCGGCGTGCCGCTCGCCGCACTCGAAGGGCACGCTGGTCGTCGCGTAACCGACCCAATGCACGAGGCCGCGCAGGAACAAGCCTTCCTCTTCGAACTTCAGGACCTCTTCGACGACTTGTCGGTCGAGCAAGCAGAAGTCCGCGGAGCCGGGCTCGATCGCCACGCCGCTCATGAATGCGAACAGCCTGTAGTACAGCTTCGAGGTCACGCGCTTGAACCACGACACGTTCGGCGGGTCGCGGCGCACGGCGTGGACGATCTGAAAACCTTCGCGCCACTTGCGGATGAGCAGCGGCACGACCGGCGGCGGATGCTGCAAGTCGGCGTCCATCATGACGATGGCCTGGCCGCGCCCGGCGGCGAGGCCGGCCATCAGCGCGCTTTGATGACCGAAGTTGCGTGACAAGCGAACGCCGCGAACGCGCACGTCGGCCGCGCTGAGCGCGGCGATCGCGTCCCAAGTCCGATCCGCGCTGCCGTCGTCGACAATGACGAGCTCGAAGTCGTCCTCGCCGGCGCCCTTCAATACCTCGCGCAAGTTCGCGTACAACACCTGGAGGTTGCGCTCCTCGTTGTACGCTGGTATCACGATGGAAATCATTCGTTTACCCCCAAGCCATCGCTTAAACTTGCAAGGTTCGTACCACGGCGCGGGTAGCGTGGCGGCGAGCCAAACGAGTCTCCTTCAATAGTACGCCCGATGGCCCACGCGAGTCTCAAGGCATTCGACCGGCTGCCCGCGAAAGAGCGGTGGTTTTGCCGCGCCCGCCTAGAGCTGGCGCCACTCGAGGCGGTGGCCGCGCGAGCCTCGGGCAACGACATCCTCGACGTCGGCTGCGGCCACGGCGTGCTGGCGGCCTTATTGCTGCACGGCCATCCCGAGCGCCGCGTTGTCGGCATCGACCCGGACCTCCGCAAGATCGAGTGGGCTAACGAGTCCATAGGCAAGCAGCCGAACGCAGAGTTCCACGCGGTCACGATCGAGGCGCTGGCGGCCCAGCGCCCCGCCGCGTTCGACTGCGTCATCATCGCGGACGTGCTGTGCCTGATCGCGCGCGCTACGTGGCCGCCGTTTCTCGACGCCGCGCGGCGACTATTGCGTCCAGGCGGGCAGCTGCTATTAAAAGACGCCGAGAACGACGGCTCGTGGCGCGCCGTGAAGGCTCTCTGGCAGGAGCGGCTCATGGTGCATGTGCTGCGTAGGACGGTGTCGACCGGCGGAATCGGTTTCGCGACGCGCGAAGAGCTCGCGGGCTACGTCAATCGCGCCGGATTCATCGTCGACGACATCACGAGCTACGCGCGCGGCTACACCGCGCCGCACGTGCTCTTGACCGCGCACTTGTCGGCCTGAGCGACGCTCTAACACCTGCACCTAGACCCTGCCCCAAACCTCGTCGGCGACTTCGACGATCCGCGCGAGCTTCGCCCACTGCTCGTCTTCGGTGAGGAGGTTGCCCTCCTCCGTCGATGCGAAGCCGCACTGCGGGGCGAGGCACAGCTGCTCGAGATCGACATACTTCGCGGCCGCGTCGATCCTGCGCTTCAAGTCATCGCTGCTCTCGAGCGCACCGCGCTTCGTCGTCACGAGACCGAGCGCGACGCGTTTACCTTTTGGCAGCGCACGCAATGGCTCGAAGCCGCCGGAGCGCTCGTCGTCGTATTCCATGAAGTAGCCGTCGACGTCGATCTCGTTGAAGAGCACTTCCTCGACCGTCTCGTAGCCGCCCGCGCCCATGTACGTCGATTTGAAGTTGCCGCGGCATAGATGCAGCGTGACGATCATGTCGTCCGGCGCGTCCGCGATCGCGGTGTTGATGAGCTGCGCATAAAGATGCAACAGCGCGTCGGGGTCGTCGCCGCGCGCGACCATCTTCTCGCGATATTTCTCGTCGCAGAGCATCGCGATGAACACTTCGTCCAGTTGCAGGTAACGGCAACCCGCCGCTGCGAATGCGCGCACGGCCGCGCGATACGCGTCGCCGAGATCCGCGTAGAGCTCGTCTCTTGTCGGATAGGCGCGCGTATCGATCGGCGGCAACACGGGCCGGCCCAGTAGCGCCGAAGGCGATGGGATCGTGAGCTTCGCCACGCCGCGCGCGTGCTCGTGCAAGAACGCGTAATGCTCGAGCATCGTGTGACCCGAAAAGCCAATCTTGCCGTCGACGCGCACGCCGGCCGTCCGCGGCGTCGCACCGACGAAGCCCGTGCCGAAATCGGCTTGGTGCTCGGCGATGCCGTCGAGCCCCCAGAGGAAATCGAGATGCCACCACGAGCGCCGCAGCTCGCCATCGGTTATGGCGCGCAACCCGAGCTCTCGCTGCTTCGACACGAGGCGCTCGATTTCTCGATCCTCGACCGCTTTCAGGCCGGCGGCGTCGAGCGTGCCCTCGGCACGCCGTCGCCGCGCTTCTTTGAGCGCCGCCGGACGCAGCAAGCTGCCGACCTGGTCGGCGCGAAACGGCGGCGTCGAATGCTTAGCCATCGTGACTCTCGCGGAGTAGCGTATGAGTTAGGGTATCAAGAGAGACCGAGTCATGATCCACGAAATCGAAGGCGACATTCTGACTACCACGGCCGCCGCGATCGCGCAGGGCGTGGCGGCCAATGACCCGATGAACCAGGGGCTTGCGGCGGCACTGCATCAGCGCTATCCGGCGATGCACAAAGACTTCCACCATTGGTGCCGCAAGCAGCATCCGAAGCTCGGCAGCGCCTGGGTGTGGAGCGGCACCGGCGGCGTGCGCATCATCAATCTGATCACGCAAGACGGCGGCTACGAGCACGGCAGCAAACCGCAACGCGCGACCGCGAGCAGCGTAAATCACGCGTTGCGCGCGCTTCGCAAGCTGATCGTCGACGAGCACATCGCGAGCGTCGCTTTACCGCCGCGCCTCGGCGGTTTGGATTGGAGCGAGGTAAAGCCGCTCATCGACAACCAGCTCGGCGACGTCGCCGCCGAGATCTACGTCTACCACGAGAGCTCGACAGCGAAGAAGGCGGCGGGCTCGAAGCGTTAGCGCCGACCGCCCCAGACGCGTTCGCGGCGCAGCGGCTAACGCGCTGGCGTGCGCTCGACGAGCTCGAGCAGCATGTTGTTCGGGTCGCGCACGATCACGATCTTGAGCGTGGGCGAAACCTCGACCGGCGCGCCGCCCGTCGACACAATGTGCACGCCCGCGTCCTTGAGCTTCTTCGTGAGCGCGGTGACGTCCTTCACGACGAGCTGCAAAAGCGCCGTGCCCGGGTCCTGCGTCCGTCCCGACAGCGCCTTCTTCGCGGGGCCGCCTTTGAACTCGATCAGCGTCATCGGCACGCTCGTGCCGGGGATCGTGGCGGTGCTCTGACGGAAGCTCGCGCCGGGCGCGCCGGCCGTCGCTGCCATCGTCTGGTTGTCGTTGAACTTCTCGCCGAGTTTGAAGTTGAAGCCGAGCAGCTCGTTGTAAAACTTCACGCTCGCCTCGCTGCTCGCGACCGACGGCTCGAACGAGCCGCCCGACAGCACGTAGCCCGTGGTGGTCTCGCCCGCGCGCGGCTGCGAGTCGAGCAGCTCGACGACGAAGCCGTCCGGGTCCTGGATGAACACCGCGTGCAGCTTGCCGTTCGGCGTCTCGAGATTGATCGGCTTGCCGCCGGCCGTGAGCACCTTCACGCCTGGCACCTTCTCGATCTTCGCGAACAGGCCGTCGAGATCGCGCACGCGCATGGACACATTGGCCGAGCCCGCGTCGACGAAATTCGGATGCTGCGCCTTACGCTCCACGTCCTTGTACTCGATGAGCTCGATGCCCATCGCAAGGCCCGGAATCTTGAGCACCGCGATCCGCGACTGGCCGCCCTCGGTGTGTCCCATCTTCATGATCGCCTCGGTCGGCGCGAACGGCGCGGTGACCGTGACCTCCAGGCCCATCGCATCGCGGTAGAGCTTGAGCGACGCGTCAATGTCTTGAACGATGTGGCCGAAGTTGCCGACGCCGACGATCTCGCCCGGGGGCGCGGGCGGCCGGGCCTCTTGCGCGGCGACGGAGCCCAAGAAAAGCGCGGCGATCGACGCGGACACTAGCGCGGTGACGAATCTAAACATGGCAGCCCCTAGTGATGTTGTTGTTCGGCGCAGCGCGCCGACGCGGAATACTACACCCGCGTCGCTCGCTAGCGATTGCTTGACGGCGGCGAGATACGGAAACCAGAATGGTCCGCGCCGGTAACCTAAGTCCACGAATGAAGCGACTAGAAAGGCCTCTGGTACCCGCCTGCTCTCTGCTCACGATCGTCGCACTGCTCGTGCTCGGCGCGTGGAGCGAGCTCGCGTTCGCACAGCGGACGCCGCCGAGCCCGATCGAGGTCGTGCAGCTGCGCGAGAACTTCTACGTCGTCGGCGGCGCCGGCGGCAACATCCTCGTGCAGATCGGCCCCGAAGGCGTGATCCTCGTCGATTCCGGCTCCGCGGCGCGCGCCGAAGAAGTGCTCGCGGCGATTCGTCGGCTGACGCCCCTGCCGATTCGCTACATCATCAACACGAGCATGGATGCCGACCACGTCGGCGGCAACGAGGTGCTATCGACGGCGGGCTTGAGCATTCTGCCGGGCGCGGTTGCGGCCGGCGCCGGGCTGGGCGACGACGTGCTCGCGAACTTTGGCCACGCGAGCGTCTTCGCGCACGAGAACGTGCTCACGCGGATGTCGGAGGCCAAGCCGCCGATCCCGTCTACGTTGTGGCCGACGAAGACGTTCTTCTATCGCCTGTATTCGATGTACTTGAACGGCGAAGGCATTCAGGTCATCCACCAGCCGGCGGCGCACACCGACGGCAACGTCATCGTGTTCTTCCGCCGCGGCGACGTGATTGCGACCGGCGATGTCATCGATACGACGCGCTTTCCGGTCATCGACGTCGAACGCGGCGGCACGCTCCAGGGCGAGCTCGACGCGCTGAACCGCTTGATGGATCTCAGCATCCACAACGTGCCGCTGCTCTGGTACCCCGATCGCACGTTCCTCGTACCCGGCCACGGCCACGTGTACGACAAGCTCGATCTGCTCGAGTACCGCGATGCGATCACGATCGTGCGCGACCGTGTGCAAGATCTGATCGATCAAGGCAAGACGCTCGCACAAGTCCAAGCCGCCAACCCGACGCTCGGCTATCGCAGCCAGTACGGCACGGATTCGGGCCCGTGGACGACCGAGATGTTCGTCGCCGCCGTCTACAACGAGCTCGTCGCGAAGAAGAAACAGCAATGAGTCACGCCATGAGAACAGCGGTCTTCGTCGCCGGCGTGATCGCGCTGAGCCTTGTCGCGCACGTCAACGCGCAACCAAACCAGAACCGCGCCGCAACGCCGCCGCCCGCTCCGCGAGCGGCAGCTCCGATCGACCTCACCGGCTACTGGGTGTCGATCGTCACGCAGGACTGGCGTTGGCGGATGGTGACACCTGCCAATGGCGATTACCCGCGCCTTCCGCTGACGCCCGAGGCGAGAGACTTAGCCTCCGCGTGGGATCCGGCAAAGGACGAAGCCGCGGGAGAACAGTGTCGATCCTATGGCGCACCGGCCTTGATGAGCGTCCCGGGACGGCTGCACATCACGTGGCAAGACGACCGCACGCTGAAGGTCGAGGTGGACGCAGGCACGCAGACGCGCACCTTGAGTTTCGGCGACGGGAACGCACCCGCACCCGCCAATACGCCGCGGACCTGGCAGGGCGTCTCGGTCGCGCAATGGCAGACGCCGCGCCCCACTGTGCCGCTGCTCTTGCGTCCGGCCGAACGCACCGCCGACGCGCCGGCCGTGATCCCGACCGGCGGATCTCTGCGCGTGGTGACGACGAACCTGCGCGCCGGGTACCTGCGCAAGAACGGCGTGCCTTACAGCGAGAACGCCGTGATGACCGAGCACTGGGACGTCTACAAGCGCGCGAATGGCGAGGAGTATCTGACGATTACGACGCAGGTCGACGATCCGCAGTATTTGCGCACCCCGAGGCTCGTTGCGCCGGTGTTCAAGAAGGAACCGAACGGCGCGAAGTGGGACCCGACTCCGTGCTCGGCTCGTTGGTAGGCCACATGAGAATCGCTACGCTCGTCTCACTCGTGCTTCTTCCCGCGGCTCCCGCGTTGGCACAAGTCGATCTTGCGGGCACGTGGGCTCGCAGTGGGCAAACAGACAACGTCGAGTCAATCGAGCCGGTCGATCTGCTCGGAATGCCGCTGAACGCAGACGGCCGCGCGAAGGCGCTCTCGTACGACATCGCGGCACTGTCGGCAACGGAGCGGCAGTGTCAGATGTATCCGCCGTTCTACGCGGTCAGCGGGCCGTTTTCGCTGACGATCTCGATGGTGCAAGAGCCGGTGACGCAGAAGCTGCTCGCGTGGAAGATCGCGGGCTGGGGCGATCGCGACGAAACCATGATCTGGATGGATGGACGCCCGCATCCGTCGAAGTACGCGCCGCATCCGCACGGCGGGTTCACGACGGGCACGTGGGAAGGCGACACGCTGACCTCCGTCACGACGCACTTCAAGCTCGGCGACATCAAGCGCCATCGCGGCTTCAGCAGCGACCAAGCAACGTTCACGATGCGCTTCAACCGGCACGGCGACCTTCTGACCGTCACCGGGATCCTCGAGGACCCCGTGTATCTCGCGGAACCGTACGTGCTCACCGAAGTGTTCCGCCTGACGACGAACCCGAACGGCTTTCCGTCGACAGCGTGCGAGCCGATCGAGGAGTTGCCGCGCCTGCACGAGGACCCGACGCTCGCGCCCGCCTACCTGCCCGGCAAGCATCCGGCGCTGAACGAGGTCACAGAGAAGTACAACATTCCGCTCGAAGCGGTGCTCGGCGGCCCCGAGACGATGTATCCGGAGTACCGCAAGAAGCTGAAGGACGCGTACGTCCCTCCGCCTCCCGTTCGCGCCGCCGGCGGCCCCGGCAACCAATAAGGAGAAGCGCCATGGTTCGTAGTCTCATGATCTGCGCGGCGCTCGTCGCTGCGAGCGCGTGCGGGAGCGTCCTTGCACAGTCGCAGTCCGCACCGTCGCGTCCGCCGCTGTTTTTCAGCGAAGGCTGGCAGCCGCTCAAGACTCCCGTCGACGATCACGGCGCTTGGCCCGCGGCGCAGGGCGGCGTCGCGAGCCCGCGGCTCCGTCTCTCGCTGCACGGCACTTCCGGCAAAGAGATCCAGTTGGTCGCCGTGCGCGGCCAATCGGATCTCTATCCGATGAATCTGTGGACCGGCACCACGACGTCGCCGAGCGCCGCGTCGCTGCGCGACAGCGAGAATTTCGTCGACTTGAGCGACCCGCTCGCGAAGATCCGCTGGACCGTGCGAACCTCCGGATTCCATCAAGTGCGGCCGATCATCAAGCTC
>Ga0075428_100003592_pt1 | contig 16998 bp, 15 predicted proteins | sample RhiMetdeltSRZDD2_FD_75291 | JGI IMG/M metagenome (GOLD analysis project Ga0075428, IMG submission 75291) | Populus rhizosphere microbial communities from Tennessee, USA - Rhizosphere MetaG P. deltoides SRZDD2 | ecosystem: Host-associated > Plants > Roots > Rhizosphere > Soil | place: USA... | reverse complement strand
TGCGCATCGAGCGCTGGGACGCGATGCTGACGAAGCGCTTGCGAGACGGGCTGGCGCGCATTCCCGCGGCGCATATCTCCTCGCCGGAAGATCCGCGACTCGCGTCCGCGATCACGACGTTTCGCATCGACGGCGTGAAGGCCAAGGCACTGCAAGAGGCGCTGTGGACTCGGCACGTGCGTGTGCGTCCGCAGAGCGACGCGCGCGGCGTTCGATTATCGGCGCACATCTATATGAGTCCGGCGGACGTCGACACGGTCCTGGACGTCGCCTCGTCGCTCGGGAAATGACTCAGCTCATCGTCGCTTGGAACCCGCAACGGACAGCGAAAGCGCTGTGCTGCGTTGCTATCCGATGCCGGTTCCGGGCGCCGACGCCTGACTGACGCCGTCGCCTAGTCTTGCGGCGCATCTAGCGCGCGCCTCCGAACCGCGGTCTCCAGCCGTGTGACGGTTTTGTGGCGGTCGGGGAGGGGAAACGCGGGCGGATTCGGGATGAATTCGGCGAATCGGGGCTAACCGAGTTCGACCACCCACTAAACATTGAAGCGGAACAACATCACGTCACCGTCCTTGACGACGTAGTCCTTGCCTTCCGACCTAACGACGCCCTGCTCGCGGGCGCCCTTCCATCCGCCGGTGGACACGAACTCGTCGTACGCAACGGTCTCGCCGCGAATGAACCCACGCTCGAAGTCCGTGTGAATGACCCCCGCGGCCACTGGTGCCGTGTCGCCCTGATGGATGGTCCACGCCCGGACTTCCTGCTCGCCTGCCGTGAAGTACGTCTGCAGCCCCATGAGGTGATACCCGGCACGAATGAGGCGGTCGAGCCCCGCGGACTCGAGGCCTAACGACGCCAGGAAATCCGTTCGGTCTTCGGGGGGCAGCTCGGCCAGCTCCGCCTCGATCTTGGCGGAGAAGGGAACGATCTCGGCGTGCTCGCCGCTCGCGGCGACGGCGGCGCGCAACGCCTTGAGATGCGTGCCCTCGTGCCCCGAGAGCTCGGCATCGGTGACGTTCGCGGCGTACAGCACGGGCTTGGCCGTGAGGAGTGACAGCGGCGCGAGCGTCTTCGATTCGCCAGGCGAGAGCCGCGCTTCCCAGAGCCCTTTCCCTTCGCTCAGAAACGACTGCGCCTTCTCGAGCACCGGCAACTCGGCCACGGCTTCCTTCTCGCCCGACTTGGCCGCGCGTCGCGTGCGATCGAGCCGCTTCTCGACCGTCGCCAGGTCGGCGAGCGCGAGCTCGAACTCGATGACCTCGCGGTCACGCGCCGGGTCGACGGACCCCATGACGTGCGTGACGTCAGGATCCTCGAAGCAGCGCACGACCTGCACGATCGCGTCGGTCTCGCGGATGGTCGCGAGAAACTTGTTGCCGAGTCCTTCCCCGTTCGCGGCGCCCTTCACGAGGCCGGCGATGTCCACGAACTGGACGACGGCCGGGACGACCTTCTTGGGTCGAACGATGTCGGCGATGGTGCCGAGGCGGAGGTCGGGGACCTCGACCATGCCGACGTTAGGCTCGACGGTGCAGAAGGGATAGTTCGCGGCTTCGGCCTTGGCGGCGGTGAGGGCATTGAAGAGGGTCGACTTCCCAACATTGGGAAGGCCGACGATACCAAGTTTGAGCATGATTGCGAGAGAAACGACCGCCGTCGCTAGGCTGATCACATCGCCGAGACGGCAGTGGGCAGCGCACTGAGGCCGGCAGTAGGCGGTTGGCAGTGGGCAGAGGTCAGAAACGCCGCGGCGAAATGTAATGAGGCGCGGCGATAGGATGCCGGTGTTTATGCCCGCCGGTCACATGGTCTCGGGACGCTTCGGTCGTCTGCGTCTCCCGTCTCACCCGGCTCGTGGTGGCGCCCTACTGACGCGGCGCGCTGCCATCGCCGTTATGCGCATTCATCGCCTTCAGGATCCCATCGCGCATCCAGATCTCTACGGCGTCCTGTAGCCGAGGAAGCAACTCCACGACGACCATCCTTTCGTCTTTCCCGAACGGCGACAACACGAAATCCGCCAGATTCCCCACACGCCGCGGATCCCCCGGCTTGATCCCCACCCTGAGCCGCGGATACTCCTGCGTGCCTAACGCCCGCTCCACATCCCTGAGCCCGTTGTGCCCACCGGCACTCCCGCGGGCCCGCAGGCGGTACGTGCCGAGCGGAATCGCCACCTCGTCCACGACCACCATGAGATCCGACGCCGCGGACCACTCGGGGCGGCGCAGATAGGGCCGCAGCACCTGGCCGCTCAGGTTCATGTACGTGGTGGGCTTCACCAGACGAACCGGCCGGCCGTCGACGGTCCCGCTCAGCGTCAGCGTCTCGCCGTCACGCCGCCATCCGTCCAAACGCCAAACGTCGGCCAGGTGGTCGAGAAGCCACCAGCCGACGTTGTGACGCGTGTCCTTGTATTCGCGCCCGGGGTTGCCCAGGCCAAGAATGACCTTCAATGGCTCCTATGCGAGGAGGCAGCGAGCGACTACTTCGACTCGCCCTCTTCCTCGCCCTCTTCCTTCGTCTTGCGAATGAGCTCCGGCTCCGCCGCTGCTTCCACGCCCTCGGTCGCGGTCGGCGTCGGCTCGACCTCGACCTTCGGCGCAGACACGACCGCGACGGTCGCCTCCAGCTCGTCGAGGACCTCGACGCCCTCCGGGATCGTCAGGTCGCTGACGTGCAGCGAGTGACCGATCGCGATGTTCGTGACGTCGGCTTCGATACGCCTCGGAATGTTCACCGGGTCGACGCGGATCGACAGCTCGGACATCACCTGACTCAGGATGCCGCCGGAGACGCGGACACCCTCGGGCGTCCCCGTGAGCACGATCGGCACGTTCACCGACACCTTCTCGCCGGCGACCAGCTCCTGGAAGTCGATGTGCAGGATCTGCTTCTTGAACGGGTGACGCTGGATCTCGCGGATCAGCGTGCGGGCGACTCCCCCATCGAGGCTGAGCTCGATCACCGTGCTCTCGGCCGACACGCGCTCGAGAAGCTTCTCGAACTCGCGTGTCGGGATCGCGAGCGACAGCGGCTCGCGCGCGTGACCGTAGATGATGGCCGGGATCTGCCCGGCGCTGCGAAGCGATCGCGCGGCACCCTTGCCGACTGTAGTGCGCGGGCTCGCGGAGAGTTGTGCGGTGGCCATGACGGAATAACCTGCGGTGTGCGTGTAACGTGTTAGGCAACCCGGGACATCCGGCTTGGCCTAGTCGAACAAGGAGCTGACACTCTGCTCGCTGTGCGTGAAGCGAATCGCCTTCGCGAGCAGCTCGCCAACCGACAGCACCTTCAGCTGCGGGAACTGCCGGACTTCAGGAATCGAGATCGTGTTGGTCACCGAGACCTCCACGATGGGCGCGGCGCACAGCCGCTCGACGGCGGGGCCGGAGAGCAGCGCGTGCGTCGCGCAGACGTAAATGTCGTTCGCGCCCAACTTCTTCAGCGCCCGCGCCGCCTCGGTGACCGTGCCGGCGGTATCGATCATGTCGTCGGGGATGAGACAGTCGCGCCCCTCGACATCACCAACCACGTTCAGCACCTCGGCCACGTTCGCCGTGGGCCGGCGCTTGTCGATGATCGCGAGCGTGCCGTTCAGCCGTTTCGCGAATCCTCGCGCCATCTTCGCCGACCCGACATCGGGTGCGACGACGACGACGTCCTTCAACTGCTTCTTGCGATAGTGCGACGTCATCACCGGCGCCGCGTAGAGGTGATCGACGGGCACGTCGAAGAACCCCTGCAGCTGATGCTGGTGAAAGTCGATCCCGAGAACGCGATCCGCGCCCGCAGTCTCGATCATGTTCGCCAGCAGCTTCGCGCCGATCGCCACCCGCGGCTGATCCTTCCGATCCTGGCGGGAATACCCGTAATAGGGCATCACCGCCGTGATCCGCGCCGCCGACGCCCGCCGCGCCGCATCGATCAGGAGCAACAGCTCCATCACGTTGTCTGCGGGTGGGTTCGTCGGCTGCACGATGAAGACATCCGCGCCGCGGATGTTCTCATCGATGCGAACGAAGATCTCACCGTCGGCGAACCGGCTGCAGGTCACCTTGCACAGCTCGACACCAAGGTGCCCCGCGATCTCCTCAGCGAGTCCCTGGTTGGCGGTACCCGAGAGGAGCTTGAACCCGTGCTTCGGTAAGGACAACCCGTCCATTGCCGCAGCCTTGTATCGTAAGAGGAGCTAACGAGATAGTCAATTCCGGCCAACGACGTGACCAGCGACCGGAGAGCCATCAAAGCTAAACAGGGCCGTTCCGAGATGCTACGCGCGCGGAAACGGCCAGGGGTCAGAGTCGAATTTCATCCGTCGATTGCGCCCCGCCGCCGATTCGTTGCACCAACCGGCGTTGTGATGTGCCCGCCTGCGTTCAGATGATGAAATTCGACTCTGACCCCACCCGTTGCGTCAGGGTGATGTGTCGGCTGGCGGGGCCTCGAACAACGTGGTGGTCAGATAGCGAGCGCCCGAGTCGGGCGCGATCATCGCGACGCGCTTGCCTGCCCCGAGCTCGCGCGCGACCTGCAGCGCCGCCCACGTAATCGCACCGCTCGACATCCCCACGAACAGGCCCTCCTCGCGCGCGAGGCGTCGCGCGAGCGGGAAGGCGTCCTCCTCCCATGCCTGAATGACGCGATCGACGACCGTTCGATCGAAATTCGGCGGCACGAATCCGGGGCCCATCCCCTGGAACTGATGCTGCCCTCGCTCTCCACCCGACAACACGGCGCTGCGCGCCGGTTCGACCGCGACGACGAGTGCGTGCGAGCCCCGATCGCGGAGGAAGCGACCGACGCCCGAGATCGTTCCCCCCGTCCCGGATCCGTACACGAATGCGTCGATGCGCTGGTGCATCTGCGCCCACAACTCCGGCGCCGTGGTCTCATAGTGGATGCGGGGATTCGCGGGATTGCCGAATTGGTCCGCCATCCAGGCGCCGGTGGAATCACGAATGCGCTGCGCTTCCTCGATCGCGGCGAGCATGCGTCGCTCGGGGTCGGTGAGCACGAGCCGAGCACCGTACGCGCGCAGCGTACGCTTTCGCTCGTCGCTCATCTGGGCGGGGAGACAGAGCGTGAGCGGGTAGCCACGTGCGGCTGCCACCTGCGCCAGCCCGATGCCGGTATTGCCTGACGTGGGCTCGACAATCATCTGCCCGGGCCTGAGCGTGCCACTCCGCTCGGCGTCCACGATCATCCCCAGGGCGGTGCGATCCTTGATCGAGCCGCCGGGATTCATGCCCTCGATCTTGACCCACACCTCCGCCATGCCGGGCTCGACGACCCGCGTTAGGCGGACCATCGGCGTGTTCCCGATGGCGCCGTCGATTCGCGCGTCGCCGGCATCGCGAATCGGACCAGACTCCGGGAGGGCCACTGTGGTCGGGGGATCGGCGAGGGAGGGAAGCCGAGTTGCCCCTCGTGGAATCGAACCACGATTCACGGCTCCAAAGGCCGTTGTCTTACCGTTAGACGAAGGGGCAATCAGACTGCGCGCCCTGGAAACCTAGTCCGACACCTCCACCGCTACAACACGGGACGCCGTGTGCGTGTGAACGAGTCGCCATGACGTTCCATGCACGGCGGTCATGGCCGCCGGTGCAGCATCGCAGACCGAAAAGACGGTAGCGCCCGAGCCCGCAAGCAGCGTGATCGACGTCGCCGCGTCGGCGCGCGCGGCGTTGGAGCGAAGCTCGCCGAGCGCCCGCTCGATCTCCGGATATCGTGACGAGACGACCGCTTCGAAATCGTTATGCGCGACGCGTGCGACGCCTGCCCACGTCGCGAGCGCCTCGACGCTCAGGCGAGCAGCCCCCCGTGTCACGCGCTCGTTCGCGTCGAGCCACCCATACGCGTCGGGCGTCGAAACGCCAAACGGGAAGCACACGAGCGTCACCGCGCGGGCGGGCAACGGCGGGAGCGCGAGCAGTCGCTCGCCGCGTCCCCAGCCCAGCGCCAGTGCGTCCCCGGTCGCGAGGAACGGAACATCCGCGCCGAGCGGCGCCGCGAGCGCGATCAACTCGTCGTCGGCAAGGGGCGACGGGGCGAGCCGGTTCAGGCAGCGCAGCACGGCGCCGGCGTCGGCGCTGCCGCCGCCAAGCCCGCCGCCCACCGGAATGCGCTTCCCGATCTCGATCGCCCACTCGTTAGGCCAGCCGGTCGCGTTGGCGTATGCGACGGCCGCGCGCCACGCCAGATTGCGCTCGGGCGGACCGAGGCCTTCCGGTGGCGTCGCGTCGCCCGTGCAGTCCAGCGATCGTCCCCTGACGCCGACGCGGACCACGACGTCGTCGCCAAGCTCGAGCCGGCAGAACAGTGTCTCGAGCTGGTGGTAGCCACTCGACTCCCGCGCCAGCACGCGAAGGAACAGGTTGATCTTCGCCTGCGCGACGGTGCGGGCCGTGGTGCCCGACGGGCGGTCGCGGCCGGCGGTGGCGTTCATCGGGCTTCGTTAGGCTGCGTTTTGAAGTCGCTGAAATGCAGCCCGAGCCGGGCGAAGTAGTACAGGCCGATGAGCGTGATCGGGATGAACGACAGGATGTGGAACCCGATGGCCCAGCTCACGGCCTGGCCGCCGGGAACGCCGTACACCTCGAGGCCGTATTTCGCGGCGACCTCGAAGACACCGAAGAAGCCGGGCGATGATGGCAGCGCGACGCCGATGGCGATGATGCCTTGAAGGAAATTGGCCGCGCTGAACGGCACCTCGATGCCGAGCGCCTTGAAGCCGATCCAGAACGCAAGAGCATTGACCAACCAGTGGATCAACGCCCACGCAAACACCGCGATGAACCGACGTGGGCTCCGAAGCACACCCAGACCTTCGGAGAAGGCCTGGATGATCGCACTCCCGCGCTCCACGAGCCTCGGCGCAAATCGGCCAACGACGCCCGCGTACAGGCGGACGAGGCGCTGCGGAAAGGCGACGATGACGTACAGCACCACGAACAGACCGAGTGTGCCGGCCGCGAACACCGCCGCGCCACGCTGCACCGGTTGGCCGGCGACGGTCATTCCCTGTGGGAAGTCCGGTGCCAGCATCGCACTCACGAGCAGCAGCATGAGCGTGAGCGCATCGAACACGCGGTCGACGGCGAGTGAAGCAACTGCAGACGTTAGGCTCACACGGCTGGTCTCGCGCGTGAGCGCGTACGCACGGGCAATCTCACCGAGCCGCGCGGGATAGACATTGTTCACCATCATCCCGACTGCGATCGCGCGCCAGAGCGGCGCGATCGGCAGGTTGGGCGCCGCGGGGGCGAGGATGATACGCCAGCGAATTGCGCGGAGTGGAAAGATCGCGGTGGCAACCAGCGCCGACGTGATCAGGAGCAGCAGATTCGACTCGGTGATGGCCGCCCAGATCGCCGCTGGCGATTCCCCGTGCAGCGTCCACACGAGAAGCCCGACGCTCAGCGCGATGCCGAGCGCACTCTTCCAGTTGAGTCTCATGTCGGGCTATTCGACCGCGGCGAGATCGAGCAGATCGAACAACTCGGCGAGCGCCTCGTCGGTATTTCCAGCGGAGAGCCGGATCAGATCGCGGACCTCGATCGCCCGCTCGAGCGCTGCCCGCCCACGGTAGACCAGGTCGTCGATGGAAACGACCGTGGCATCATCCAGCGGAGCCGGTGGTGCAAGCGGGGTCTGATCGAGCTCCCTGAAGCCGGCGATGCCCGACTGGAGGAATTGCGTGAGCTCGGGACCGGTGGGTGTCAGTGGCGTTTTCCGAGCCACCGATATCTGGCCTCGCCCAGGCGTCGGACGCAGCGGTCGAGCCGCCGGGGTTCCAGCGACCGAAGTACGTGCCTGCGGTGGCGGCGCGGGCGCGCGCCGTGCCTGATCGAGCGGCCCCAGTCCGGCGCCGATTGCGCGGTCGACCGTGTTGGCGCGACCGAGGTCTCCGAGTCGCGCGCCGAGCGTCGCGAGCGGAACCGAGGGCGATGCCACGAGCGCGCCCGCCGCGTCGATCGACGCGAGGACTATCGGGTCGAGAATGTTCGGCTCTGCCACAGCGCTCGCGAAGAAGCGGGACGCGTCCGTCTGCGCGAAACTCTCGACCGTCCATCGCATAACGCGTAACGCCGCGCGGAGCTCGTGACTGCCCCGTTCGCGGCCCACTGCGGTCGTGGCAGTGGTGACGTCGGCGACGAGTCGACGCAGATGTTCCGCGAGCGGCGTTACTTCGGTGCGAAACCGCGACTCCAGCGTCGCCGGCGGCCGTTCCGCACGGGAGACGATGTGCGGGCCGGCATCGCCGAAGAAGAGATTGGCCACCGGCATGACCTGATCTTCATCGCGCTGCTGCTGGTGGAGCGCGGCCGCGGCCGTGGCGAAACGTCGTACCTCCGGTGCGGTTGCGTCCGGCCGGCCCGTGGTTCGAAGCTCGCGTGCGGCACGACGCAGCACGTGCGCCGATGCGTCGTACAGCTCCGCGTGTTGAGGGCCGAAGGCCAGGCCGTCGATCGTGCTCGTCTTCGCCGCCGACTCCAGCGCGTCCGCGACGTCCGCGAGCGGCGGAAGATCCTTCAATGCGGCAATGCCGCGTAGTGCGCGCACGCGGCCCAACGCCTCGTCGAGCGCGCCGCGATCGGCAGGAGCGCCGACGTACGCGTCGAGCGCTGCGGCAACGCCCTCGACTTCCGCTGCGAAGAACGTGGCACTCACCGCGCTGCTGATCGGCGTAGCACCGGGCACCGGATCGCCGTCGGGAACGAAGGCGCGCAACTCCGCGATACGGGCAGAGGCGCGGTGTTCCTCGGCCGCGCTCCAGCCGCGAACGGTACGCAGCAGCAGTCGAATGTCGTCGATGGCGGCGACGACCGCTGCGCGCGCCTCGGGGGTCCATCGAACGGAGCCGTCCCGCAACCCACGGCCTACTCGCTCTACGGAGCCCGCGAGCTCCGCCATGCGGAGCAACTTCGCCATCGTCGAGCTCCCGCGAAGCGCCCGCGCCGCCGTGATGAACGGCGTCGATTCCGGCGGTGCGTGCACGGCCGCGCCGACGAGCGCGTCGAGCTGATCGACGTATTCGCTCGCCTCGAGGATGTAGAAGTCCAGTAGCCCCGCTGCCGTCACGCTCATTCCTGCTCCAAAACAGTAGACTGAACGAAGTTAAGCCGTTCCCTCAAGGACGGTCTACCCTCGGGTTCGCGCAACATCCATCACTGCACGCATTTCGCGAACGGCTTCGGCGAGCCCCACGAACACCGCGCGGCTCACGATGGAGTGGCCGATGTTGAGCTCTTCGATTTCGGCGATCGCTGCCACCGGACCGACGTTCCGCGTCGTGAGCCCGTGTCCCGCGTGGACGGCGAGCCCGAGGCCGTGGCCGTGCCGCGCCGCGTCCTCCAGCGCGCGGAGCGCGGCTGGGTCGCTCGCGTGGTGCGCGTAGCGTCCGGTATGAAGCTCGATGGCGACCGCGCCCAGATCGCGCGAGCGCGACACGGCGTCCAGGTCGGGGTCGATGAACAGGCTCGTGCGAACGCCGATCTCTGCCAACTGCTCGATGGCTGACCGCATCGCCTTCGGGTCGCGACTGACGTCCAAACCGCCTTCGGTCGTGACTTCCTCGCGGCGTTCCGGGACAAACGTCACCTGGTAGGGTCTGAGGCGGCTCGCGATCCCAACCATCTCCGCAGTGCAGGCCATCTCGAGGTTGAGGACCGTCCGGACTGTAGTCATCAGGCGCTCTACGTCGTCGTCCTGGATGTGGCGGCGGTCTTCGCGCAGATGCGCGGTGATGCCGTCAGCGCCAGCGTTCTCGCATTCGGTTGCCGCGAGGACGGGATCCGGCTCGACGGTGCGACGCGCCTGGCGAAGCGTCGCAACGTGGTCGATGTTAATGTAAAGTCGCTGGTACATGGCAGGTTGAACCACCATTGCGCGCCGTTCGGCGTGGAGAGAGTCCAGTGAAGCGAACGTTCCTGTTGTTGTCGTTGGCTGTCGCCGCCTGCAAGTCCGGTTCGGGCGGCGGTTCTACGGCGCCGGCACCGGCCGCCGCGTCCGCGAACCTGCCCGGGGCTGCCGGTCCGAAACAGGCGGTCGAACGTTTCCTCGGGGCGGCGAAAGCCCAGGACCTCCAGGAGCTGTCGATTGCTTGGGGCACGTCCAAAGGGCCTGCGCGTGATCAGTTCGAGCGGACCGAGCTGGAGAAGCGCCTGATCGTCATGCAGGGATGTTACGACACCGACAAGTACCAGATCGTCGATGAACAACCCGGCGACAACGGCAAGCGAGTACTTCGCGTCGAGCTCACGAAGGGAACCGTGACGAAGACGCCGCGATTCACGACGGTAAAGGGACCGTCGGACCGCTGGTATGTAGAAGATGCCGACTTTGGGGCAGTTACCGCGCTCTGCCGACGCTGAGAGCGACCTGAGCTCGAGGAACGCAAGCGACCTATGCCGGGTTAGTATTCGGACAGCTCGATGAGGACGCCCGCGGTCGAGGACGGATGAAGGAACGCGATCCGCTTTTTCTCGGCGCCGATGCGGGGGGCTTCGTCGATGAGGCGGATGCCGGCCGCACGACAGCGATCGAGCGCGGCGTCGAGGTCGTCGACCGAAAAGCACAGATGGTGGATCCCAGGGCCTCGCTTGGCGACAAAGCGGCCGATCGGTGAGTCGGGGGATTCGGCTTCGAGCAGTTCGACGAGCGAATCGCCGGCCACCAGGCCGGCGATGGACGCGCCGTCGGCGTCGTCGAGCGGAACCTCGGTCATGCCGAGGATGTCACGATAGAACGGCAGTATCTCATCGAGGGCACGGACCGCGATCCCGATGTGCGCGAGCCGAGTTCCGCGAGGGGCTGAAGTCTTGCTCATAGCGTTTCCGCAGGGGAGCGCGAGAAACTAATCTGAACGAGAGCCTGGCGGAGCCCGGCTCATGGAGGCTGAACGAAATGTCGAACTCAGTAGCGGTAACGGACGCGGACTTCGAGCAGGAGATCGAGAAGCACGATGGTCTCGCCGTCGTCGATTTTTGGGCGACGTGGTGCGGGCCGTGCCGCATGATCGCGCCCATCCTCGACCAGCTGGCCGTGGAGTATCAGGGCAAGGCGAAGGTGGCGAAGCTCGATGTCGACTCGAACATCCGGACGGCAACGCGATTCAACGTCCGGTCTATCCCTGCGGTGCTGTTCTTCAAGAACGGTAAGCTGGTGGACCAGGTGATCGGCGCCGTGCCAAAGCCGGCGCTCGAGTCGAAGTTCAAGCAGCACGTAGCCGCGGCCTAACCGCCGAAGCCCAAAACGATTGCGGCGTATAGCCGCTGCGCTCAAGTTATCGCCTGAGGGGTTCCCACCTCTCAGGCGTTTCCTTTCTCATCGCATGCGATGCCCGCACACGCCGCTCAGCTGCGGTACCCTCACGGGCGCGTTCTCCTCGCGAGAACGAAGCTCGCGTACGTGCACCTGCGAAATCTGCTAAGCGATGCCAAGCGCGACCGTACCGCGCGAGTCGCGGGGTACGTGGGCATCTGGCTGCCGGAGGAATGGATCGTCCTGTTTCTGCGCGATGGCGAAGTCGTGAATGCCGTGCGGGTGACAGCGCGAGGCAACGAAGCCGTCGCGATATCGTCGGCTTTGGCTCGCATACCCGCAGAACCCGAGTTCGGCGAGATCGCGTTTCACGAGGCGCCCGTCGAGCTCCTCGTGTGTATGTACCACACGTTCCTCGTTCCGCCCGATCCGTGGCCGGCGGATTTCGCAGCCGGCGATCCAGCGCTCCTCTTCCCGCACTTGCGGGACAGGCGGTTCAACGGCGTAGTGCAAGTGGTGAATCGCGACACGGCGAACTTCCTCGTGATCCACGACGGGCTCATCGAACAGACCTTCGTCGCCGACGACAACGGTTCGGGGCGAACCGAACAGCTGGCGCGCGTCTTTGGGCCACCATCACCGCGTCCAAAGGCCCGCGTGAATGCGTGGCCGGGTCCGTTGCGCATGCCCGCGCAGGCGCCGGCCGCGTTGGTCTCTGCGTACCGCGAGCTCATCGACCGCATGTATTCGGAGCTGGGATCATATGGCGTTCCTGTGCCTTCCGCCGTTGGTGAACGGGTCAGGGACGCTCTGCTTCCACGGTACCCGGCCCTCCGTCGCTTCGCCGCGGGCGAGAAGCCTGAAGATCCTTCGGAGGACACCAAGTCGGTCACGGAAGGCGTGGCGGCGTGGGTGACCGACACGACCCGAGAAGCGCTCGATGGCGACGATGAGGCTGCACGCCGCGTGCTGACGGAAGCAGCGCGGGAGCGTCGTCACATGCTTCACGCGGCGGGATTTCTGTCTGCTCTTCCATGGGAGTTGGAGTGGTAGACGGCCAAGGGCGAGCCGGTTCGCTGTACGTCGTCAGCACTCCGATCGGTAACCTGCGCGACATCACGCTCAGGGCGATCGATGTCCTGCGGTCCGTGGATCTGATTCTCGCCGAGGACACGCGACATTCGCGGCACCTGCTCGACCATCACGGGATCGCGACGCCCATGCTCTCGTACCACGAGCACAACGAGGCTCGTGCAACGTCGACAGCGATCGCTCGTCTCCGAGATGGGCGCGATGTGGCGTTGATCTCCGATGCCGGCACACCGCTGGTGTCGGATCCCGGGGCCCGTCTCGTTGGAGCGGCCGCGGAGGCTGGTATCCCCGTGGTTCCGATTCCTGGTCCGTCCGCGGTGCTGGCGGCGCTCGTAAGTTCCGCGCTCGGTAGCGAGCGCTTTACGTTTTTCGGGTTCCTGGCGCGGAAGGGGCGGGAACGCCATGGTGCGCTTGAAGAGCTCAGCGGCATCCGGCACACGAGCGTACTCTACGAGGCGCCCAACCGTGTTGCGTCGACGCTCGCGGATCTCGCGGAGCTCGGTTCGCCGGAACGTCGGGTAGTTGTGGCCCGGGAGTTGACGAAACAGTTCGAGGAAGTTCGCCGCGGAACGGTGGCCGAGCTCGCGGCGTATTACGAGAGCGTGCCGCCGCGCGGGGAGGTCGTGATCGTGCTCGAGGGTGTGACCGTTCAAGCGCTGGCGGAGGACGAGCTGCGTTCCCGCGCCCGCTCGCTGCGAGCGTCCGGCCTCAGCGCACGCGATGTTGCCGCCGCACTCGTGCGCGAGGGGGGTGCTTCGCGCAATCTGGCCTATCGACTCGCTCACGAAGCATGAGAAATGTACGAGCATACGCCGCGTCGCTCGCGGCGCTGGTCGCTCTGGCGACCCTCGGCGCGGCCCGGAGCGATGGGCCGCGCCTCGCCATCGCGCGGCTGCAATACGAGGGGGGCGACTGGTACGCGAACCCGTCGAGTATTCCGAACCTCATCGAGGCGATCAACGAGCGAACGTCCCTGCGGGTCGACAAGACCGAGGGGCGCGTCACGCTTCTCGATGAGCGAGTGTGGGATTACGCGTTCCTCCACGTCACCGGCCACGGCGACATCAGGTTCAGCGACGCTGAGGTGGACCGGCTGCGCCAGTACCTCCTGCGTGGCGGGTTCCTGCATGTGAGCGACAACTACGGGCTCGACGCGAATTTCCGGCGGGAGATTGCGCGCGTTTTTCCAGACCGACCATTGGTGGATGTACCGCTCACGCACCCGATCTATCATTTGGTGTACGACTTTCCGACGGGCGTTCCCAAGATCCATGAGCACGACGGCAAGCCGGCTCAAGGACTCGGGATCTTCATCGGCGATCGACTCGCGGTGTACTACGACTTCTCATCCGATCTGGGGAACGGGTGGGAGGACACGGGCACCTACAACGATCCACCAGAACTGCACGAGGCGGCGCTGCGCATGGGCGTGAACCTGTTCGTGTACGCAGTCACGAGCCGCCCGGCGGCATGACGGTCATCGATCTCGTCAATCGCGAGCGCGGGCGGATCTCGCGGCTGATCGCCGCGGCCGGCGGCGCTGCCGCGATCGGCCTCGCGGCGTTGTTTCTCGCAGCGGGCGTCGTGCTGCTCGGGCGCGCGCGGTGGATCGACCTGCCGCGTGTCGTGCCCTTCGTCGTGTGGCTCGCGGTGCTGATCGTCGGCATCGCCGCGGTGTGGTGGACGCGGCGCCGCCTCGCCCGCGACGCATCGGTCAGCGGCCTCGCGTTCGAGGTCGAGCGGGAGCAGTCGCTCCGAGCCGGTGCGCTTCGCGGGGCGCTGGAGGTGGCGAGCTCCGGCACGCTCGGTCGATACAACGCCGAGCAGGTGGCCAAGCGGCTCAAGGAGAAGGCGGGCAATCGAAGCCTAACGCCGACCATGACGCGCCGCGCGGTCGTCCACAGTGGCGGTGCCGCGATCCTGGGAGCGCTGGGAGTCCTGCTCCTCGCGACCCGTTCGTCCGCGACGCCCGACGGGTGGCGTGCGATCGCTCATCCGGTTCGCGCCTGGACTGGTACCCTGCTTGCGCCGATCTCGCTTCAGAGCGCGCCCAGGAGCGTGCTGCGGGGTGAGCGCGTCGCGCTGTCGATCTCCGCGCCCGACCGTCGTCGCATCACCCTCTATCAACGGGCGAAGGGATCGGCCTGGCGGGCGTCGCAGCACGAGGTCCGGGATGGCATCGCGAAGGTGCGCCTCGCGCCGATGGACGCCGACCTCGCGCTCTTCGCGACAGACGGCAGGACGGTGAGCGACACGGCGTCGGTGGAGCTGGTCGAGCGGCCGTTCATCGGCGACGTCTCGGTGACGGCGACGTTCCCGCGGTATCTCGACCGGCGCCAGGAGACGCTGCCCGTCGGCGAGGCGGCGCAACTTCCGCGTGGTACGGTCCTCACCATCTCCGGTCACTCGTCGACCGAGCTCACGCGCGTCTCCCTGGCGCGCGCGAGAGACACGCTGCACCTGACGCCGAGCGGCCGGTCGTTCACCGGGCGACTGCCTGTGGTCGAGAGCGGTCGGTACGAATGGAGCGCTGCCGGAGTCGCCGGACCGATCACGGACGTGCCGGCCGCGCTGGAGTTCGACGTCGTTCCCGACTCGGCGCCGCGCATCGAGATCCTGGCGCCCGCGACCGACACGACCGTGTCCGCAGCCGATACGATCCCGATGTCGTTCCTCGCGACCGACGATCACGGGCTCGCGAGCATCGTGCTCCGCGTGTGGCGGCTGCCCGAGGGAGGGACCGCGGGCCCTGAGACGAAACGACCGCTGCTCTCGCAGCCGAGCAGCCAATGGACCGGCAACGCAATCGTGTCGCTGCCGGATCTCGGCGTGCAGCCGGGTGAGGCGGTGCACGTGGTGGCGTCGGCCGTCGACGGCTCGCCGTGGCGCCAGAGCGGATCGAGCCGCGAGCTGGTATTGCGCGTCCCTGGCATGACCGAAGCGCGCGCGAACGCGCGCGCGGCCGCGGACTCCGCGCTCGAGCGCGCGAAGGCAGCCGCGGCGGCGCAGAAAGCGCTGCAGCAGCGGACGAACGAGGCGGCGCACGCCCGTCAGCGCAACATTCCGAAGAACGGCGACCAGAACGGCTCCAGCAACAAGAGCTCGATGTCCTACGAGGCCGCGCAGCAGGCGCAGGCGCTGGCGAAGGAACAGCGGGAGCTCGCGGAGCGGATGCAGCAGCTCCAGCAGAATGCCCAGCAGATCGAGAAGCAGCTCAAGCAGAGCAATGCGCTCGACAGCGCGCTCTCGGCACGGCTGCAGGAGGCGCAGAAGCTGCTGCAGGATGCCCTGACTCCCGAGCTTGCCGAGAAGCTCCGCAAGCTCGAGGAATCGGCGCAGAAGCTGTCGGCCGAGGATGCGCAAAAGGCGTTAGGCGACCTGGCGCAGCAGCAGAAGGGGCTGCGCGAACAGCTCGAGAAGAGCGTCGAGATGCTCAAGCGCGCCGCGCTCGAGGGCTCGATGCAGACGCTCAAGGAGGAGGCGAAGGACCTCGCCAAGGCGGAGCGGGCGAATGCCGACTCGATGGCGAAGGCCCGCGACCAGGCGCAGAAGCAGGAAGCACAGAACAACGCTCGCGACCTCGCCGACCGCTCGCGCGACCTCGAGAAGCAGATCGAGCAGCTTCAGAAGCGCCTCGAAAAGGAGAACGCCGAGCCGGGCGCCCAGCGGGTCAACGACGCGAACCAGCAGGTGAAGGAGTCCGCGCAGGCGATGGAGCGAGCTGCGCGCAACCAGCCGCCCGAGCAACGTCGCGGCGACAGTCAACAGCCTAACGGCCAGCGTTCGCCGCAGCAGTCGGCGCAGCAGAAGGAGCAAGCCGCTCAGCAACAAGCCGGGCAGCAGCAGAACGGCCAGCAGCAAAGCGGACAGCAGCAAAGCGGGCAGCAGCAAAGCGGACAGCAGCAGAACGCGCAGGGCGGCAAGCCGCAGGACAAGGACGGTCAGGCGCAGAAGGGACAGGAGAAGCAGGACGGCCAGCCCGGCGCCCAGAAGCCGGGGCAGGAGAGCCAGCAGTCGCAGCAGGGGCAGCAAGGCCAGCCCGGACAGAAGGGACAGCAGTCGGGTGAGCAGAGCGGGCAACAGGCGGGTGGCCAACAGTCGGCCAACGACGCGGCCGATGCGATGCAGCGAGCAGCCGACCAGCTAGCCGATGCTCGGCAGAAGCAGATCGATGCCTGGAAGCAGGAATTGACGGGTGAGCTCGATCAGTCGATCCAGGAGATGCTGCAGCTCTCGCGGCAGCAGGAGCAGCTGGAGCAGAAGGCGCGGCAGAACGCGGACAAGCAGTCGCTGCAGGCGGAGCAGAGCGCGCTCCAGCAGGGTGTCCAGCAGGCCGGCAAACGGCTCGGCGAGGCCGGGCAAAAGTCATCGCTTCTGTCGCCGAGGGCGCAGCGGTCGGTGACGGACGCGCAGCGGAAGGTCGAACAGGCGACGCGCGATCTTACCAACGCGCGACAGAGCGAGCAGGCCGCGGGCTCGATGCGCGAAGCGTCCGAGGCGCTCAACCAGGCCGCGGCGTCGCTCGTGCGCGATCGCGAGCGGGCGCAGAACGCGAGCTCGGCGTCGGGCTTCCAGGAGATGCTCGAGCAGCTCAAGGAGATGGCGCAGCAGCAAGGGTCGCTCAACGCGCAGACG
>Ga0075428_100003591_pt1 | contig 17000 bp, 17 predicted proteins | sample RhiMetdeltSRZDD2_FD_75291 | JGI IMG/M metagenome (GOLD analysis project Ga0075428, IMG submission 75291) | Populus rhizosphere microbial communities from Tennessee, USA - Rhizosphere MetaG P. deltoides SRZDD2 | ecosystem: Host-associated > Plants > Roots > Rhizosphere > Soil | place: USA... | reverse complement strand
AGGCCGTTTCGCGCGAACTCCGGGTGAAAGCAAAACGCGATGAATCCGCTCGAGAGCCGGTTGTAGACCGCAAGCGGAAACGTCTCCGCCACGTTCGCGTACACGTTCGGCTGATTGTTCGAATCGATCCGGTACAGGAAACCGCGCGAGTCGTTGGCGAAACGACGGCCATCGGGCAGGTCCCGTACGTAGTTCACCCGGGCCCAGCCGGCAGGTTTCACGTCCTGGTCGGCGGGCCGAATTCCGCGGGTGTCCGGCAGACGCGCCAACTCCCTGATCTCGACCGCCAGGCCGCGCTTCTCGATCGGGGCCGGAATCGGGTTGCTCGTGATCGGCGCGTCCGCGGCGCTGACGGTTCGAACGGCGAGAAGCGCAATGATGCCGAGCCATGTCCGTGTTCGCATTAACGTCTCCAATACCGGGTGGTGGTGCATTTCGTTTCAGAAACCGAGATTGCGTTGCTTCGCCTCCGCGATCACGCGCGCAGCATGATGCGGCATGGCTGCTACGGCTCGGTGTGGGGTGGCAATCAAGCGGCGTTTCCTCGCAGGTGTTTGTTGAACCAGCGCACCATGGCGCCAAGGTAGTCTGGAGGATTGACGGCGCCCGGGAAACCCGGGCCGTGGCCGGCGCCCTCGATCCACAGCAGCTCGACGGGTACACCAGCGGCCTTCAGGGCGGCGTGCATCAATTCCGTTTGCTCTGGTGGAACGATAGTGTCCTGGGTGCCGGCAATCAGGAGAAAGGGCACGGTGGTGTTGCTGACGAGGTTGAGTGGTGATGCGTCGCGATAGGTCTGCTGCTCTACCCCGTATGGGCCACCGGCCTCCCCGCGGACGATCATGCCCATGAAGCTGGAAATCATGGGGCTCCGCTCACCCATGCGCACGAGATCCACCGGGGCCGCGCGGGCAACTACGCACTGGACGCGGGCGCTCTCGCGGTTTACCGGGTCCTGGTCATCAGGGTCGCCGTCGCCGGGCAGGGTACCCAGCAGGCTGACCAAATGGCCGCCTGAGGAGCCGCCTGCTGCACCGATGCGAGTGGCACTGATGTCGAAGCGTCCCGAATTGTGACGCACGAAGCGCACAGCGCGTTGCGCGTCCTCGATGGCGGCCGGGTAGCGGAAGCGCGGCGCCTGGCGGTGGTTGATTGCGAAGACCGTATAGCCGGCAGCCTGCAGCGCCTCGGCATAGGGAATGCCCAGCGGGGTGTCCTTCAGAGGCGCGGCAGCGTAGGCCATGGGCGAATGCCAGCCGCTGCCGTTGATGTAAACGATCCCGTGGCCGTTACTCTTCTCCGGATGGTAGACATCCATGAGCAGCGCGAGGCCGGAGTACATGCCGTATACCGCGTTGCGCTCGACGTTATGCATGGCTCACCTTCTTCGCATTACGACGCCCATGCCGACTTGCAAGGGGGCGGCACGATACGATATCAGAATCACATCCTTTTGATCGGTGTCCCTTCCGGCCACAGCTTCATGCCCATACCCCGCAAAACCTCCCCGACGCTGCCAGATATCCGTTTCTCAGGCGGCACGCCGTTCCGGACGGCCCGCGAGCACGAGCAGGCGCTGGCCCTCATCCGGCGACTCGCGCTTTTGCCCGGCGTCGCCGTCGCGGACCTGGAGCCCAGCGCGGTCACCCTGGAGGCCCTCACCGGCGGTCGAAGTGCGGCGCGCGTGTTCAAACTGACGCCGTTTTTCGGCCTCGACCGCCAGGTCAAAGGCCCCCCAGTGGTCGTGAAAATTGCGCCGCGTGCGCAAGGCGCAAGTGAAAAAGCGAACTACGACAAATTTGTCCGCCGGACCCTTCCCGCCGCCTGCCGCCCCGACCTGCTCGGGTTCGGTCGGACGCGCGCTTACTCGGGTCTTTGCTATTCGTTCGTCGGCCGTGCCAGAGGGCCCAGGATAGATACGCTGACGGATTATCTGCAACGCGGCGATGCGACGAAGGTGGAGCTCGTCCTGCGCAGGATCTTCGATCCGCTGCGCGATACCTGGTACAACCCGGCTCTGTTTCGCGCAGAAAGCGATCTCGCGCGGCGCTATCTGGATCGGTATTTCACCGGACCCCGCTCGACGGCCGAAACCGAAGCAACCCTGCGGGCCTGCGCCGCACGGTACTTCAACGCGCGGCAGAAGGACGGACGGTACGTCATCGGCGGGCTGTCGTTTCCCTCGCCGCGCGCGATACTGTTCGCATCCGGTCGAAAGCGTCCCTACCGCAGTTGCATCCTTCACGGCGATCTGAATTCGGACAATATCGTCGTCGCTGACGATCCGGCCGGCGTGACGGTCGTCGACTTCCAGAAGACCGGGCGCGGGCACGTGCATGAGGACCTGATCCACGTCGAAGCGAGCGTCCGGATCAACTACGTGCAGGATGCTTCGTTCGGCGAAATTCTGGAAAAGGAGCGGCTGATCGCCCTGGGACGGCGGCGGCCCCGCAACGATCCCTATTCCGCATCGATCCGGAAAATCCGCGACGCCGCCTCCCGCTATTTCGGCCGCGTCGAAGACGATGCCAACTACCACTTCGCCGTCGCGGCGATCGGGTTGCGGCTCATGCAGGCTGTCGACCTGTCGCACGTCGCCCGCGCGAGGATCACTGCGAGCGCTTTGTGGGCGGCGAAGGCGCTCGCGCGGGAAACAGGTTCTTAGGTTTTCGCGCGCGGGAGGAATTCCAGCACCGGCGGCGGCGTATCGACGATCACGCCGCAACCGACTTTGCAGGCCCATCGGCCGTTATCGGGGCCGTAGGCGCCTTCGAGCTGCCACCAGCCCTGGTTGTGCTTGCAGCATGAATCGCAGATCGCCATGCTCCGGTCGGAATAACGATAGACACCCGCGCCATGGCAGATCGGGCAATCGCGATCGGCGTTGAGGGCAGCACTGGTATAAACGTCGGTCTTGCGGATCTCGGCGCGCTGCTGTTTCACATAGGTCTCCGGATCGACCCTGGAATCCGCGGGCATGACGAGCTCCGGCCCCAGCAACGCGTAGAAATTGTTGCGCGTCTCCGCGATCAGGAGCGTCTTGTGTTCGGCGATCGACAGCACACCCGAGGTGTGCAGGACGCTGCCGCAAAATTCCGGATGCGACAGGTGGACGATGCAGTGGCCCCAGATGATCGGCGGCGCCTTCTCATCCGCCTGCCTGACCCGCATCCACTCGCGAAAAATACCGTTGAGCTGCTTCGCCATCGCTTTCCGCCCGTTCGTCCTCTCCGTCGAAGTGTATCCGAAGTCCGAAAATGAAACCGCCGATGAACGCCGATGGTGAGGAAACCGGAACACCCATGACCCCTGACGCCTGACCTCTGACGGGTTTTGGGCGCAGAATACATGCGCGTACATTTCATTGGAAACCATCATGGCTATCATGACTATCGGCGGGCCGGCCTGGCTCAATCTCACCCCTGAAACCGCGCTCGAGCCGGCCCTTCCGATCTGCGACCCACACCACCACATCTGGGCGCAGCGGCACGAGCCGCCGGCCTATCAGCGTTACCTGTTGCCGGACCTTGCCGCGGATATCCGCGACAGCGGGCACAACATTCGCTCTACCGTGTTTATCGAGGTCAGGGTGTTTTATCGCGCCGACGGGCCACAGGAGATGCGCCCGGTGGGCGAAGTTGCTCACATCAACGGCCTGGCTGACGAGGCCGCCAGCGGCAGGCACGGCCCCGCGAAAATCGCCGCCGCCATCGTCGGACATGCGGACCTGAAGCTGGGTGATCGGGTCGCGCCGGTGCTGGAGGCGATGCAGGCGGCCAGCCCGCGCTTTCGCGGCATACGCCACGCCACCGGCTGGGATGCCAGCCCGGAACTTGCGCAGCGCGACATTCAGGGCGTTATGGCTACGTCGCAATACCGTGCCGGTGCGCGGGTGCTGGCGAAGATGGGTTTGACGCTGGACAACTCGCTCTACCACACGCAGCTGGACGAGTTCGCCGCGCTGGCCCGCGCCGTGCCGGAACTGACCATCGTGTTGAACCACATCGGCGGACTGGTGCGCGTGGGACCTTATGCCAACCGTGACAACGAGGTGCTGGCCGATTGGCGGCGCGGCATCGCTGCCGTGGCGGCCTGCCCCAACGTCGTGCTCAAGCTCGGCGGGGTGGGGCAGAAACGTTTTGGCTTCGATTGGCTCACGCGCTCGAAGCCCATCGGTTCGGAGGAACTGGCGCAGACGCTGGCGCCGTTGATGCACTACTGCATCGAGAAATTCGGCCCGGACCGCTGCATGTTCGAGAGCAATTTCCCGGTGGACAAGGTGTCGTACGCCTATACCGTCGTATTCAACGCCTTCAAGCGGCTGTCAAAGGACTATTCGGCCGGCGAGCGCGCCGCCCTGTTTCACGACACGGCAGCTCGGGTGTACCGGATCGCGGTGTAGGACCTCTATTCGAGCTTCACACCGAACTGGCGGAACAGCTTTCCGATCATCTCGTAGTCTGTCCTCAAGCGCTTGTCGAGCTCCTCCGGTGGCCTGTGCGCGGGGTAGAGCGTCTGGGCGCTCAGCTTCGCCGCGATATCGGGATCGTTCATCGCCTTTCCGAGCTCGGCGTTGAGTCGATCGATGATCGCCCTGGGGGTTCCCGCCGGCGCAAAAGCACTGACCCAGGTCCACGATTCGTAACCCGGAATGGTGTCCGCGATCGTCGGCACATCCGGAAGCTGTGCTACCCGCTCCCTCGAAGTCACGCCCAGCGCACGCACGCGATTCGACTTGATGTACGCGATCAGCTCGCCGATCGCCGCGACCTGGGCCTGCGTTTCCCCGGATACCAGGGCTATCACGGCGGGCCCGCCGCCCTTGAACGGCACGTGCGTCATGCGGATGCCCGCTCTGGATTCGAAGAGCACGCCGTTGAAGTGGGTGAAGCTGCCGTAGCCGGAGTGCCCGTGGAGAATCTGTTGCGGGCGTTGCTTCGCCAGCGCGATGAACTCCTTCACCGACCGTGGCGGCAGCGCAGGATGCACCGTCAGTACGGCAACGACCTGCGCGAGGGGACTTATCCCGACGAAATCGCGCAGCGCGTCGTACGGCAGCTTGGTGTAAAGGTGCGGGTTGGAGACATGGGAGGCGGCGGTTTGTATCAGCAACGTGTAGCCGTCGGGCTTGCTTTGGGCTACGACGGCCGAGCCGATGGTGCCGCCCGCGCCCGCGCGATTCTCGATGATGAACTGCTGGCCAAGCTGCTCCGAGAGCTTCGTAAAAACGAGCCGTGACACGATGTCGTTCGCCCCGCCCGGGGGAAATGGGACGATCACGCGCACCGGCTTGGCGGGAAACGCCTGAGACCAGGCCACGCCCGCGGCAGAGACGCTGCAGGCGAAGAACGCGGCAAACAGTCGGACTGCTTTCATCCTATCCCCCTGGTAATGGAGCGAGCGATCCACGAATGGCAGGTTCATGCACCTGTCGAAGATCCCGGTGCCGGGTCTGTCATCGGGTTGTCTCCCCGTTTGAAGTGTATCCGAACCCCGCAGTTGCGTGATGTGCGATCATTGCCTTCACCCGCCGCACGGACGGCGGCAACAACGGGAGGACGCAGGAAATGAACCTGGATCTGAAGGGTAAATCGGTGCTGGTCACCGGCGGGAACCGGGGCGTGGGCCTCGGCATCGCGCTGGCTTTCGCGGAGGAAGGTGCCAACGTCGCAATCTGCGGCCGCGACAAGGCGGCACTTGCGGAGGCGGAAGCGAAGATCGCGGCAAAGGGCGTCAAGGCGAAGGCCGTCGCGGTCGATCTCTTCACCGCCGCGGGGTGTATCGGCGCGGTGCAAGCTGCGGTCGACGCCTTCGGCGGGCTCGACGTGCTGGTCAACAACGCTTCGACTGCGGTCAGCGGCAACATCGAGACGCTGGACGACGAAGGGCTGATGGAACGGTTGCAGGGCAAGACGCTCGCCTACATGCGCTGCTGTCGCGCTGCGCTCCCGCACCTGCGGAAGTCCGGGCGCGGCCGCGTGATCTGCATCGGCGGCACCGCCGCGCGCCAGTCCGGCGCCACCGCACTGCCCAGCGCGCTCGGCAATTCGTCCATTATCGCCTTCGTCAAGCAGTTCAGCTTGACGGTTGCGGCCCAGGGTATTACGGCGAACACCGTCCACCCGCCCTTCACCAAGACCGACCGCTATCCCAAGCGCCTCGCCGCGCGGGCGAAGGAGCTGGGCGTGAGCGAGGAAAAAGCCGAGGCGAGCTTCGTCAAGCAGTTCCCCATTGGCCGCATCGTCGAGCCGAAGGACATCGCGCCGATGGTGCTCTTCCTCGCCTCGCCGCATGCATCGGCGATCACGGGCCAGAGCATTGCCATCGACGGCGGCTCGACGCCGGGCACCTACTACTAGTCCTGGGCTGCTATCTTGTATTCGCGGACGATCCGCCCGAACCTGGCGAGCTCTTCCTCGAGGTAGGCTGCGAGCGCCTGGGGAGTCGACCCCGCTACCTCCAACCCCAGCTGGTTGAGCTGCGCCCGAACCTCGGGCTGCTGGAGGAGGGCGTTCAGCTCGCGGGACAAGCGTTCCGTGAGGTCTCTGGACATATTCGGCGGGCCGAATACGCCGACCCAGACCCCCTTGAATCCGGGTATGCCGGATTCGGCCATCGTCGGCACCGTCGGGGCGGCCGAGCTCCGCTCCGGCAGGAATACCGCGAGCGCGCGCAATCTCCCGTCCTTCACGTACGGAAGCCCGGCCGACCCGGGGGCGACCGCCACCTGGACGCGCCCGGCGAGCAGGTCGGGGATGGCAAACGCGGCTCCCTTGTACGGGACACGCGTCATGCTGATGCCGGCCGCCTTCATGAACATGGCGGCGGCCACGACGTCACCGAACGTGCTCGTGGCGTAGTAGAGCTTGTCCGGATTCGCGCGTGCGTAGTCGATCAGCTCGGACACGGTCTTCACCGGGAGGCCCGGATGCGAATACAGGAACAGCGAATTGCGGCTGATGAGCGATATCGGCGAGAACGTCGTCGGGTCGTAGGGCGGCTTCTTCGACAACAGCGGGACGCCGAGCAGCGGGCTGGTGCTGCCCCACAGGAGCGTGTGGCCGTCGGGCGGGGCGCGCAGCACCAGGTCGGCCGCGATCGCGCCATCCGCCCCCGCCCGGTTGTCGATGATGACCGGCTGTCCGATGCGCTGCGAGAACGCCCGTCCGACAACGCGGGCCGCGCTGTCGCTGGGGCCGCCCGCGGCGAGCGGAACGACGAGCCTGACCGGTCTCGTCGGGTACTGCTGCGCGCCGGCCGATATCGAGGCGAGCGCCAGCACGATACCGAGCGCGGCTGCGTGGAAGCGGCGCATGATCTACTGCGGCTTTCTGGTCACGTGAGCCTTCCACAGCTCCCACGCGCGCGCCGGATCGCTCGGATTCTTGTCGCGCAGGACGCCTTCCTCCGCCGAGATGTAGTTCACGGGACCTCCGAGCGACAGCGCGACCGCCTGCATGCGTGCGTTCTCGTCGGTGAACACCGCGCGTGCGGTCGCGATCCGGACGTTCTCCGCGACCACCACGTTGCCGTGTCCGCGCATCAGCGCGACCGGCTTGTCGCCGAGCCTGGCGGCGAGCGACTGGGCAAGCGCGCCGGTGCGCACCAGCATGTTGGTCGCGCCGCCGGCCTCGCGGATTTCCCACACCGGCACGCCGACATGCAGGAACGAGGCGTTGTGGATCACCGGCCGCAGCGGCGTCTGCGTCACGCTGAATGGAATGACGCCCATGGAATGGGTGTGGATTACCGCGTTGACGTCCGGCCGGACCTTGTAGACCTCGCCGTGGATGAAGCGCTCGATAAACATCGAACGGTCGCGCCGGTCGACCGGATTGGAATCGAGATCGAATTCCATGATGTCGGCTGCCGTCACGATGCCGGGCGCGATCGCGCGCGCCATCAGGTAGCGGTTCGGATTTGCCGGATGGCGGATGCTGACGTGTCCGTAGGCGTCGAGCCGCGGTTGTCGAGGATGCGGTTCGCCAGCACCAGCTCTTCGATCAAGGCGGCCGGTGCCGGGCCCGCGCCGGCGGGCGCCGTTTGCGCTACGGCAGTCACCGGCATCCCGAACCACGCCGCTGCCACGAGTGATAAAAATCGGATCATGTTGTCCTCCCCAGGCGGACAGGATTTTCAGCCAGCAAGCGGTCAATCGCAAGGCGCTCGAAATTCCGGGTAATCTTCTACCTTGGCGACGCGCATGACCGCGCGTCGATCTCATCAACGGGACGGAGCGACCACAACCATGGACCTGGGCATCAAGGACAAGAAGGCGATCGTGTGCGCGGCCAGCAAGGGGCTCGGGAAGGCCTGCGCGATGTCGCTGGCGAGAAACGGCGTCGACCTGGTGATCAATTCGCGCACGGCGAGCGAGCTCGAAGCGACCGCCGCCGAGATCCGCTCGGCAACCGGGCGCGCGGTGACCGCCGTGGCGGCCGACATTACCACGCCGGAGGGCCGCGCCAGGGTGCTCGCGGCATGCCCCGCTCCGGACATCCTCGTGAATAACGCCGGCGGCCCGCCGCGGGGGGATTTCCGCGAATGGGGCGAGGCTGATTGGATGAAAGCCGTGAACGGCAACATGGTCACGCCCATCATGCTGATCAAAGCCGTGGTCGACGGCATGATCGCGCGCAAGTTCGGACGCATCGTCAACATCACGTCCGGATCGGTCAAGTCGCCGATCCCCGAGCTCGGCATGTCCAACGGCGCTCGCGCAGGCTTGACCGGCTTCGTTGCCGGCCTGGCGCGCCAGGTCGCGCGCCACAACGTCACCATCAACGGCCTGCTGCCGGGCCCGTTCCTCACGGACCGGCTGCGCTCGGGACGCGTGGAGGCCGCGCGCAAAGCGGGCATACCGGTCGACGAGTACATCGCACAGCATTTCAAGACTTACCCTGCCGGACGGCCCGGGGATCCGTTCGAATTCGGCGAGGCGTGCGCTTTTCTCTGCGCTGCATCGTCCGGCTTCATCGTTGGGCAGAACCTGCTGCTCGACGGGGGCAACTTCAACTCGACGATGGGGTGAGGACTCTCCTCAAGAGCACGCAGAGTATCCTCAAGGAGGGCTGAGGTGGCCACCACACCGCCGACACCAGGTGCCGAGCCCCGCGCCGAAGTCGACAACCTGATGAGCGGCGCGGAGTATCTCGAAAGTCTACGGGATGCTCGCGAGGTCTATATCTACGGCGAGCGGGTGCCGGACGTAACCACGCACCCTGCCTTCCGCAATGGCGCCCGCTCCATCATGCGCCTGTACGACACGCTGCATGACCCGGCGCAGCGCGACCTCCTCACGATCGTCGACGACTACGGCATCCGCACTCACAGGTTCTTCGCGTCGAGCAAATCCTCCGCAGAGTTGCTCGCGGCGCGGGACGCCATTCAAGCGTGGGCGCGCCTGAGCTACGGCTTCATGGGGCGCACGCCGGACTACAAGGCGGCGTTCATGGCGAGCCTCGGCGCTAACCCGGAGTTCTACGCTCCGTTCTCCGACAACGCCCGCGCCTGGTACAAGAAGTTCGCCTCGCGTGCGCTCTTCCTGAACCACGTGCTCGTCAACCCGCCCGTGGACCGCAAGAAGCCGGTCCACGAAGTCGCCGACGTCTTCATCCACCTGGTCAAGGAGCGCGACGACGGCATCGTCGTGAGCGGTGCCAAATTGCTGGCGACCGGCTCCGCCTTCACGCACGCCACGTTCGTGGCACAGAACAGCTCCACCCAGCTGGCTCCGGGCAAGGCGGAGGATTTTGCCCTGGTGTTCATCGCGGACATCGACACACGCGGCGCGAAGCTCCTGTGCCGCAGCTCGTACGAGGACAAGGCGATCAGCCCCTTCGATCATCCCCTGTCGAGCCGCTTCGACGAGAACGACGCGGTCCTCGTTCTCGACAACGCCTTTATCCCGTGGGAGAACGTCCTCGTCTACCGCGACGTCGAAAAGGCGAATGGCCTGTACCGCGCCTCCGGCTTCTTCAACCGTTTCAACCTGCAGGCGGGCACGCGGCTGGGCGTCAAGCTGGACTTCATGGCCGGGCTCTTCGCCAAAGCCATAGCGGCCAACGGCACGGACGACTTTCGCGGCGTGCAGGTGGCACTAGGCGAGATCATCGGCTGGCGCAACCTGATCTGGGCTCTGACCACGACGCTCTGCGTCGATACGCAGCCCGGCCCCGGCACCTCGATCATCCCGAAGACGGAGCATGCCGCGACCTTGCGGCTCTTCTCCCACCACTGCTGGGCCGAGATCCATCAGCTGTTTTCCACTTTCCTCGGCGGCAGCCCGCTGGCAGCGCCATCGAGCTACAAGGAACTGCTCGACGACGACCTGCGCCCGTTGATCGATAAGTACTACAGGGGCTCGGACAGCACCGCCGAGCAGCGCGTAAAGCTCTTCAAGCTCATCTGGGACGCGATCGGCACGGAATTCGGCGCGCGGCACGCTCTCTACGAGCGGAACTATGCTGGCAACAACGAGCAGATCCGGCTCGACGTGGTGAATTTCGCCCGCATCAAAGGGCATCTCGAGGAATTCAACGCCTTTGCGGACCGGTGCATGAGTGAATACGACCTGCGCGGCTGGACCGTGCCGCCGTGGATCTGGGACGAAAAGAAATAGGATCGAAGCTCGAAGCCCGCGCCCCGGTCTATCCGGGCAGCCACACCGCGGTGCGAATCTCGCCGAACTCGCGCGCGATCTTGTGCCATGACTCGCCGGCGTCGTCGCTGACGTACACCTCGCCGAACAGGCTGAATGCCAGAATACGGTTGGTATCCGCGGGATGCGTAGCGAGCCCCCATATCGTTCCATTGGGCCGCACCGGCAGCTCGAGAGTATCCCAGCTCGCTCCGTAGTCCCTGCTGCGGAGCACGTGCCCGTTCGCTCCCGTCGTCGTTTCACCGCAGCCGGCGTAGAGCACGTTCGGGTCGTCGGCTTTGACGGCCAGGCCGCGCGCATACGGTAAGGGCCAGCGCGCCTTGATGCCGATGGCCTCCCATGTCTCGCCCTGGTCGATGGACGTAAACACCTCGCGGGCAGTGCTCACGTACACGCGCTGGGGTCGCGTCGTCGCGATCGCCATCGCGTGTATGTCCGGGTCGTACAGACCCGTCTCGACGTGGGTCCAGGTGTCGCCGCCGTCCCGGCTGCGATACACGCCATCGATCTCCACTCCGGCCCAGACGGTGCGGTGATCGTGCGGATCGACCAGCATGTTCGTGACGAAGCACTCGCCGATCGAGCATTGCGGGGCGATGTTCGCCGCGAGCCTGTTCCAGTGCAGTCCGCCGTCGCGCGAGCGATAGATCCCCGCAGGCCGCGTGCCGGCAAACAGTATCCGGGGCTCGGCAGGATCGACTGCCAGTGACCAGATCGTCGGCAGGTCTCTTGGATTGCCGCGGCGTTCCCATCTGGCTCCCCCGTCGTGGCTTACGAAGAGCCCAGTATCGCCACCGGCGAAGACCGTGTGCGGCTCCATGGGGTGACCGACGAGCGCCTGGATCCGGCTGTTGAGCGGAAAAGGCTTGCGGTGGCGTACCCACGATTGGCCTGCGTCCGGGCTGTGCCACACACCCCATCCTGTCGTCCCGAGGCAGATGTTGTAGCGAGTACTCATGCATCGTCTCCCATCGGCGGAGCGCCCGCAAATTTCAGAGCGCATTCTCCGCCGACGGCAGCGTATCGACTGCGTGCCCGACGGTCAACAGCTCGATCCCGCGCGTTGGATCCGGCCAATTCACGGGCAACGCAGGCATCACGACTACGGCGCGGTGGCAGCGCTGCGGTAGACTACGTTGCCAGCGAATCCCGAAAAGGCAAACACGATGCAGCAGCGCAATCTGGGCAGGTCCGGTCTCAAGGTTTCCGTGGTGGGGCTCGGCTGCAACAATTTCGGCGGCGATCGTATCGATCTGGAGGCGTCGCGTAAGGTCATACACAAGGCGCTCGATTCGGGCATTACGCTGATCGATACGGCGGACGTTTATGGCAACGGCAATCGTGGCGAGGGCGAGAGAATTCTTGGCGAATGTCTCGGCGACCGGCGCAAGGATATCGTGCTGGCGACCAAATGCGGGTTGCCCATGGACGAGGCCGGAACACTGAAAGGTGCCTCGCGCCGCTACATCCTGTCCGCCATCGAGGCGAGCCTGAAGCGGTTGAAGACGGACTGGATCGATCTTTTCTTCATCCATCGCCCCGATCCGCTGACACCGATCGAGGAAACGTTGCGAGCGCTCGACGATCTGGTCAGGACAGGAAAGGTTTGCCATACCGGATGCTCGGGATTCGCGGCATGGCAGGTGGTCGAGGCGCAGTGGACGGCGACGCACCACGGTCTGAATCCCTTTATAACCTGCCAGGATGAGTACAACCTGCTCAAACGCGGGCTCGAGAGCACGCTGCAGCCGGCGATGCAGGCCTACGGACTGGGATTGATACCGCACACACCGCTCGCCGCGGGCTTGTTGAGCGGGAAGTACCGGCGCAATGCGCCCATGCCGGCGGGTGCGCGCATGACGCGCGAGAAACGCCAGGCGGACCGCTGGATCAGCAATACCAACTGGGAAGTCGTGGAGCGCTTGACCTCTTTTTGCGAGGCGCGCGGTCACAGCCTGCTGGAGCTCGCCATGAGCTGGCTCGCATCACGTCCGCTGGTCGCCAGCATCATCGCGGGCGCGACCACTGTCGAGCAAGTGGAGCTCAATGCGCGCGCCGTCAACTGGCAACTGACCCCGGACGATCTGGCCGCGATCGAGAAGGCGACTCAACGCGGCAGCTCGTAGCTCAGGGCGGACCGGAATGCCGGGGATCAAGCACCCGGGCTGGCTGGCCCATCAAGATCGCCAGGGGAGGGCATTGTGGCAACTATACGCGTTTCGCTTATCGGCGAGTTCTACGATTGCGTCAAACCCCTTTTCGACGGAACCGTACGGCCCCAAGGCATGGAGCTCGTCGTTACGCGCTCCCCTTCACCAGAGGCGATGCGCAGGCAGCTGACGGCCTGGGAATTCGACATCTGCGAGATGGCATTTGGCGCCTACCTGATCGCAAGGAATCAAGGCGCCGACGTCACGGCGATCCCGGTATTTCCGCGGCGGGCATTCTTCCACACGAATTTCGCGTGCCACGCGGACGCCCGGATCGAGGGCCCGCGCGACCTCGCCAACAAGCGGATAGGCATTGCCGAGTACGTTCAATCTGCGACCCTCTGGGCACGAGGAGTCCTCGAGCACGATTTTGGAATGGATCCCTGCAAGGCGCAGTGGTACGTCGAGCGCGCCGGTGCGGGCAGCACCGGCGAGGTGCTTGGGTTCAAGCCTCCCCGGGGCATCTCCGTGCAACAGACGCCCGGAGGCAAGAGTCTCGTCGCGATGCTGGCCGCAGGAGAGCTTGACATGGCCCTGGTCGGCGGAAACGCTCAGGCGCTGGCCGGCAAGGCACTGCGCCCCCTCTTTGCCGACCCCATTGCCGAAGGCAGGCGCTTTTACGACGCGCACGGTTATGTCCCGGCGAACCACACCTATATGGTTCGCGGCAGTCTCGCCCGCGAGCACCCGGCGCTCATCGAGAATCTTTATCGGGCGTTCCGTGAATCGAAGACTCTCGCTCAACAGTCGCTGCCTGATGAAAGACCGCCGGGCTTCCTGTTCGGAAACGAACAGCTGGCGAGGACGTGCGAATCGTTCGTCGGCGATCCCTTTTCCTATGGCAGCAGCTCGAATCGGACGATGCTGGAAACCGTCGTTCAGTTGTGTCAGGAGCAGGGACTCGTCCGCGACAGGCCATCGATCGAGCAACTTTTCGTGCCCGGGATCGAGTGATCAGCGCGGCATCCCCATAGTCCCCGATCCGGCCAGCACGATTTCTAGGTGGCGGCGAACGCAGGCATCACTTCGCGCGCGAAGCGGCGCAGGCTCTTCCGGCCCCGCTCGCCGCCACCGGACCCGCCGCCGTTCAGCAGCAGATAGCCGGCGCCGGCCTCGCGCAGAGACTCGATCCTCCGCGCGATTTCATCCGGCGGGCCGTAGATCGCGCTCGCCAGGTTGATCTCGACCGGATCACCGTCCGCGCGATCCGGTCCGCCGAGTATCCTGCCGTCGGGTGTGGTCGCGAGCTTCAGTTGCCGCAGCCGGTTGGCCAGCCGCCGTTGCAGCGCTGCCTCGCGTTCGCGCGCATCCTCGGTAACGAAAAAGGCGCGGGTCACGCCGACGCGCATCGGGTCCCAGGGCTCGCCCTTCGCCTCCACGGCCTCGCGGAAGATCGCGATGTTGCGGCCAACGTCGGCCGGCGAGGAGTATTGGCCCAGCAGCAGATTGAAGCCGCGGCGGGCGACATCGCGAATCGAGCGTTCGTTGCCGGCGCCCATCCAGACTGCCGGGTGCGGTCTGCGGAACGAAGGCGGCTCGACGACGATGTTCTTGAAGGTCCAGTATTTTCCCTTGTGGGAGAACGGTTCGTTCGATGTCCAGGCCTTCAGGATGACGTCGATCGCTTCCTCGAATTTCTCCCGTGCTTCGTCCATGGGGAGGTCGAAGCCGACGAATTCGTTGTAGCGGTAGCCGGTGCCGATACCGAAGTCCAGCCGGCCTCCGGACAGGAGATCGAGCGTCGCCGCCTGTTCGGCCAGCAGCACCGGGTTGTGCCACGGCAACACCATCACGGCGGTGCCGAGCCGCAGTGACTTCGTGCGGGCGCCCAGCCAGGTCAGCAGGTTGAGCGTTGCGGAAACCTGGCCGTAGCCGGTGAAATGGTGCTCCACGCAGAACGCGCTGCGAAAGCCCAACGCCTCGGCCTCGACGTTGTATTCGATCCAGTCGTGGTAGCCCTCGGTGCTGTCGAACTCACCGCTGCCCCGCCGTGCCGAGGCGCTGCCGAACAATCCGAACTGCATGAAACTCCTCTCGTAGCGTTTGCGTTTGCGCGAACTGCCATAGTGTAATATCAACGTGCAGGGAGGTGTATGAAGTCGTTTTTTCAATTTGCGTTGATCGCCATGGTTTCCATGACTGTGCAAAGCGTGCGTGCGGACGAAATCACACTGATCGCGCCGGGCGGCATTCGGGATGCGATACAGAAAATGATTCCGGACTTCGAAAGGAAGACCGGCCACACGGTCAAGGCGACATTCGGCTCCGGCGGCGGAACCAAACAGCAGGTCATGCGCGGCGAGCCGTTCGACGTTCCGATCGTGCAGCCGCCGCTGGCGGAAGTGCTCGCGACCGGTCATGTCATTGCGGCCAGCGAAACGCCGCTGGCAACCGTGCCCGTGGCCGTCGCGGTCAGGAAAGGCGCGGCAAAGCCGGACGTCGCTACACCACAGGCCGTGAGGACGATGCTCCTCAATGCGAGAGCGGTTTCGTTTCCTGACGGCGCGCGGGGCGCTGCCGCCGGCGTGAGCTTCGAGGAAACACTCAGGAAGCTCGGCATCGCCGACCAGATGCAGCCCAGGCTGGTGCGCGTGCAGGGTGGCGCTAACGCGATGGTGGTGCTCGCGAATGGTGAGGTCGATATCGGGCTGACCTTCCTCAGCGAGATACACAACCCCGGGGTGGATATCGTCGGCCCGTTGCCGCGCGAGATTTCGACGCCGACAGCACTGGTCGGCTTCGTCTCCACACACGCCAAGGCGCCTGCAGCCGCGAGGGCGCTACTGACCTATCTGTCCTCGCCCGAAGTGGCGGACGTCTACAAATCGCTGGGCATGGTGCCGGGGCGCTAGATGGTCACTCAACCCTAACGAAACCATTCCGTGTGAGAGGATCCCCCATGCCGATTATCGATTCGCAGGTCCACGCCTATGAGGCGAACACGCCGAAACGCCCCTGGCACAGCGTCCCGAACTGGCCCCCTCACGTCACGGGAGACGAGATGGTCGCGGCTATGGACAAGGTCGGCGTCGACGGCGCGATCTTCATCTCCGCCCATTCCCTGTACCAGTACGACGCGAGCTATGCGGTGGAAGTGCAGCGGGCCCATCCCGATCGGCTCGCCATCGTCAAGCCGGTCAACCCGGAAGACCCGGCGGTGGCCGACGTCATTGCCGACTGGAAGAAGACGCCGGGCACGGTCGGCATCCGCATCATGATGAGGAAGGACGCGACGCACGCCCGGAGCGATGCCGGCGTCGAGCGGGTATTGCGCGCAGCCGTCAAGAACGACTTCCCGGTCAACCTGTCGTGTGCCGGCAACCTGGATGGTGCTACGACGCTGATCGAGCGTTACCCCGACAATCGATTCATCATCGACCACCTGGGCCTGGTGCAGCCGCGCACGCCGCCCGCGCCGCCCGAGCCCTGGGCCGAGTTGCCGAAGCTGCTGGCGCTTGCCAAGCGCAGGAACGCGGTGGTCAAGGTCAGCGGCGCCTGCACGCTGGCACGGGAGCCGTATCCTTTTCCGGACATCTGGGACCCGCTCTGCCGCGTGTTCGACGCCTGGGGTTTCGACCGCTGTCTGTGGGGCACCGACTGGACCCGCGCCTTTGCGGTAGTCAACTACGAACAGGCAGTCGAGCCCTTCCGCCAGACCAAACGCCTGAGTGAGAGTGAAAGGGCGATGCTGATGGGCGGTGCCTGCGCCAAGGCCTACCGCTGGTCGCCGACCAGGGGATAGGAATCAGAGAGATGAGACCAACGGTATGCGGCGCCCGCGGGAATCATCAGATCTTGTGGTTCATCACAGGTTCTGATTGAACGCATCAAGTGTTGTGAATCACGGGTTCCAGGTCCAACGCGTTCTCCAGCAACTGCCGGCGATGGCACATACCGTGACCATCCGATGTTCTACACTTGATGGCACTAATGTGGTGCGCTACCCAGAATGGAAGTCGGCCCGGGACTCGTGGATGTCTCGGGCGGTCGTTCATAAGATAGCTTTTGGGAACCAGAGACTAGAACTGATTTCATAAATACCTGCGCATGAGAATCATGGCGCAGGCGAGGTGAACGAAGGCAAGGAAATGCTCGATCAGTCGATCCCAACGGACCATTACTCGCTTGTA
>Ga0075428_100003590_pt1 | contig 17001 bp, 17 predicted proteins | sample RhiMetdeltSRZDD2_FD_75291 | JGI IMG/M metagenome (GOLD analysis project Ga0075428, IMG submission 75291) | Populus rhizosphere microbial communities from Tennessee, USA - Rhizosphere MetaG P. deltoides SRZDD2 | ecosystem: Host-associated > Plants > Roots > Rhizosphere > Soil | place: USA... | reverse complement strand
CTTTCCCCCAGAGTCGGCCCCATCCGGTGTGCAGGATGACGGCGTCGCCAGGCTGCAAGGTGAGCTGCTGCCGCTGCAGCGCCTGCTGGAGATCGGCCACCGTGATCTCATACGTGTCGGCCAGCATCTCCACGCCCTTGAGCGCCGCGATGTCCAGAAGAACGCCGCGCGTCATCAGCGCGCCGATGTTCTCGATGCCAAGCTTCGAGAAGCCGTTGCGTGTCGCGATGTCGTCGAGCTTGAAGCAGTTGTAGAGACTGTCGCCAATCGTCTGGTGCGCGAAGGTGTCGAACTGCGTGCCGACCTGGCCGATTTCCGCCAGCACGATCTCCTCGTTGCTGCCGCGGCGATTGGAGCCGGCAAGGGGCGCGGTCCGCTTCGTATGCAGCTCGAACATGCGCGTGGTCTGCAGCGGCATCCCCTCTTCGAGCCGTCGTCCGAGCTCGAACACCTGGCCCGTCCGAATGAGCCGCGCAGCGCGGAGCACCGTGTCGGGCTTCATGTGGTTGGCCGCGCCGCGCTGATCGCCTGCGCCCCATTTCGACGGACAGCGCTGGCTGTCAGCAGGTGGATTCCACGTCTGTGCGTCGGCGCCGGTGGCGACGAGCCACAGGAGTGCAGCGATGATGATGATGCGCATTGTTCTTCCTGCCAGGCTGAAGTTGGGTTGCCTATCGACGTCGCCGGAGATGATAGGACGGATGAAGGCGATTTCTCTTGACGGAATCCGTTATGGGGTCCTGCCCTTGGCACGGCGACGCGGCCCACACTCTGGCCCTCGTCGAGCGAGCCGGACCGCCTGCGCTCTAAGTCGTCGCCAGACCGCCGTCGAAGGGGCATTGGCTCGGCGCAGCCCCGACACCGTCGCGTTGAGCCGCTTTCCGCCTCAATCGCACCTTAGCTGTCGCTGGAGGTGCTGAGATGAGGAGAACGAGATACGCCCTAATCGCGGCAATGGTTGCGGGCTTGTGGTTGCAGTCGGTGGCTGTCGGCAGCGCACAGACGCTGCGCGTGCGCTCGGGTGATACGGTCTGGATGACCGACACCAGCGGGGCGCTCTCGCGCGGCGTCGTGCTCGGTGTCGAGCCGTCGGCGGTCCGCGTGGCCATCGATGGACGCGAGCAACGTCGAGAGCTCGGCGACCTCCGCGAGATGTGGCGGAACGGTGACTCGCTGCGCAACGGCATCGCGTGGGGCGCGCTCGCCGGCCTCGGGGCTGGGATCGCGGTGGGCGCGATCGCCACTGTGACCTATCAAGGCGAGGGCGGCGACGTGGCGGGGCCGTTCGCGCTCACGACAGCGCTGGGTCTTGGTGGCGGCGCCGCGATCGGTGCGGGGATCGACGCGCTCTTCCGGGGTCGGACGCTCGTCTACCGTGCGCCTGCAGGCAGAGTCACGCTTCTGCCCAGTGTGGCCGGCCCGTCGCGCGGTCTGCTCATGTCGGTAAGGTTCTGAAGAAGCGTGCGGCAAGGGTCTTGCCTTCGCGTCGCCATCCGGCGACGATGTCTGTTCCTGTCGCGGCAAAGCCCCCGAGGAAGAAAGTCACGTCATGGTTGCCAGTCGGCGCACATTCGTCACGGACACGTGTCGCGCAGCCTGCGCCCTGGCCCTGCTGCCTTCGGCCGCTTGTGCGCGGCGGAATGACGAACCCGCCTCGCACGCCCACCTGCCTCCAAACATCCCCGAGTACCTGGACAAGCGGATTCCAGAACTGCTAGCGCAGACGAAAGTGCCGGGGTTGTCCATTGCCGTCGTGACGGACTCGGCGCTCGCATGGCGACGCGCGTACGGAACGGCCAATGTCGAAGCCGGGGCACCGATCTCGGACGACACCGTCTTCGAGGCCGGCTCCATCAGCAAGACCGTGTTTGCCTATGCCGTGCTGAAGTTGTGCGAGAAAGGCGTCTTGTCGCTGGACGCGCCGCTGACGCAGTATTCGGCCGAGCGTCCACTCGATGACCCACGAGTCGATCTCATCACTGTCAGGCATGTGCTCTGTCACACGACTGGTTTGCCGAACTGGCGATCAGCAGACACACCACTCAGCTTTGCCTTCTCACCAGGCGAACGGTGGTCCTATTCGGGCGAAGCCTACTGGTACCTGCAGACGGTCGTCACACGGCTGCTTGGTCGGCTGGACGCCGGCAATTGTTCGACGTTCGAGGGTGGTCTTCGCGTGTGCGCGACAGACATCGGCGACTATCTGAAGGAGAACGTGCTCACGCCGTTCGGAATGCGCTCGAGTGGCTATCTCTGGAACGCCGACTACGAGACGCGGGCAGCGCAAGGTCACGATTCGGATGGGCGCATGCGCAAGCCGCGTCGACGAGCCAGCGCCGTGGACACGGCACGCTACGCGTCTGCCGGAGGGTTGCATACGACCGCAACCGAGTATGCGAAGTTCCTGATAGAAGTGCTCGAACCGAAACCGCCGGACGCGTACCGCCTCGGCCGCCAGATGAGGGATGAGATGATTCGACCCCAGGTAAAGGTCGACTCCACATCGTCCTGGGCGCTCGGCTGGCAAGTCTTTCACGGGAAGTCCGGTGACCTGATCTCGCACGGCGGCGACAATCCTGGGTTCAAGGCCTTTGTCGTCGCCTCGGTGCCGCGCAAGGCGGGTTGGATGATCTTCATGAACGGCGACAATGCAGGACCGATTATTCAGACGCTGGTCGATGAGAAATGCCCGCTCAATGCGATATTCGCATGACCGTCGCGACAGCCGCCTGACGCCGGCTTGACAACTGTATACTGTTCCTATACAGTATACAGCATGGCCAGCCGGATACGCATCGATCTCGACTCTCCCGTTCCGGCCACGCGGCAGATCGCCGACGCGCTCCGCGTCGAGCTCGTCGAGGGACGGCTCAAGCCGGGCGACGAGCTCCCCTCGGTGCGGCGTGCCGCCGTCGATCTCGGTCTGCACTTCAACACGGTGGCCGACGCCTACCGCCAGCTCGCCGCCGAAGGCTGGATCGATCTCAAACACGGCCGCAGCGCCCGCGTGGCGGAACGCAAGGCGCCCGCCGCGTCGCGCGATGCGGTGGCCGGATACCGTCAACGCCTGCGCGCGCTCGTCTCGCAGATGCGCGCCGATGGCATCTCTTCCCGACGCATCGCCGATGAGCTCGAGACGCTCGCCAAAGGAGTCCTGTCATGATGGCCAGCTTCCAGTGGCTGATCCTGTTCGAGACGCTCATGTTGACGGATCTCCTCCTGTTACGGCTCACACGAGGCCGCGACAGGCTGACGGCGATCGTGATGGCGGAAGCCCGAGGGATCAGAGCCAGCCGGATCTTTTGCGGCGCCGTCATGGCGATCGCGCTCGTCGGCGGCCTGGTGATCGCGCTGTCACCCGAGGAGGTGCTCTTCCCGTGGCTGCTCCCGGTCCTCATCATGGTGCCGGCGGTGGCTGCCTCGCTCCTCTTCAGATGGCAGCGGCGCGCGGTGCTGTCGCTCGAAGCGGAGCAAGCGCCACGGAAAGCGGTGCTCGATTTGGCCGGTGAGCCGACGCCGCAGGCGCTCTGGCTGGCGGCGCTTCCTCCGCTGATCACTGCCGGCCTCGTGTACGTCCTCGCGGCACAGTGGAGCTCGCTGGTGCTGCGCGATCCAGCTCCGGTGCCGGCGACTACCCCATGGCACGACCCCGGTTTCAAGGGCCTGGTGAGCTTTCTGGTATTCGGTGTGGTCTGGAACGTGTATTTCGGAATTCTCAGCTTGATGATGTGGTACGGCGTCTCGCGGCAGTACGCGTTCCGCAGGTCGCAAGTTCAGGCCGCCGTAGCCCTCTCCTGGTCCCAGACGCTGCTGATGCCTGCCTGGGTTCTGCCGCTGTGGCTTCGGCTGTCGCCGATTGGCCTGCTGGTGTGCGCGGTCAGCTTTGCGGTCGGCACGGGCCTGCTCGTACGGTTCGGACGCCGGGCGCGCCGCGACTGGCAGGCGTCCGACATGCCGCCGTCGAGTTATCGCTTCTATTACGATCGAAACGACCCGTCGGCGTTCGGCGAGCGCGGCACGAATCTCGGCAACCCGTGGAACTGGGCGCTCTTTACCGCGCCTGCGGTGTTCCTCGCGTTGCCCCTGTGGTCGCTGTGGTAACGCGTCCTCTATGGTCCCCTATCGGCGTGCGCGTTCGGCCATCAGTCTTCGGTCGGCCGCTCCACTGAGTCGATGACCAGCACTTCAACGGGACCACGCGTCGGCTGGAGCTTCAAACCCAGCTGCTCCTGGACAGCCGTGAACACGGTGGGCCGCTCGAATCCTTCCGGCGGTGGCACGCCGACGCCAGGCCGCACGGCACCTGGTCCGGTCTGCGTAGCCCGTAAATCGAGATCGAACCGGCCGGTCAAGCCGGTGCGATCCACGACCGTCTGCTGCATCATCATGCCCAGCGACTCGGCCAAGAGCGGCATGTCGATGCCGCCCGCACTGAACTGGGCAAGGCCGCCCACACTTCCGCACTCGGGACGGACTCCTGGCGCCGGCTGCGTGATCCCGTGCGGCCTCCCGTCGCAGTTCACCTTGGCCGGACGCATGTCCGGCCCGAGACGCCCGTCCGACCTCGCCAGCATCAAGGCATAGACGTCGCCTTCGCGAGTCTCTGGTCGAATGCGCAGCTTGAACCGATCCTCCAGCAGGGTCTGAAGCATCACGAGCTTCTGATCGAGGGTGGTGCCTGCCGGCGCCTTGGCGACGATGTCGAAGCGCTCCGTCGTCAGCCACGCTGGTCCTCCAGTCAGCTTGTAGACGGGAACGCGGTACGCAAAGGTGATCACCGTCCGCAGCGCCTGGTTGACCATCGAGACGGCATCGCCCTGCTCCAGCTGAATTCTCCCCTGCCGCTGGCCAGACTTGTTGGATTTGACGGACGCCACCTCGAACGCGGGCTTCGGCGTCTGCGCCGTGACGGCTGAAATAAGGGCGAACACCATCACCACAACCGACGGCCACATGCGACGCCCACTTGGGATGACACTCATGTCTCGCACCTTTCGTTGAGCGCTAGCCGCTGTGATGCCTCGAAGGGATGCGATGCGGATCCAACTGCTGGCGAACCGATGGAGTCACCAGCCGGCTGAGACCTCGCGAACTCTTCCGGCATCTGCCACGTATGACGTCGATGAGACCGAGCTGAAGCTCGGTGCTGCGAAGGCCCGCACGGTGTCGCGGTTTGCAATCACACGGAGGCTCAATGGGATTCCTGTGGGATCTCGTGCAACAGAGTCAGATCTCGTCGCAGCAGCAGCTCAGCGCGACGCTCGACCAGCGCGTCGCCGCCCTCGAAGGCGAGCTGCGCAGGACGCAGGAACTGCTCCACGCGCTGGTCATGCGGCTCGAGGCGCACCTGGGCGCCGATCTGGATCGCGACGGTAAGGTCGGGTAAAAACCCGCGCCTGCGACCAACAAAAACGGGCGCGAGCTTGAAAGCCCGCGCCCGTTGAGAAGACCGATGTCATGACCGAGCTGAAGCTCGGTCCTGCGAAGACCGACCTATTTGAAGCCGATCTCGCGCGGCGGTCCGGCGCCGCGGCCGCCCGAGTAGACGTCCATGTTCCGCGGTTCACGCACGGGAATCGGCAGACCCTTGGCCTTGGCCTCTTCCACGGACTTCTCGTACGCGCGCTCGCCCTTGAGACCCATCGACACCGCCGAGTTCCCTTCGTGGCAGCTGTACTCCATCGTGATGTAGTTCGGCTGCGTCGTCAGCATCATCCGAACCGTGTAGGGCGCCACGTACACATCGGGATCGTTGATCCGGTACTTGTACTCGATCATGTCGGGATCGACGCGGGTGAACCACTCGGTCAGCTTCATGTTCTTGCTGCCGCCGGTCCGGCCGTTGAAGTTGCTGGTCTCGACGACGAGCGTCTCGCCCTCCCAGCGGCCGAACGACTGGCCGGTCCACGACTGCGTCCCCGCGTTCTGCCTGGCCACCGGCGCGAGATGCACGATGCGCGACTCGTGAATCATCTCGTAGGTCAACACGACTTGCGACGGCGACTGGACGATGCGGAAGCCGTTGCCGTAGAGCACGGCCGAGATCGACCCGGGCACTCCACGCGAGATGCAGCGGTCGTAGAGCGTGAAGTCGTCGAAGGTGGCGAGCACCACGTTGCTGAACGTGCCGCGCTGCGGCTCCGACTTGCGGCGCGCCTGCTCGGCCTGCGTCAGCGCCGGCTGCTGGCCGCTCGGCGGGTCGATGATGAGCGAGCTGTAGCCGAACGTCCTGATGCCGTACTCGTTGCGGAGGAACGTCTCGGTGTTCACCGAGCTGAACTTGTTGGCTTCGTCGCCCGACGCGCGCTGCAGGAACTCCTCGGGTGTGAGCGACTCGCGATTGCCCAGATTGGCCGGGCGCGACGTCGGAACCCCGCGCATGTCGTCGCTCGAGAACTCGCCTTCGATATCGGGATCGCCCCACGGCTTGCGCGGGTACGTCCACTTCGGATCCTTGTATTTGGCTGCTGTCGTCTCGGCCGGCACCGCCCGCACGGCCGATGGCGCCATGCCGCGCCCGCCGCCGCGGCCACCGCCCCGGCCGCCTCGACCGCCCTGGGCCGCCGGCGCCTGCGCGCCAACCCCGGCACCCTGCGCCCCTGCGCCCTGACCTCCCGCGGGGGCCTGCGCCGCCACGGCCACCAGGCCCGCCGCCGCGAACGCGGCTGCGAGCGCCCAAGATGACGTCATCCGTCGCTGCATGATTCTCAACTCCTCGGGCCGATCCGGCGCTTCCACGCGAACGCCGGTCAGCACGCCGGTAGGAAACAGCCGGCATTCTCGCACGGCTCCACGGGGGATTTCTACCGGCGGACGTGCGACACGGAGAGGCGGATCTGAAGGTCCGCTTCTCCGTTACTGATTGGCGCCGCCGCGGCCGAGACTGATCGGCACGACGCGAGAGTCGGTGATGAAGCGCGTGTGATGCGGGAAGCGCTGTGTCACGCGTGCCGCTTTGGCGGCGGGGGTGCGCGCCAGCGTCACGCGCTGGATCTCCACCGGCAGCATCAGCGACTCGTCCGGTTGGCGAAACTGCACGGCCTTGTAGGTGATCCTCACGTCGAGCTGCTCGATCGTGATCGACTCCCCCGCGACCAACGTCCCGGCCCCGGTGAACATCGCTGTGTTACCTTACCGCTTCTCCACCGGCATCGACAGCTCGAGGATGTGGTGTGAGTGGACTGGGATTCCGCAGGGTCAGCAGGAGACACAGGATGGGTCGCATGACAGGGCTGGTCGCCGGACTTGCCGGCACCGTGCTGGCGGTAGCAGTGACATTCGCCCAGGCGCCGGCACAGGACGGCGCGCGGCAGGGCGACCAGGGCGGCCAGGGCGCGCAAGCTCCGGCACGAGGAGGACAGGGCGGAGGGCAGCAGGGTGGACGCGGTCGCGGCCGTGGTGGCGATGGCGGCGGCCAGACCGGCACATCGTTCTTCGTCACCAGCGTCGGAAAGGGCGATGGCGGGAACCTCGGCGGCCTGGCCGGCGCCGACGCGCACTGCGCGCAGCTCGCGCAGGCCGCAGGCATTCCCGCAGTCGCCGGGCGGACGTGGCGAGCGTATCTCAGCGCCGCCGCGGCCAACGGTCAGCCTGCCGTCAACGCCCGCGATCGCATCGGCGTCGGTCCCTGGTACAACGCGAAGGGCGTGCTCATCGCCAACAACGTGGCCGATCTGCACGGAGACATCGAGCGCGATCGCAATCAGATCAGCAAGGCGACGGCGCTCACCGAAAAGGGAACGCCGGTGGGCGGCGTCGGCGACTCACCGAATCAGCACGACGTCCTCACGGGCTCGAGCAGCGTCGGCCGCGCCGTGGCCGGCACGACCGATACGACGTGCAGCAACTGGACGAGCAACGCGGCGGCGCCGCCCGCGCCGTCCGCGCCGGTCGCCGTGAGCGGCCGCGGCGCCGAAGGCGCCGGCAGAGGCGCCGATGCCGGACGAGGGGCGGGGGCTGGAGCGACCGCCCCGGACCAGTCCGGACCGGGCGCCCTCGTGGGCCACCACGATCGGCAGGGCGACAATAACTCGTCGTGGAATTCGGCGCGGCGGACGCGCGGCTGCAGCCAGGAGAATTTCGTGGCAGCTGGCGGGGCTGGACTCTTCTACTGCTTCGCGGCGAATTGAGTCGGCAGGCTATCCCTGCTCCTCTTCCTCGACCTGCCAGTCGGCCAGCGGCTGCGGCCCCGGCTTGATGTGCGCGATGTCGGGATCGACGCCGTCCGTGGGTGACACCTCGGTGAGCTTGCGCTCCTTCGTGTCACGCCGGCGGGATTCCTTGAATTTGCGCCGCTCGGCCAGCGCCTTCTCGCGTTCGCGCTTGGCCGCCGTGGGTCTCGCGTTCTGAGCCATGCGTGTCCTTCTGCACGGGAACCACCCGCGGGCCGGGTACCGCGTCGATGACAGCGGCTCCGCGGGCCAGCGCGGGTAGGCAAGTTTACGAAGTCATCGAAGCGGAGCCAGCGGACGTCCGCGATCCCCTTCCTGTGAAACCGGAACTGGTGCGCGTGCGAGCCTGTCGACGCGATGCGGAGTTACCAGCCAAGAGGCTCACTCGCGCTTCGGCCGCATCGCGGTCCAACCCCGATCATCCCGCATCCGCCAGGGTCAGGGCGAGCGCGAGCCCGGCCGCCGCTCCAGAGCCAGACGTACCGGGAGATCTTCAGGATACAACACGGCAGGCCTCAGCGGGAACTCAGACGATCGCGTCCTGAACCGGCCTGCGGCTCCGCAGATTCATCGGGTGCGATTCGAGAATACGAACCGCGGCCGGCTGCACGCTGTTCATCGGTCTCCCAGCGGTATCCCGATGCCCACCCGCAGCACCAGGCCCTCGTCCAGCGGTTCGCCGGGAACGAACCCGCTGGACTTGAGCTCGGCTTCGACAATCAAGGTCGCTGCGGTCCGGCTCCACCTGACCCCGACCAGCGGGTTCTCGGCCCGGCCGCGAATGCGTCCTCCCCACTCGAGGGGAAGGCCCACGAGCGCTTCCCCCAGATCCGGCAACGGGCCGAGAGCCAGTGGTGGCTGGCGCCACCCGTCCAGCTCCACGTCGATCCGCCAGTCTCGCAGCGCGAGGCCGAACATCGTCGCACCGATTCCCCACGGCGTCGCGCCAGGCGCTCGCCCCACCGTGACCGCCACCTGCGCCGCACCGCGAGCCCACCCGAGGTCGGCGGCCGCAGACCATTCGGTCCCGTACGGCGCCAGCCGATAGGCCAGCCACGGCATCACCCGCATCGGTCCAGCGGGTATGGCGAACACCGGGCCATCCGAACGGCCGGTCAGCACGTAGCGACCGACGGTGAAGAGCGCCGATGCGAGCATCGGATTGGCCAGCCCGATGTACGACTCGTGCCGCAGCGTGCTCGGCCGGAGGAGATCGGCGCCGGCGAACTCCGCGGTCGCGTTGTAGGTCTGAAGGAAGTCCGACACATCGTGCCCCGCCGGCTCCGGCTCGTCACCGGTGCGCTGGATATATCTGAACGAATCGAGCTGGAATCCGAGATAGCGGAGCGCCGTACGAGCCGACAACCGGGAGCTGCGAAAGGCGCGGTCCGCGATGTCGGCCGCGGCGACGGCGTTGACCTCCATCCCCGCGATGCTGACGGCCTGCAGCTCGTGCACCGTGAAGCCGGGTGCGAGCTCGAAGTAGGTGACGCCGCCGCCCGGCCCGTACGGCCGCGGGGCGTCGATGTGGTACTGGACGAAGCCGCCGAACAGCTCGCGCACTCGGCCGCCGTGCCCGAACACTTCATGATTGGCGACGCGCAGCCACTCTTCCTGCGGACGATCGAACAGCAGCAGGCGCGTCACCCGATAGGCGATATTCGCCCCGCGCCGCGCAGCACCACGCTCCTCGAAGAGTTGCGACGGCACGTAGCGCATCTCGAGCTGTTCCGCGATGTCGCCCGCCGCGTTGACGAGCGTCGCACCGGCCGCGACGCTGAGGTCGCGATCGACGAGCGCCGGGGCCAGCTGCCCGGCGGCAGCCGGCTCGCAGGTCAGGAACAGGCCGGCAACGAATACGAGGGAGCGCGTAGGGGCACGCACGTCGATAGGAGATCCTGCTGGGCGCGAGCCATTGTGACACGCGCTCTGTGCGGACCGGGATACACGCCGGCGTGAGGCCCCGCGTCTCGCGGCGGCATTGATGCCAGAACTCAAGGTTCAGCGCACGCGCAAAGGCGGGTGGAGATTGCTGGGAGCGTTGGCGAGCCTCCGCGGGCAAGAGCGCCGGCGTGAGGCCCGGCGTCTCGCGGAGAGCGCGGTCGCGGTCGCGAGGTGACGTCGTCGCAACGAAGGCCGGAACGCGTCGCATTGGCGGCGAGCCGCACCGCCGACTCGGAGCCGAGATGCCGGGCCTCGCGCCGGCGAACGGAGCGCGTCGACGCCAACCGGCGTGCTACGATCCGCCGGTTCCGGCTGACACCGCTCCCCCCTGGCGGCGCGCGCCGTACACGTCTGGTCGGCTCACATCCATGAGGTGATAGTGGTCGTACTCCCGAAACCCATCGAGCGACTGCACGAGCTCGCCTACGATCTTTGGTGGAGCTGGACGAACGAGGCGCGCGAGGTGTTCCGCACGCTCGATTACCCGCTCTGGCGCCTGACGGCGCACAACCCGGTCAAGATGCTGCAGCTCGTTTCCCCGGCGGCGCTCGAGACCGCCATGGCCGACGCGACGTGGATGGCCCGGTACGAGGGCGCCATCGCCCGTCTCGACCACGCGCGGTCGTCGAAGCAGCGCTGGTTCGAGCAACACTGTCCTGGCGCCGCCGGCAAGTCGATCGCCTACTTCTCTGCGGAGTTCGCCCTCCATCAATCGCTGCCCATTTATGCCGGCGGCCTGGGTGTGCTGGCGGGCGATCACTGCAAGGAGGCGAGCGACCTCGGCGTCCCGCTCGTCGGTGTCGGCTTCATGTACCCGCAGGGCTATTTCCACCAGGGGATCTCGAGCGACGGCTGGCAGCAGGAGATCTACGAACGGCTCAACTGGAAGGAAGCGGCCATCGAGCCGGCGATGACCGCCGAGGGCAAGCCCTGCGTCACCGCCGTCCCGCTCGGCAACCGATCGGTGCTCGCCGCGGTATGGCGCGTGCGGGTGGGGCAGGTCAGGCTGTTCCTCCTCGACACGGATCTCGAGGAGAACGCGCCATGGGACCGCGAGCTGTCAGCACGCCTGTACGGCGGCGATCGTGAAACACGCATCCAGCAGGAAATCATCCTCGGCATCGGCGGCGTCCGCGCCCTGCGTGCATTGGGCATCTCCCCCGCCGTCTTCCATCTCAACGAAGGCCATGCGGCGTTCGTTGTCGTTCAGCGCATCCGCGACCTGTGCGAGAAGGGCGCAGGCTTCGACGCGGCGCTCGACGAGGTGCGCCGCACCACGGTCTTCACGACGCACACGCCGGTCGCCGCCGGGCATGATGCGTTCCCGTTCCATCTCGTCGAACACCATCTCGCCGGCGCATGGGGCGACCTCGGCGGCTATCGCGAGCGTCTGCTCGCGCTCGGCCACTACGACAACGGCCACGGCGCCCTGTTCAACATGACGGCGCTGGCGCTGCGGACGAGCGGGGCGATCAACGCGGTCAGCGGGCTGCACCGCGACGTCACCAGACGGATGTGGGCATCGATCTGGCCGGACAAGCCGGTCGACCAGATGCCAATCAAGGCGATCACCAACGGCGTGCACGTACCCACCTGGCTGTCCTCGGAGATCGGGATCGTGCTGGAGCGTCACCTCGGACCGGGCTGGTACGAGCAGCACGACGATCCGACGTTTGTCGATCGCCTGCACGAGATCCCTGACGAAGAGCTGTGGGCGGCGCGCCAGTCGCTGCGCACGTACCTTTTCAACTTCATCCGCGAACGCGCGCGCCAGCGCTGGACGACCGAGGGGGCCGCTGCCGCTGCGGCGCGTGTGGTGGCAGCCGGGACGATGTTCGATCCCAACTCGCTCACCATCGGGTTCGCGCGCCGCTTCACCGGCTACAAGCGCCCGGAGCTGATCTTCTCCGACCCCGATCGGCTGGCCAGGATCCTCAACGCGCGCGGGCGCGCCGTGCAGATCGTGTTCGCCGGCAAGGCGCATCCGGCCGACGACGTCGGCAAGCATCACCTGCAGCGGATCTACAAGCGAGCGCTCGATCCGCAGTTCGGCGGCCGCATCGCGTTCGTCGAAGGCTACGACCTTCATCTCGCGCATTTCCTGGTGCAGGGCTGCGACGTGTGGATGAACAACCCGCGCAAGCCGCTCGAAGCGAGCGGCACGAGCGGCATGAAGGCCGCCATCAACGGAACGCCGCAGATGTCGATCGGCGACGGCTGGTGGGCGGAGGGATTCACGGGCGGCAACGGCTGGCTGATCGAGAGCCAGGCCGACGAGGCCGACCACGGCGCCAAGGACTGGGCCGACGCACAGGCTATGTATCGGCTGCTCGAGGAAGAGCTGGTGCCGGCCTTCTATACCCGCGACGCGAAAGGCATCCCGCGCGCGTGGCTGCGTATCGTGCGCGAGTCGATCCGCACGGTGCTCCCGAGGTTCAGCGCCCGACGGATGGTCAAGGAGTACGTTCGCGAGATGTACGCGCCGGCGTTGCAGCAAGAGACGATCAGCAAGTGAAATTCAGGTGCGAGGGTGCGAGGGCCTGCCGCGCCGTAGCCGCGAAAACGGCCGAAGGCGAATGCGAGAGGATGAGCTGACATGAGATATCGCCGACTGGGAACCTCCCTGCTCGTCGCGTCCCTGCTCGCTGTGGCGGCCGGCCGCCTGGCCGCGCAGAACCCTGCCGCCGATCCGTGCGCGAACGCGCGCGACCTGCGGCTCGTGAACGGGCGGATGGCGACCATGGACGCCCGTAACACGATCGCCTCCGAGCTGACCATTCAGAACGGCCGGATCGTGGCGGTCGGCAAGCCCGCCGCTGGACGACTGAGCGCGTGCACCCGCGAAATCAACCTGCGCGGGCGCGCGGCGATTCCCGGGCTGATCGACAACCACAATCACATCGTCCTGCTCGGGATCCGCCCGGGTCACGACACGCGGCTCGAGACGGCGGCGTCGATCGCCGACGTGCAGATGATGCTGAAGGCGCGGGCGGCGCGCGTGCCGGCCGGCGAGTTCATCACGGCAATGGGCGGCTGGAACCAGGCGCAGTTTGCCGAGAAGCGGCTGCCGACGCTCGTCGAGCTCGACGCCGCGGCGCCCAACCATCCGGTGCTCGTCTTTCAATCGTTCACCGGTCCGGCAGCGACGAACACGCGAGGGAGGACGTTCTTCACGGGCAAGGGCGTGGCCGTGAGCGACACCGGCGCCATCGCCGCCAACGCGCCGTCACTCGCCGCGCTCAACGCGCTGCGCGCCGCGCAGACCTTCGAGGACCAGAAGCGCGGCACGCTCGACGCCATGGCCTACTCCGCCAGCGTCGGCGTGACCACCAACGTGGACATGGGCGCCTTCATCCCTCCGGGTGCGCCCGACGTCAAGGATGCCTTTACGGCCGACACGCTCGCCACCGCCGATCCGCACCGGATGTACGACGCGATGGCGGCGCTTCAGCGCGAGAACAAGCTCACGGTGCGCGTCCGGCTGTTCTTCCTCACCATGGACACGACGCCCGAGATGCCGAACCTGCGGCAGCGGCTGCTCAACACCTTCCGCGGCTTCGGCGACGACATGATGCGGCTGTCGGGAGTCGGCGAGTTCGCCACCGGTTGGCCGCTCTTCAACCAGCCGGCGCCCACCAACTACACGCAGGCGCTCGAGTTCATCGCCAGGCAGGGATGGCCGTTCCAGCAGCACAGCCTCTCACCGGCGGAGGACAAGCTGACGATCGAGGCCTTCGAAGCGGTGAACAAGGCGATCCCAATTGCGCCGCTCCACTGGTCGATCGCGCACGCGCCGCGGATCGACGCGCCGACGATTGCGCGCTTCAAGGCGATCGGCGCCGGCATCGCCATCCATCCGTTCACCTATCTCGCGGGCACGCCCGGCAGCGGACCGCCGGTCCGCACGATTCTCGAGAGCGGCGTTCGCGCCGGCGCCGGCTCCGACTCCGCCCAGATCTCGACGCTGAACCCGTGGCCGCTGATCTATTTCATGGTGACCGGCAAGAACGCCGCAGGGCAGCTGATCAACGACGGCCAGCAGATCACCCGCCAGCAGGCGCTGCGCCTCTACACCTCCGACAACGGCTGGTTCCTGAACGAGGAGCAGTCGTTCGGCAGCCTCGAGCCCGGTCGGTTCGGCGACGTCGTGGTCCTGAGCGACGACTACTTCGACCCGGCGAAGGTGCCCGACGAGGCGATCAAGCGCCTGCGCTCCGTGCTGACGGTCGTGGGCGGCAAGGTCGTGCACGAAGAAAAATAACGCCGGATTTCGCCTAGCGGCTGCGACATCCGCGTCACGGTTTTTTCACATTCACTCAACGGCCTCGAGCCGTAATCTCGAGTCATGAATTCCCGGCGGCTCTTCCTGAAATCCGGCGCGATGACGATGGTCTCGCTCGGGTTTGCGCCGGCGCTTCTGACGCGGACGGCCGCCGCGGCCGACTCGGAGCGCCGTCTGCTCGTCGCCGTCTTCCAGCGGGGAGCGGCCGACGGGCTCAACATGATCGTCCCGTTCGGCGAGAGGGAGTACTACACGCTGCGCCCGAGCATCGCGATCGCGCGGCCGGGGAAAGCTGAAGGCGCTCTCGACCTCGACGGGTTCTTCGGCCTGCACCCGCGCATGGCGGCGCTGAAGCCGCTCTGGGATCAGGGCGTGATGGCGGTGGTGCACGCCTGCGGGTCGCACGACGCGACGCGTTCGCACTTCGACGCCCAGGACTACATGGAGACCGCCACGCCGGGCGTCAAGAGCACGCGCGACGGCTGGTTGAACCGCTATCTGCAGGTCACGGGAGAGCCGACGCCGCTGCGCGGCGTGGCGGTGACGCAGCAGTTGCCGCGGGTGCTGCAAGGCAAGGCGCCAGCGCTGGCGCTGTCCGCCGTCGCGGCACTCGATCTCGAGGGCGGCGGCAGCGTGACGGAAGCAAGGCCCGTCGATCCCGTGGACGCTCTCCTGAGCCTGAGTGCGCGCGAAGCGTTCGACGCCAAGCGAATCGTCCGCAATGCGACCGCCGCGGGCTACCAGCCGGCGGCCGGCGTCGAGTACCCACGCAGTGCCTTCGGGGAGGCGATGCAGGACATCGCCAGGCTCGCCAAATCCGATGTCGGCCTCGAGGTGGCATTTGCCGAGTCCACCGGCTGGGACCACCACATCAATGAAGGCAGCACCGACGGTCACCTCGCCGGCCGCCTCGACGATCTGTCGCGCGGAATCGCCGCGCTCACACGCGACCTCGGCGAGCGCATCGCCAGCACGGTCATCATCACCATGTCGGAGTTCGGTCGCACAGCGGCCGAGAACGCCAGTCGCGGCACCGATGACGGCCACGGCAACGTCATGCTGCTGATCGGCGGTCCGGTCAAGGGCGCGCGCGCCTATGGCCGGTGGCCGGGTCTTCGGCGCGAGCAGCGCTTCGAAGAGCGCGACCTGGCGGTGACCACCGATTTCCGCGACATATTCAGCGAGATCGTGACGCGGCACCTCGGCGCCGCGCCGAGCGCGATCGAGCACGTGTTTCCCGGGTTCACGCCAGGCGCCCCCCTCGGGATCATCCGCGCGTAACGCAGCGGATGCTGACGTCCAGGCTCCGGAGTCGGCAGCCCAACGCCGGCCTGGGCCTGAGTTCATGAGCAAGCCTTGGCCATATAATCAGCTCAATGCCCCGGAAATCGAACGTGGCGAAGTCGAAGTGCGCGCTCTGCGGCGCCAAGGAGGTCTCGGAGCCGCGCGGCGAAGAGCGCTACTGCCGCGACTGCTGGGAAAAGAAGATCGCGGTCGAGGAGATCGTCGCGCGAGAGTTCGCGCTGAAGCGATACATCCGCGCTCACAGCGCCGAGAAGTACCTCATCTATCACTCCACGATCAAACGTCCGTGCGGACAGATCATCGTGGTCGACGATGGCTACGATCTTTTCCTGACGATGATTCTGTATCCCAACTTCGGCTGGGACGAACAGGCCTATCATCTCGAGGGAGACCCGGAGGGGCGCAGCTTCTCGGAGATCCTCGTCGATGTCGTCGCGACGGAGGTGATCGAGCCGTGGGGCGGCGGCAAGTGGCATCTCGAGATCTTCCGGTCGGGCAACCCCGAACCCGAAGACTGGAACGGCGAGATGTAGATGTAGCCCTCAGGGGCTCTTCTTCGCCAGCATCCGATCGGCCAGCTGCCCCGCCAGCGGCATCCGCCACGTTCGGCCATGGGCCGCCTGCCACAGGGCGGCGCCCCACACCAGCATTCCCGCCAGCCAGGTGAGACCCGATGCCCAGATGAACAGGGAGAACGCCGTCGGCAGCACGCTGAGCGAGGCCAGTGCCGCCACACCGAAGCCGGCGACGATCAGCGCCATCAGCCCGAAGGCGGCAACCGACTGCGCGGCATGAAAGCGCACGAAACGATCGTGCCGCTCCACCAGCCAGAAGATCAGGCCGGTCACCCACCAGCCTCCGTATGCGAGCACCGCGGCAAGACGGGGCGGCAGTCCCGTGGAGCTCTCCGGCACCTGGGGCGTCATCGATCAGCGGATAGTGATCTGCACGTCGCGGCTGGCCGTCAGCCGCGCTCCGATGTTCGACCTCGCCTCCGCGTGAATCACGTAGATGCCCGGCGACAAGCCTTTGAGCGGAACGACCGCCGTGAACCCGTACCCGCCAGTCGAGCGCTCGAGCTCGGTGGACGATCGCTGGTCGGACGACGTGCGCACCACGGTCCCGGTATCGGTGCGCAGCTCGGTCCTGATGTCGACCGTATGGGGGCGCCCGCTGTTGGCGTTCTCGTATACCTCGCCGAATACCGCCACAGTCGAGTCCGAATCGAAGACGCGGCTGGTGATGATCGGTCCGCCAAAAGCGATCGGCAGCGGCTTCGGCACCAGCGTGAGCGCGTCG
>Ga0075428_100003588_pt1 | contig 17010 bp, 9 predicted proteins | sample RhiMetdeltSRZDD2_FD_75291 | JGI IMG/M metagenome (GOLD analysis project Ga0075428, IMG submission 75291) | Populus rhizosphere microbial communities from Tennessee, USA - Rhizosphere MetaG P. deltoides SRZDD2 | ecosystem: Host-associated > Plants > Roots > Rhizosphere > Soil | place: USA... | reverse complement strand
GGCATCGCCGCGGCGTTGCGGGCCCCGTCGACGCGCCGCAAGGTCGTGAATGCCTCGAACTGAATCGCGGCCTCAGGCGCTTTTAAGAACCCCACAAGCCTTTCGACCAGCGACGGCGATGCCCCCGCAGAGGAAGCCAGCGTTTCCAAAACGATCCGCCGAAACTGGATATCCTCACTCTTGCCGAGAATTTCCAGCATCGTCTCGGCGGTCGTGCTGTCGATCGCCTCGCGGCCAAGCACGCGCACGGCCAACCCTCTCACGAACAATCGCTCGTGCGTGTTTGTTGCGACTGCCACCAGCTCTGCCCGTGGCAACCGCTCCATATCGCGTTCGCCCATCGTTCGCAGCGCCCACTCCCGCACCGTGACCGACGATGCCTTCAACAGTTGCGTCAACTGCTGATCATTGAGATCCAAAGCTCGCACCCGCTCGTTTCTCACACCCACCTCCTCGTGAGCCCGCAGAGCCAGCCGTTGCCCTGTCAAAGAAAGAATTTCGCGCACGTCGCTGCCCAACAACTTCACCAGCCCAGGGTGAAACTCGGAGGCGCGTTTGGGCCTGAAGGTTGAATGTGGAACCAGCGGATCGCTCGTGGCAAATGTCGCGAGCGCAGCCGCGCCAAAAACAAGACACACTAAACCTGCACGTGGAAACATATTTACCCAGCTTGCGCATGCGCGACGGTGTTCCGTTAGCGGGTAAACAACCCACCACCAAACAACTGTTTTTCGGTTGCAGCCTTTTTTGAGGTCGGCTCCTTCGTAGGCGAACACCGCCTTTTGCGCGGCTGCTTCTTCCAATAAACAAGCTTTGGCTGGAACACGGCTGGTGGGCACTCCGATGCGCGTGTTCTTCGGTGCGGCCTTCCATAGAGCAAAGCCGCACCAGCCGCTTCCCTGGCGATTGCGCACTCCGCCAACGCTTTAAGAGAGTGAGAAGATCGTCGCGTGAATTTGTGAAGCTAGTCGGCCGGGCGCTCACCAACGACCGGAGATCGTAACAACTCCGGAACACCTCAAGCGGCCCGGCCGTGGACTGGAACCACCAGATCCATCGATATACCGCGCCTGAAATCCGCATCCCCGCCATGGGGTCTTTACCCCGCCCTGACTATTTCGTCATGGCGGGACGCGGGCGCGGCTTGTCCCATGAGGGGTGATCCGTCCGAAACCGGTTCCCATGCCGCTTCTCCCGTGGGCCGTTGCCGTTGCCAAACACGGGACTGTCCAGCCGGTCCGACGGTTTGCCTGTGCGAATCTCTTCAACGATGTCCGCGACCGATTCGAGGATGCGCGTGGGCTGATAAACGTAATCGCCCACATTCTGAAGTTGTGTCGAGCCGCTCAGCACCAGGAACGCCTGCATGCCGGCTTCGATGGCGCCGCGAATGTCCGTTTCCATCGTATCGCCGATCATCACGAATTGATCGAGTGCTCCGCGGGCCGCCTCAAGGAGTTTGCGCCGCGCCTGGTGAAACATGTAGCCATTTGGTTTGCCGAGATAGTACGCGCGCCGGCCCGTGCTCGCTTCCAGAAAAGCGGCCAGCGCGCCGGCGCCGGGTCGCGTCTTGTCACTGGAGACCGGGCACCAATTGTCAGGATTGGTGGCGAGCAACCGTGCGCCCCGTTCGACGCACTCGTGCGCTTTGGCCAGTTTTTCGGTGGTTGCTCCGCCTTCTCCCACGACCACGTAGCTTGGATGGATGCCATCGTTCGCTATGCGATGTTCGTGCAAGGCGGTGAGGAGTCCGCCTTCACCGATAACGAACACGGTGCATGCGGGATGCGTTTCACTCAAAAAATCCGCCGTGTTCAGGGCGGAGGTGTAAAAATGCCGCGGCGAGAGATACGGCATTCCAAGATGTTTGAGCCGCACCGCCAAATCCTCCGGCGTGGGCGCGGAGTTGTTCGTGACGAAAAGGAACGGCGTGCCGCTGGCGGCGAGTGCTTCTACAAAATCAATCGCGCCGTCGATCAAGTGGTTCTCACGGTAGATGACTCCGTCCATGTCAATCATGTATCCAGTTTTCATTTTTGTCCCGTGCTCGCATGCACGGTTCGCGTGCTGGATAGCACTTCGATTGCCATCGACGTTTGAAGCAAATGTTGGTGACAGACGCGTCGTGCCATCTTTCGCGAAGTATTCACGTTGGCAAAATTGGCGCACATGAGACTTCTCTCATCTCAATCATGCGAAAAATTCACGGAGCGTTTCACTCGAGACGCTGTCTTCCAGAGAGGAGGTAATGACCGCATTGCGGCCACGCGAGCCGATGGTGGACGATCAGTTTATCGCAGTTGCAGTTCTGTGCTGGTGGAGGCTCATTGGCGGGTTGGCCTGGTTAATGCCGCCGAAAAATTATGGAAGCTTTGCTTGCATTAACGCTGGTCGTGCTGGTCCTGTGCGCGGCACAAAGAGAGTAGGGGAGGACATGGTGAACTCTCGTTTGGGTTCGCGCTTTCGACAAGCTATTCCAGACAAGCCGCCCTTGCTTCGCTGGATTAAATCCGTTTTGCGCCGTCGCTTTTGCCGCCATCGCAAGCCTCGAACACGGAGCGGATTTCGTCACTCGCCTGACTTGTAAACCTTACGCCAGGAAGAGGTCGCTTCCAGGCGCGCGATTCAGGATTGAGCGGAATCCGAACCATTCCTTGCCGCAACGGCGAGCAGCGGCAATACTTCGCAAGAACATTTGGAAACTTCTAGAGCAAGACGACCCGCCGCGGAACGGGAAGTGCAAAATGCGCTGCTACGCATGGTCGTCGCCGGATTATTCATGACGGTCGTGCTTTGCGGATGCGACCGGAAAGCGAAAAGTGGGTTTGAGAGCAGGCTCTTCGAACGGGTGGAAATCATCGGCAAGCGCGGGACGGGGGTGGGAGAGTTTAACAAGCCGAGGTCGCTGGCGGTGGACCGAGAGGACAATTTGTATGTAGTCGATCTCACCGGGCGGGTGCAGAAATTTTCGCCGGAGGGAAAATATTTGTTGGCCTGGCAAATGCCGCAGACGGACAAGGGCAAGCCCAAGGGGATGTGCTGCGATGCCGAGGGGAACATCGTCGTGGTCGAGCCGCATTATTCGCGGGTGAATCATCATGCGCCGGACGGGAGGTTGGTGCGGCAATGGGGCACCCATGGGACGAACGACGGGGAATTGGCATTCCCGCGCGCGGTGGCGACGGATCGTGAGGGAAATATTTTTGTGAGCGAGTACGGCTTGCGCGAACGCGTGCAGCTTTTCGCGCGGACGAATGCGGCTTTTTTGCGGACGATGGGGCGGGACGGAACTGCGAATGGCGAGTTAAACCGGCCGGAGGGACTGGGTGTGGATGGGCAGGGGAGGTTGTTCGTTGCGGACTCGTGCAATCATCGCGTCCAGGTTTTTTCGGCTGATGGGAGGTGGCTGGCGAGTTATGGGAGCCCCGGCAATGGGCTTGGGCAGTTAAGTTATCCGTACGATGTCCGCATTGACGCGGCAGGATTTCAGTTCGTGTGCGAATTCGGCAACAGCCGAATTCAGGTGTTTGATCGGGAGCATCGCCCTGTTGAGGTAATTGGGCGAGCGGGCGACGCGCCCGGCGAATTTAGCAATCCATGGAGCATCGCGCTTGATTCGCAGGGCAACTTGTACGTCGCGGACGCGCAGAACCACCGCGTGCAAAAATTGGTGCGGCGCAAAACGCAAGTCACGGCGCGATGAACTTCCAATTTACCGCGCCGCATTTTCTTTGGTTGCTCCCGGTGGCCTGGGGCTGGGCGGTTTGGCTTTCGTGGAAGAGCGATGCGCAACTGAACCGATTTCGGCGATGGCTTGCGCTCGGGGTGCGGTTGGTCGTGCTGCTCTTGATCGTGTTGTCGCTGGCGGGCTTGCAATGGCTCCGTCCCCTGGAAGGGGTGAACGTGCTTTTCCTGCTCGATCGGTCGGAGAGCATTCCATCACCGCAACAGGAGAGCGCTCGCAAGTACGTAAACACGGAAGCGCAGAAAAAGGAAAAGACGGACCGGGCCGGAGTGGTGGTGTTTGGAACTGACGCGGCGATTGAGATTTCGGCGAGTGCAGCCGTGGATGTGCAGAAGATCAATGCGGTGGTCCCGACGGACCGGACGGACATTGGCGCGGCGATTCGGTTGGGGACCGCGGCGTTTCCGGAGACTGGACAGAAACGCATCGTGCTGATGTCGGATGGCAATGAGAATTTTGGGGACGCAATGGCGGCAGTGCTGGCGGCGCGGCCATTGGGTGTAACGGTCGATGTGATTCCACTCGGGGTAGAGCGCGGGAATGATGTGTCGGTGCAGAAGCTTGGGTTACCGGGCCGGGTGAAGAAGGGGCAGACCTTCGAGACGCGAATTTTCATCAACGCCGACAAGCCGCAATCGGCGACGCTGCGCTTGTATCGTAACGATCAGCCGCTGGGCGAGCAGAAGGTTGAACTCAACGAGGGGAAGAACCTGTTCACGTTTCCGCAGACGCTCACGGAAAACGGTTTCTACAGTTACAACGTGTTCGTCGAGGCGGCGGGGGATGGTGTGCCGCAGAACAACCAGGCTTCGAGCTTCACGCACGTGCGGGGTGATCCGAGGATTTTGATCGTGTCGGCCGATCCGCCGGCAGACCAGACGCTGGCGGCGGCGTTGCGTTCGGCGAAACTCGAAGTGGCGACGGGAGGGATCGAGGCATTTCCCCGCACGCTGGCAGAGATTCAAAGTTACGATGCGGTTTTCATCAGCAATCTGGCAGCGGGCGATCTGGGACAGGATGCGATGAAACTGTTGGAAAGTGCGGTGCGCGATTTCGGAGTGGGCCTGGTGTGCGTGGGAGGAGACCAGACTTATGCGGCGGGTGGGTATCGCGGCACGCCGCTGGAAACGACGCTGCCGGTGAACATGGAACTCGACAGCAAGAAGGTGTTGCCGAGTGGGGCGGTCGCGCTGGTAATGCACGGCATGGAGTTCATGAATGGAAACCAGATCGCGCGAGATAGCGCGCTGGGCGTGCTGGACGCGCTGGGACCGCGCGATGAACTGGGGGTCGTGTTGTGGGACGGCAATGATCGGTGGCTGTTCCCGATGACGAAAGTCGGCAACAAGAAAGAACTGGGAAAGAAAATCGCCGGGATGAACCAGGGAGATTTGCCGAGCTTTCAGAACGTCATGAGCATGGCGCACGCGGGTTTGAAGGCGTCCACGGCGAACCTGAAGCACATGGTGATATTCAGCGACGGCGATCCCGGCGCGCCCTCGCAGCAATTGATGCAGTCGATTGTGGGGGACCGGATCACCGTGACGACGGTGCTGATCGCAGGGCACGCGGGCCCCGAGACGATGCAATGGATTGCTGACCAGGGGCGCGGGCGTTTTTACAACGTGAACAACCCAGCGCAGCTGCCGCAGATTTTTATCAAGGAAGCGGCGGTGATTTTGAAGTCGGCGATTTTCGAGGAACCCTTCAAGCCGAAGGTAGCCGGGCCGAGCGAGATTATTCGAGGCATTGCCGCAGCAGAATATCCGACGCTGCGGGGCTATGTTTGCACGACGCCGAAGTCGCGCGCGGAGATTCCGCTGATTTCGGACAAAGGCGATCCCGTGCTGGCGCATTGGCAGTACGGGTTGGGACGCTCGGTGGCGTTTACGTCCGACGCGAAGCCAAAGTGGGCGCGGGATTGGGTCGGCTGGGAGAAGTTTCGGCAGTTTTGGACGCAGACGGCGCAATGGGCGTTGCGGCGTGTCGAGAACGCGGAGTTCAGCACGGAGGTGAGCATCGACAAGGGCGAAGGGCACATCAGCCTCGAGGCGCTGGATGAGAAGGGGGATTACCGGAATTTCTTGAATTTGCAAACGGCAGTGGTGAGCCCCACCGGAGAGCGCCAAACAGTGCGCCTGGAACAAACCGGGCCGGGACGATACGAAGGAAAGTTTCCAACCAAGCAGGTGGGTTCGTATCTGATGAACGTGATGGAGTTGAAAGACGGGAAGCTGGCCGCGTCGCAGGTGGTGGGCGCAAGCGTGAACTACTCACCGGAGTTTAGCGCCCCCGAACCGAATATCAATTTGCTGAACCGAATCGCTGAGGCGGGCGGGGGACGGATGCTCAATCCGCAGACGCCGGGGGACAATCCGTTTTTGCACGGGCGCAAGAAAACGTTCCAACCGCAAGACCTTTGGGAATGGCTGCTGAAGTTTGCACTGTGCCTGTTCGTGGTGGACGTGGGCGTGCGCCGGGTTCACATCGATCGCGAGGAGTGGCTTAAAGCAACGGAGAATTTGCGGCGGTTCATTTTCTTTTGGCAACCGAAGCGGCGTCCTGCCGAGGCGGACGAATCGCTTGCAGCGTTGCTGGCGCGGCGGGATCACGTACGGAGCACGCAGATTGCGCGCCCGGTTGAACCTTCGCCGGATTTGTTTAAGCCGGAAAGGCCCGTGACGATTTCAGAGCCGACGAGTGAGAAGCGCGAAGAAGTGAAGATCGATACGGCGCCAGAACCGGTCAAAGAGCAATCCGCGACGGTAACGAGTCGTTTGCTCGCGGCCAAGAAGAAAGCGCAAAAGGAACATCAGAAGGGGACGTAGTTCAGGCGCAATTTGCATTTGAATTAGTTGCAGCCTCGGAAATCCGCTAGTCAGCTTTCGGGAGTGCGACGAAGAAGTTTGCGCCGGCGTTGGGTTTGCCTTCGGCCCAGACGCGGCCGCTCTGGCGCTGGATCATGCGGCGGACAAGCGCGAGACCAAGGCCCTTGCCTTCGAATTGCGGATCGGTGTGCAAACGTTGAAAGAGACCGAAGAGCTTGCCCACATACTGTGGATCAAAGCCAATGCCGTTGTCCTCGATGCGCAAAACCACGTCATGAGGAGTCGTTGTTGCGGAGATGCTGATCGTGGCAGGGTTGCGAGGGCGGGTGAACTTCAGGGCATTGCGAAGCAGATGGGCGAGGCACTCGCGAGTCATCCACGGATCGGCGTGCACGCTGGGAAGCGCATTGAGGCCTAATTCGACGACGCGGCCTTCCATCTCCAACTTCAACTCCTGCAAGACGGCTCTGACCGCATCGTTGAGATTGACCGAAGTGAGATTGACATCTCGACGCGACAGCCGCGAGTAAGCGAGTACGCCGTCGAGCAGACCGGACATGTTCTGGGCGGATTGAGTGATCACGCCCATGTACTCGGCGGTGGACTCGTCGGCTTTGCCAGCGAGCGCCTGGGAGAGGAGCGTCGCAAAGGACTCCACATGCCGCAGTGGCGCGCGGATGTCGTGGGAAACGGTGTAGCTGAGGGATTCGAGTTCCTGGTTGGTTTCGTGCAATCGTGCGAGACAACGAGCGAGCTGGTCGTCATCAATGCCCGACGGTTCGGGAACGATGGGCGATTCAAAACAGAACAGGACGGTGGCTTCGGGGGTTGAAGTGACTCTCAGATCGAACCACTGTTTGGTCGTCGTAGCCATGAGGCGGGCGCTGAGGGGGGCGCGGGATTTTGCGACGCCTCGGACGATTTGGAGCAAGGGGAGCCCGACGACGGTCTGGTCCTGCAGAGTCTGACCGAGCAGGCTTTCTCGTGGGCGGCCGATCAGTTTGGCAGCCGGCTCATTGGCGAAAATCACGCGCTCCGCGCCATCAAGAATGAGGCACGCATCATCGATGTGTTCGAAGATGGAAGTGAGGTTCACTCGCGTCGCGCGAATATACGACGCTCCTCGCCGGCCTGCCAGCGCGCATCATCGCGGTGCGCTCGTAAAGCTCCAGGGTCGCCGCCGCCGTCTCCGCCCAATCGAACCGGCGGGCGTGGCGCAAGCCACGTTCGCGCAGACGCTCGCGCAGCGTTGGATCGGAGGCCATGGCGCGGAGTTTGCGCGCAATGTCGTGGGTGTCGTCAGGGTCAAGAATGAGGGCGGCGTCACCAATGACTTCGCCGAGGGCACCGCGGTCGGAGCACACGACGGGGCAGCCGCAGGCCATGGCCTCGACCGGGGGCATTCCGAAGCCCTCGTAAAGAGAGGGGTAAACGCAAGCGCCCGCGGCGTGATACAATGAGGGAAGCTCGGCATCGCGGACGAAGCCGAGGCACCGGATGTCGTCGCGAGACGAGGATTGGCGAATGGCCTCGTGAATTGCGTCCGCGCCGCTCCAGTCCTTGCCTGCAAAGACCAATTGCCAATCGGAGACGGTTGTTTTCTTGAAGCGATCGAAAGCGGTGATTAATCGCAGATGGTTTTTGGCCGGGTGTTCCAGGCGCGACACGTAGAGGAAGAAGGGCGCGTGGATGTTCCAGTGCCGGCGGGCCTGTTCGTACGCAAGCGGATTGGCGGGTGGCTGAAAGCGTTTGTGATCGAGGCCGTTGTAAATTACACGGACGCGGTCGCGCGACACGTCAAAGAAGCGGAAGATGTCACGCGCAGTGTTGCAACTTATAGCAATGATGGAATGCTGGCGATGGGCAAGTCGTTTGACGACGACGCGGCCATAGAACATGCGCAACGGATCGTATTTGCCAATGACATGAAAGGGAGCCAGGTCGTGAATGGTGGCGACGAGGGCGCAGGGGTGTGGCTGGAGCAGACGCCGGTAGCTGGGCACATGGAGCACATCCAGGCGTCGCTGGCGCGCGAGTTGTGGGAGGATGGTCTGGTGCCAGGCGATGTTGGCGACGGGATGCCGAAAATATTCCGGAACCGGGACGATGTCGAGAGCGTCGCTGAAATCTTTGAAAAGCGGCAGGTCGCCTTTGAGAACGAACGCGGTGAACCGATGCGTGTGGTCGATGGCAAGCAGGGCGCGCAGCAAGGCAAAAACATATTGAGCAATGCCCGTCTGCCCCCGTTGAATCACGGAGGTGGAGATGCCGATGTTCATTGGTGCAGGAGGAACAATTCCAGGCGCGCCATCCGCAGGACGTTGCGGACGCTGCTGCGGGCATTAATAAAGCGGAGATGAGCGCCAAGATTCTGCGCGTAACGTTTAGCGCGCAACATCAAACCAACGCCTGAGCTGTCGATAAAGCGGAGCTCGGCGAGATCGATCGATGGTTGCTTGTCGCCAGTGCTGCAAATGGAGTCAAGGCCATCGCGAGTGATTTCCCAAATATCTTCGACGTTGGCGGCCGTAACTTCGCCGCTCCAGAAGAGCGGAGGGACAGCATGCGCCGCAAATGCGCTATCGCGGCGGGCGGGCAGAGGCGAAAGGAACTCGCGCGCCTCGAGGACCGTCGGCGCGATGTGAAAAAAATCTTCAAGCTGAAATCGCCGCAGAACACGCAAAACGGACGGACTCGGCGCGAGCAGGACGAGTGAGTGCGGGTGGACGCGACGATGGAGTTGAATGAGAGCGGCAAGGCCGGTGCTGTCGATGAACTCGACTTCGGAGAGATCGAGCAAACAGTGTTGTGATCCAACTTGCCGCCAGACCGCTTCGTCCTCCACGAGGGTTGCGCGATCCAGGCGCCTCGGGGCGTGAACACGCACCCAATCGGATTCAGCGGCGGTCACTGTAGTATGTGAACCGGAGTTGCACCGCAACGCGGCCAGTCGCTGAAGATAGAATTGCGAAAACAACGGCCATCCGATGCGGCTAAAATCGTTCGCATAGCGACTCCAAAGGCGGCGAGGTTCCTGGGCGAGACGGAAGAGCCATTCAAGCCCGGCCCGCTGCATCCAATCAGGGGCGCGGCGCACTTTGCCGGCGAGGAAATCTATGGTGGCGCCCACGCCCATCGCGACAGGCACGCCCGCCTTGCGGTAATGCATCGCCATCCATTTTTCGGCCTTTGGACAGCCGAAGGAGACGAAAAGCAAGTCGGGTTGCGCAGCGCGAATGCGTTCCACGATTTCGTCGTGGTTCATGTCGAGCAGCGGGCGAAACGGCGGAGAGTAATGTCCTGCGATGACGACGTTCGGATGCAAATCCTGGAGGCGTTTGACGGCCTGCTGCGTTACTTGAGGAGCGCCGCCAAGGAAAAAGATGCGGTGACCCTTTTCGGCCGCGCGCTTGATCAGCAGAGGCACGAGGTCGGCGCCGGCGACGCGTTCCGGAAGCGGGTTGCCGAACAGGCGCGACGCCCAGAGAAGCGGCGTCCCGTCGCAAAGGACGAGGTGCGCGTCAAACAGGATTCGTCGCAATTCGACGTCTTCAAAAGCCTGGACGCAGAAATCGACGTTGGCGGTGACGACGTAGTGGGGCTTGCGGCTCGCGATCATCTGATCGATGCGATCGAGCGCGCCTGCGATCGTGACGTTGTCGAACGCCACACCTAAGAGCGCGGTGGGCAGTCGGGATGGCTCGCGAAGAACCGCATGAACCGGTGGCGCAAAGGCGGACCGTTCAGCGTATCCGGGTACGATGCTTGTGGCGGAGATTTGCTCGTTGGTCCACACGAGGTGAGTGAAACGAAGGCGCCGAGTGCGTGGAATGGGGAGTCCAACCTAAGTGGATGCGGTGCGGCTGCTACGTAGGTGTTACGCGTACTTTCGTGAGGTTTTCACCCACTTATAGCCCGGGGAACCGAGACCATAGATTCGGGCTTCACATTATGGCGAGCAATGTCGAACACGGGAGGGAGTCTTTCCAGGACTCTGGCCCGCGGACTGTCACCCCGGAAACGCGATTGGGCGGTAGGGCGGCCAACGAACCACCCCTTTGCCTTGCACAGGAGCGCGTCTGGTTTTCGGACCAACTTTGCGCCGGCAAGCCCGTGAACAACATGGGGCGCCGCCTCGAGTTTCGCGGCGCGGTTGACGTGGCGGCCCTTGAAAGTGCGGCAAACCTCATTATCGAGCGCCACGCGAGCTTTCGAACGGTTTTTCTGAATCAGGAAGGGCGATTGAGCAGAAAGCTGTTGCCCGCAAAACCAGTGAAGATTGCGCCATGCGATCTTAGCGAATTTCCCGAATCCGAGCGTGAACGCGCCGCCATCCGCATTGCCGAAGCGGCGGTGCGCGATCCGTTTGATTTGGCCGGCGGTCCGCTCGTGCGCCTGCAACTGCTGCGACTATCGCCCGAAAGGTATTGGCTGGTGATCGTAATGCACAGTATTGCTGGTGACGAAACGTCGCTCGAAATCCTGCTGCAAGAACTGACCACGCAAACCGCGAGACAGCACGCCAGTTACGTTTTGGTGGAGCGTCACGAGGAAGCCAGCGAGAGTGATTTGCAGTACTGGAAGGAGAAGTTGAGTGGAAAACTTCCGGCGCTGGATTTGCCGACGGACCGTCCGCGCCCCGCAATGCAGACATGGAACGGCGCGACTGTGCCTCTGAACTTATCCACGGAAGTCACTCGTGAGCTCGAAGCTTGCGCGAGGCGAGAGGGAGTGACACTGCGCGCTCTGTTGTTGGCGGTATTCAAAGCAGTACTGCACCGCTATACCGGGCAGGAAGATATTATTGTCGGAGCGAGGGTGTCCGGACGCACACCGGAAAATGAGCGCGCGATCGGAACCTTTGCGAGCACGCTTCCAATTCGCGTCGGTGTTTCGGCAGAAATGCCGTTTCGTGAATTGCTGCTCGGAGTTCAGCAATCGATCCTGGACGCGGAACGTTATGCGATCCCGTTCGAGAAGCTCGTGGATGTCGTGCCACCGGAGCGCGACCTCAGCCGCTCACCACTTTTCCAGGTGTTCTTCGCCTTTGAGGAAAAGGCAGGCGATGCTACGGCGATTCATACCGGAACGACCCAGTACGATCTCACTTTGTCCTTGCGCAAAACGGCCGACAATTTACGCGGAATCATTGAATTCAACTCCGACTTGCTGGAGCGTGCGACGATTGAGCGGCTCTGCGGGCACTTCTCAACGCTGCTCACGGGGGTCATTGAGGATAGCGCCCGGCCCGTAGGTCGCCTGCCATTGGTGACGCCGGCTGAACGCGAGCAAATCCTGGTTGAGTGGAACGCGACCGAGCGGCCATATCCCCAAGACAAATGCGTGCAGTATCTGTTCGAGGAGCAGGTCGAGCGAACGCCGGACGCTGTCGCGGCGGTGTTTGAAGACGAGGAGATTACCTATCGCGAGCTTAACCGGCGTGCGAATGCGGTCGCGGCGCATTTGCAGGAGATGGGCGCAGGACCGGACGCGCGTGTTGGAATTTGCATAGGACGATCACTGGAAATGTTGATCGGTTTGCTCGGCATTTTGAAGGCGGGGGCAGCGTACGTGCCGCTTGACCCGACCTATCCGAGCGAGCGCCTGGCGTTCATGGTCGAGGACGCGCAAGTGCATGCGTTGTTAACGACGCGTCATCTCGCGGCGGGGTTTCACGCGACGAAAACCAGGGTATTGCTGGTCGAAGAGATTGCGCCCGGCGAGCGTGACGAAAATGCGCACAGCGAAGCGACGCCGGAAAACCTGGCGTATGTGATTTACACATCAGGGTCCACCGGAAAGCCGAAAGGCGTGATGATTCGTCATCGCAACGTGGCAAACTTTTTCGCCGGCATGGACGACGTCCTTGGGACTACACCGGGCACGTGGCTGGCAGTGACGAGTATCTGCTTCGATATTCACGTGTTGGAGCTCCTGTGGACGACCGCGCGTGGGTTCAAGGTCGTCATACAATCCGACGAAGCGGGAATGCGCGCGCCTGCGGCCGGTTCTACCGCAAACGGACGCTCACGGGGCGGATACACGATTCCCGAGCAAATCGATCGCCACCAAGTGACGCATTTTCAGTGCACTCCTTCGCTGATGGGAATGCTGTTGCAGGAGCCCGACGCGAAGGAAGCAGCGGCAAAGCTCGACACGGTGCTGGTCGGAGGCGAGCCGCTCACACCGACTTTGCTTGAGCAGCTTACCGGCCCGCGGCGAATCGTTAACGTCTACGGCCCGACGGAAACAACCGTGTGGTCGACAAGCCAGGTTATTGAACCGAATGGACCGATCACTGTTGGCCGCCCGCTCGCCAACCAGTCCACATATATATTGGATCGTTTTGGAGAGCCGACCCCAGTTGGAATCCCCGGAGAACTTTTTATTGGCGGTGATGGTGTCGTAAGAGGCTATCACAATCGGCCCGAACTTACCGCGGAGCGATTCGTGATGAACTCGTTTGCGAAAGGCGCGGGGCAACGGATGTATCGCACGGGCGATCTCGCGAAGTACAGGGCAGATGGGAAAATCGACTTCCTCGGCAGGCTCGACTATCAGGTGAAGGTCCGCGGCTTCCGTATTGAGCTGGGAGAGATTGAATCGGCGCTGCGAAAGGTAGGCGGCGTTCGAGAGGCTGTGGTCGTCGTGCGCGAAGTCAGCGCGACGGATAAACGGCTGGCCGCCTATCTGGTCGCCGACAAATCGGTGGACGCGGCGCAATTGAAGCGAGCGCTGAAGGAGCGCCTTCCCGATTACATGGTCCCGTCCTTTTATACATTCCTGGAGGCGCTGCCCCTCACTCCTAATGGAAAGATTGACCGGAAAGCCTTGCCCGAACCGGAAGGATTGCGGGCAGCTTCGGCGACCGCCTTCATGGCGCCGCAGAGCGAAACGGAACACGCGCTTGCCGGGATCTGGCGTGAGGTGCTGCGCGTCGAACGCGTGGGCGTCAATGATAATTTCTTCGAACTGGGCGGGCGCTCGTTGTTGCTGTTGCAAGTTCAGGCGAAGATTGCGGTGGCATTCGACAAGCAACTTTCGCTGGCCCAATTATTCCAAAATCCAACGATCAGCGGGCTGGCGAAGCTAATTGGCGACGCCCCCCTGCACGCCGCCCAGTTGGACGACGCAGAACGGCACAAGATCCTGGTGGAATGGAACCGGACTGAGCTGGCGTATCCGCGCGAGGCGTGCATTCACGAACTGTTCGAGACGCAGGTGGAACGCACGCCGGATGCGGTGGCGGCAATCTATAACCGACAGGAAATTACGTACTGCGAACTGAATCGCCGAGCGAACCAACTTGCGAATTACCTGCGCACGCTGGGGGTGGGGCCGGACGTGTTCGTCGGACTTTGCGTGGAGCGCAGCTTCGCGTTGCTCGTAGGCGCCCTCGGTATTTTCAAAGCCGGCGGAGCATACGTTCCGCTGGACTGGACTTATCCGCCGGAACGCGTGCGGTTCATGCTCGACGACACCAAAGCGCCCCTGGTCCTAACCCAACACAGTTTGCTGCAGCACGTCCCGCCGAGCGCGACGCGACTGGTTTGCCTCGATAGCGATTGGGAACGGATTGCGGAGCACGACACAACCAACCCGCAGAAGATTGGGCGATCCAGTGACATGGCGTATGTGATGTACACCTCTGGCTCGACCGGTGTTTCAAAGGGCGTCGCCCTGGAGCATCGGAGCGCAGTCTCCTTCATTCATTGGGCACGCGAAGTTTTTTCTGCGGAAGAAATCGCTGGGGTGCTCGCATCGACCTCGATTTGCTTTGACTTGTCGATTTTCGAATTGTTCGTTCCGCTGAGTTGGGGCGGCGCGGTTGTGCTGGCGGACAACGCAGTGGATTTGCCGGCACTTCCTCCGAACCGGAGCATCACGCTCATCAACACCGTGCCTTCGGCGATCAAAGACCTGCTGAAGAAATCGGCCATTCCGTCGAGCGTAAGTGTGGTCAACCTCGCCGGTGAGAAATTGCGGACGGAGGTCGTTAACCAACTCTACGCGCTGCCGCAGATCAAAAAGGTGTACGATCTTTACGGGCCTTCCGAAGCGACGACCTACGCAACGTGGACTATGCGAAAGGCGAATGCCCCGGCCACCGTCGGCCGGCCTGTTGCCAACACGCAAATCTACATTCTCGATTCGGACATGCAGCCGTGCCCGGTGGGCGTGACCGGTGAAATTTATATTGGCGGTGATTGCCTCGCGCGCGGCTACATCAATCGCGCGGAACTCACGGCCGAAAGGTTCGTCGCGGATCCGTTCAGGACCGGCGGACGCCTCTACAAGACGGGGGACCTCGGCCGGTATTTTCCGGACGGCAACATCGACTTCCTTGGCCGCAAAGATCACCAGGTGAAAATCCGCGGCTACCGAATCGAGTTGGGCGAAATCGAAGCGGTGCTCGCGCAGCATCCCGCGGTACAGGAATGCGTTGCGGCCGTGCGGGACGGAGATGGAGAAGAGAAACAACTCACGGCGTATATCGTCCCACAACGGAACGGCGCACTCACCGCGAGCGAAGTGCGACGATTCCTGCGCGAGCGCCTTCCGGATTACATGGTCCCAACGGCCTTCGTGGCGCTGACAGCGTTGCCGCTCACGTCGAACGGCAAAGTGAATCGACAGGCGCTGCCGCAGCCAACCCCAGCGACATTATTGCAGGAGGAGGGTTCACGAGCTGTCGAGATGACGCCCGTGCAGGAAGCGGTGGCGGAGATTTGGCGTAAGGTCCTCGGCGTCGAGAAGGTCGGTCTGCACGATGACTTCTTCGATCTCGGCGGACATTCCGTGCTCGTGACCCAGATCACGTCGCGCGTCCGCAGCGTGTTTGAAATCGATCTCACGATGCGGCATTTGTTCGGCGCGCCGACAGTCGCCGCGCTGTCGCAGGTGGTGGAGGAACTTTTGGAGCAGCAACTCAGGCAGATGAGTCTAGACGAGTTGCATCAGCTTGCCGCGGGCGCGGAGAAGGAGGTCGCATGACGGCTACGGTCGCTGACCCAGGCACGCTCGCCGCCGCGAAGCAAGCGATGCTCGAGAAACGCTTGCAGGCGATGCGGGGCGGCGCTCCCGCGCAGCGCATCCCGCGCGTGCCGCGCGACGAACCGTTGCCATTGTCTTTTGCGCAGGAACGGTTGTGGTTCATCGATCAGCTTCAACCCGGCAACCCCGCGTACAACCTGGTTGACGCCTGGCGGCTGAAAGGCGACTTGCGCGTCGATCTGCTGGAGCAGGCTTTCAATCAAGTGATTCAACGTCACGAGTCGCTGCGCACGCGCTTCACCACAGAACAGGGCCATCCTGTGCAGGGCATCGGGAAGGCGAGCGAGTTGCGCATCGAGCGCTGTGACTTGCACCCTGCTTCAGCCGAAGAGCGCGAAGCGGCCCTGCAATGTCGCGCGGGGGAGGAAGCACGCAGGCCGTTCGATCTCGATGGAGGGACGCTCCTCCGGGCAGCTTTGTACACGGTCGGCAAGGACGAACAGGTGCTGCTGGTGACGATGCACCACATCATTTCCGACGCATGGTCGCTGGGCGTGCTCTATAACGAGGTGAATCACGTTTACGCCGCGCTGGCCGGGGGCCGGCCAGTGCGCCTGCCCGAGTTGCCGATCCAGTACGCCGATTTCGCGTCGTGGCAACGACAACTGCTTGCGGGCGATGCACTCACCAAAGAACTGAATTTCTGGAAAGAGAAACTTGCCGGAGCACCGCGGCTCGAGCTTCCGCTCGATCGCGTCCGTCCCCCGCAACAAACCTTTCTCGGCGCTCTGGAAACGCTTTCCCTGCCCGAAGAGTTGGCCAGGGAACTGAAAGCGTTGAGCCGCCGAGAGGGAGTAACGTTGTTTATGACGCTGCTCGCCGCGTTCAAGACGTTACTCCACCGATATACGCAGCAGACCGACCTCGTCGTCGGCACGCCCGTGAGCGGGAGGACCCAGTGTGACACGGAAAACCTGATTGGTTTTTTCGTGAACACACTGGTCCTTCGCACCGACGTGGCGGGCGATCCCACGTTCACGGAGTTGTTGCAACGTGTGCGTCAGGTCGTGCTCGATGGCGATGCGAATCAGCGCCTGCCGTTTGAGAGATTGGTCGCCGAGCTGCAGCCGGAGCGCCGCGCCGGAGCGTCGCCCTTGTTCGAGGTGATGTTTATTGTGCAGGGCCCGCCGAATCATCCTTTGCAGTTGCCGGGGGTCGCTGGCGAACAAATCCAGATCGATAACGGCACGTCGAAGTTCGACTTGTCGCTCGTTGTTTTCGAAGGGCAGGGGAGCCTGGCCGCGGCGATCGAATACAACCGTGATCTCTTTGAACCGGCGACTGTGCGTCGCATGCTCCGGCATTTCAACACATTGCTCCACGACGCTGTCGCGCAGCCAAACACCCCTCTCTCGCGCTTGCGGATGTTGAGTGAGGAGGAGC
>Ga0075428_100003586_pt1 | contig 17012 bp, 13 predicted proteins | sample RhiMetdeltSRZDD2_FD_75291 | JGI IMG/M metagenome (GOLD analysis project Ga0075428, IMG submission 75291) | Populus rhizosphere microbial communities from Tennessee, USA - Rhizosphere MetaG P. deltoides SRZDD2 | ecosystem: Host-associated > Plants > Roots > Rhizosphere > Soil | place: USA... | reverse complement strand
CATCTACTGGTGTGTCTTTTCCAAATGAGGACCGGGCCCGTTCATTATAAAGGCCATCGGTGTGTGATAGGCGCCACTAGAATTTTCGCGCGCGAACTTCCCAGCGCCCACGGAACGTAATCCAGAAGGACACCGCCACGAGAAACACGTCGAGACAGAAGGTCGCGTTTCGGACATAGATCGAATCGAGCCGGAACTTCCGCACGCGCGGCGTATCACGCGGCGCGTACACCTGCGACAGACCCGTGAGACCTGGCCGCACGGAATGGCGTTCTGCGTACCCCGCAATCGAGTCGAGTCGCACCAGATCGCCGTTCCCACGCACTTCGATTTCGCCGGGCATCAGCGGGCGCGGGCCGACAAAGCTCATATCGCCGCGAAAGATGTTGAACAACTGCGGCAGTTCGTCCATCGCCGTCGCGCGCAAGACGCGACCGACGCGCGTTATCCGTGAATCGTCTTCGCCGGCCTGCTGCGGCGGAAGCGTCGCGGCGTGCGGCACCATCGATCGGAACTTCAACGCACGGAACGGTATGCCCCCCAGTCCAACACGATCCTGCGTGAACATCACGGAGCCGCCGTCCTCAAGCTTGATGGCAATGGCAATCGCGAGCCACGCCGGCGCCGAAAGCACCAGGCCCGTCCCGGACAGCGCAATATCGAAGGCGCGCTTCAGCAACGGGAGGCGACCTCGCGGAGCACGGCGTCGTACGCCTCTACTTGTCGCGGACGGTCGAACTGCAGCGCCGCGCAACGAGCCCGCATGCCCATCGCGAGCCCACGATCACGATCGGCCGCCAGCTCGAGGATCCGCGCTCGGAGCGCTGACGCATCCCCGGGGCCGATCACGAATCCGCAGTCATGGCGATGAATGATGTCCGCGACCTCGCAGTCCTGCTCGACGGCAGCGATGCACGGGCGACCTGACGCGAGGACGTTGTACACCTTGCTCGGGACGATCACGCCGGCGAGGCCGCGCTTCAGCGAGACCAACGACACATCAGCCGTCGCATACGATTGATCCATCATCTCGCGCGGCTGAAACGGCAGAAACACCACGTTGCGAAGGTCCCGGCGCTCGGCAATATCCTGGAGCTCCTTCTTCTTCGCGCCGTCGCCAACGAAGACGAATACGACATCAGGCCGGTCGCGGAGTTGCTCGGCGGCGTGCAGGACGATTTCGAGGTTCTGTGACAGTCCGATGTTGCCGGCGTGCAGCACGACAAACCGATCGACGAGCCCATGCTGGCGCGCGAACGGGTTGTCGCGCGGGCCAGGTACGACACTGCCGCAATCGGCCCAGTTGTGGATCACAGTCACCTTGGCTGGGTCCGCGCCTTTACCGTCAACCAGCCGCCGCTTCATGGTGTCGCCCAGGGCGACGATTCGAGTCGCCTTCCGAACAAGGAATCGATTGACCTGCGTCAGCGCGGCATCCACCGTGTCGCTGCGAAAGTCTTCCAGCAGCGCAGCGACTTCAGGAAAGATGTCCTCGCAGAGAAAGACGAACGGCGCACGTGCTTTTGCGGCGGCGGCAAGCGCCGCGAGACCGATGATTGGCGGATCCGTCAGCGCGACGACGACGTCAGGACGACGAATCGCAAGTCCTTTCACCGCCGCCGAAGTGAAATAGCTGACGTAATTGGTGGCGCGGCCAACGAACCGCCGCGGATCGAGGGTTGATCCGGCCGCGCGAACAATATGGACGCCGTTGCGCCGTGCCGAAGAGGGCAGCGAATCGACGAAACGAAGCGGATAACCCGCCACCACGGTCACGTCCCAGCCGTGGAGGCGAACGAGATCTTCGGCCAGCTCGGTCAGCAACTGACCGGTGGCGCTCACATCCGGCCAATAGGACCGGTTAAAGAAGCAGACGTTCATGCGACGACTTTTCCAGCACGAGCGAGCCCATCACGAGCACATCCATGTCGGTTCGGAGAAAGCAGTCGAGCGCCTCGTCAGGCGTCAGCACGATCGGCTCGTTTTCGTTGAAGGAGGTGTTGAGGAGGACGGGCACACCCGTCTGACGGCCAAAGGCCTGAATCAGCGCCCAATAACGGGGGTTGGTGTCCTTGCTGACGCTCTGCAGGCGGCCCGATCCATCGACATGGGTGACCGCAGGTATGACGTCGCGCTTCTCCGGCCGCACTGGATACACCTGAATCATGAACGGGTCGTGCACCGCGTCGACGAAGTAGTCGTGCAGCGCCTCGAAGGCGACCGATGGCGCAAAGGGGCGGAATTTCTCGCGGAACTTGATGCGTGCGTTGATGATGTCGCGCATGTCCCGCCGACGTGGATCCGCGAGGATGCTGCGATTGCCGAGCGCGCGGGCACCCCATTCCATCCGCCCCTGGAACCATCCGACCACTCGTCCAGCGGCGATCCGTGATGCCGTCCACTCACACAGCTGTTGCTCGCTCGACATGTTCGTGCGCGTGCACTGCCGCGCCTCGACCTCGCCTCTTCGTGCGCCGACCGCAGCTTCGATATCGGCCTCGTCGAACTGAGGACCCCAGTAGCCATGACGCATCTCGAACCGGTGGCCTCCACGCTGCCTGTGCCAGACATGGAGCGCCGCACCCAGCGCGGTGCCGTTATCACCGGCGGCGGGCTGGATGTACACGTCGGTGAATGGCGTCTCGGTGCGGACCTTTCCGTTGGCGACGCTGTTCATGGCGCATCCGCCGGCCAGGCACAATCTCGGATTGCGGACGCGCGCATGCAGTGCGCGCAAAATCCTGAACGCCGCTTCTTCGTACACGGATTGCAATGACGCGGCAATCGCTTCGTGCCGCTCATCGAGCGGTTCCTGCGGCCGGCGTGCGGGACCGAGCAGCAGCTCGAGTTTCGGGGTGAAGACCGTGCCAATCTCCGGCTCCCCATCGTTCCACGTCATCGTCATACCGCCCGACCAGTGCGTGAAATACGACAGATCGAGACTGAGGTCGCCCTCCTCGCCGACGTGCAGCAATTGACGAATCTTTTCCCCAAATACCGGCTCGCCATATGGAGCGAGCCCCATGACCTTGAACTCGTCACCGTACTTCGGAAACCCGAGGAACTGCGTCAGCGCGAGGTAGAGCAGGCCGAGCGAATGCGGGAAGAAGACCCGGTTCTGGATCGCGAGGCAGGGTCCGCGCCCGACACCGGTTGACGTGCTGACGAAGTCGCCAAATCCATCGATCGCACACACCGCCGCACCGTCAAACGGACTGGCGAAATAGCTGCTCGCGAGGTGGGCTGCATGATGTTCCACGTAGTGCATACGCGGAGCGACGTGCGATTCGTCGAGTCCAAGTTCCGCGGCGCAAACACGCGCGAGGCGGCGAACAGAGAGCGCATTTGTCGCCCGGTCGCGAAGGAGGGACGGGCTGGGGACGTGACGTATTGCAAACAACCCCTTGCGCCACAAGTGGGCGTTTGGATCGCGCGACACCGCAAACGCGTCAACATCACGCGCCTCGACACCGGCGATGCTCAAGCACGCTCGAATCGCATCGCGCGGAAAGCCCGCGTAGTGTTTGACTCGACGAAAGCGTTCCTCTTCGACGGCAGCAACAAGTTCGCCGTCGCGCAGCAGCGCCGCTGCGACGTCCCCGTGGTACGCATTGACGCCCAGAATGATCATCAGACGGGGCCGAGCTCGAGCGCGGCGCACATGCGGCGTCGCAAAGCAACGGCATCAAACTGGGAGTTGACGAGTCGCGCCGCGGCCGCGCCCATCCGCATTCGCGCCTGCTTGTTGGCGAACAGGTGCACGATGGCAGCGAGAAGCGCGTCATGGTCGCCGGCATTGACGATCAATCCGTCGTGACCGTCGGTGATGATCTCTTCCGCCGCCCCGTGAACAGCAATGCATGGCGTCGATGCGCGCATCGCCTCCAGGTAGACGAGACCAAACCCTTCATCCGAACTGGGCATCACGAAGCACGTCGCGTCGCGGTACAGGGCCGCCAGCGTCGGCTCATCGACACGCCCCAGGAACGTGATCGCCTCGCACGTGTCAGCGGCCTTCTGCCGCAGCCGTGCAGCATCATCGCCGTCGCCGACGACAATGAGCTGTGCGTCAGCGATCGTTCGCCTGACCGCCGGCCATAGTTCGATCAAGGTGTCGTGCCCCTTGTACCGCTCGCGCGCGTCCATCCGGCCGACGATGAGCGCGTATCGTCCTTCGAAGGGAGCGACCGTCACTCGCGGCATCGCCCGGACACCCGGATGGCAGACGGCAATCGGCCCCTCGCCGATCCACGGGTTTGCAATGCGGAATCGCACGGCGGTGTGAGTGGATATCGCGATCACTTTCCATGCCCGACGGATTGCTGCCTTCTGGAGATGATTCAGAGGCGTCCACGCCTCGATTCCCATCAGAACCGTGACCAACCGCGCGCCTCGCCAGACGAGCGGTAACGCCACTGGCAACAGCTGCAGATGCATCACGACCACGACAGTGTCCGCGGCAGACAACGCTCCATCGGTCACGCCGAACGATGCGAATCGTACACGGCCCCCGCGGGCAGCCTTGAATATCGAAGCCGTGTCGATAGCTGGGGGTCGCGTGTGGTCATCAAGGGACCACACTTCGACAGAATGCGCGTCGTACCCAACGCGAGATTCGATCACGCGAACCCATTGCCGAGTCATCTCAGAGATGCCGTCTGCTCCGCCCATCAACGGCGTGAGAAAGACAAATCGGGCAGCGCGCGCCTTGCTGTCAACTGCAAGACGCGACGCCTCAGCCCACTTGGACTGTGTCTGCGGCAATAGCCTGGTATTGGTTGATGAGTGCGGACGCCGCGTGCGGCCAGCTGTATTGCGATGCGACCAGCGAGCGGCCACGGCATCCCATCTCGCGCGCCGTGGATCGGTCTGAGAGCACAGCGTTCACGCCTGCGGCAACCGCATCCGGCGTCTGTTCGACCCAGAATCCGGTGCGATGGGATTCCACGTCTGGCCATGGACACGTTCTCGTCACAACCACCGGTGTCCCGGCTGCCATCGCTTCGGCGACGCTCATCCCGAAACTTTCCGCATCGGAGCACATGACGAGCACTGCAGCGGCATTCAGCAACTCGCGCTTGCCGGTTTCGTCGACTCTGCCCGTCCAGGTCACGGCATCGCCAAATGGCGTGAACAGCGGAGCCACCTGCGCGCGATGGCCGTCTTCGTCAGGACCGGCAATCACGAGATGAGCGTCGGCGTGTTGCTGCCGCACGCGACCGAACGCATCCGCAAGGAGATCGAGCCGCTTGATCGGGTGGATTCGCCCGAGGAAAAGGACGAGCGGAGCGCGTTCGTGACTGACGCCCACGCGCGGTAATTCGACCCCATTCGGAACGAACACGACGCGATCAGGGTCGGTCAGACGCGTCAGCTCGTCGAACTCGAGCTGCGATGTCGCATGGAGCCGTGCGGCATCGCGGATCACGCGGCGATCGGCCAGCGGATAGACGAGTCGCTTGCGCCACGCATCGTGCGCTCGTGCCGCAGGAGCCAGCATTCCGCGCGGCGACAACAGGTAAGGCCGTTGTTGATGCCGTGCGGCCGCTGCTGCGCTCCATACCGCGGCATTCCAGAGGCCATGGATGTGCAGCACGTCGGCATCGCGCAGCTCGGTTGCGACGACGCTGGAAAATGAGGGCGCATAAAAGATCGACCGCGGCCATGCACGGCTGCAGTAACGGACGGGAATGCCCTCGTATTCTGCGCGCGCGATGACCTCTTCACTGACCTCGCCGTCGCCGTTGGCGCTCGTTGTGACGACTCGAACGTCGGCGCCGGCGTCGCGCTGTGCGCGGCAGAGCGCAAGGACACTGCGAGGGGGCCCACCGTAGACGAAGGCCGGCGCGAAGTACGCGCACACGTGGACGATGCGCAGCGTCATTTCAGGCTGTCGTGTCGAGGACGTGGTCCGCCAGTCCTGTTGTCAGCTGCTGGACACGCCGCATCAGCAGCCATTGGTCGATCAGATACACGAGGCCACCGAGGTACACCATCAGCGTCACCGTTCCGCCGAGCGTTTTCGCCCATGAACGTTCGAAGAGATACAACGCCAGCCAGAACATGACAGTGGTCACCGCAACCGCCAGCTCGCGATGACGGATGACGCTCAACCAGAATTGAAACGCCACACCGAGCAGGAAGCCCCAGATGATCGCCGGGACGAACATCCACGGCAGTCCATAGTCGACGTACGACTCGGCCGTATAGCCAAAAGCGATGCTCGTGTTCGACTCCCTGCCCGCGACGTTGGCGCCAGCATATTTCCGAACCAGTTCGCTGTCGGAGATCAATTCTGGCTTGTCCGGGTACAGGAACCGCGGTGTCACAAGATGCGTGACGGCGTCCCACATGATGTCGCCGTCAGTGTGAGGAACGGAGGCGGGAACGCGGTCGAGCGCCATCCCTGGATACTTTATGGCCCACAGCCGATCGATTAAGCGGTCCGCGGCTTCGCGGTAATCAGCGGCAGCCTGCGTCAACAGTCCCGTCGACAACGTGCGCGCCCGATCGAACCGTTCGATGCGCGAGTTCGAGAGCAGCTCGTCGTCGATCTCCTGCCGTAACTGGCCCCGTACGGACATCCAGATGAGGCTCGACAGCCCGAGAACCACCGCGAGCATCCCCACAAACACCCAGTGCCGCATGTCGCGCCGGTCGAACACCTCCAGGATGGCGATGCCGCCCATGACGATCGGCTCGCGGAATCCGGCAAAGTAGCCGGTGAAGCCGACGGCGACCTCGATCGCCATCAGCAACGCGAGCTTTTCCCACTGCAAGTGCGGGCGGGTGAAACGCCTCGTGAGCACGAACAGCAGCCCGAGATGCGTGAACGTGATCGCGAGGATCGCCTGCGTAAACATCGGGTATTTCCACGCGAGCTCCTGGACCACGCCGGTGAGCAGGAGCGATGCTGCATAGGCGATGTAGAGGACTTTCGCAGACGCCGCGCGAACAGGTGCGTCCGGCGATGGCGTCATCCGTCGGCGTGCGAGCACGATGCCATAAGACATCGCAACAGCGAGACACGTGACCCACGCGAGGCCGATGAGCATCATGCGCTGCCAATCGGTCTCATACATCGCCTCGAGTTCTTCGCCCGTCAGCGTGGAATAGAACAGCCCGATGGTCACCTGCATCCACTGGTATGTCAGCGCCAGCGCAAGCACTGGAGGACCTTCAGCGGTGGAAAGCAAAGCCCAAATCAGGAACAGCACCGCAACCGCTAGGCCAGCGATCCAGTAACCCGTCCAGGAGACCGTCAGCATGACCAGCGCGCCCCGAATCAACATGCGTATTCCCTCACTTGCGCCTTTGCGCGGCGAAGAGAATCCGCCAGCGACTGGTGGTAGTGCTCGAAAACATAGAGCGCTCCAATCACCTGCACCGGCCCGGCCCCGCGCTCGAAGAAGTCACGGAGCGTCGATTCGACACGTGCGCGTCCAAAGACGTCGCAGCTGATCGAACCGTTACGGAGAATCGTGGTCTCGATTCGGGAACGTTCCGCCGCCTTCGACCAGTTCCGATCGTCGGGGTGGTACGAGCGCTCCGGGACAACGACCGGGATGCCCAATTCGTGGGCGGCGCGCAGCACCCGTCGCCATGCGAACCGCGCCGCCCGCGTCACCTGCCATCGCATTCTTGATGCCTGCGCCGGTACACCAGTCTGTTGATTCGGGATGGCAGCGAAGTATTCCGGGTACGTTGAAACGAGCCAGCGCTTCCGCCAGCGATGATCCGCCCGCCACACGGCAGGAATCCGCTGGCACGTTTCGAAGAACTGGTAATCGACGAACGGCCGTCTCACGATCGCGTACGGACGCGCCGCTGCGGTGATTCGGTTGGTCGACTGCGGCAGCTTGTGCTCGTAGGGCGCAAACCGCGCCGGTCCAGGAGTGGTTTGAATCAGCTGTTCGGCCAGCGAGACCGCGTCGTCGTACGGAAGCGACAACGCGCCACCGTAATAGGGCATCGTTTTCAGAAAATCCCGCGGGTCTCCGCTGAAGTACAGCGTTGACCCCACCACGGCATCTCCGACGTATCCGCTCAACAACACATCGAAGGCGCAGGGCAGTCGCTCCAGCGCCTCGGTGTGCATAAGGTCGACGAGGTCCATCAGCCCGTCGGTTTCGTGAATGCGATCGGTCCGACGTTCGAGCCACCCGTCCGCATACAGTGGAAAAAGTTCCCATTCGGCAGCGGCTGCGCGCGCCACACGTTCTGCAATGCGAACGTCGTCCGCGTGCGGCACGCCGTAGGTAAGCGCCCGCAGTTGCTGTTGCTGGTGTGATGCTTCGGCAACAATGGCGCGGCTGTCGAGACCGCCGCTCAGCGTCAGTCCGGGTAACCGGGCACCCTCGAGACGGCGGGAGATCGCGACGCTCCAAAGCGCTCGCGTCTGCTCGAGCAGTTCGCGATCGTCGGTCGCATCGCCATCCCGCAGCTCCGCCCACGTCCAATAGCGTTTGGTCGTGACTGTCGTCGGCGTCATGTGAACGACGCTTGCAGGAGGCGTCATCTCGATGTGCCGGATATTGGTTCGGCCACCGAGGCGGAAGCCGCCGAACGTCACCGCTTCACGAATCGCCTGAGGATCCGGTTCCGCGCTGACACCCGGCGCCATCAGGGCGCCGCGGACTCCCCCACCGAAGGCGGTGCCGAGTGGCGAGAAAACGACGTACAGCGGAAGCGCCGCAAAGCGATCGTTCAGCAGGAACAGCGAACGTGACTTCGGACTCCATAGCGCAATCTGATATTCGCCGTCCAGATCGGCGATTGCTCGGGGGCCTTCGGCCGTGATTGCCTCGAGCAACCGTGAACGAAACGCGAGCGTGCGACTCTCGGCTGCTTCACGTATGCCGCCGTAAGACGGCCAGTCGAATGCTTCGCCCGTCATCCACAGGCAGGAGCCGTCTGCGCGGCGCGCAGGGTCTCGGGAGAACGGCTCGTGGGCGGCAGGACGTTCGAGCACGCCGATCCCCACCATGCCGGCCGTCCAGAACGCAACCTGCTCTGCGGGATCGACGCGCAACGCGGCCGCCATCGATTCAAGTACCGCTGCAGTCTCACGTGTATCCGCTGAAAACCAGCCGAATAGCATCAGGAAGGCTGCGTCCGCACCGTGGACGCGACGAGATCCGTGCGAGAGGCGAATACGTCGGCCCACTCGGACGCGAACCGGCTGCGACTGAACCCACGCTCCCACACGCGTGCCTCCTCGCCGGCGCGACGAGCGCGCTCGGGGTCGCTCAGGAAATATTCGAGTCCTTCCGCGATCGCGGATGCAGTGACCTCGCCGCAGATCCACCCGTCGATCGTGTGGCGCACCATCTCAGGTAACGCGCCACTTCGCGTCACAACTGAAGGCAAGCCGGCATGTTTCGCCTCGAGCGTCGTGACCGTGAAACCTTCCTTCTGCTCCGATCGCGATGGCAGACAATGAACGGATGCTCCCGCCATCAGCGCGGGAACATCCTCCCGAAGTCCCAGGAAGCGGACGCACCCTGCAAGGTCCGGCTGCTCGGCGCGTGCTCGCACACCAGCGCGATAACCCGCGTAGCCCGGGTGCTCCCATCCCTCAATGTCTCCGACCACGTCGAGAGTCACGTTGACGGATCGCCGTAATTCCGCTGCGGCCTCGAGCAGAAGGTCCAGACCTTTTGGTGGAATGATCTGACCGACGAAGATGATGCGGCCGCGCACGGGCTGACGCGGATGCCACGCATGAGACCGTCGGGGCACCGTGTTATAGATGACGCGTGATTTCCGCGCGTCGATGCCATGGCCCAGAAGCTCCTGCTCGATGAAGCGCGAATTCGGCGCGTACTGGTCGACGCAGTAATCGACGACGTGACGCCAGAGATACCGGTAGAAACGTCCTGATTCGGGAGCGTTGCCGAGACGGAGAACAACGCGGACGCCGAAGCGCCGCAGGAGCCAGAGCGCCGGAGCCGAACGCACGACGGCGTTGAATTCCGGTGCGAACACGTGCGTCGGCCGGAACCGCCGTGCATCGGCCAGCAAGTCGAGACTGGTGCGGAAGACGTCCCAGGCCGCCTGCAGCCGTGCGCCAAATGTCGCACGACGGCGCAATTCGTACCAGTAATATCCCGTGGACCAGCTCGCCCCGACGTCGTCGGCGAGATCCACGACGCGACTGCTCTGCCAGGAGTTGACGATGCAGTGCACAGCGGCGCCGTTCTCGCGCAAGGTCCGCAACACCTCGAAGGACATCCGTTCCAACCCAAAGACGGACACCATGTTGCCCATCGTCGCAATGACCCGCGGCTGTCCCTCGCCACCTCGCCGGCGAGCTTCACGACGCTTCATGAGCCGGTCCGCGCCGCGACGAATCCCTTCTGCTGCTCGCTCGAAGGAGAACGCCGCTGCGGCATGGCGGCATGATTCGCGGGTGATCGCGCCGCGAGCTGCGGCTTCTCTGACGCGCGACAGCGCGCAGATAAGGCTGTCGACATCGCCGGTTTCGTGGACTACTCCTGAAACACCGTCATGGATCAGATCAGGCGCCGATCCCACCCGGTCCGAGACCACGCACGGCGTACCGCAGGCGAGCGCCTCGCTGACCACAAAACCCCATGTTTCAGATTCGCTCGGCAGCGCCAGACAATCGGCCGCCGCAAGGATTGACGGCATCGTGGATTGATTGACGAAGCCGCACCACGTCGCGCGGACGCCGAGTCGGCGCGCCGCCGCACGCGTTTCGCTCATTAACGGACCATTGCCAACCATCGCAAGGGTCACATCGGGACGCATGCGTGCGACGGCTGCTACCAGATCTGCTGAACGCTTGACGTCGCTGAACTTGCCTGCGAAAACGATCAGGAAGTCGCCCTCAGAAGCTCCGAGCCAACGACGCATCACCGAACGCGGCTCGCCACTGGCTGCTGCGGACGACAGCGCCGATGTGTCGACCGCATGCGGCGAATCGAAAATCAGCGGCTCGGGAACGCCGAAATGACGCAGGTATTCGCGACTGCGTGTGCCCACACTGAGATAGCCGTCGAACATCTGCAGCGCCATCCGCGTGCGCAGTGCCCACAGAGAACGACGAAGACCGACAGGACCGGTGGTGAGATTGCTATCGCCCCGATACAGCACCGGAATGCCGCTCCGCCGGCAGGCCGCGATAGCCCGCAGGTAGAACGCGGAATGCCAGCCTGGCACGACGACGACGTCCGGCTGCGACTCAGCGATCGCGTTTGCGACAGATCCCACATCGGCGCCGCGAAAACTCTCGGACTCGAAACGACGACCGTGTGCAGGTGGCTGAAGGATGCGATGCCGGTATTCATCGGTGAGCGTGACGTCCCACTCAAACGACTCACCGAAGCCAATGCCCTGCTGGTCGGGCATCGGTGTCGACGCATAGAGCACCGTGAGGTCGATATCTCGTCGATGTGCGGCGATATGGCGGAAGAGCGGCGCCATGTATTGCACCGGGTGGGTTTGCACGAAAGTGACCCGGCAACTCATCGTCACGCTGCAATCCGATCGCAGAGACCGGCGAGGCGTCCGGCAAGAGCGGACGCTGACCACGGCTCGAGTGCTGCCCGGTTGATCGACACCTGGCGGCCCGCCGTGCGAACCAGCGCGTGGAGCGCTTCGGCGATACAGCCCACAAGGCTCTCGACGCGGCGGTTCTCATCAAACGTAATCAGACGCGCGGCGGGCGGCGGCGCCGCCGTTTTCAGCATCTCGACAACGGTGCTCTCGCGACGATACACGGCCAGCATCGGTCGGCCGGCGAGTAACGCAGGGAACACTTTGCTCGGCGTGTAATGGGGCTCCGAGCTGCCGACAAGCAGCAGGGCGCTCGCCTGCCGCAGTGCATCGAGCGAGTCGAGGTAATCGAGGCGTGCGGGATGCTCGTAGACGAGGTGTTCAACTCCGAGCTCCTGCGCGTGTGGAACCACGCGCGGTTCGGCACCTGTCGACTGATTGCTGGTTCCGAAGAAGTAGAAGCGGAGGCGATCGGCAAGCGGTGGATCGCGCTCAATCAGCGCACGCGCGGCGCCAAGGACCGTGCGCAGCGTGGCCACGCCGAGAGGAAGCAGCGTGCCGGTGTAGCAGATGTTGATACGGCCGTCGTTCGGGATAAGGGGGCGGGGCTGCCGGCGTGCGATCGCATCCAGATCTGCCGCATCCCACCCAATCGGAATCTCCGCCGCCACGTGCGACGCGACACCGGTCCGCACAAACGCGTCCTGATACGTCCGGGCCGACACCGCAGTAACCGCATCGGCGGCCTGCAGCACACGCGGCTCCAGACGCCGGGCAAGCGCACGTGTCGCCCGGCTTTTCGCGTCAACGGCACCGCCATTGCCACCACCAACCTCACTGCCCCACGCGCCGACCCAGGGGTCCTGGTAATCGAGGATGAACGGGACATCGAAACGGCGTTTGAACATCGGCCCGAGCATTGCGGGATAGGTTGGATAAGTGGTGATGAAGAGCGCATCGAAGGGACGGGCGCGATGAAGCGACCACGCGGCGCGGCGAAGGCCGGGAAGCGCACGTAACCCCAGGTCGCCGATACCGAAGCGCCGTGTCATGGACACTGGCATCGCGCGCGTGCGGATAACCTCCAGCGACGGCGGTACCAGCGCGCCGAGCTCGGGATCGATGCGCCCTTCGTAATCCTGCTCGGCAACGGTCAATACGGTCGGCGTCCAGCCGTAGAACGCGAGATGGGGTGCGAGCAGGCGCACCCGATGTGTGCCCGCACTGCTGTCTGGCGGAAAGTGCGGCGAAATAATCAGCAGGCGTCGATCAGGAGGCACGCAGTCGGAGATACAGCTGTTCGTACTCGTCAACGATCGCCTGTCTGCTGAAGCGGCGTTCAGCGATCGTCCGGCATTGAGCGCGATCGAGTTCGACGAGGCGGCAGACGCCGGTCATCATCTGCTCCACGGTGTCGCACACGAAGCCCGTGATGCCTTCGTCAATACCTTCGGGTACCCCGCCTCGTCGAAAGGCGAGGACAGGCGTTCCGCATAACAACGCCTCCGGGAGGACGACAGGAAATGGTTCTTCCCATTCGATTGGTAAGAGCAGCGCCGCGGCACGTCCAAGCAGAGCGTTCTTCTCGCCGTCGTCTAGAGGCCCTGTGTATGAGACGAGATCGCCATCAATGGCGGGCTCGATTTCGGTCGCGAAGTACTCGCGCTCTTCAGGAAGCGTCGAGATGTTGCCGGCAAGAATCAACTGTCGTTTCAGCCGACGGGCAACCGTGATTGCGGTATGTGCGCCCTTGCACCGTTCCAGTCGGCCTAGAAACACCAGCGGCGCGGTACGTGCGTCGACATTGGTTCGGCAGGTGTACTTCTCCGGTGAGGCACAGTTGTAGATGACGGACCAGTTGCCGCCACCGGGTTTCCCGCTTTCGCGAATCGCCGCGCTCACCGCGGTGTAGTGCAGCCTGCGAGCGCCCAGTGAGGTGGCGCGACGCATGTTCTGCGGATTCACCGTCCGCATGTACGTCTGCACTTTCGGAAGGTCACGATTGAGAATCGTCGTCAGATACGCAAGCCGTCCGAAGTTATGAACGAGATCGTATGAATGCGGCCGACGCAGGAACCGGGCGGTGACCACCATCGTGTTGCGGGTATTGCTCCAGCGCGTCCACTCGCCTTCTTTCCCGAATGCCTCGATCGTCCCGTCTGTCGTCGACCCGGGCGCCGCCCATAACGTTACCGAGTGCCGGCGCTCCACGAGTTCGTTGGCGAGGTCCGCGACAACTCGTTCAATGCCGCCGTAGTGCCGCGGCGGCACCGGAATCAGCGGGTCCATGATCAGGAGAATCCGCATTACCCCAGCGCGCCGCGGAATGCGGCAAGGAGCGCTCCACGGTCGTCGGTATGTTCCCAGTGCCACCGCCTGCGCGCAACAGTCCGCGCCTCGTGGGCGGCCATGCATCGCAGATTCGGATCGCCGTCCCAGCGCTGAAGGATGGCGGCGAGTGCGTTTACGTCGCCGGGTTGGTAGAGCGTCGCAGCGGCCCCGAGATCCGCCGCGAGACGAGCCTGCGCGGGCGTCGCCGTCAGGAGAACAGGAGTTCCTGCCGCGAGATACGTGAAGATCTTGTTCCCGAGGCATAAGCGATGGTTGAGAACCGTTCCATCCTCGGTGGAGACGCCAAGGTCGTAAGCCTGTGCCAATTCGACCATCCGGTCCGGCGATTCGGGATCGTGGAAGACGATCTTCAATGAGGGGGCGAAACGCGCCTGAAAGCGTGTGAGACCCGCTGCGTACGCCGCTATCGGTCGCGCGCGAAGATGAAGCTCCGCGGTGATTCCGCACCGACCAACGGCCGCTATGACGTCTCCGAGTCCACGTCCGGGGCCCAGCGTCTGGCTAAACCAGTACAAGCGTAGGGGTCCGCCGCGATTCGGCGCGCCCGCGAAGTTGGTCGAAAACGTGTTGTGAATCGGCGTCGGGCGAACGTTGTACTTTGCCGAGTACGCGTCGGCAATCATTGGACTGCCTGCCGTGAGGAACGTCGCCTTTGGCAACACGTCCGACTCGATGCGCTCCGCCAACGCGTGGGCGAGTTCGCTGCCCTCGCCGGTCTGCTCCGCGGAGTGAAAGTCCTCGAGATCGAGGCCGAACCTCGCCCCGAGCCGCTGCGCGCCGTCCGCGACTGCGGCCAGTGCGCCTGTCGTCCCGCCGTACACGAAATCTGCGGGCTCAGACGCAATCGTCGTTGCGAGCTCGTCGTGCATGCGACTGTAGCCGCGAATGGCAATCGTGAGGGGCACGCGAGCCGGCCCGGCTGCGCGCGCCGCGGCCTGTGCTCCGCGGAAGCGGACGCCGCTCGACAACTGTTTGCGACGCGCGCTGGCGCGGTCGTAGTCAATGACCTGCCATGCCCATGGGCGACGCATCTTCACGCAAAGGTCGGTGTGCCAGGCCCAGCTCACATGCCGCGTGCTGACGACACGGACCTGATACCCGGCGTCCTGCAGTGCATCCGCCGCCTTCAGCATCCGCGGACACGTTGACAGATGGCCCGCGGTCACGACGCACACGCGTGGCTTCATGAAATTGTCGGTCCGGCTGAAGCCGGACCCCACGGGAATGTGGGGTCCGCCTTTAGGCGGACCGCCATGAATACATGAGGCGATGCGCCAATTCGACGTCACCCACCGTGTCGAGCATCATGAAGCGCGGTATCTGGAGCGGGTCGCCTTCCAGCTTCGCAAACGACGCGCCCGTTGTGAATGCAAGGCCGAAGCTCGCATCACGAACAAGGCTCACTGTCTGGGAGGTGTAGTCCTCGAGCAGACTGCCGTACGGGTACGCAAAGGCGGTCACAGGTTTTTCAAGCACACGCTCCAGGGCGGCCCGGCAACCGGCGATCTCGCGCTGCTGGTCCGCAACCGGTGCGAGGGCCAGCGTCGGGTGCGTCATCGTGTGCGCGCCGATTTCGATCAAGGGACTCGCTGCCAGCCGTTCGAGTTCCATCAACGTCAGCGGCCGATGCGATTCGGTTTCGTGCAGCGCGGTGGCGGTCGCTTCCGTGAGCGCCTGCCACTCGTGGTACGGCAGCCCACGTGCTTGCAGAACCGCCGTCTCACCCTGGCGGCGGCACAAGGCGTCAAACCAGAAATGCCGCCCATCGAGCACTGGTGTTGCGGAAACAAACACCACTGCCGGAATGCGATAGCGTTCCAGGATCGGCAGTGCCAGATCGAGAACCCCACGATAGCCGTCGTCGAAGGTCACAATGACGGAACGCGGAGGAAGCTCGCGGCCATTTCGACGGGCCTCACGTAATTCGGCAAGCGAGATCGGGTCGCAGGCGGTGGCAATCAGACGGCAATGCCGTTCGAAGGTCGCCTTCGTAACATGCAGATCACTGAAGGGAATCGAAACGTCTGATATGCGGACGCCGTGATAACAAAGCACGGCGACGCCGGGAAACGCCGAGGCCGACAGGCGCTGATGGTAGTAGCCGACGGCGAACAGCGACTGCTTGATCGCGCGTCGAACCGAAGAGAGCACCGGCGGCGCCACCTCTGACCCCTCGTGGCGTGACGGCAGCATCACCGCGTCCGGCATTCGATCGTCACAAGAACGGGATACCGCGGATCTGTTGCGTCAAGTTCCGCCGCGGTCAGTTCCTCGACTGCCACTCCATACATCGCCGCCGCGGCCGCGAGGCAGTTTCCGTATGATTGCACACGCGTCTCGCAATCCGGCCAGGCACGCGCGGTGATTTCCCTCCATCCATCCGCGCTCGCATGCCAGTAGTCAGCGGCGTCGGGCGTGAGCGGCACAAAGCCGGGCACCGTCGCGAGGATCAGACCGCCCGGCCGGACGATGCGGCGCGCGTGGCGAAGGGCAATCTCGAGATGGCGCAGAAAACAGAGGGTGTTCGGTAGCAGAAAACAGTCGTAGCTGGCGGACGGCACAATGTCGGCCGCCGCCAGATCGCACAGATACGTGGGATGAAACTCCGCGTTGATATCCAGGGTATGCATCACCGTCGCGCCGCTGCCATATCGGCGCGCGTGATCGGTTGTCTGGATTTCGAGAATGCGGCCGCAGATGAGCGCGCTGCGTGCCGACAGGAACTTGTCTACGTAGTACCGATCGATCGGCGTCCCCCGATCGAATCCGTACACCTGCGACAGAGGCGTTGCACGTCGGAGATTGCCCCATGAAGGGCGCTCGAGGCCACGCGTCACGGTTCTCGCCCATGTGGTCCACTTTGGGCCGAGCAGCGCCTTGATGGTCGTGCCGCCAATCATGCGGCGTACATCGCGAGGTAGTCTGCTGCTACGTCATCCATCGTGCGGACTGGCAACAGGTTGCTGCGCCATTCATCAACGCGCTCCGGATCGGCAGCAAGCGCTTTGAGGATCGCAGCAAGTGCCCGCGCATCTCCTGGCGGATAGAGACGACCGTTGACGTCGTCGCGAACAAGCTCAGACAACGCCGGGATCGCTGAACCGATGACGGGTACGCCGGCGGCATTCGCTTCGAGCGCG
>Ga0075428_100003584_pt1 | contig 17015 bp, 16 predicted proteins | sample RhiMetdeltSRZDD2_FD_75291 | JGI IMG/M metagenome (GOLD analysis project Ga0075428, IMG submission 75291) | Populus rhizosphere microbial communities from Tennessee, USA - Rhizosphere MetaG P. deltoides SRZDD2 | ecosystem: Host-associated > Plants > Roots > Rhizosphere > Soil | place: USA... | reverse complement strand
GCCTTGACCGTGATGGTGATGGTGCGGCTTCCCGTCACCGGGCTCGACGTCAGCGAATACGACCGCCACCGCCAGCGTCCGTCGACCAACAGGCCGATCCCGATGTACTGGCCGGGCTGATAGTCGAAGGAAAAGCCCCATCCCGGCTTGATGACCAAGGTCGCGGAGTCGACGGTTTCGCGGCGCACTTCCAGCACCCGACCGCGTAGTTCTCGCGCCGACCACAACGGGTTCGCGAGCTTGAGGTAGTCGTCGGGTAACAACGGCGTGGTGATCCGCTCGGCGATCGCTCGTGCCGTATCCCAGCCGCGATGTTTACCTGCACCGGCGACGGTCGGCCGCACGGTGTCCTTGAGGACGGCCGCGGGCCTGCTGCTGCTGTATTTCTTGCCCAAGGAAAGCTCCTGCCCAACTTTCAGGATTGCGCTTCCCGTAGCTCGGGAGACATAACCTACGGTACCGTAGGTTCGGCGCTTGAGCCAATGGAGAACCATCACAGCAGCTCGAGCAGGAACGGCAGCTCTTGCGGCGCGTACCAGGCAAGGTCGTAGTCCTGCGCATCGCCGACGACGAACTCGGCGTCCTCATCCCCCAGGTCAGCCGCGTCGATGGCCTCGATCGCCGGCAGCACCGCCGGCTCGGCATCGGCGTTGTCAACATACGCGGCAATCACGTCGTCGTATCCGATCGGCTCCGACAGTCGCACCACCGCGTCGTCAAGATCCGGACGCGCCGTGGCACCCTCCACTTTGGCGACCACCACGGCTCGCCGCGGCGGCAGATCGGATGTCCCCTCGCCGGCCAACAGCCGCAGCGAGGCCAGCGCCGCTTCGCGCAACGCCACGTCGGCGAGTTCGTCGTCGTCGCCCTCGGCGTAGGCCTCGCGCAGCGTCGGGGTGACCGCGAACGCGGTGCCGTTGCGCGCGTGCAGCAGTCGATCGGCGACCAGCTGCTGCAGCATCGCAAGGGTCGCGGGGACATAGACACGCACCAGGCGAGGTTAGCGGTTACTGCGCGGCTTCCAGCAGTTCGTCGAGCGATTCCCGCAGCAGAGACGGAAATACATCGACGTCGCTCATCGCATCGCGGTCGGCGTTGATGCCGAAGTAGAGCATGCCGTTGTAGGACGTCACCCCGAGCGCCAGCACCTGGTTGTTCAGCAGCGGTGGCACCGCATAGGTTTCCAGCAGCTTGGTGCCCGCGACGTACATCTGCTTCTGCGCGCCCGGCACATTGGTGATCAGCAGATTGAACTGCCGCGCCGAGAAACTGGTCGCAACGCGAATTCCCATGGCGTGCAACGTCGGTGGCGCAAAGCCCGATAGCGTGACGATGGTCCTGGCATCAACCAAACTGCCCGCCGTCGACACCGACTCGGTGGCATGTGCGATCTGCGACAGCCGCACCACCGCGTTGCCCTCACCGACGGGCAGGTCGACGAGAAATGGCGACACCTCGCTGATCGCCTGTCCGGGTCCGGTCGTGTCGAGATCGGCGTCGGGATACACCGACATAGGTGCCATCGCGCGAACGGCCGTCGTCGAGGTGACCGGCTCCCCGCGCGACATCAGCCAGTTCCGCAGCGCGCCGGCCACCACTGCGAGCACGACGTCGTTGACATCGCATTCGTAGCGCGCCCGCACCACGCGATAGTCGTCCAACTGATGGCTGGCGACGGCAAGGCGGCGGTTGCGCGAGACCGTGGTGTTCAGCGGGCTGTTCGGCGCCGTGCCCCGGGCGAAGGTGCGTGCCACGTCGACGACGCGGCGCCCGACCTCGACCAGCTGACCGGCGTTGGTCGCCACCTCGGTCAGCGCCGAGCGGACCGCCCCGAACTGCTCGGCCGGACGGGTGATCCACTCACCGACCGCTCCGAGGACCAGCGCACGGTCGCTCGGTTCGCGCGCCGGGATCCAGATGTCCTCACCGAACTCCGGCGGCTTTTGGGTGCGATCGGCGATGACGTGGCCGATCTCCAGCGCGGTCATGCCGTTCACCAACGCCTGGTGCGATTTGGTGTAGATCGCAATGCGGTTTCGGGCCAGACCCTCGATCAGATACATCTCCCACAGCGGCCGGGACTTGTCCAGCGGCCGCGAGCCGAGCCGGGCGATGAGCTCGTGCAGCTGCGCGTCGCTGCCCGGGGACGGCAGCGCCGATCGCCTGATGTGGTAGGTGATGTCGAAGTCGCGGTCGTCGATCCACACGGGGCGGGCCAGGCCCAGCGTCACCTCACGCACCTTCTGGCGGTAGCGCGGGATCTGCGGGAGCCGCTGTTCGACGGTGGCCAGCAGCGTCTCATAGCTCAGCCCGTTGCGTGGCTTGCGCAGGATCGACAGCGTCCCGACATACATCGGGGTGGAGCTGTCTTCCAGGTGATAGAAGGAGGCATCCGACGCCGACAACCTCGTCACCATTGCGGCGTTCGCCCTCCCCTTCATGTTTGTCGCTAGCACTGAACCCCCCGAGAGGTTATCGGCCGGTTCTGTGTGGGCGCATCACGGGTGCATTCGGTGTCGTCGAACCGTGCGATCATGAATGTGTCTGCGACTCTCCAGCAGATGCCGTCTCTGTCGCACCGAACGCTGGAGAGTACCGATGACCGCATCCGGGATTCCGTCCGAAGAGGTGTCGCTCACGACGCCGATCATCGATTGTGAGCCGCCGCCCGTCGGAATCACCGCATGCCCGCCACCGTCGCCGGCCGCGCTACATCGCCGTACCACGCGCCATTTGCGGCCAGTGCCGCGGCCACCCCGCGACCCGCTGCCGCCCCGCGCAGCGATGCTGTTCGCCGACGCGGCGCTGCGCCGGGTTCTGGAGGTCGTGGACCGCCGCAGGCCTATCGCGCAGCTCCGTCCGCTTGTGACGCCCGCGCTCATCGATACCGTCACGGCGCTGACGCGAGCGCCGCACACCGCCGCCGCGACCCTGCGCCGGGTTCGGGTGCGCATGGTCGACAGCGAGTCGGCCGAGGTGTTCGGCACATATACCCGCGGGCCGCGCACGCTCGCGGTCGCAGCGCGGATCGAACTGCACCGTGACCGCTGGCGCATTGCCGCCTTTCAGCTCGACTGAGGCGGCTAGCGTTACGGCGTGCAAGGAAACACCGTCAGCGTCGAGCGGGTCATCAAGGCGCCCGCCGCCCAGATCTTCGCGCTAATAGCCGATGCCGGAAAGCATTCCAGCTTCGACGGATCCGGGACCGTCGACCACTCGCCGCAAGGATCCCAGCCGCTGCAACTCGGCTCGACGTTCGGCATGTCGATGCGCGGACGGCCGGAATCCCTTTTCCTGCCCTACCGCACCACCAACACCATCATCGAATTCGAGCCCGACCGCCGCATCGCATGGAAGACCACGATCGGGCCGCTCGGGCTGATCGGCGGGCGGATCTGGCGCTACGAACTCAGCCCCGCCGAGGGCGGCACGCTGGTGCGTGAGACATGGGACGTCTCGCAGGACCGGCAACGCCCGATGCTGAAGACGGGCGCGATGCCCAAGCAGGCCGAGGACGGCATGCGCGCCACACTGGAGCGCATCGCCGCGATCGTCGAGCCGTGAGTTAGCGCCTGCGGCTGCCCTTGGCCGACTTGGCCTGTTGGCGCGCGGCTTCACGGCGCTCACGCCGGCTGGTGCCGGTCGAGGCGGCATGCTTACCACCACCGCCGGACCGCTGCACCGACCCATCCTCGGACGGCCCGGTGTACGTCAGCGGCGGGGCGGAGTCCTCAATTCCCTTGGCGCGCAAGCCCGCCGGGCGCTCCTTGGTGGCGACGGCACTGTCTTGCGCCTTGGCCGCGGCTTCGGCCGCGAACTGCGCCAAGCCCGCGGGCGCGGCGACCGGCGCCACGGTTGGTGCAGGCGCGGCTTCCACCTGAACGTTGAACAGGAAGCCGACCGACTCTTCCTTGAGCCCCTCGAGCATCCCGACAAACATGTCGAAGCCCTCACGCTGGTACTCGACGAGCGGGTCGCGCTGCGCCATCGCCCGCAGGCCGATGCCCTCCTTGAGGTAATCCATCTCGTAGAGGTGCTCACGCCACTTGCGGTCAAGGACGTTGAGCAGCACGTTGCGTTCCAGCTGCCGCATCGCACCATCGCCGGCGATCTCCTCGAGCTGCTTCTCGCGGTCGGCGTACGCGCGCTTGGCATCCTCGACCAACGCGTCGAGCAGCTCGTCGCGCGTCAGCTCGCCCGCCTCACCGACCGCGTCGGAGTCGATCAAGTCGTGGTGGTCGATGCCGACCGGGTAGAGCTGTTTGAGTGCCGTCCACAGCTGCTCGAGATCCCAGTCTTCGGAGTAGCCCTCGGCCGTCGCGCCGTCGACGTAGGCGGTGACGACGTCGACCAGCATCTGGTGGGCCTGCTCGGCGAGGTTCTCTCCCTCGAGGATGCGGCGGCGCTCCTCGTAGATGACCTTGCGCTGCTGGTTCATCACCTCGTCGTACTTGAGGACGTTCTTGCGGATCTCGAAGTTCTGCTGCTCCACCTGTGTCTGCGCGCTCTTGATCGCGCGGGAGACCATCTTGGCCTCGATCGGTACATCGTCCGGCAGATTCAGCCGGTTGAGCAGCGACTCCAGCGTCTCGCCGTTGAACCGACGCATCAGCTCATCACCGAGCGACAGGTAGAACCGCGACTCGCCGAGGTCACCCTGGCGGCCCGAGCGGCCGCGCAGCTGGTTGTCGATGCGGCGGGACTCGTGACGTTCGGTGCCAAGCACGTACAGGCCGCCGGCGGCGACGACGTCCTTGGCCTCGTCGGCCGCGTCGGCCTTGACCTGCGGCAGCACCTCGTGCCAGGCGGCCTCGTAATCCTCCGGCGTCTCGACCGGGTCGAGGCCCTGGTCGCGCAGCCGCTTGTCGGCGAGGAAGTCGACGTTGCCGCCGAGCACGATGTCGGTGCCGCGGCCGGCCATGTTGGTCGCCACGGTGATCGCACCCAGCCGGCCGGCCTCGGCGATGATGCCGGCCTCCTGCTCGTGGTACTTCGCGTTGAGCACGTTGTGCGGGATCCGCCGCTTCTGGAACTGGCGCGACAAGTACTCCGAGCGCTCGACGCTGGTGGTGCCGATCAAGACCGGCTGACCCTTCTCGTAGCGCTCAGCCACATCGTCGACGACCGCGATGTACTTGGCCTCTTCGGTCTTGTAGATCAGATCGGACTGGTCGGCGCGAACCATCGGCTTGTTGGTGGGGATGCTCACCACGCCGAGGCCGTAGATCTCGTGCAGCTCGGCCGCCTCGGTCTGGGCGGTACCCGTCATGCCGGAAAGCTTGTCGTAGAGCCGGAAGTAGTTCTGCAGCGTGATGGTGGCCAGGGTCTGGTTCTCGGCCTTGATCTCGACGTGCTCCTTGGCCTCGATGGCCTGGTGCATGCCCTCGTTGTAGCGACGGCCGATCAACACGCGGCCGGTGAACTCGTCGACGATGAGGACCTCGCCGTCGCGGACGATGTAGTCCTTGTCGCGCTGGAACAGCTCCTTGGCCTTGATCGAGTTGTTGAGGTAGCTGACCAGCGGCGAGTTGGCCGCCTCGTAGAGATTGTCGATACCGAGCTGGTCCTCGACCAACTCGACGCCGACCTCGTGCACACCGATGGTGCGCTTCTTCAGGTCGACCTCGTAGTGGGTGTCCTTTTCCATCAGCGGCGCCAGCCGCGCGAACTCGGTGTACCAGTTCGACGAGCCGTCGGCGGGCCCGGAGATGATCAGCGGGGTGCGGGCCTCGTCGATCAGGATGGAGTCGACCTCGTCGACGATCGCGAAGTTGTGACCGCGCTGCACGAGGTCGGCCAGCGAGTGCGCCATGTTGTCGCGCAGATAGTCGAAGCCGAACTCGTTGTTCGTGCCGTAGGTGATGTCGGCCGCGTAGGAGGCGCGCCGCTCGTCGGGCGTCATGCCGGACAGGATCACGCCGACGCCCAGCCCGAGGAAGCGGTGCACGCGGCCCATCCACTCGGCGTCGCGTTTGGCCAGGTAGTCGTTGACGGTCACGACGTGCACGCCGTTGCCGGACAGCGCGTTGAGGTACGACGGCAGCACCGCGGTCAGCGTCTTGCCCTCGCCGGTCTTCATCTCCGCGACGTTGCCGAAGTGCAGCGCCGCGCCGCCCATCACCTGGACATCGAAATGCCGCTGATCGAGCACCCGCCAGGCCGCCTCGCGGGCCACCGCGAACGCCTCAGGCAGCAGGTCGTCGAGGTCGGTGCCGTCGGCGACGCGCTTCATGAACTCGTCGGTTTTGGCCCGCAGCTCGGCGTCGGAGAGTTTTTCCACGTCGTCGGACAGGGTGTTGACGTAGTCAGCCACCCCCTTGAGGCGCTTGACCATGCGGCCTTCACCGAGACGGAGCAACTTCGACAGCACGCTATCCCCTATGGGTTGGATTTCTTGAGCTCAACCCATGGTAGGTGACACGGCCTGCGCCCCGGCCGAACAGCGTCAGGCCAGACGAATCAGTCCGTAGTCGTAGGCGTGCCTGCGATACACCACGCAGGGTTTGTCGCTCTGTTTGTCGTGGAACAGGAAGAAGTCGTGGCCGACGAGCTCCATCTGGGAAAGCGCGTCATCGACGGTCATCGGGGTCGCCGGATGCTCCTTGGTGCGCACCACCCGGCCGGGCTCGTGATCGTCGACCGCCACCCCGTCGACCTGCAGGTTTTCCTCAGCGAGCGATGCGGGCGGCTGAAATGACTCGGGCTCTATCTTGGTGGCCTCGGCCAGCGAGACGGGCGTCTTGTCCCCGTAGTGGATCTTGCGGCGGTCCTTATGGCGGCGCAGCCTGCTCTCCAGTTTGCAGACCGCCGACTCGAGGGCGGCGTAGAAGCTGTCGGCGCAGGCCTCGCCGCGGATGACGGGGCCGCGACCTCGCGCGGTGATCTCTACGTGTTGACAGTTCTTGCGTTGGCGCCGGTTGCGCTCATGGTCCAGTTCGACGTCGAAGAGGTAGATGGTGCGGTCAAATCGTTCCAGGCGGGACAGTTTTTCTGAGACATAGATGCGGAAGTGATCAGGAACCTCAACGTTTCGGCCCTTGACGACGACCTCGGCGTTCGGAGTGGGTTCAGCTGTCTCGTCCTCGATCACCATGGTGCGGTCTGAGTCCACGGAATGGCTTGACATGCTTGGCAACTCGTTTCTCTACGGAGTCGCACGCTTCGCGTGCCCGGCTTGTCTTGGGAATCGCGCCGGTGGGCCTGCAATGTCGCTCCGTCCGCCGGCGCAAGGTGTCGAGTACTCACCTCCTACCGCTGGTCGGCGATGCTGGCGCTTCGGGTTGAGCGCCGCCGTGAGGCATTCACGGGTGGTTGGTGCCGACGGTAATCGTGTTCACCCGGTCGTGCCAGTAAATTCGCGCATGCGTTTTCAGTTCTTCACGTCCGATTGATGTCGGGGTAATCGCCGGAGCTGTCAAGCGTTGGCGATGGCAAGGACCCCGGCCGCGTGAGCACCGGCGATGTGCAGGACGCGGACCGATTCGGCGGCAGTGGCGCCGGTGGTCACGATGTCGTCGACGACGAGGACGTTTGCGGCTACCGGCTTGATGATCTTGACGCGTCCGGCGATGTTGCGCTGACGGTCGGCACTGGACAAGCCGACGGAGTCGCGGACCATACTCCGCAGCCTCAGCGCCTGAACGACCTCGATACCGCCCATGCCCGCCGTCGCCGTCCGCGCCATCCGGGTGACGGGATCGCCGCCGCGGCGCCGGGCCGCGGACCGGCGGGTCGGCGCGGGCACGATGGTCAGCGGTGTGCCGACCACGCCCCACGCAAGCAGACGCTGCAGGCCGGCTCGCAACGCGACGGCGAGCGGCGCGATCAGGTCGGCGCGGCCATGCTCCTTGACCGCGACGATCGCTTCGCGGCGCGACCCGGCGTAGCGGCCGAGCGACAACACCGGCACACCGGGATCGATTCGCGGGGTGATGACGTGCGGTTGGTCGGGCTTGACCGCCAGCTCCTGAGCGCAGGCGGGGCACCATCTGGTCGAGGGGGCGCCGCAGCCACCGCACTCGAGCGGGAGGACGAGGTCGAGCACGGCGCCATTGTCGCGGCGATGACCGACATTGATTGCGGGTACTCCGTGGCCATGCAAGACAAACGCGAGTCATTCATCGTCGACTGCCTCGTCAACGCGTTCTCCGACCTGATGGCGGCCGATCCCGACGCGTTTCGGACCAAGTTCCGAAAGATGGCGGCCGACCCGTTCGCGTTCTACCGCGGCAGCGCATGCGTGTTCTACGCCGACGTCGCCGACCGCAAGGACAGGTGGGCCGACGAACGGACTTCGCGGGTGTGGATCCAGGGCGACCTGCACGCGGAGAACTTCGGCACGTACATGGACGGCTCAGGTGTGTTGATCTTCGACGTCAACGATTTCGACGAGGCCTATGTCGGCCACTTCACCTGGGACCTGCAGCGGTTCGCCGCCAGCGTCGCGCTGATGTGCTGGCAGAAGGCGATATCCGACGAAGAGATCACGGCGCTGATCGAAACGTTCGTCCGCGCCTACGTCCGCCAGGTCCGGTGGTTCGTCGACGTCGAGGACGACTCGTCGTTCTCGCTGAACCTCGAGACAGCTCGCGGTGCGGTGTTATCGGCGTTGCAGTCAGCACGCCTGTCGACCAGGGCGCAGATGCTGGACCGCATGACCCGAGTAGACGAGTGGGACAGGGTTTTTCGCGATTCGCAGGGCGCACGCCAGCTGGACGATGCCGAACGCGACAAGGTGGCCGACGCGTTCGACCGCTATCTGGAGACGATCCCGAAAACCAAACGCTTCCGCGGCATCGCCTATGACATCAAGGACGTCATCGGCAAGACCGGACTCGGGATCGGCAGCGCCGGGCTGCCCGCCTACACCGTGCTGATCGAGGGCTTCAATCAGGCGTTGGACAACGACGTCGTATTGTCGATCAAACAGGGCAATGTGGCCGCGCCGAGCCGGGTGGTCGATGACCCGGATGTGCGCGAGTACTTCACGCACCACGGCCATCGCACCGCCGTGTCGCAGCGGGCACTGCAGGCCCACGCCGATCCCCTGCTCGGCTACACCGACATCGACGGGGTCGGCTACGTGGTCAGCGAAATTTCGCCCTACGACGCCGATTTGGACTGGAGCGAGTTGACGGAGCCGGACGAGCTCACAGAAGTCATCGAGCAACTCGGGCAGGCGGTGGCCAAAGTGCACTGCGTCAGCGACACAGACAGTGACCAGACTTTGGTCGAGTTCCAAACCGAGGAGGCCATCGTCGACGTGATCGGCGACGACACCGACGACTTCGTGGCCGACATCGTCGCTTTCGGGCTGGAGTACGCCGGAACCGTGCGGGACGATCACCGCCACTTCGTCGAGGCGTTCCGCGAAGGCCGGATCCCGGGAGTCAGTTCAACCTGACCGCTAGCTCAGCACTATCTCATCGCCCTGCACAGTGATGTTCTCGGGCGGCAACGGCTTATCAGCCGGTCCATTGGCCACCGTGCCGTCGAGGTTGAACTTGCTGCCGTGGCACGGGCAGTCGATGGTGCCGTCAGCGATCTTGTCCACCATGCATCCCTTATGGGTGCACTTCGCGGAGTACCCTTTGAACACACCCGCGGTCGGCTGTGTCACCACGACCTCGTCGACGATCACGCCCGACCCGACAGGCACATCGGCCGTCTTGGCGATGACGTTCGCCGCCGGCGCGGCGGTGCCGCCCGGTGTGGACGGGGCCGGGGCGGCGGTCGTCGTCGTGCCGGATTCGCCTGCCGCTTCGGGCTTCTTGCCGTATGTGCTGCAGGCCGCAACTACGGCGGTCACCACGCCCAGGCCGGCGCCGAGGAGGAACTGTTTGCGATGCATGGCAGTCCTTTCGCTAGAACCTAATTCCGTTGGTTTGGAAGAACCACAGTGCCGAGGTCAGCCAGACGTAGACCAAGCCGAAGAACACCAACCCGCCCGCGATCGGAATCACCCATCCCCGAAGGCCTTTGCGGGTGAGCAGCACCATCTTCGTCACGAAGGCGCCGTAGAAGAAGCAGCCGAACAGCGAATGGAACAGCACCCGGTTGTCATAGGACTCGAAGCCCAGCGCGTACAGGCAGTGCACCGCGACGGGGACGCTGGCCAGCACCGCCAACCGCCCCGACCACACATGCGCGGTGCCGATCCACGCCGGCGCCTTTCCACCGGGAATCAGCCGGTACATCGCGAATGCGGACCCCAGCTGGAACAGCGCCAGCAACATGGCCACCGTCGCCAACCATGACTTGACGGCCAGCCCGCTGGAGAATCCGGCCACATTGATCGAAAAGAACTGTGGCTCATGTACTTTGCCGAATAAGCCGAGACCGACGGCGACCAATGCGCCGAGCGCGACGGCGATCAGCACGGCGATCCCGCCGCCCGACGACCTCGCCGGTACGGCCGCGGTCGGAGCCTCGGCATCAGACATTGCTGTCCCCCTCAACCCGGATCGCCTTGACCTCGATGCCGTCGATGTCCGCGATGCCGTCGGTCGTCAGGCTGGGCGCGGGTGCGGTCGACCCGTCCTCCCGTCGCTGCACGCCGGTCACGCCCCCACTCGGGTCGATGATCCAGCTGTTGCGAACACCGGCGTTCTCGTAGACATACAGCCCGGCGGGCAGCTGCGCTGCGGGAGCGTTGAAGTCCCACTGCTTTTCACCGATCCACAACGTGCCGACGACGGCATTGCCTTCCAGGCGGCCCTCGAGCCGGCTCGTCTTGTCCTTGTTGGCCAGGCTGACCGCGCCGTTGACGGCGCTACCCCGCAGCCACGACTCGACGGTGTTGCCGTCGCACGCGTAGGCGATGGCCTTGTCGCCGTCGACGGTGATCTCCAACGTGATCGTGCCGTTGGCGGTCGGGATCTTGCCGACGTAATCGGCCTTGGCCGGAAACGCCGGCGGTGGCGGCGTGCTCGGTGGTGCCGGCGCGGGCGCGGCGGTAGTCGTGGTGGCGACGGCGGTGGTGGACTCGGCGGCAGGCTTGCCCGGCGGCGGCGACTCCTCCTTGGACATGTTCACGAGCAATATGCCGATCCCGAGCACCGCAACGGCGCCGAGTGTGACCAACGGACCGCGGATCTTCATCAACCCTCCTGGCTGTTGAGCAAACACCTCTGGTGATGTTTTGTCCGCACAACGGCCGATGCCGGGAGATGGTTCAGAACGATTTCTCAAAAAGTTCGGGAATTAGCCCGGCAATACGGGCACCGCGTCCGGCATCATCAACGCCCGCACTTCGGCCCACGCCGGGTCGTTGTCGGCGGCCGAGCCGGACAGTTGCAGCACACCACGCTCGTCGGCGACGTACACGGTGGACGGGTTGGCGGCGACGGTGGTGACCGGCATCAGCAGGTTCCGGCTCGGGCCGTCGGAGTTCACCCCGTCGAGGTTGACGTAGGACACCGGGTGTTGCGGGTCGGTGCGGCTGACGACGATGTCGTCGCCGGTGCGCCAGGACAGCGACACCGCCGTGTTGCCGAGGCCGAAGCCCAGCCGCCGCGGATAGGTGAGTGCATAACCACCGCCGGCCGTCTGTTCGACACCGGCGAGAACCACTTGCCCTTCAATGATCATCGCGGCGCGCGTTCCGTCGCGGGAGAGCTGGAGTTCGGCGATCGCGCCGGGAAAGCGCATCGACACCACGCTGGAGTCGACAGGGATGCGGGCAGGCTGCCCCGACGCGTCCTGAATCGCGCGCACGACGTTGATGCCGTCCACCACGACCCAGATGGCGTCATCAAGGGACCAGCTGGGCCGCGACAGCGTGCGCGCTTCCATCGCCTGTGTCGCATTGCCGTTCAGCGGCCCGACCCACAGCGACGACGCCATGTCGAGCGCACCGGGCCGCAGCGTCACGATCGACGCCACTTCCTGGCCGGTGCGTGACACGGCAGCTGCGGTCTGGCCGGGCATCTGGCCGAACTGGCCGGCCACCCTTGTCGCGCGCTGGCCGTCCAGTGACATCAGCGTGCCGCCCACCAACGCGTGCAATCCCGCGGCGGCACCGTCGGCCGCACCGGGGTCGGTGGCCGCGACGTCGGAGGTGTTCCAGCCATCGGCGAAGCGATCGTCGAGCGCCGCCCCGTCGGCGTTGATCACGTACGGCCCGTTTATCCCGGCCCGCGCCAGCGTCCAAATGATCTGTGCCGCAAGCAGTTGCCGGCTGTGCGGGTCGGTCGTCGACAGGTTCTCCAGGTCGATCCGGGCACCGCCGTAGCCGCGGCCCACGCCGGTCTTGCCGCCGTCGGCGCGCGTTACCGGGCCGCGCAGCTTTAGCGGCGGACCGAGCAAATTGCGCACCGTCTTGTCCATCTCGGGCCGTGGGCCTGCGATCAGCTTGCTGATCAGTTCGGTGGCCAGCTGGTCACTGTCGGACACCGCGACATACCGCGGGTCGGGCACCACGGTCTTGCCGGTGGGATCGGCGAAATACAGCGTGCTGCGCTTGTAGGTGGATTGAAACTGTTGCCAGTCAAGGAAAACGCCGTTGGGCAGCCGGTCGATGCGCCACCCGCCGGGCGTCTTGACCAGTTCGATCGGACCGGGATCCGGCAGCGCACCCTCGCCGGTCTCGAACACTCCGACATCCGAGAGCGAGCCGAGGATGTCGGCGCGCATGCTGACGGAAACCCGGTCGGGGCCGCGTGTTTCGACGAACACGACGTTGTCGATCAGTAGGGCACTACCGGCGTCGTCCCATGCCCGCGAGGCGGATTCGGTGAGGAACTGCCGCGCGGCCAGATGCCGGTTGGCGGGATCGGCTGTGGCCTTGAGGAATTCCCGCAGCAGCACATCGGGGTCCATGCCGGGTACCGGCTTGGGCAGGCTCGGCGGCGCGGGACGGTCGACGGTGCCGATGGCCTGCGGCGCAGAAGAACTCGGGACGCCGGCGCAGCCCGCGAGAACGAACACCAGCAACCACATGGCTGCCAGCACGCGTTTCACACGGTCTCCTGGGCGGGTTCCCGGTCGCGGTCACGTGACCGGCGCGGCGGCCGTTCGCGCCCAATGGGTTTCATCGGCAGCGGACTCGTTGTCACCTTGTGTCCGCGCACCAGCGGAAGCGTGAGCCGGAAGCACGCGCCCTTGCCGGGTTTGCCCCACGCCTCCAGCCGACCCTGGTGCAGCCGAGCGTCCTCGATGCTGATCGCCAAGCCGAGGCCGGTGCCGCCGGAGCGCCGCACCCGCGACGGGTCGGAGCGCCAGAACCGGCTGAATACCAGCTTCTCCTCGCCCGGCCGTAGCCCGACACCGTAGTCGCGAACGGTGACCGCGACGGTGTCCTCGTCGGCGGCCATCCGGATCCGCACCGGCTTGTGCTCGGCGTGATCGATCGCGTTCGCGATCAGGTTGCGCAGGATCCGTTCCACCCGGCGCGGATCGACTTCGGCGATCACCTCGTCGGCCGGCATGTCGACGATCAGCTCGCTGTCCGCGTCGGCCGCCAGATGGCCGACGTTGTCCAGCGCGCTCTGCACCGTCGAGCGCAGATCGACCGACTCGACCGACAGCTCCGCGACACCGGCGTCGTGGCGCGAGATTTCCAACAGGTCGTTGAGCAGCGTTTCGAACCGGTCGAGCTCGTTGACCATCAACTCGGTCGAACGTCGCAGAGCAGGGTCGAGGTCCTCGCTGTGGTCGTAGATCAGGTCGGCGGCCATCCGCACGGTTGTCAGCGGTGTGCGCAACTCATGGCTGACGTCGGAGGTGAACCGGCGCTGCAGGTTGCCGAACTCCTCGAGCTGGGTGATCTGGCGGTGCAGGCTTTCGGCCATGTCGTTGAACGACACCGCCAGCCGCGCCATGTCGTCCTCGCCGCGCACCGGCATCCGCTCGGTGAGGTGGCCCTCGGCGAAGCGCTCGGCGATCCGCGATGCCGACCGCACCGGCAGCACGATCTGGCGGGCCACCAGTAGCGCGATCGCGGCCAGCAGACCGAGCAGCACCACGCCGCCGGTCAGCATGGTGCCGCGCACCAGCGCGATGGTGGATTCCTCGTTGTTGAGCGGAAAGATCAGGTACAGCTCGAGATTCGTCACGGGCGATGACGTGGGACTGCCGATGATCAACGCCGGGCCGGAGAACCCGTCGGTGTGCACGGTCGCGTACTGATAGCTGACCTGGCCGGCCTTGACGAAGTCACGCAACGCGTCGGGGATCTGAGTCACCGGACCTGCCGCGGTCGCCGCCCGGGGGCCGTCACCGGGAACCACCAGCACCGCGTCGAACGCGCCCGCGAGCCCGGCGCCGGTGTCGGCCTTGCGGTCGATCAGGGTGTTGCGCGCCAATTGCAGGCTGCTGTCGAGTGAGCGGGTTTCCTCGCCGCCGACGATGCCGCTGACCGTGTTGCGGGCGCGCTCGATCTCCTCGGTGGCGGCACGGACTTTGACCTCGAGGATGCGGTCGGTGATCTGACTGGTCAGCACGAAGCCGAGCACCAAAATGACGGCGAGCGACAGCCCCAGCGTCAACACCACCACCCGCAACTGCAGAGAGCGGCGCCACGCCAAACCCATTGCCCGACTCAGCGCACCGAATCCGCGTAGTAGTGGTGCCGAACGCCGATGGATGCGCCGCCTCGAGCTGAAGATCACGGGGGTCCGGCCTTGTATCCCACTCCTCGAACGGTCAGTACCACCTGCGGGTTCTCCGGGTCTTTCTCAACCTTGGCCCGCAGACGTTGGACATGCACGTTCACCAAACGGGTGTCGGCGGGGTGCCGGTATCCCCACACCTGTTCGAGCAGCACATCACGAGTAAACACCTGCCGTGGTTTGCGCGCCAACGCCACCAACAGGTCGAACTCCAGCGGTGTCAGGGAAATCTGTTCACCTTGCCGGGTGACCTTGTGGGCCGGCACGTCGATGTCGACGTCGCCGATCGACAGCATCTCCGCGGGCTCGTCTTCGTTGCGGCGCAACCGGGCGCGCACACGGGCGACGAGCTCCTTGGGCTTGAAGGGCTTCATGACGTAGTCGTCGGCGCCCGACTCCAGGCCGAGCACCACGTCGACGGTGTCGGTCTTGGCCGTCAGCATGACGATCGGCACACCGGAATCGGCGCGCAGAACGCGGCATACGTCGATGCCGTTCATGCCTGGCAGCATCAGGTCCAGCAACACCAAATCGGGCCGCAATTCGCGGACCGCCGTGAGCGCCTGCGTGCCATCGCCGATGACCGCGGTGTCGAAACCTTCCCCGCGCAGGACGATGGTGAGCATCTCGGCCAGCGAAGGGTCGTCGTCGACAACCAGAATCCTTTGCCTCATGGAGTCCATGGTGTCACCAAATTGCGATAAAACGCCGGTAGCACACCCGCGAGTCGGCTATTGACCCAGGTCTGCGGCCAGCGCAGGGGCGTTCACATCGGGCCCGGCAACCAACCAGCGTCCGCACCACTGCGCCGCTGCGAGCCCGGAGTAGACCTCGCCGGTGCGCCGCTGCAGCCCGTCGTCGCGCTCGTAGGCGTCCTTGGCGCGGTCGGCTTCCTGGGTGGCGCGGTGCTCCGCGCGCTCGGCGGCGAGTTCGGTCGGCACGTCGAGCAGCACTTGGGCGTCCGGCTTGGGCAGGTGCAATCGGTCGTATTCGAGGGTGCGCACCCAATCGACGACCTCGCCGTCGGCGCCCTGGTGCAGCCGCGCGGCGCTGTAGGCGGCGTTGGACGCCACGTACCGATCGAGGATCACGACGTCGTAGGCGTCGGTCAGATGGGCGATCTCGTCGCGGGCGCCCGCGCGGTCGAGGGCAAACAGCACGGCCATCGCGTACACCGACTGCGCGAGGTCGCCGTGCCCGCCGTGTAAGGCCTCCGCGGCGAGGTCGGCTTCAACCGAATGGCCGTACCGCGGGAAGGCGAGGCTGGCGACGGACTTGTGCGCGGCTTCGAACGCAGCGCGCAGGCCAGTGGTGAGCGTGCGTTTGCCTGCGCCGTCGACACCCTCGATAACCATGAGCACGCGGCGAGCCTATCCGGCTGCGAACGTTCCTTACCGCTCGACTATTCGGCGATTTTTCGAGCGGTACGGAACGTTCGTCGGATGTAGCACAACGCCGGCTTGCTGTGGGCACAAGCCGAATCTGCTGTGGAACTGCTTGCGACGCGCGCACATGAGCGTGGGTTGTGCGCAGACTGTGAGCCATGATGTTGTCTCGCCTCGTCACCGCCGTGTGTGCCGGCGCGGGGATCGGTGCGGCGCTGTTCGTCGCCAGCCCGCTCGCCCATGCCAACCAGGATCCCGGCGCCAATCCCCCGAACTGCAGCGCCGCCGACCTCGAGGGAGTCAGGTCAGGAGTCGATGCGTCGACGTCGGCCTACTTGTTCACGCATCCCGACCTGAACGACTTCATGACGACCCTCAAGGCGATGTCCCGTGAACAGGTAGCCGCGAAAGTGAAGGGCTACATGGCCTCTCACCCTGACGAGCAAGCCGACATGGCCAACATTCGGCAGCCGCTCACCGACATCAAGGATCGCTGCGGATCACCGCCGAGTCCATAGCCCGTCCTACGCCGCGTAACCGCGCGCCGCGGCGACGTCAACGAGCAGCGCGCGCAAATTGGCCCGTCCGCGGTGCAGCCGTGACATCACCGTGCCGAGCGGCACGTCCAAGATCTCAGCAATCTCCTTGTACCGGAAGCCTTCTACATCGGCGTAGTAGACAACCAGGCGCTGGCCCTCGGGCAGCGCCTGCAGCGCGTCGCGCACCACCTTATCGCCCATCGCTTCCAACGCAGCGAGTTCGGCGGATTGGCCGCCGACCGCGTTCGGCTGCACGTCGGTGACATCTGCGGCCAGCACCTCATCGACGCGTCGCTGCGCCGTGCGGTACGAGCTGATCCACGTGTTGGTCAGGATGCGGAAGAGCCAAGCGCGGATATTGGTTCCGGCGGTGAAGTTGTGAAAACCGGCATATGCCTTGACCATCGTCTCCTGCACCAAGTCCTCGGCATCGGCGGCGCTGCGGGTGTACCTGCGCGCGGCGCGGTACAGCTGGTCGACCA
>Ga0075428_100003583_pt1 | contig 17016 bp, 13 predicted proteins | sample RhiMetdeltSRZDD2_FD_75291 | JGI IMG/M metagenome (GOLD analysis project Ga0075428, IMG submission 75291) | Populus rhizosphere microbial communities from Tennessee, USA - Rhizosphere MetaG P. deltoides SRZDD2 | ecosystem: Host-associated > Plants > Roots > Rhizosphere > Soil | place: USA... | reverse complement strand
GTGCTCTTCGCCTGAGGCGTCCAGTGGGTCCACATGGATTACGGCATTGGCGAGATGCCGCACGTGGTGCAATAACTGATGCCGTACCTCGGCAGCAATGGCATGTCCCTGTGCCACCGATAACTGCGGACTCACAGCAATGTTGAGTTCCGCATGTAACCTATGCCCAACCCACCGGACGCGTATCTGGGTGACCTCCTGCACTTCTGGGAGGTGTCGAATCGCGTGCGCGATGTCTGCAAGGACGGCTGGGTCTACGCCATCTAAGAGGCGCGTGAAAATCGTCGCTCCGGACTCCCAGACAATCCGCAAAATCGCCACGGTAATCACTAAGCCAATTACGGCGTCTACGATTGGATAGCCGAGCCATGCCCCACCCGTTCCTACCAAGACAGCCAAACTTGTCCAGCCGTCCACACGGGCATGATAGCCCTCGGCAATGAGCGTCGCACTGCCAATCTCTTTGCCAACTTTGATGCGCAACCGCGCCACGGCTTCATTGCCGAGAAAGCCGAGCAGGGCAGCGCCCATCACGGCGCCAAGATACGCGATGGGCTGCGGGTTGAATAGGCGAAAGAGCGACTCATAGCCGGCGACCATAGCACTGCAGAAGATCAGAACAACGATGACGACACCTGCCAGGTCTTCCGTACGACCCAGGCCATAGGTGAACCGTGGTGAGGGTGGACGCCGGGTGAGCATAAAGGCAATCCAGAGCGGCAGCGCTGTCGCGGCATCGCCAAAGTTGTGAATCGTATCGGCTAACAGTGCCATACTGCCTGACATCCAGACAATCACGACCTGGATGAGCGCTGTAGCGCCCAGGCCGACCAAAGACCATTTGATGGCCCATAGCCCACGTTGAGTCGTGACCAGCGTCGGATCTACAGGGCCGTGGGTGTGGCGCTGCGCCGTCCCGTTGCCGTGATGATGCGCATGGGCGTGGGAATGCGGATGGTGGTGACTCGCCATAAGCGTAACCTCTAGAGTGCGGGGAGGTCGTAGCCCCCTACATCTGTAACTACTACAAGAGCCTAGCGGCATTCTGGCAGTGTATACTTCACCTCGAACTCAGCACGGCACGACCACTGCACCGTCCCACCCTGAGGAGTAGGCGTGAAATACACTCGATTATGGCCACCGAGTTTCTCTTGCTTGACGTACAGGACAATCACGCCCGTGTCTGGCTCGATTTCGATCTGCGCGGCGATAGGTGCCTCCTCCAATGAGGCAAAGGCATCGGAGAGCTCGTCTTCCGTGGGGAAACGGCCTTGCGCTACATAGAAGTCGGCCATCACCATCTTGAAGGCTGCGGCCTGGGATAGCTGCTGCCCAATCTCAGCGTGCCGACGGTATTCCAAGAGACTTGGGACCGTGATAGCTGCGAGCATGCCAGCCATGGTGACAGTCCGTATACCGCCACCCACGAAGAAAATTTCCAAGGGATTGCTCTCATATGTCGCCTCAAGCGCCAGCCGGTGCGCACTTGAGGTAAATTTTACCCCGTAGCTGCCCCGTTGCGGCAACTTGACCTCCATGGCAGAAGGGAGTGTAAACAGATCGAGTGGTTGCCCAGCTAGGTCGCCGAGGCTTTGCAGGACTTGCAGGTACGCTTCATAGATCAGTCTGGGTACGCCCTCGACCTGGGCTGAGGCGATAAACAGGGCATCCTCGCCGGGCAGCTTCTGGGTGTCTTTGAGCCAGGATTTTATCGGTGTTTTCGCCGCGATGCGGTCGCGATCGATGAGCACCTGCGGTATCTGGGCGAAGATCAGATACTGGCCATCCACTTTCCAATACAGATGCCCTGGCACAAAGGAAAACAAGCGCCACCACAGCCGCTCCGCAGGGGTAGTACCCATTTTTGCCCGGAGTTCAGGATAGGCGTGCGCCACGAGCTCCTCGATCTCGGGGAACGTCAGGTGGGCATATGTCTGTCCGTGTAGCTCGCGTTGTTCGTAGCGGAAGCCATACTTGTTTTGCAATACATTTAGCAACGTGGCAAATTTTTCCGGGTCGCGCAAGCGTAACACGCTGTACTGCCCTGCGGCATCGGCCACATAGGCAAGTTCAGGACCGAAGAGATTGAGCCAATCGTCGAAACGTAACCCGGTGGCCGTGAGCACGCTGTCTTTGAAAGGCTGCAGCCACTCGTCCAAATCGGGAATGTTCGTCTTAACGAAGGCTGCTGCTTGCTGCCAATCGCTGGCGTTGGGCAAACCGAGCATGACGAGCCCCACAGGGGCCCCTGCGGCATCAAAAGCGAGGGGTGCCTCGACGGCCGGCAGCAAGGTGCGTATGCCGACCCTGGGCATTTCGAGTATAAGCTTGAAGCGCCCTCTGCCAGCGCTCACGCCCATGCCAAGCGCTACCTGTTGGAGCGCATGAGCACCGAGCCTCTGCCACATCAGGAGCTGCTCAGGCGGGACTAGATCCTGCACGAGCGTAAAGATCGTCTTGGCGTCGAGCCACACAAAGACCCCCTGGCCGCTCGTGTCGACCTCTGCCTCCAACGGCAGCATGAGCGCATCCGCTCGTGGTTGCAAGCTCTGCAAGCGTTGTGTGAGGGCCGCAGGAGCAGAGTTCTGGGTAGCCAGGAGAAAGAGGCGTCGGCTGGCTGTGTCAAAGGAGACGAATATGGGGAACCCCATCACTTGCAAGCGCCCAACCCCATGCTGATCCAGGGGCATCTCTAGCTGCAGTTCTGGCTCCACTTGTGCCAGCGTCTGCAGCAAAGCGTTGGCAGCGTCTCGGTTGGCGCTATGGAGCTGGACCAGGAGCAGGAGGTCAGGCAACGTTCCATCGCCCTCTATAGGGCGTAGGACAGCGAGTTCTAGTGGCGAGCTCACCTGGTCGAGTAAAATGCCTGGCAGCGGTCCAATCTGGGGCTGCAGGGGCCCGAGGAGCTGTTGCACAATGGCTCCATGGAGGGCGCTTATGGCTGCTCTCACCCCTTCTGAGGCCAGGGCCTCGCTCAACATATTGCCCTTGGGCACGCCGAGCAGTCCCCAGGGATTAGCAATGCGCACGTACGCCAGCGCATCTGGCGGCAATACTGTGCGTAGATAGGGCGTTGCCGCCAGGGATGTAGGCGCATGAGGCTCAGCCAGGGGTGGTGTCGCGGCTCGCACTGCCAGCGCCGGCAGCCCCACACTGAGCCAGCCGGCAACCAGGAAGATATAGAAAGCTCGGGATGTGTTCGCCATAGCACTCCGACCTCCTGGAGGATATTGCTACCTCCGTCGTCATGCCTGAGGTATCCCATGTACGCCGGTACGGGACGCAGCCAGCCGGCTACAGCAGCGCTATCATCACACTGCCCCTGAGGGGCTTGGTCATCTCAAAAGAGTGCTGCTGGAGTGACAATCCCCTCCAAATCTTCGTCCGTGACAGGATGGACGAGGGAGACTCCCAGTTCATTAGTGATAAACCAGTACGCCTGTTTTAAATGGTGCGTACTGTGGCTCAAAATGATGGTAAGCAGTTCGAGGACGGTTACTTCACCGCCATAATGGGCCGGGACTACTCGATCAAAGGCAGCGGTGTCGTTGCTCTGCAAGAAGGCGATAATGTGCTGACGGACACCTTCGCCGTATGTCGCCATCGCCTCGGATGTCTGGATATCGCGGAGTCGGGCATCCGACGCCCGCATATCGTCCGTGCTCATACTGCCGTGTTGATGGCTCAGCCAGGCCAGCTCAGGAAACGACAGCACGTGCATAAGGAGATCCCGTAATGTCCATCTCTCACGCCAGGGCAGGCGCTGTTGCAACTGCTCACTGGAAAGTTGTTGGATGGCGCGCCGAGTTGCTCCGAGCATCATATCGTACTTTGCCGCCAACCAGCTGGTTTTGCCAGACAGATCGACCTGGACCTCCAGGCGTAGCGCAGGGATGAGCTTTTTGGGGTAATAGCCAATGATGACCTTGTCATCATCAATAATCGTCACAGGTAAGGCCGTAATGCCGCGGCTCTGCAAATAGGCTCGGGCCGCCTCATCGGTGGCAACATCGTGGTGTTCATACCGAACACGGTGGGACGCGAGGAACTCCTCGAGCGTCCGACAGCTGAATCAACCCGGCTGGGTGTACACCTGAACCTTCATGGAATTCTCCCTCACCCGGTGAGACGCCAGCTCACCAGGCATAACATAGTGCCATTACATCACCAGTTTGTACGTGGCAGCGCCAACCGACGCCGGCCTGGTGCGTCCAAGATAGCGCACGCTGTCTATTGTGCCACAATCCGTACGGTCTGCCTAGCTGGTCGGATAGTGGGAAATGTGTTGATCTCCTCGGCCTTGCGGCGCATGCGTTACGCGACGCGCCGGTCGACACAAACGTCTCCGCCTTTGAGCACCAGCTTGATGCGCTGCATATCCTGCAATACCGTGATGTTCTGTAAGGGATTCCCGTCTACCGCCACGAGGTCGGCGCGCTTCCCAGGCGTCACCGTGCCGACCTCGCCCTCCAGTCCCAGGCACTCCGCAGCCCACCCTGTAGCGGCTTGCAGGGCCTGCATGGGGGACAGGCCGGCTTCGACCAGATACTGGAGTTCCTGGGCGTTAATGTTGTGCTCGTGTCCACCGGCATCGGTACCGGCCACAATTTTGACACCGGCGGCGAGCGCCTTTTGCAGGCTGGTAATGTGATGCGGATACAGGTCTCGGCCACGCGCACGCACGTGCGGGGCGCTGACTTCGCGGTGGAAGACGTACACCGTGAGGGTCGGAACGAAGAAGGTGCCACGCTCGGCCATCATGGGGATGAGCTCGGGATCTTCGTCCAGATAACAGCCATGCTCGATCGAGTCCACCCCAGCCTCGATGGCCAGGCGCAGGCCCGGTCCACCCAGGGCGTGACACATGACACGCCGGCCTAGGGCGTGCGATTCTTCCACCAACGCATGCATCTCGTCCTTGGTAAAGGCGATATCTTTGGGGCCGTGGCCGGGCCGGGAGCTGGCGCCACCGGTGGTGGCGCACTTAATCACATCGGCTCCAGCGCGGACCATCGAACGCACTACCTGCTGCACTTCGTGGATACCGTTGGCCACTCCAGAAGGCAGCGTGGGGTCGAGCACAATGCAGCAATCATGGCCAGAGGGGCTGACGCGGTCGCCAATGCCGCCCGTGGGTGAAATGATATTCACCGCCAGCATCAGGCGTGGCCCCGCCATTAAACCCTCTTCGACGGCCAGCTTAAAACCAACGTCAAGACCAGCGGCGTCGCGTATGGTGGTATAGCCAGTGGCCAGGGTCTGCCGCAGGACGGTGGCCGTACGCATATGCACGGTACTGAGGGGCTCATGCAGCCCCCAGCGCTGCGTGAAGGCATAGCCATGCGAGGCGAGATGATCGTGCCCGTCGATGAGGCCGGGAAGCAGTGTGAGGCCGGAGACATCGATGACGTCGACGTTCGCAGGCCGGGAGACGGTCTGGCGTGGTCCTACGGCGCTAATCCGTCCGTCGTTGATGAGTACTGCCGCATCAGGCACCGGTGCAGCGCCAGTGCCGTCGATCAGAGTGGCTCCGAGGAGCAGTTGCATAGCGAGCCTCGCTTTCTGCTGAATGTTAGACGCTTACCGTCCACTGTTGACCAGCGCTACCTTGCCAGCTCAGCTGAACCATTCCAGGCTCATAATATATCCTTTTCGGCAAGCGCTCAGATGACCCCTTCCGCAAGGCGAGGGAACACAGGCTCGTAATTGTAACAGAAATGGCCCACACTCCCCGCATTGACTTCCCCCCAGGAGCCCACTATGATGGCGGTCAACCAGACGCTCGTCAGGATTTTGCCCTATGTCTACACGCAGGAGGGTGGATTTATCGTGCCGGGAAACCAGGATGCCCCCGCAGAGATTGCCGTGATCTTTCAAGTCCTCTACGATACTCCCCAGGGTACTATACGCCTGACCGTGCAGGATTATACGCAGGCTGCTGCAGAGCAAGGGGTGCGGTGTCAAATTGGCCACCGCAAGGTCGGCGACATTGAGCGGCGCTCGCCACCGCTCAGCCTTGAGGAAGCCACACGTACTGTAGCCACGGCTGTGGCTCTCGATGGTGAGGCGCTCTACCTGCGTCTCGTCGATAGCACCGGGCGTGATCTTGCGGCCACCAAGATTGATGAGGCACGATGGCCCAGAGACGCCGGACCGACAACGGTCAAAACAGTGTCGTACTGGCTGTTTGTACCGTGAGACTCCAGTGGCCAGAGAGTGCCTCTCGCCGCCCCGGCTAATGGCTACTGCTAAAGAGCTTCGCGATCTCTTCATCCCAAGCAAAGCCATTGAACTTCCAGGCGTCCTTGACCTTATAAAAGGTAAACAGCCAGCGCAAGCCGGTATTTTCGCACCTCTCGACATAGACGAGGCGCAGGAAGGTATCTGCGGCTACTTCACGACGGACCAACGTAAAGCCAAGACTTTTTCCGAGTCGGTTCGCCAACAGATGGCGCTGTTGCGCTGTCTGGGCGACCAGAGCCTCCAGTTCGTTGTCCGGGAAAGGCCAGTAGGGTTTCACTGCCGTCACGACGCCATCCATATCGCCGACAACAATCCGCGCCAGCACCTTTTCTGCCAACTCCTTGGCCTCCTCTGGATTGCGTAATGTTGCTCCATCCGCCAGGCTCAGCATCGTGAAGAGGAGAACACCAGGCAAGCACAGACCCAGTCGTAGCATATCGACTCCTTCTACTGCACACGCAGGGACACCGTAGCACAACTCACGTCAAGCAACAAAATGAGCAACTATACTTACAGCCCTATCTGTCGACTCAAACACCAGCAGGTCGAGGCAACCATATATGGAAAGGCAGCAATCCCGAATGTCCTGAAAGCTCTCAAAGAGGTAATGTCAATCACCACAGGCGATTAGGGGCTTTTCCCTCTGACGCAAAGGCCAGGCATCGTGTCGGAAATCTTTACGCCGACGCCCGTCTCTCGTAAGTACTCTTTTTTTAAGACATTTACTCAGTTCCTGACTGTCTCTGCGCAAAAAGTGTAAAAGAATCCGACACTAAGGGACCGCTCGCTAATTATTCCTACAAGTATTTGAATAATAATCTCTTATCAGAAGAGCTATTCAAAAAATAGTCCTGACTCCCGAGAAATCGTCGGAAAAATTTACACTTTTGGAGGTGTCCATCTCTCTATTATCCCCGCTCATAGATTAAAAAGGAGAAATCCTATTTGTAACTATCCTCATGTTTTTTTATGGAATTTGATACCAGTTAAGTTTTTATTAAATAATGTTAGACAAATAATTCATTGTGTCTATAAAGCATAAAAAGTGATACATTATCTTATAATATATCTAATATTAATATAATATGGCATTGGATTTGCTTGTTTAACGGGGCGTTACAGCACAGGCAGCGCTGCATATGTAGTATCCTGCCACTCCCGTGATAGGGAGTGGTAGGGCTTGCACAGCCCAAGAAGAGGATATTACCTGCGAAGGATATCATGCTTCTTCGGCCCTGGATAGTCCATTCAGAAAGGAAAGAGACTTATGATGACTCGAATGATGAAGGTAGCATTGTTGGCACTTGTGGTGGCACTGGCGTACTGCCCGCCATCGTTGCAAGCGGATCCGATCACGTACATTGACACGCTGCAGCCTGGTGTCCCTGTCACCGGCACACAGACGCAGCCTGCTGGCAACCAAAGTAACCCAATTGGTGCGCAGTACTATATGTTTAGCGCTACCGCGGGAGCCAGTGTGGATATCTTCGGCGATCGTCTGGACGGCGCGTATGACATGTCCTTTTGGGTTATTAACGGCGTGTACACCGATACCACTCAAATTGGACTCTCCTTCCCAGGTTCTGCAGCGTTTGCTACATTTGGAGACGATCAGGACCCACCGAATCTCCCTGGTCCATTCGGCGATCCACACGTCAACTTTATCGCCCCCTTCACTGGGCCCTACACGGTCGCGGTGACAAACTTTCTCTCCAGTAACGACCCACCCTTCGACTTCCAACTGACAGCCAACAGTATTAATGCCTCCACCGTTCCCGAACCCACCAGCCTGCTTCTTTTGGGCACAGGTCTCTTTAGTTTGGTTGGTTATTGCTACCGGCGCCGCAAGCTGTCTGCATAAGCGCATCGTACTACTGTATCAATGGGCCGCCTATTGGCGGCCCATTTTTTTAGGGTGACAAACGGACCCCTTATCCCTCCGTCCACCCTTCTTGTCCCAGCAGGGGAACAAAGCGGCAGGGGACAGAGCGCGCCTGCGGGTAATCATCGCCGTGGCGGGTGATGATCAGGAGCTCTTGACTCGTTATACTGCCTACGGGAATCACCAAATGGCCGCCTTCGGCCATTTGCCCAAGTAGGGCTTGTGGTATATGCGGTGCCGCAGCCGCAACGAGAATACCATGGTAAGGCGCATACGCGGGGAGGCCAAGGCCACCATCACCAGTGCTTACCTGGACGTTGGTATACTCTAGACGCTGCAAGAGAGCGCGAGCCCTCTTGGCTAAATCGGGAAAGTATTCGATCGTGTATACCTGGGCTACCAGACGACTGAGGACTGCGGCCTGGTAGCCTGACCCGGTGCCTACCTCGAGCACGCGCTCATGTCCTTGCAGCATCAGGCTCTGCGTCATAATAGCGACCATATAGGGCTGCGAGATCGTCTGGTCATCGGCAATTGGCAGGGGGCGATCGCTATACGCCTCGTGGCGCCACTCTGGTGGCACAAAGGCATGCCGCGGTACCTCTTGCATCGCTTGCAGGACACGCGTGTCCGTGATGCCGCGGCGCTGCAGTTGCGCGCGTATCATGACGAGGCGTTCGGCGGTATAGTCGGGCTCCTTACGCGTACCGTTCACCGTCGCCATGGCTGGCATCCTCGCTAGAGAATTTTGGAGAGAAAGGTTTGTAAACGCTCGTGCCGCGGCTGGGTAAAACACTGCTCTGGCGGGCCTTCTTCCAGCACTTCGCCGTGGTCCATAAATACGACACGGTCGCTGACTTCACGGGCGAAACCCATCTCGTGCGTGACCACCACCATTGTCGTGCCTTCGTGGGCAAGATGGACCATCACGTCGAGCACTTCGCCAATGACCTCCGGGTCGAGGGCAGATGTGGGTTCATCAAACAGCATCACTTTGGGCTCCATGGTGAGCGCCCGGGCAATCGCCACACGCTGCTGTTGCCCGCCTGAGAGTTCGCCAGGATACTTCGACGCTTGCTCGGGAATGCCGACTTTGCATAGGAAATACATGGCTTTTTCCTCGGCATCCGGTTTGGACCAACGCCGTACTTTACGTGGTGCCAGCGTCACATTGTCCAGCACAGTCAGGTGGGGAAACAAGTTAAAAGACTGAAACACCATCCCCACTTCACGCCGGACCTGATCAATATGGCGGACGTCATCGCTCAGGGTCACACCGTTCACGCGAATCGTGCCGCGCTGGTGCACTTCCAGGCGATTTATGCAGCGGATGAAAGTCGATTTCCCCGACCCCGAAGGACCGATAATCACCACTACCTCTTTTTCCTGCACCGTTAAGCTACAACCGCGTAGGGCGTGAAAGGTGCCAAACCACTTGTGCACGTCGATACATTCGATGATCGCTGATCCCAATTGCTTCCCCTGCGGGGCCGGCATCGTTGCCTCCCGCCTAGCGCGTGCCCACACCGAGGGTGTGTTCGAGACGTCGGCTCACGCGTGACATGCTATAGGTAAAGACAACGTACACCACAGCCGTAAAGCTAAACACCTCAAACACTACCCCTCCCGTAATGCTTTTCCATTGGGCTTGCTCGATTACCGTCTTGGCAATGCCCAACAGCTCCAGCGAGCCAATGATGGTGGCCAAGGCGGTGTCCTTGAACAACGAAATACATTGGCCCACCAGCGCTGGTATCACCGCGCGCAGCGCCTGGGGCAGGATGATGTAGCGCATCGCCTGTACCCACGTCAGCCCCAGGGCCGTGGCCGCTTCATATTGGCCGCGCGGGATCGCCTGCAGGCCACCGCGGACGTTTTCGGCAATGTAGGCTGCAGTGAACAGCGTCATCCCCACCAGCAGGCGAATCAGCGTATTAGGGCGTCCCCAACTCGCTGGCAAAAACAAGGGCAACAGCAGCGCAAACATCATCAGCACCGAGACGAGAGGCACACCCCGCACCAGTTCGATATAGGCAATAGCACACCAGCGGATCACGGGCAGTGTACTCTGACGTCCAAGCGCCAATACTAGGCCCAGCGGGAAGGAAGCCACGATGCCCACAGCAGCCAGGAGTAGCGTCAGCATGAGCCCACCCCACTGCGTTGTCGCGACAGGAGACAGCCCCGCGCCTTCTATGCCACCAAGCACGATCAGGACCACGGGTGCGCTCAGAAGCCAGCCAATGTGCCACAGTCTGCTGGTATGTGGCCAGCGCCACCTGAGGCCGTAGCCGACTAGCAGCGCTAACGCGGCCCCTCCTACGATGCCCCGCGCTGATCCCGTTAGGAGGCAGGTGAGGAGCACGAAGCCAGCGCCCAAGGGGGCGCTGACGTGCCGCATCATCCCGTGGTTGGGTGCCGTACTGCCACCACACAACCAGGCCAGCAGGATCAGTAACACGCCGGGACGCCAGACCTGATCGCTGGGATAGAGCCCAACTAGAAAGAGCCGCAGATTGATGGTAACCGCCTGCCAATGCGCTACAGCGAAGATCCAGTGCCAGAGCGGCGGCAGCACCAGCACCAGTCCCCCTACGAGCCCGAGGGTTAGCAGGGTATTATACCAGGTACTGAACAGGTGCAGACGCAGCCACCCTAGAAGACTCATTGACACCTGGGGCGGTGGCAATACTGGCGCATACGACTCCGTAGGCATGCTCACCTCGTTTTCAGAGCCAAACGGCGATTCAGCATGTTCAACACCCAGGAGGTCAACAGGCTCATACTCAGGTACGTGACCATGATCATCACCACAAAGGGAATCGCCTGACCGGTCTGGTTATTGATGGTCAAGCCGATACTGAACAGGTCAGGATACCCCACGGCAATGGCCAGGGACGAGTTTTTGGTGAGGTTCAAGTATTGATTGATCAGCGGCGGAATAATGACTCTGAGGGCCTGCGGGAAGATGATCAGTACAAAGGACTGGCGCTCAGACAAGCCGAGTGCCCTGGCAGCCTCACGTTGGCCTTTGGGTACCGCCAGGATGCCAGCACGCACGATTTCGGCAATGAAAGAGGCCGTATACACCACGAGTCCGAACAGTAGGGCGGCGAACTCCGGACTGAGCACCATCCCACCTTGGTAGTTAAAGCCCTCGATACGTGGCACAGACCAGACGACAGGGGGCAGATGTGTTGTTAGCCACGTCCACACAAAGCCACTGACCCATAGCACTACGCCCACAGCCAGCCCGTACCCCAGGGCACGACGCGGGGAGGCCGCACCACGACGGTGGTGGGTCATCCAGATCCATGTCCCGATTCCCACTCCAATCCCAGCAAGGAGCCATGGTTGAAAGGCACTATACGTTGCCGAGGTCTGCAGCCAGGCCAGCGCAATGCCACGGTTGGACATGAGGACCGTACCCCACAGCAGGGCCGGGCCTTCACGCAGACGTGGTAAGGTATCGCGAATAGCAGCATACGTGAACACCAGCCACAGCAGCAAGGGGACATTCCGGAAGGTTTCGACGTACAGCGTTGCGAGCCGCTCCAGGAGCCAGTGGTGCGACAGACGGGCGACCCCAATGCCAATACCGAGCAGGGTTGCCAGGATGATGCCAGTTACGGCCGCGCGCAAGGTGTTTACCACGCCAACACCACAAGCTGTCAGATACGATTGCGAGGGCTGAAACGGCAAACCTTCCGAAATGCCGAACCCCGCTGGCTGAGGGAGAAAAGCAAAGGAGATAGGGATACCCTGCTTCTGTAAGTTCCCCAGCATGGTGGTGAGCAGCAGCCAGCTCAGGCCCACGACGCCCAGTGCAAAGGCGACCTGGGCCAGCCATGCCAGGACACGTACGTTGCGGTAGAACGGGATGGGCGGTGACATACGATATGGCTACCAAAATCTACTGGGCACCACGCCAAACTGGGTACTGCGTACCGCAATTGGCCCCGCCAGTTTGGCGGGGCAACTAGCCGGGCGCAGCACCCGGGCGCAGCACCTAGCGGAAGGGCGGCGCGTAGAGCAAACCGCCCTGCGTCCACAGAGCATTGACCCCGCGGGCAAGATGCAAGGGCTGCAAGTGCCGCTCGAAGAGCTCCCCATAGTTACCCACCAGGCGCACCACGCGTGCCATGAAGTCGTCGCTCAGGCCTAACATGGTACCCAACCCCCCTTCGGCCCCCAAGAAGCGCCGTATGTTGGGGTCCTTACTGTCCGCAAAAGAGCCGATATTCTTGGACGTCACACCAAACTCTTCCGCCTGGATCAGCCCAAACGCCACCCACTTAATAATGTCGAGCCACTGATCATCGCCGTGGCGGACGGCCGGACCGAGAGGCTCCTTCGACATCACATCCGCCAGGACGACGTGGTCATTGGGCTGCTTCAGGGTTGTCTTTTGAGCCAGCAACTGCGAGACATCTGAGGTCACGGCATCGCAACGTCCGCTGTCGTAGGCTGCATATGTTTGATCGATGGTCTCGAACACGACCGGGGTAAATTTGATTTGCAGCCGTCGGAAGTAGTCCGCCAGGTTCAATTCCGTGGTCGTGCCTGATTGCACACAGATGGTGGCGCCATCCAGGTTTTTTGCCGACTTGACCTGCGTCTTCGCCGGGACTAGGAGACCCTGACCATCATAGAACAGAATAACACTGAAATTCAGCCCTAGGGAAGTATCGCGGCTCAGGGTCCAGGTAGTGTTGCGGCTCAGGACATCGATTTCTTTTGCTTGCAGGGCCGTGAAACGTGCCTGGGCCGTGAGAGGACGGAACTCCACTTTCTCCGCATCATTAAAAATTGCCGCTGCCAGGGCACGGCAGTAATCCACATCAAAACCATGCCACTTCCCGTCAGGTCCAACCGTTGCAAAGCCAGCTAGACCTGTATTCACTCCACACACGAGCTTGCCGCGGCTTTTGACCGTCTCCAGCGTGGTTTGTGCCAAGGCGCTGGTGCTGCAGAGGAACGTACACAAGAAGACAGCAAGATACACATGACGTCTCAGCATAGAGCATCCTTCTCTGGTAGCACTGAAGGTTTTTCACCCAGTCGGTATCTAGTTCCCGCCAGCCTTCCCAGCCGGCGTATCTTTCCACTCCACGCTATACTGTTTGCCGTCAGGGAGGACCATTGTACCACGGCCGGCCTGCTCATCGCCGCGCCATTCCCCGACATATTTTTTGCCATCGGCAAAGATCCATGTGCCTTTGCCATGCCGTTTGTCATCTTGCCATGCGCCAATATATTGCTGGCCATCGTGCACGGTGTAGGTGCCCTGCCCATCTCGTTGCCCATTTTTCCATTCCCCGACATAGCTGTCACCGTTCGGGTAAGTCAAGGTTCCCTTCCCATGCTGTTTCCCCTCCTGCCAGGTCCCGATGTACTGCTGACCGTTGCTCAGGGTATAGGTCCCCTGGCCATGGAACTGGCCCTCGGCAAATTCTCCCATGTACTTGTCCCCATTGGGAAAAGTCATCGTCCCCTGCCCCTTGCGCTTATCGTCTTGCCAGGCTCCCGTGTAGCGTCTGCCGTCTTTATACGTGTAGACTCCCTCTCCCTGCCGCTTCCCGTTGACGGTTTCCCCAACATAGACATCCCCATTGGCATAAGTCAGTGTTTGGGTAACCACCGCTGAAGAGTCTGCGGCCAGCACGACAGGCACAGGCCAGAGTAAGCCCAGCATGAGCGGAGCTACCAGAGAGATCATAAACGGCCAGTTGTATCGCGGCATATCCTATTCCTTTGCGTCTTATGTACTAAATTTCTCCTCTGTACGTATCCTCTTTGGATACCGTAAATTATGAGAATTATAATAGAATATGAAGAATTTTACTTTTATGATCTGTAATAAAGATTACATATTTCTGCATTTTCTCTACCCCGTGAGTGGTATGTTAGCGTCCTGAGAGCGACACAGCCTCAACATGCCTGACTAGATATCAATATATGAGTACGTACTCAGGATGCACTTTGGATGTACTTTTTGACAGGTAATTGCATCCAGCACACGTCTGGCGTATGATGCGCGCCGTGTCTATGTGATAGAACGCCTCTCTATGGGGAGGCAGACCGTTATGCCAGTTGGGGTAGCTTGCACCTGGCCCAAAGCCGTTAGTGGCATAGGAGTATATCATGGCTGAAATCGATGGCGCGAGACTCGTGGCTCGCTGTTTGAAGCAGCAGGGCGTTGATGAACTGTTTGGGGTAGTCGGCGTGCCAGTCACAGGGATTGCGGCGGCAGCGCCGAGCGAAGGCATTCGGTATATTGGTACGCGCCACGAGCAGGCAGCCGGTTATGCGGCACAGGCGATGTCGTATCTCAAGGGACGTATCGGGGCCTGTATTGTCGTGTCGGGACCCGGCATGACCAATGCGATCTCGGCGCTGGGCAATGCCTGGGCGAACTGCTGGCCTATGCTGTTGATTGGCGGATCGTCCAATCAAGCCCTGAACCACATGGGGGATTTTCAGGCTGCTCCGCAAGTGGAGTTGGCCCGCCCCTTCACGAAATGGGTGGGACAGGCCGAGCGTATCGAACTCATTCCACGCTATATTGCCACGGCAGTGCGGCACGCCATTGCTGGACGCCCTGGACCAGTTTACCTTGACTTGCCGGGCGATATTATTGCCAGTCGTATTGAGGAGAGCCAACTCGAATACCCGCCACGCGTCGAAGCTCCTACCACGCCACAGGTCGATCCGTCGGTCATAAAAAAAGCGCTGACGGCCCTGCGCTCAGCCCATAATCCCCTCGCCATAATTGGCAAAGGAGCCGCCTGGGCCCGCGCCGAGGAGCAGGTGCAGCGCTTCATTGAGGAGACGCAGATGCCCTTTCTGGCCTCGCCTATGGGGCGGGGTGTGGTGCCGGACGATCACCCCCTGAGCGTCGCGGCGGCTCGCACGTATGCCTTACAAAACACCGATATGGTCTTCCTGATTGGCGCTCGCCTGAACTGGATTATGCACTTCGGGCTACCACCGCGCTTTCGCAAGGATGTGCGGGTCGTGCAGTTAGACATTGCGGCTGAGGAGATCGGTACCAATGTGCCCACGGAAGTGCCGCTGGTGGGTGACGCCAAAGCCGTCATGACGCAGCTCGTGGCGGCCCTGGAAGAAGACCCCTGGCAGGTGGCGGTGGACAGTCCATGGCGGCAGGGGCTGCAGCAAGAGATAGAATCGAAGAAAGCAGCCACAGTACCTCTGCTGGAGTCCGATGAAGTGCCCATGAATTACTACCGCCCCCTCAAAGTGTTGCAAGATGCCCTGCCGCGTGATGCCATCATCGTCACTGAGGGAGCGAGTACCATGGACATCAGTCGGCAGGTCTTGGACAATTATGAACCGCGTCATCGTCTCGATGCCGGTTCCTGGGGCACCATGGGTGTCGGACCGGGGTTTGCCATTGCCGCACAAGTCGCCAACCCGGGCAAACGCGTGATTGCTCTGGAAGGCGATGCTGCGTTTGGCTTTGACGGCATGGAGGTGGAGGTGGCGGTACGCCATAAACTGCCCATTACCTGGATTGTGTTCAATAACAACGGTATTGGCGGTGGCCCCGCGACACTCCCTGAGGACGCACCGCTGCCCCCGGGCGCCTTTGTCCCCAATGCCCGCTATGACAAAGTGATTGAGGCATTTGGTGGCAAGGGTTACCACGTCGAAACGCCCGAACAGTTCCGCGCGGCGCTGCAGGAGTCGTTTGCCAGCGGTGCGACAACGCTGATAAACGTGGCTATTAATCCGCAATCCAGGCGGCGGCCTCAGCAATTTACCTGGCTGACGAGAAGTTAAGGCACGTCTCAACACACGCGCCATGTTGGGCCATCTTACCACAGGAGGCATTATGCAGCGTACATGGCGAACGCTCCTTACAGCCATGCTCCTCATATGGTTTTTGGCACCCTCGGCAGGGGCTGGGGTCAAGGTAAAATTGCAGCTGTTTGTGGACGGCCTCATACACCCGCTGGAGATGCTCACGGCGCCAGATGGGACGCAGCGCCGCTTCATTGTGGAGCAGTCGGGTGCGATCGTGCTGCTCCTGCCTGACGGCACCGTGCGACCGGCGCCGTTTCTTGACCTCACAGACAAGATGGTCCGGTTGAATCGTGAGTTTGACGAGCGTGGTCTCCTTGGCATGGCTTTCCATCCGCAATTCAAGGAAAATGGTAAGTTTTACGTCGTGTACTCCGGGCCCGTGAGTAGTGACACACCACGACGCGTGCGGCTGAACTTCAACTGCACGAACTATCTCTCGGAGTTCCGCGTCTCCAAGACAGACCCCAACCAGGCGGACCTGGCCACCGAGCGCATCATCTACCGCTGGCACAAGCCTCAGTTCAATCATAATGGGGGCGCTATTGCCTTTGGCCCGGACGGCTATCTGTATATTGCCACCGGGGACGGTGGCTCTGCTAACGATAAGGCCCTGTTCCATACTGAGAAAATCGGCAACGCCCAGGACCTGAAGTCCCCGCTGGGCAAGATCCTGCGCATTAATGTGAACGCGGGTGATCCCTACAGCATCCCGGCTGATAACCCGTTCGCGGATAGCAAGGACGCTCTCCCAGAAATCTATGCCTATGGGCTACGCAATCCCTGGCGCATGTCGTTCGATGCCGGCGGGGAGCACCAGCTGTTCACTGCTGATGTCGGCCAGAATGCCTATGAGGAGGTGGATATCATTGTCAAAGGTGCCAACTACGGTTGGAATCGTATGGAAGGCACTCGTTGCTTCAATCCGGACGATCCTAACAAGCACCCGGAGACCTGTGATAAGTCGGGTCTGACCATGCCCATTACTGAATATGGCAACCTAAACGTCGTCAAGGATGGCAAGGGCCTTTCGGTCACCGGTGGCTATGTCTACCGCGGTAAGGCCA
>Ga0075428_100003581_pt1 | contig 17019 bp, 13 predicted proteins | sample RhiMetdeltSRZDD2_FD_75291 | JGI IMG/M metagenome (GOLD analysis project Ga0075428, IMG submission 75291) | Populus rhizosphere microbial communities from Tennessee, USA - Rhizosphere MetaG P. deltoides SRZDD2 | ecosystem: Host-associated > Plants > Roots > Rhizosphere > Soil | place: USA... | reverse complement strand
ACGGCACGTGGGGTGGCGAGATCCGTAACGAATTCGCTCCGCAACCGGGCGATATCGTCGTGCACGAGCACTGGTGCTCGAGCGGCTTCGCCAACACCGATCTGGATCTCCAGCTCACGAGGCACGGGATCCAGAGACTCATCGTCATCGGGCTGATCGCACACACGTGCGTTGAAACGACGGTTCGCTTCGCGGCGGAGCTCGGCTACGACGTCACGATGGTCAGGGATGCGACTGCGGACTACTCGGACGACGAGATGCATGCCGCGCTCGACGTCAACATTCCAAACTACGCCAGTGCCGTCGTGACCACGAGGGAGCTCGTCGAATCGATATCTTTGCCCCCAGAAGTGAGGGCGCAGTAGCCAGGAGGGGAAACCGTGACTGAGGCATCGACGCCCGTGCGCGTCGTCGAGGAGACGGCGGCGTACTGGCGGATTCTGTTCGACAATCCGCCCCTCAACGTCGTCGATGGCCGCGTGTTCGAGGGCCTGGAGGAGCTGCTCTCGCGAATGGACGCCAGCCCCGACCTTCGCGTCGTGGTCTTCGAGAGCGCAAATCCCGAGTTCTACCTCGCCCACTTTGACATGACCGGCAAGTCGGCGAGCGTCGCGAGAACTGTCGGACCCTCGGGCCTGCCGATTCCGACGGACGCGTTCGTCCGTCTCACCAGGTCCCCGGTCGTCAGCATCGCGAAGATCCGAGGCCGGGTGCGGGGCGTGGGCAGCGAGTTCGTCCTTGCCTGTGACATGCGCTTCGGCTCACGCGAGAGGACCATTCTGGGTCAGCCGGAAGTCGGGGCCGGAGTGATCCCCGGCGGCGGCGGTACCGAGCGCCTCCCATTGCTGGTCGGGCGCGGTCGCGCGCTCGAAATCGTTCTTGGCGCGAACGACTTCGATGCCGATACCGCTGAACGGTACGGCTATATCAACCGGGCGCTTCCGGACAACGAGCTCGATGGGTTCGTTGACGAGCTTGCCCGCCGGATTGCCTCCTTCGATCGACGCCCTCTCGCGACTGCGAAGGAGTTGATCAACAAGGTCTCGCTGCCAACCGTCGACCAGCTCCTCGACAGCCGCAACGCGTTTGCAACCACTCTGAGCTGGCCGGAAACACAACAGCGAGTCCAGGCACTGTTCAAACGCGGGTTGCAGCAGGAGGGTGATCTGGAGAATCGGTTCGGCGCACACCTGGCCACGCTCCTCGACACGAAACCAGCCGGCTGACACGAACGTGTCGATCTCCGGTTCCAGTCGATGTCAATCGATCGTAGCGAAAGACGTGACGCGCAAACTTGATGAAGGAGGTGCTGCGATGAGTCGCAAGAGCATGTTGACGATTGGGATTGCGACGATGTGGCTCGCCGGCTTGGGTGGCCTGGCCATTTCTGCGCAGGACAAGTACACGTTGAAAGTGCCGGGCGGACTCGCGTTCTCCGAGTTCAAGGGATACGAAGCATGGCAGGCCATCTCCCTCAGTCGCAACGGCAAGGTGGTCGCGATGATCCTCGGCAATCCCGTGATGATCGACGCCTACCGTGCCGGCATTCCCGCCAACGGGAAGCCGGTCCCGGACGGGGCCAAGATGGCCAAGATCCACTGGAACCCGAAACCGAGCGAGTTCTTCCAGGAAGCGACGGTGCCCGGCAACCTGGTGAACGTGGATTTCATGGTGAAGGACAGCAAGAGATTCGCGGACAGCGGCGGATGGGGGTATGCCGTGTTCGATTACAACGCCGCGTCCGATACGTTCACGCCAGGCACTACCGCAGGCACACCACCGCAGGGGAACGACGCCAAATGCGGGTTCGCGTGCCATACGAGAGCGAAAGCAAGAGATTACGTCTTTACGGAGTACGGGAAGCGGTGAATGTCTTCACGGCCGACAGAACTCTACCGCTGTTGGTGGCAGTGGAGCTCCGCGTGACTCCGAATCGGCTGCCGCGCACGAGATCGTGCTCAAAGAGGCGCGAACAATGGCGCGGTTGGCCGCCGATCACGGGGACGACGGCACCAACGATTTGATTGTGAGCGACGTCGTCCGCAGCAACGAACTCCAGGTGTGGTTCGTCGCCGAGCACGTGGTCGACGTTCCGCTTGCGCAGGCGATGTAACAGGAAGGAGGGGTCTCCGAGAGACTGCATCATCGCTGCGCCTTGCCCATCGTTCGAGCGAAGGCGCGGTGATGATTCCCTGATCTGACGGATAATGAAGCCGCCCCGACTGGGAGGCCTAGGTCATGTTTTTCCGTGCCCTCCTTCTTGTTCTTCTGTTTGCGTCAGTTGCGCCTGGCGCGGCGCCTGTTGCGAGCGAAATCACGCCGCTCGAGCGGCAGCGTCTCGTCGCGCATCTCGAGATAACCGCAAGCTGGCTCATCGACGAAGTCTCGGATCTCGGACAGTCTCAGCTCGATTTCCGTCGCGCGCCGGGCACGTGGAGCATCATCGAGGTGCTCGACCACCTTGTCGTCGTCGGCGAGATCTACTGGCAGGATCTGCAGAAGGGCGTGCGGACGCCGCTCGCGGGCCGCGTGCTCACCAGCCGGGACATCGACTTGTTGTGGTACGGCATCGACCGCACGGATCGGGAGACGGCGCTCGCGTCGGAGACGCCGAAAGGCGAGGTGCGCGATCTACGCGCCGCCCTCGCGCAATACAGAAGGCACCACGCGCGGCTGCTCGACTACGTGAAGACAACGAAGGACGATCTGCGCAACGGGTTCGTCGCGCGCCAGGGATGCGATGCCTATCAGTGGGCGCTGTTGATCTCGACCCACGAACAGCGACACATTCTCCAGATTCGGGAGATCAAAGCCGATTCGAAATTCCCGCGAAAGTAGCCGCCAGGCGGCGCGCACCTGCATATAGTCAGTGCAACTGTGCGAAGGGGTCGGGTTGCATACGGGGAGTCCGTCAACGACAGGGGCCTTCATCCGGCCATCGTCTGCGGATTCGGGCGCGATTCGCACTGCCGCGATGATTCAAATGGCGATCGCAGTCGTTCGTGCCATGATGCGGCCCGTGTTACTGGAGGAGTCATGAATCGCCTGGTGAAAATGCTGGCGTGCGCCGGGGCCGTTTCATTCGGGCCATCAGTTGTGGCCGGCCAGGGCGTCGTGATGCAGAAAGCGCTCTCCCTCGGCCTGGCGAAGATGATCGCCGAAGCGGCCCTCGCCGAATGCAAGGCAAAGGGCTACTCGACGTCTGTCGTTGTCGTCGATCGTGCGGGGCAGACGCTCGTCATGCTGCGCGACGAAGCCGCGAGCGCCCAGACACTAGAGATGGCGCGGCGCAAGGCCTACACAGCTCGGATGTTCCGGACGACGACCCTCGAGTTTCAGAAACGGACAGAAGATCCGAAGTACGCGGCGCAGCGTGACGTCGCCGACATCCTCGCGCTTGGCGGCGGAGCGCCCATCAACATCGGCAACGAGACGCTCGGCGGAGTCGGCAGCTCCGGCTCGTCGCAGGAGCAGGACGATGCGTGCGCGAAGGCGGGCGTCGCGAAGGTGGCAGAGTTCCTGAAGTAGGCTCCAGCCTCGCTGGGCCCCATGCGAAATTTTCCGAGCCCGGCAGGCTACCTCGGAGGGGTCTGGCTTGGAGCAGGGATTCGAACTCGGAGCAAAGGCCAGTTCCCAAATGTAAGTTCTCAGGACTCCGGTGACGCTCCGGCTCTCGCCTTTGCCAGGAGCCGCTCCGCGGCTGGGTCCCGCGAGATCATGGCCTGCTCTACGTGGTCCACAACCGGCGGCTCCTCACCATGCTCGACGGCTTTCGGCGAAACGCGCCGCTCCGAAGATGACGGAGGAGTGTTAGCGGCGATCGCCGCCGGCCGTGGTTCGCTTCAGAATGTCACGTGAAGTGAGGGCGCGCGCAAGCCCTGAGTGGGTACCCACTCGATCTGCGCCTGACAGACGCTCCCCGCGCAATCCAGGACCTTGATATCGCGAGCGTAAAGGAGCGGTGCACCGGTCGCTGGTCTGGGGTTGTCATATCCGACCAAATCGATCAGCTTGTTCGCGTCTATCGTCTGTGAACGAAGGACCGGATGTTCCCCGCCACCTCGTACATGCACGTGGTGGATTGCAAGTGAGGCATCGGGATCCGCCGACCCACCGCGTCCCGCCAGGAAGACGAAATCGGTGTCGGTCGCCCAGACGACTGCAGATCGCAGTGTCTCAATCGGGGCACCAGGCGTATCGTTGCGGCCTCGGTACTTCTGGTTGGCAGTGTGCCACTCGGGAAAAACCGGGAGCCCGACATCCCGCATGGCCTCCTCCATGCCCCGAGCGTTCGAGGGCAAGCGGTTGAGTTGGACGCTGCTACCGACGTCGTACACCAGCAGCACGTCCTCGTCCTGGGACCGCGGGGGCTGGAAGCGCCAGTACGCGATGAATCTCCCGGTTGGCGAGATCGACGGTCGCGCGACGAGGAACTGGTCAACGACCAGCTCCGAAACCAAGTCCACGACCGACGCCATTTCGGCCGTAATCAGCACCAGGCGCTCGGACGCCCATGGTACGACCAAATCCGGCGAACGCCCGGCGGTGGAAATCTCGATGGTTGACGTCTTTCCGGAGGCGCTCACGCGTACGCTCAGCAGACTGTCGGTAAATGGGGGAGTCCACCGTTCCTCGATGACGACCTGCCGTTGACCGACAGTGCCCGACCAGACCGTCCGGCTGTTCCTCTGCTGCGCACTGACTAGCGCGAAGGAGGTTCCGCCGAGCAGAATCAAGACCAGGAGCATCCGCATAGCCGGCTATTATGTACCGGTCAAGCCGATCTGCAGGATCCCGAGCGTGAACCCCGCGTGGCTGACGATCGGTACGACGCTGCTACGCCGACGGGCGTAAATGATCCGAGCAGGCTCTCCTAAGCACGGCGTTCTACCGCAAGATCTGTATTCTGCCGTCCACGAGCGGAGCGATCGACCTCTTCTTCGTGATGTACTCACTCACTACGTCGCGCAGCCTGAGTCCGGTGTCTACAATCTCCGAACCCTTGGCCAGCTCGGTGTAGTTGTCGCCACCCGCCAGCATGAAATCATTGGCTGCAACGCTGTAGACGGCACTGTCTACTAAGGGCGATCCATCCGCCAGCATGACCGAAACAAGCCGCTCATTTGCCGGTCTGCGCGTGTCATACACCACGCGCAGACCGCTGACCACTGTCAACCACGACAGGCTCTGCCTCACCTGTGCTCCCGTGAGCTTGACCGTGATTAACGTGTTTTCGAAGGGAAGAATCTCGAAGACTCTGCCGTACGTTATGGGTCCGGGCGGAAGGTCTGTGCGAATGCCTTCGGTATTTGTGATCGCGATCTGCGAGCCAGCCTTTTCGCGAATAGCGTCCGTGATGAGGTTGCAGAGTGGGGAGTCCATGACGTCGATCCACCTCGGCAGGGCGGCTGTGGCCTCGCCCAGGACCTCGTTCATCCGCTGCTCGACTTTTGCTTGCCACGGCCGAAGCGTCTCGAGCACTCGCCGGTCCGGCTCTACCCCTTTCGCCTCGATCAAGCGAGACGTCATCTGCGTCAGCCGCATGCCCTCGAAGTCCATGTCGATGCGGCCGACAAATCTGCCAAAAGTCCCGGTTCTGACAATCGCTGTACTGCCCTCCCGAATCGGCTCTTTGAGCTCGGCATGGGAATGACCACTGACGATCAATGGGATTTCCGGAAACGCTCGCGCGACAGCCAGCTCTTCGGCCGGACTGAGATGGCCGACCACGACGACGAAATCGGAGCGCGCCTTCAATTGCTGCCAATACATTCCGACGGCTTGCACGGCCGGTGCGAACGTGGTTCCCGCCACATTCTTGGGATGAGTGGACGTTGGCGTTTCTTCCGTGCTGAGGCCGATCAGTCCGAAGCGCACGCCCTTGATTTTCACAATTCGCGTCGCGCCCAAGCGTCCTCCGGCCAGCTTCACGTTGGCGGAGAGAATCGGAAACTTCGCCTGCTGGATACGCGCGCGCACGTTTGCTGGCCCAAAGTCGAATTCATGGTTGCCCAGCACGGACATGGCGTAACCCATCAGGTTCATCGCGGCGATCACCGGTTCTCCTGAAAACGAATCGGCTAACAGCGACCCCGCGAACATGTCTCCGGCATCGAGCAGAAGATCCGGCCGCTGTTGCTTCACGATCGTGGCGATCACCGCCAGCCCGCCATTCCCATTGTCCGGGAGTAGATGACCGTGAATGTCATTGGTGTGCATGAGAACGATGTGCGTGGGCGCAGCCGCCTTGAGCGCCAGCGCCGACGACAGCAGTAAGACTGCACTGAACAGCTTGAAGGTAAAACGCCGTTGCCGGTGCGCCAGGAGATCGCCTTGAGTGCTCATGAACCCGACAGCATAGCGCATCGAGCGGCGCACAGCAGACGATAGGGACGATAGGAAGGGTAAACGGGGGTGCACGGAACAGAATCGGCTTTCTGGAAGAGAAGACAGTCGATCGCGAACGCTACATCCGTGTTGAAGGATGGCGAGGAATCATCGTCGATGGAACCCGCGGCAGGGTGAACGGCTGCTGATGTTCAACAACGGGCCGCGTCGGCGTCACACGTGTTGCGTCACGTGCGCGGCTCGACTTCCTTGCCCGCCGACCCCATCGAGACGTCCGCGAGGCCTGATCGGATCATGTACCAGAAGAGAAGCACGCCGGGCATCGCAACCAGGGTCGTCAGCAGGTAGAAGTTGACGTACCCCATGCCCTCGATCATTGATCCGGCCGTGGTGCCCGTCAGGAATCGTCCGGCGATGCTTGCGAGCGCGGAGAGCAGCGCGTACTGCGTGGCGGTGAACCGCAGATTGCACAACGCCGACAGGTAAGCGACGACGGTCACACCGCCGATCCCGCTGGCGAAGTTCTCGAACCCGATGACCGCCGCCATCCCCAGGTTCGAATGACCTGCCGCGGCGAGGGCGGCAAAGCCGAAATTCGAGACGGCCATCAGCACGAGGCTGATGAGCACCGATCGCTTCATGCCAAGCTTCGCGTACATGATCCCGCCGACGAATACGCCCACCAGCAGCGCGATGAAGCCGATGCCGACGTCGTAGAACGCGACTTCGTCGTTGCTGTATCCGAGATCCTGGAAGAGCAGCCGCAGCGTCAGATTCGCGAGCGTGTCGCCGATCTTGTGAATCAGGACGAACACGAGGACGACCAGCGCCCCTTCGCGCTTGACGAACTCGGCAAGCGGACTGAAGAACGTGATCGCGGCTTGGATGGCTCCGCGTGCGACAGCCGGTTCGCGGTGCCTGGCCGGCTCACCCATGGCGAGGCCGACGGCCATCGCGGGCAGCGCAAACAGCGCCGACGCGCTGTAGGCGGCGGCCCACCCGTAGCGCGCTGCCAGGACCAGCGCGACCGCGCCTGCCGCCGCCGCTCCGATCCTCCAGCCGTACTGCGACATGCCCGAACCAATGCCAAGCTGGCGCGGTTCGAGCAGCTCGATGCGATAGGCATCGATGACGATGTCGAACGTCGCTCCGGCAACGCCGACGAGCACGGCGGCGAGCGCGACTGCGGTCAAGGCCTGCTGTGGATCCAGGCTCCCGAGAAGGACGACGGAGGCGATCACGAACACGCCCGTCAGCCACAACCACGATCGGCGCTGACCGAAGCGGCCGAGCATCGGGATGCGAGCGGTGTCGACGAGCGGCGCCCACAGGAACTTGAAGTTGTACGCGAGGAAGGTCAGCGCGAACATGGTGACCGCGCTCTTCTGGATCCCGTACTGTGCGAGCCGCGTGGTCAGGGTGGCGCCGATCATCGCAAACGTCGAGCCCGACGAGATACCCAGGAACAGCGCCGCCAGCGGCGCCGCTTCGATGTAGGGACGCACGCCATCCGGAAGATACGAGCGCCAGTCCTGGCTGCCATCCGGGGTTTCGCGGTCGTAGAGGTGCGGATGCGCGTCGCTCACGAGCCCATTATCGGAGATCGGATCCCTTCTGACTACGAGCTGGGCCAATATTCCTGCTACGGATCGCCGCCACGGCTTCGGTGCGACAATCGCCAAGGACAGAATGGCCGACGACTTTGCTCAAACGACAAAGACATTGTCGCAACGCGCGTTGGGTTCCGGTGCAGCCTGTCCGATTGCCGCGCGACGACCTCTGGGCCGCATTCTGACCCGTCGCGGGTTGTGAATGTGGGGTCGCGTGTCACATCACGGCGGCGTCGGAGGGCGGCCCGCGCTACGATCCCGTGGTGTTCTCCGACGGCCAAGCGCCGCTCCATTCCGCCCCTGCGGTCGGCGCGGCTGGTGGGCGCACATCAAGTCCAGCCGCCCCGATATTGAGCCGACTATCCTCGGCAAGAAAAGATCGAGGAGAATCCCGACCTTTATCAACTGGCCTCAGGTCATATCCCGCAGACGGTGACACGACGGAAGCGCCATCGCCGGATCCATCCGATCGTCTGCGTGAGCAGCGGCCACATCGAGCGATGCGAAATCCGCGACATCTCGTGGGACTCGATCTCGGGCACCAGAGGTCAGTGCGGACGCATGTCGTCATTGAGCTACGATGCCTTCGCTACCTATGTCAAAGATGATCACCGCGTTCATGTGTGTTCTCGCTGCGAGCAGCGCGGCCTTCGCCCAGACGGCGGCAACACCGCAGGTGAGTTCGAACGGGCGTGTGGTCGTCACCATCGCGCTCGAAGGCGTACGCATCCCTGCCGTCATCGTCACCTTGCGCGACGTCGACCGCAACATCCAGATCGCGCAGACCACGAGCGACGTGATTGGCCAGGTGACGTTCCCCGACGTGCCTCCCACTCGTTACGTAGTGCGGGCCACGCGCGAAGGGTTCGCCGATGAGGAGTCGGCGCCGTTCGTGGTCCGGGGCGGGGCGACAGAGCAGGTGCTGGTCGAGATGCGCCTGACGTTTCTGCGCGAGAGCATCGAAGTCTTCGTCCCGGCGAACTCCCCAACCGAAAGCCTGCAGCCGGTCGCAGTCAGCGACGTGCTGAGCGGCGCCAAGATGGACATCCCGCCACTGAGCGGAGACGACTTCCAGTCGCTCATCACCGTGCTGCCAAGCATCATTCGCGGCCCCGATGGCCGCCTGCGCATCAAGGGCGGCCCGCCGACAACGGGCGCGCTGCAAATGAGCAGCGCGAGCCTCAACGACCCGTCCAGCGGTGATTTCGATCTCGAGCTCCCGAGCGGCGCGGTCGAATCCGTCGAAGTGCTCTCGAACCCGTTCGCCGCCGAGTACGGCCGGTTTTCCACGAGCGTGACGCAGGTACGCACCAAGCGTGGAACCAACGAATGGGTGTTCAAGCTCGACAACCTCATGCCGGGATTCGGCAAGGGGTTCGCGTTCGTCAACAAGCTCGAGCCGCGACTGTCGATCTCGGGGCCGCTCAAGCGTGACCGCCTCTTGCTCGGCCAGTACATCCAGTATCGCTACCTGCGCACGTCGGTGCGGAGTCTCCCGGAGGATCCGCAACTCGGGCTCGACAGCTTCGACTCGTTCACCCGGCTCGATGCCGTCTTTTCGCCGCGACACTCGTTCACCGGCGGCGTCGTGTATTTCCCGCGCAAGTTCGTGCACCCGACGCTCTCGACGTTCCGGCCGGTCGAGACAACGCCGACGTTCACCCAGGAAGGGTTTTCTGTCGGAGGGGTCGATCGGCTGATCCTGGCCGACAACGCCGTCCTCGAATCGACGGTCGCCGGACGGTTGTTTGAAGTCGATCAGAAGGCGCGGGGTACGCAACCGATGATCTACGCGCCCCAGACCCAGAGCGGACACTTCTTCAGCCAACAGGAGCGAGACGTTCGCAGCCTGCAGGTCGTGGAAGCCCTGTCGATCTCCAAGGAGTGGGCCGGCGAGCACGTGTTCAAGGTCGGCATGGACTTCCAGCATTCCAGCTTTGACGGCATCAGCTTCAGCCAGCAGCTCGACATCGTTCGCCTCGATGGCTCGCTGGCCGAGCGAACGACGTATTCGCCGGCAACAACCAACCCTGACGTCAGCGACTATGAGCTCGCCGTGTTTGTCCAGGATCGGTGGCGGGTCAACGACCGTCTGATGCTCGAGCTGGGCTTCCGCGCCGATCGTGATGACGTCGTCGAGCGCGTGAACTTCTCACCACGCGCCGGACTCGCGGTGAGCATCCTGCCCGAAGGGCGCGGAATCCTGCGTGGCGGCATCGGCAAGTTCGCGGAACGGACGCCACTGACAGTCGGCGCGTTCACCCAATATGAGGAGCAGACGTTCCGCCGGTTCGACGCGAATGGCGCGACGCTTGCCGGCCCGATCACCCTCGCGCATTTCATCGACGGCCAGCTGAGGACGCCAGAGAGCGTTGTGCAGACAGCGGCGTGGGATCAGCGATTCGGCCGACAGTTCTTCTTCAAGGCGGCGTACTTGCATCGAACCGGCGCGCATGCCTACGTCATCGATCCGGACCCTGGGCGCAGCGTCCTGGCCCTATCGTCGACGGGAGAATCACGTTACTGGGAGATCGAAACCACCGGCCGGTACCTGGCGAGCGAGCATCGCGATCTCACCGTGGCGTACGTGCACTCGCACAGCGTGCGCGACCTCAACGACTTCGATCAGTTCTACGGCAACTTCAGGAATCCGATCATCAGGCTCAACGAGCACGGGTTGAGCCCGACCGACGTGCCCAACCGGATCATCGTGCGCGGCACGCTTGGCCTGATGGCCAAATGGGTGCTGGCACCCGTCTACGAATGGAGGACCGGGTTCCCGTGGTCGGCGGTCAATGAATTTCAGGATTTCGTCGGGCCGCGGAACCAATCCGGACGGCTTCCGGACGTGTCCACTCTGGACTTCACCCTGGCGCGGGCCATGCGCTTCAAGAAGTATCAATTCACCGCCGGCATCAAGGTTCACAACGTCTTCAATGCCGGCAGCGAGCGTGACGTGCAGGCCAATATCGCCTCGCCCGACTACGGGACGTTCTACAACCCGATTCAACGCTCGATTGGGTTCCTGATTTCATCGGGCAAGCCCTAGTACGACTTTGGTGGATCCGGAGGTCGATTTCGGCCAATTTCTGCATGGTGCGCAGTAGTGCGGACGGGTGACGAAGACGTGAGCGGTCAGAAATTTCGGTCATCACGGCGCGCACGGCGGGAGCGTCGGCCGGCGGGTGCGGTCCCGTCGGCAGCCGCGGCTCTGCAGAGTGGCGATCGTGCGCACGGTCGTGGGTCAGAACATGCCGTGCGCGCCGTACCAGGTCCGGATGCGCTGCAGGACCTCGGGATCTTCGGCGACCTCGCCGTGACCGAGCCGGCGATAAAGATGGCCCTCGTGGGGCGAGGTAAGGACGGAGTCGAAGCGTTCATCGAGGAGGAACGGGACGGCAAAGTCCCTGAGGCCATGGTGCCACTGATAGGGTGTCTGGATGCGTCGGCCTTGCGCGGCGCTCGGAATCGGGACCCCATCGAGGTGGATCCCGTCCAGCACACCGCCCGCCGTGTGTGAGGCGACGCGCATGTCGCCGGGATAGGCGGCGACGAATGCAGTGGTGACGAAGGCCCCCATGCTATGACCGTGCGCAGCGACGCGCCGGAGGTCGACATAGCCGAGGCGCGCCAGGACGGTGACTGCGGCGTGCGCGCGAAACGCGTTCGCCGTGCTGGCGCCCTGCTCGATCAGGGTCCCAGGCGTCCCGATGGGCGCGCCACGCGCGTGGGTGTAGTTGGTCGCGATGCAGACGATCCCCCACTTTCGCATCACCGCCCCGAGCTCCCGCCCGTACGACTGAGCGCTGCTACCCGCGCCATGACTGAGCACGACGCCCGGGAATGGCCCCCGGTCGCGCGGCTTCAGGAAGAAGAAGATGCCCCGGCGGCGCGGCTTCAAGAGGATGCCCTGGAGATCGACGCGCGTGCCCTCCAGCGTTCCGATGAGTGTCCACGTCGCTCCGGCCGAGGACTCCGGATCGCCGGTGATCGTGAGCGCGGGCGCGTCGGGGGAAGCTGGTGACACCGCCGCGATCGTGGACAGGCGATGCTGGCACCCCGTCAGCAGACACAGCAGCAAGGCGACGAGGCCGGTCGGGAGCATGCGCGTCATGATCCATTGGACCACGGCGCCGACCCCCCTGACGCGATCGTCGCCGACGCTCAACGCAATCAGTCAGCGCGAGCCCGGCCGTATCGGACGCTTTGCTCCTCGGCGAGCGCTAACTTCGACGCACCATTGCGGAGTTCATGGCGCACTATCACGCGGAGCGGAATCATCAAGGCATCGGGAGTCAGTACGGGAGGGACTGCCCGATGACCTCCGCTAGGCGGGACGCTACTTCAGCTCTCTGTAAACCGTCTCTTCGAATCCGCGCAGCGTCCGGATTGCGCCGTCGTCGTAGAAGGGCAGCAGCTGCATCATCTGGATCCCGCCGACATGCTTGATCGGATCAATCCAGAACTCGGTGTTGAACAGGCCCGCCCAGCTCATGCTGCCGGGGCTGCGGAACTTCGACATCGCCGGGTCGTTCGAGGCAATCTGGAAGCCGAGACCGAATTTGTCCTTGGCGGCGCCGAGCGGCATCGGCCGCGTGCGGGTCGGAACTGCCGCCGGCTGCTCCTCGACGAAGATGGAGCCGATCTGGTTCTGCCCCATCATCTTCACCGATGCCGGGCTCAGAATCTTGACCGAGCCGAGCGACCCGTCGTTGAGCAGCATCCGCACGAAGCGGCTGTAGTCCTCGATCGTCGAGAAGAGGCCGCCGTCGCCGCGGAACGGGGGCGTGGGGGTCGAGGCGACTGGCGACTTCGGCAGTTCCTCGAGCTTGCCGTCGTCCGCCCGCCGATATTGCGTCACCAGACGCGGCTGCTTTCCGGCCGCGACGGCGTACGACGTGTCCACCATGCCGAGCGGCTTGAAGATGTGGTCCTGATACCACGCTTCGAGGGTTGTGTTCGTCACTTTCTCGACGATGAAGCCGAGGACGCGGGTGCTGGCGCTATAGTGCCAAACGTCGCCCGGATCGCTGAGGAGCGGCTGTTCCCACTCGTTCTTCTTCGTCGTCTCCTGAATGCGGAGGGCGATCGCGCTCCATGTTGTGTAGCCGATGCCCGAGGTGTGCGACAGCAGGTGCCGGATCGTCATCGGCCGCTTCGCCGGCCGCGTGTCGTACGAACCGTCCTTCTCGTTGAACCTGGTGACAACCTGCAGCTTGTCGTAGCCGTCGAGATACATCGAAACAGGGTCGTCGAGCTTCAACCTGCCCTGCTCCATCAGCATCATGATGGCGACGGAGGTGACCGGCTTGGTCATCGAGGCGATGTTGAAAATCGCGTCGGTGCGCATCGCGGCGTTCTTTCCGATGTCGGTCTTGCCAGCCGCACCCTCGAAGAGAATGCCGCCGCGGTCGACGACGAGCTCGGCCACGCCCGGTGTGTCGCCACGCTTCACGGCGTCGTTCATCTGCTGCGTCAGGGCGGCCCTGCCTGCATCGGAAAATCTAAGTGCCTTTGTTGGCCCCTGTGCGGCGGGAGCGGCCATCAGCCCGGCGACGAGAACAGCCACGCTCGCGGGGGCAGCAATCATCATCAGCTTCATAACCACGAGAGTGTACATGAAGGGAGAGCATGAGCGCGGAAACCGGAGGCTGCCATGCAGAGGACGGTGGCGATGATAACTGCGCTGAGAGCGCTATTCGCGGGGACGTCTTCCCGCGATCGAGGCACCGAATCTGGCGACGCCGCAGCCGGAGATCGTGAGAGTCGCCCATCGGCCGCCGAGAGTAGGTGTTGCGCGGATCTGCCCGGCGACTCATAGGTCAACCTGAATCGCACGCATAGCCCGGATCTCGAAGCCGAGGACAGTGTTCGATGCTGCGGACACTCTCGCCCCCAAATTGCTTCAGCTCGACGAACTGACCACCTGACCCCCGTCACTGGCTCGCCAGATTGGTAAGTCTGTCTTTCGGACAGTCCCTGGAGATCAGCGTGGAAAAAGCCCTTGGTCGTTGGCACGGCTCTCGCACCCGACTGAGCCGTGCCTGTGATGTCCAAGGCAATCAAGCCTCGCCGGGGAGAGATAGGGGTGAGTCACATGAAACCAGGACTGGCACGAACTCTACGTTGGAGGAGTTCGCTTTGTGTGGCTGCTCTTCTGACCGCCACCTTCTCGCAACGCGCCGCGGCGGCGGATGACTACGATCCCTCAGGTCGCGTGGCGCGACTGAGCTATCTCCGTGGCTCGGTCTCCTTCCAGCCGGCAGGTGAGTCGGATTGGGTCTCAGCTGTCGCGAACCGCCCTATGACGACTGCCGACAGGCTTTGGGCAGACGACGATGGGCGCGCCGAAATACAACTCGGGTCCGCGACAGTCCGTCTCGATTCCCTCACAGGTCTGTCCTTTATCAACCTGGACGACCGCACGACGCAGATCGAGCTGTCGGTTGGGACGATATACATTCGTGTCCTGCGGCTCGGCCGCGACGAAAGTTTCGAGATCGACACACCCAACCAAGCGTTTTCCATCCTGCGACCGGGTCAGTACCGCATTGAGGCCAGCGAAGACGGGAACTCCACGATGGTGACCGTGCGCGCTGGCGAGGGCGAAGCCATCGGCAGTAGCCGAACCTACCACGTCGGGCCCGGCGAGAGCGGCCGTTTCACCGGCACGGTTTCACTTCGCGCCAGTATCTTCAGAGCCGCAGGCTACGATGAGTTCGACAGATGGTGCGAGGATCGCAACCGTCGCGACGACCGATCGCGATCAGTGCGTTACGTGTCGCCCGACGTCGTCGGCTATCAGGACCTTGACGACTACGGCGTCTGGTATTCAGATTCCGACTACGGTTACATCTGGGTGCCGAGGGTTGCCCAGGGCTGGGCGCCGTACCAGTATGGGCATTGGGTCTGGATCTCGCCGTGGGGCTGGACGTGGGTCGATGAAGCGCCATGGGGCTATGCGCCGTTTCACTACGGTCGCTGGGCATACGTCCGGAACAGGTGGGGCTGGGTACCGGGACCGATCGCGGTCCGGCCCGTCTATGCACCTGCCCTCGTCGCATTCGTTGGCGGGCCGCGGTTCAGCGTGTCGGTGGCTGTCGGAGGCGGAGGCGGCTATGTGGGGTGGTTCCCCCTGGGCCCTCGGGAAGTGTATGTGCCCGCGTACCGCACCAGTCGTGAGTACGTGAACCGCGTCAATATCAGCAACACGACCGTCACCAACATCACCATCACGAACGTCTACGACAACAGCAACAACAGGAACATCCGATACGCGAACAAGACCGCACCGGGCGGCGTGACCACCGTTGCGCACGGCACGTTCGTGAATGCCCAGCCGGTGCGACGGGCCGTCGTCGCCGTGAACGAGCGGGAGATCGGGTCTGCCCCCGTCAGTCGAAGGGCCGAGGTGGTTCCAACCAGAAGCAGTGTTCTGGGAGCTTCTGCCCAAAGCGACCGCCGCGTGGCCCGCCCGTCGGCAGAGATTGCGAACCGTTCGGTTGTGGCCAAGACGCTGCCGCCACCGCCTCCGGTACCTTTCGAAAGACAACGACAGAAACTAGAAGCGCAGCCTGGTCAGCCACTGGCCCGCAGCGAGATTGACGGATTGCGTCCCGCGAACGCCTCGCCACGGCGAGGGAACGTCACCCAGGCGCCTGCGGGTGGAGCGTCACAAGCAGACTCGAATCAACCAGAAAGCCAGGCGCCCAGCGGTCCGCCGGCGCGCGCTGACCGTCCCGACGGAGCCAACCGCGGGCGGCCTGCCAGCGCACCGATATCGAATCCGGCACCAGACGTGGACAGGAATCCACGAGCAGAGGACGCTCCGCCGCCGCGCCCCGATCGGCCGAGTGGATCGAACCGCGAGCGGCCTGCCAGCGCACCGATATCGAACCCGGCACCAGACGTGGACAGGAAGCCACGGGCAGAGGATGCTCCGCCGCCACGCGCCGATCGTCCGCGTGGAGCGAACCGCGAGCGGTCTGGCAGCGCACCGCCATCGAACCCGGCACCACCAGACGTAGAGAGAAATCCACGGACGGAGGACGCTCCGCCGCCACGCGCCGATCGGCCGAGTGGAGCGAACCGCGGGCGGTCTGGCGGTGCACCGCCATCGAACCCGGCACCACCAGACGTGGAGAGAAATCCACGGACGGAGGACGCGCCACCGCCACGCGCCGATCGGCCGAGTGGAGCGAACCGCGGGCGGTCTGCCAATGCGCCGCCATCTGACGCCGCGCCACACGTGGACAGAAATCCACGGGCGCAAGAGGCTCCGACCCCTCGCGCCGACCAGCCGAGCGCGTCGCAGCGCCGCGAGCCAGCCGCCAAGCCCGCTGGTTCTCCCGAGGCGTCAACACCCGCGGAAGCGAAGCGGCGGCAGAAGGAGCCACCGCCAGAGCAGGGGGCCGACGAGAAGACGCAGAAGAAACAGAACTAAGCCCAAATCGAGTTTCTGGGTAGCCACGTCCCCACGGGCGAGGCTGTTGACCAACCGTCTGCGCCCAGCGTGGGACCGTGCCCGCCAAGTGACAAATCGCGACCATTCGAGGTGACGCGCACTGTCAAGCGCCTGCGCGGTCTTCACCAGTTTTCGCTGGCTGTTCACCGATTGACATCGAGCACCAACCTTGCTGAGAAGGGCTGCGTCTGTGCCAACCGTATCCGGGTGTATCGAGCCCCTGATCGTGTGGGCCGCCACGAAGCGAGAAGCCACTCTCATGACTATCCGGGACCTCTCCCATTCGGACAAGCAGACCGAGCCGCGTGCCGAGCTGCTCGAGACGTGCTGGCAGATGCGCAGCCCGTCCGGCAAAGTCTTCGAGTGCGCGGTCTATCGCGCGGGGATCGGTCTCGAACTCCGTATCAGCTACGACAACGAGGCCTGGAGTAGAGCCGCCCTCGCACGCATCGAGGAAGGGCGTGCCCGTGCGGCGAAACTCAAGGGCATCGTGCTTCAAAAGGGCGGGTTTCAAGAATTGGCCGGCTGAGCCATCGCCCAGGGGACCGTCTGGTCCGAGTCGGCCGAGACGATCAGCATCGGACCCCGCTCCGGGTT
>Ga0075428_100003579_pt1 | contig 17020 bp, 14 predicted proteins | sample RhiMetdeltSRZDD2_FD_75291 | JGI IMG/M metagenome (GOLD analysis project Ga0075428, IMG submission 75291) | Populus rhizosphere microbial communities from Tennessee, USA - Rhizosphere MetaG P. deltoides SRZDD2 | ecosystem: Host-associated > Plants > Roots > Rhizosphere > Soil | place: USA... | reverse complement strand
ACTTTGCGGGCGTGGATGCGACGCCGGCCGCTGCCGGCGTTCTGCTGACGGTGAACTTACTCATCGACTTCGCGCAAGGATTCGAGCATTCGCACGTCGTGTTCTCGTTCGGCAAAACGCTCGACAAGATTTTCTATCCGCCGCACTTTCATCGTATTCATCACAGCGCGCTGCTCGAGCACCGCGACAAGAATCTCGGACGCACCGGCGGTCTTTGCTTGTGGGACAAGCTGCTCGGCTCGCTCTATGTTCCGAAGGACGACGAGCACATCGTCTACGGCGCCTCGCTCGAGGAGCTCGGCGACAACAATCCGCATCGCACCTTGTGGGGATTCTTGGCGGGGCCGTTCGTAGAAGCGGCGAAGACTTTACGTCGCCGCTCCCCGGATGCGCCTCCGCGAGCGCTCGAAGCGCAGACGATCAGCTCGCGTTGAGTCGGCTAGAAGCGAAACGCCTCGTTGATCTTGTAGCCCTTCGACAAGCCTACCCTGCGATTCGAGCAGCCGTTGCAGCGAAAAACGGCACGATCGCGAGCATCTCGGTCAAGGCGGCGAACAGGACCAGCGAGCCGGCACCCCAGAAATAAGCGGGATGAACGCGCCCACGGTTGCTCCGATCGAACAGCATCGCGACGACGACGAAGAGCAATAACGTGGCGACGTTGAGCGGCGCGGTCATGGTGTTGCCCGAGAGCACGATCAACCGCCCCAAGGCCGGCGCGACTACGCAAATCGTGGCGCACAGCATGAGCCGGCGGTGCCAGTCCGTCCGCCGGTGGTTACGTATGGCGGCATAGACCAAACCGCCGAAGACGGCGACGTTGACCCAGTCGAGCGCGAGAAAATACGGTGGAGTGAAGAACGGCGGCGAACGGCCCACAGCCAGCGTCAGGGGCGTGAGCACGAGCCCCACGAGCACCATCCATACCGCATACACCGCACCGATCCGCCCGAGTCTGCGGTGCAACGCGATCTCGTTTTTGAAGACCAGTGTGTTCTGAAGGACGTAGAAACCGATCCATCCCATGAACGTCACGGCGTGCACGTGAACCCACCACGGCGAGCCACTGAAGCTCGATATTCCGGCGACGCGGAATAGACTGAAGGCGATGATCACCGTGACCGCGATTGCGGCCGCCATGGCCAAGAAGAATCGCCGTTCGCGCAGCTCGGCGGACGGACTTGGAAGCGCGACAGCCGCCATGAATCGAATCCCCCCGGCAAGGCCACCACCCGGCCAAACGATGCGCGCGAAGCACAGAAACAGTCAATCTGCGCTTTGGAGAAGCGCCCGGGCACTGCTGTCCGGATAAATCTCAATAGATCATTGCACAGGAGTTGGGCACGATATTGGCGCCCATTCCAGGAGGATTGACGTGCCCAAAACGAAAATAACCCCGGCCGACGGGGGTCGAGCATCTCTGCACCTGCAGATCGGCGCCGCCGCGGTGCGCGCTGCGCTGCCCTGCCTCATCGCCCTTGCCTGGACCGCCGGCGCGACGGCGCAGTGGGAGCCGATACCCGATCCGAAGCTACCGCGCGACGCCGACGGCAAAGTGCTCATGGATTCGCCGGCGCCTAAGACGGCCGCCGGAAAGCCCGATTTTTCCGGCCTTTGGATGCGCGCGAACAGCGGGCCTCCGCCGAACCGCGCAGGCGGCGGTGGTGGCCGTGGTGGTAACGGCGGAGCCGGAGGCGGCGGCGCTGGTGGCGGCGACGGCGGTGGTGGCCCCGGTGGCGGCGGGCCCGGTGGCGGTGGCGCGGGCGGTGCTGGCCCGGGCAACGGCGGCGGCGTCTCGCTCGAGCCAAACCAGGCACCGTTTCCATTCGATCCGAACGGCCCGCCGGTCGCGGCCTTTTTCGAGGCCGGCCAAAACATCGAAGGCGGTTTGCCCTATACGCCGTGGGCCAAGGAGCTCAGGGATAAACGCTTCGCGGCGCGCGCGAAGGACAATCCGGATGCCCAGTGCATGCCGATGGGGTTCCTGCAATTTCATCAGCAGCCGCAGCCTCGCATGATCATCCAGACCGACAAGATGATTTTGATCGAGTACGAAGCCAATTACGGCCTGCGCCATATCTACATGGACGGACGTAAGCTGCCGCCGCAAGGCGAGCCGCAGCCATTTTGGTACGGCTATTCGGTCGGTCACTGGGAAGGCGACGACCTCGTCGTCGAGACGAATAACCTGCGTGGCGCCGATGAGGACAGTCCGTACGACGGTTGGCTCGACGTGAACGGCAGCCCGTACTCGCGCCAAGCGAAGATCACGGAGCGTTTCCGCCGGCCGACGCTCGGCCATCTGCAGATCGACTTCACGGTCGAAGATCCGAAGTCGTACACCAAACCGTGGACGGTGCGTGTCGATCAGCGGCTGTTGCCGGACCAAGAACTGATCGAATTCGTCTGCAATGAAAATCAACAATTCGGCAACAGAATTCAGCTGAACTAGGGAGTGCCGCAAATGAATCAACAAGCACAAGCTAATAAGAGTCGCGGCCTCCGCGACGTCATCAAGATCGGAGCGCTTACAGGCCTCACCACCGCTGCATTCGTTGCATCGCTACCGCTCGCCGCCCACCACTCCTTCACCGCGGAGTTCGATGGAAGCAAGCAGATCAAGGCAACGGGCGCGGTCACGAAACTGGACTGGCAGAACCCGCACGGCTGGATTCACCTCACCGTGACCGAGCTTTGCGAGCGCACCGCCCCTCCCGGCCCTCCGCAGCCCGATGCGGAGGAGAAGCCATGGGACTGCCGCAAGCCCGACAGCAAAGAGGGTGCAGCCGATTGGGCCTTCGAGATCGGCAGTCCGAACGGCCTGATGCGTCAGGGCTGGACGCGCAACTCGCTGAAGGCGGGCGACGTCGTCACCGTTCTCGGCTCGCGGGCTCGCGACGGCAGCACGAACTCGAACGCCCGCTCCGTGACGACGGCCGATGGCAAGCGCATGTTTGCCGGCTCGAGCCAAGACGCCACGCCATAACGCGAAGCCGACTACCGGCGGCGGAGAGCGGCCGTCACCCCGCCGGTAGCCGACGCGCCACGAGAATTCCCGTGACGCCGATGACGGCGTGGATCGCGCTCAACACGATTCGCCCTGGGTCGAACACCTGCAGCGTGGAGACGACGTCGATCGGTATCCAGACGAGCAGCTCCCACGCGGCGACGACGATCACGAGCACTCGCGCGCGCGCCGGCGCGCGCGAGTAGATCCACAGCATCGCGCCGAGCAGCACCCAGGTCATGACGCCGGGGAGCCCGCCGATCAGCGCGGCTCGGACGCCGAGCGGGTCGATCGAGCCAACCTCAGCAACGGCCCACGTCGCTGCGAATCGATCGGGATCGAAAAGAGCCATCGCCGTGAGGCCAACGCCCTCGAGCAGGTAGAGGGAACCGACGATTCGTAGCCACCACTTTACCGCTGCCATAGGGAGTTCCCCTCGGCTACTTCGCTTGGAGACTGAACCGCGAGCTGCCGACCTGCGCGCCGCCGCGCGCAACGGTCACTGTCACGTTCCAGGTGCCGGCCATCTCGAGCTGCCCGGTGCCGACGTAGCGGCCGTCCTTCTCGTGCGTGAGGGGCGTCGTGCTGCGCATCTCGGGCATGTTCATGTTTGGCATTGCGGGCATTCGGAACGTCACCGCGACCGTAGCGTCGGTCACGGGTTTGCCGTCCTGCTTCACCACGGCTTCGAGCTTGTTCGCGCCCTTCGCGGGCTCGTCGATCGTCTTGAAGGTGATCGTCAGGCCGTTCCCGGCGTTGGCCGCCGTGCTCGAGGGCGTCTGGTCGCACGCCGTTCCGAAGAACGTCACGGCCGCGAACATCGCGAGCATCTTCGCTGACGAACGGATTCCATGGCTCATGGCAATTCTCCTGGTGAGCTCGAAAAGGAAGGACCCGAGCGCTGCTTCGGCGGCTCGGGCGGTCGCGGCCGCTCCGGAAGCGCCTGCGCGAGGTACTCGGCGATGACCGGAATCTGCTCGACGGGGACCATCGCACCCGCGCGGTTCATGCGGTAGAGGCGCGAAGTCCAGCCGTCGAGCGAGCCGCCGGAGCGCTCGATCCACGCGAGCCCGTGGCACTTGTCGCAGTAGCCGAGAACCAGCGGCTTCACGGGCCCGCCCGGCAGCATCGAGCCGGGATCGGGTGTCGTCGCCGGCGCGAAGACCGACTCGGGATCCGGTTCGGGGTCCTGCGCGACCGAGCTCATGGCCGCGACGAGCCAAACGCAGACCAACAACGGCGCGAACCTCACGCACGTCTCCGTCGGATGTCTTCGCCGATCGCGAACAGACACGGAATCAGGAATAGCACGTAAATCGTCGACGTAAGCATGCCGCCGATCGTCGGCGTTGCGATCGGCTTCATGATTTCCATTCCGAGCCCGCTCGACAACATCACCGGCAACAGCGACAACACGGTGACCGCCACGGTCATGAGCTTCGGGCGTAGCCGCAGCACGGAGCCGTCGAGCACGGCGTCCATATAGCTCTCGTTCTCGGTGCGGCGTGCGAGCGCGCGCCGGATGAAGATGATCATGACGATGCCCGTCTGGATAGCCACCGCGAACAGCGCGATATAACCGACGATCACGGCCGTCGTCATCGGGTAGCCGAGCGCCCACTGCAAGAACACGCCGCCGGTGAGCGCGAACGGCACGGACAACATGATCAACAAGCTGTCCGTGATCGAGCGAAACGCGAGCACGAGCAATGCGAAGATCACGACGAGCGTCGTTGGAATCACGATCTCGAGCCGTTTGGCGGCTGCGAGCGAGTTCTGGTAGTCGCCGGTCCATTCGATCGAATAGCCGGTCGGCAGCGCGAGGTTGTCGGCGAGGAACGCTTGCGCGCCCGCGACGTAGTCCGTCGCCGTGACGTCGCCCTTCAAATAGACGTACACGTACCCCGCCAGCGTGCCGTTGTCGTTGCGCAGCATGTCGGGCATCTTCTTGACCGCGACGTCCGCGATCTCGCCGAGCGTGACGGTCTTGCCGTCCGGCGCCACGACCGGCGACGTGCGAACCTTCTCGAGCGTATCGAGGTACTCGGGCGAGTACTGCAGGCTCAACGGAATCTGCGCGCCGCTCGAATCCTTGATCGCCAGAAGGTTGTCGCCGCCGATCCCGAACCGCACGACGGGCATGGCCTCCTGCGCGGAGACCCCCGCGGCGGCCAGCCGCTGCGCGTCGAACTCGACGTCGATGAAGTAGCCCGACGAGATACGTTCTGCGATCACGGACTGAGTGCCGGGATAAGGGCGCAGCAGCTGCTCGATCTGCTCGCCGATGCTCTCGATCGTCGCGACGTCGGGGCCCTTCACCTTGATTCCGGTCGGGGTCTGGATGCCGGTGTCTTGCATGACCGTGCGCGCGTTGATCGGCTGCACCCATGAATTCGCGTAGCCCACGACTTGCATGGCGGCGTCCATCTCGGCCACGAGCTGATCCTTCGTGAGGTTCGGCCGCCAGTCCTTGCGGTCCTTGAGCGATATCGTCGCCTCGATCATCGACACCGGAGCCGCGTCGGTCGCCGTGTCCGCACGGCCGAGCTTGCCGAACACGCTCGCGACCTCGGGAAACGCGGCGAGCTTCTTGTCCATCTGCTGGAGAACCCAGCCGGCTTCTTTCATCGGCACGCCGGGCAATGTCGTCGGCATGTAGAGGATCGAGCCCTCCTCCATCCGCGGCATGAAGTCCCTGCGGAAGCCCTGCAACAGCGCGACGGCCGCAACGAGCAGGACGACGTTCACCGCGAGAAACGGATAGCGGTAACGCACGAACCACTGGGTGGCCCGCCGATACCAATTCGTGAACCCGAGCTCGAATTTCGAAGGCCCGCGAATCACTTGGCCTTTGAACACCCAGAGCATCGCGATCGGCAGAACGCACAGCGTGAGCAGGGTCGAGAACGCCATTGCGAACGTCTTGCTGTACGCGAGCGGATCGAACATCCGCGCTTCTTTGTCGTCGAGGAAGAACACCGGCAGGAACGACGCGAGGATGATCAGCAGCGAGAACAACAACGGCTTCGCGACGCCCGCAATCGAGCGCAGGACGATCTGGCGCTTCTCTTCCTCGCGCGCGTCGGGTCGAGCGGCGAGCTCCGCCGTGCTGTTCTCGACGATCACGATGGTCGCGTCGACCATCTCGCCGATCGCGATGAACAGCCCCGCGAGCGAGAACAGGTTGATGGTCTGACTCAACAGCGCCATCGGGATCGCCGTGAACAGCACGCCGAGCAGCAAGATCGCGACGGGCGCGAGCGAGGTCCGAGCGTTGCGCAGGAACAGCGCCGTCACGAGGATCACGACGCCGAGCTCGTAAGCCAGCGTGATGAAGAAATGGCGCAGCGTGCCCCAGATCAGCTGCGAGCGGTCATAGGTGGTCGCGATCTCGATGCCGGGCGGCAGCGACGCCGCCACCTCCGCGAGCCGCTTCTTGAGCGCGGCCGTGATCTCGAGCGCGTTCTGCGACTGCTCCATGATCACGATGCCGCCGACGACCTCACCCTCGCCGTTCAAATCGGCGATGCCGCGGCGTTGGTCGTAACCGATCTGGATGTAGCCCACGTCCTTGACCCGGATCGCGCGGCCATCCGGGGCGTGGCCGACGATCAAGGCCTCGAGATCGTCGATGTTGTCGTGGTTCACGACGCCGCGAACTTGATAGTCGCGGTTCGTCACTTCGATCGTGCGGCCGCCGGCTTCTTCGAGCGCGTCGCGTAACGCGGCGGTGAGCTCGCGCAGCGAGATGCCCGCGTCCGCAAGCAGCGGCGGAAAGAGCTTGAGCTGGTACTGCTTCTCCAACCCGCCGACCGACGCCACTTCGGCGACGCCGGGAAGCGCCTGCAGCGCGGGCTTGAGCTGGGTCTCGTTGAGCAGCCGCATCTCGCGCGGGTCGCGCAGCTTTTCGTGATCGATTAACGCGTATTGGTAGATCCAGCCGATACCGCTCGCGTTGGGCCCGATCGACACCGTTGCGTCTGCGGGCAAGAGCTGCCGGATCGTCGCCAGGCGGTCCGCGATCAGCTGGCGCACGGCTGCGCGTTCCGAGGTGCTCTTCAGGATCACGTAGATGAACGAATAGCCCATGTGCGACGTCGCGCGAATCGAGCGAACGTCGGGCGAGCCGATCAGCGCCTTCACGATCGGCTCGGTGACTTGCTCTTCGATGAGCTCGGGACTGCGCGCCCACTTCGCGTAGACAATCACTTGCGGATCGGAAGTGTCGGGGATCGCGTCTAGCGGCGCCGCGCGCATCGCGAAAAAGCTCGCGACGACGCCGGCCGCGATCAGCAGCCCGATGAGCCAGCGCGCGCGAACGATGCCCTCGAACAGCGCAGGATTCATGGCTCGGTCGGGCCGCCCTTGAGCTTGTTATCGGCGTCGACGAAGAAGCTGCCGATCGAAACGACCTCGTCGCCATCCGCGAGGCCGTCGACGATTTCCGTGTAGAGCTCGCCTTCGATGCCGGTGTGAATCGTACGCGGCGCAAATTCGCCGCTCGGGAGCTTGAGGTATACGACTTTGCTTCCGCCCTCTTCGATGATCGACGCGTTCGGGACCGAGAGGAACGGCCCTTTTTCGGTGACGATCTCCATGAGATGACGGGCGCCGTCGTTCGCGACGGTGGTCGCGAGCGTCGCTTCGACGGTCGCGCCGCCGGATCGCGGCGTCACTCGCGTGACCTTCGCCTGCAGCATCTGCGAGCGCGAGCTCAGTGAGAACGTGCGGACGCGCTGCCCGACTTCGACGAGCTCGGCCTCGGACGGCCGCAGCTGTGCGGTCAGGACCTTGCCCGCTGCATCGAGCACGCCCGCGGTGCGGATCCAAGTTTGAATCGGCCGCGACGCAGCGACCGTGAGCGTCAGCGTGAGCTCCGAAGCTTGCTCTTCGGTGACGGCCGTGGCCGAGCGCTGCACGAGTCGCGTGCGCGCCCTGACGCCGCCTCCCTGTGAGGGAGGAACACCGGCGTCAGGCGACGAGTCAGGAGCCTGAGTCTGCGGCTCCTGGGCGAACGCGGTCCAAGAATCGGTCCCAGCCGCGACCGCGAGCAACGCGAGCGCGCACAGCCGGCCCACGAATCGAAGCGGCGCGGCTGTAGCGATCATCAATGGCAGTAGTTGTCCTTGCTGTCCATGATGTGAGTGCCCCACGGGAACTGACCCACGTTGGCTACGCGCTCCACGGCCTCGGTCGCGCCGTCGACGATGTAGACCGAGTTGTCGGTCGCGCTGCCGAGATACAGCTTCTGGTCGGCCGTGTCGGTCGTCGCCGTCTGCAGGAACAGATTGTTGCCGATTTTGATGCGGCCCGCCGGCTTCAGCGTGTTCATGTCGAACACGTACAGGAAGCCCGTGGTCGAGCTGATCACGAAGGCTTTGCCTGCGGCGAAGTTGATGCCGGTGAGGTCCGGGCCTACCGGGTAGGTGCCGACGACGGCGTTCTTCGCGATGTCGATGATCGACACCGTGCTGTCGCCGTTGTTCGCGGTGATGCCGTACTTGCCGTCATGCGACATGTACAGGCGCCACGGATCCGGCCCGACGCGGATGACCTTGATGACTTTATCCTCGCGCGTGTCGATGACGCCGACCACGCCGAGATCGCCGTCGGCGGCGTACAAGAACCGGCCGTCCGGCGTCGGCGTTGCATTGAAGATGCCCTTGATCTCGGTCAGGTACTTCGCCGGATCGAGGCGGGCAACGCCCGGAACGGTGTCGATGTTGATCTTCTTGATGAGCTCGTGCCGCGTGACGTCGACGACGCCAACCCAGTGCGCGCCGTAGTTGCCTACGTACGCCTTCGCACCGTCCGGCGTGAACGTGATGTTGAGCGGCTCGTGCAAGCCCTCGATCGTCTTGATCGCCTTCAGCGACTGCATGTCGATGACGGTAATCGAATCGCCTTCCGGATTGCCCTGGTAGTACCAGCGGCCGTCGGGCGAGAACGCGAGATGCTCGGGCGCGAAACCGACCGGGATCTTCGCGACGAGCTCGAGCGTGCGGCTGTCGATGATGTACGCAATGTTCGAGCGCTGCCCGCCCGTCACGACGTAGCGCCCGTCCGGCGACATCATGACCATGTGTGGGTTCACGTTGTTGCCGAGGAACGTGCGGCCCAGAAGCTCCTTCGTCTTGATGTCCATGAACGCGATGTCGTTCGAGTCGCGGTTCACGATCATCACGACCGAGGTCGGATCGCTGACGAGGACCTTCGCGCCGGACGCCGGCGGAGGCATGTTGGCCATGTTGTGCGCAGGCGGCGCTGCCGGCGCCTGTGCGAGAGCCGGTCCGGCGAGGGCCGCGAGCGAAGCGGCGAGAGAGACACCGAGAAGCTTGGTTGTGTTACGCATGGTGAACTCCGGAGGGCGTGTCAAAAGACAACCTGAATACGGGCGCCCGGCAGCACGTAGGCTTCGCCGGTCGCGGACTCTTCAACATATTGGAGCATGAACGAGGATCTTAAGTGCGTCGTGAGATTGAGGTTGTAGAAAACCTCGGCGATCTTCTCGCTCGGTCCCTCCTCGAAATCCTGGTGCGCGAGGCCGATGCCCCAGAAATCTTGAGGGTTGAAGGTGTGCGGCGCGCCGAATTGGACGCCGCCGCTGTAGAAAAACAGCTTGCCCGGGATATCGCCGACCTCACCGTTGCCGTAGCGCGCGAACAGCGTGATTTCTTGGCCGACTTTCTGATCGATGCTGACACCATAACCGTCGCGGTAGCCGAGACCGCCGCTATTGTCGGACCTCCCCCACACTCGATAGTGCCCCTCGGGCAGGCCGAACGGCCGCGCGATGTACTCGAACTCGGCGAGCCTGAACATCGAGTCGGCGAGCGAGCCGAGCTGGTTGTTCGGGTCCGTGCTCTGCTGCAGACCGAACTTGAAGTTCCAGCTCTTCTTCGGGTCCCATACCGCGACCGTGCCGAAGCCGTTGCTGCCGAGCCCAAGCACCGGGTTGTTGACGAGCGCGTCGCTGATGAACTGCGTCGTCTCATCGTTCGCGGCGGCGTTACGGTCGAAATGCGTGGTCACGTCGATGCGGCCGATGCTCAAGCCGAGCTTTTGGTGAGCGAGCTCGGTGCGCAGCCAAGCCTCACGGACACTCAGCTGGTTGTTGCTCAAGCGGGCCGTCTGGCCGTTGATGAGGCTGAGCGAGTCGATCTCCTGCTCCGGCGGCGTGCCGCCGATGCCGACCAAGTCCGCGTAGAACTCGGTATTCAACGCGGCCGAATTCGCGGCGAACGTGATGTCCGCGGCCGAGAGGCCGTAGGCATGTCCGTCGGCGACCGCATCGTCGCCCTTCGTCTGGTGCGCGAATTGCAGCGTCGTCACGTTGTTGATGCCGATCTCGACGCCGCCCGCCGCTTCCTCGGCGAGCTTCTCGTCGATCGAATCCTCGATCGTCTCGCGGCGCTGCGCGAGCTCGCGCTCGTAAGTAATCACCTCTTTGGAGCCGGGGACCTCATGGTCGTACTGGTTGCCGTTGTCGTCGACCCAGACATGGACTTCCTTCACGAGCACCTTCGGCTGCGAGATGACCGCCGTCGACTCGAGCTGGCTCAGGCGCCTCTCGAGCTCGTCGATCCTATCGAGCAGCATTTGAGTGGTGGCGTCGGCGCTCGACGTCGCGGCGCTCGGTGCCGGGGCCGAAGCCGGAGGCGGAGCGGCACGGTTCGCCGGCGACTGCCGCTGTGCGTAAGCGGCCGAGCTCGCCAGGACGACGACGAGCAGCGTCGCCCCGCGGCCCATGAGCCGGGACATCGAAAAATCAAAGTGCAGCATGGCCTTTCCCCCGAAACTCCTACGAACAAACTCTTACGAAACGACGACGCGAAGGCATCCCACGGCTTGAGACCGCCGACGGGCGCTCATGATTGGGCAGGCCCCTGCGTTTGTCCCGGTATTTACGGTTGATGAAACCGTTAAAGAACGCTAATCGCGTCGTTAACGGACGCCGCGAAAAACCGCGGCGAATCGCGCGCTTACGGTCGCTGGAGCAGCGGTCTCAATGAGCGCACGTCGCTCGCATCCTCGAGCGCGAGAATCGTCGCGATCAGCCGGTTCGCGGTCGCGCCGCCGAGCACCGGCTCGATGAGGTCGCGCGCCTTCGCCACGACCTCGTCCCGATCCATCGGGTTACGGACGGTGCCGCGCACGGCCTCGACTCGCTCACGGAGGCGCGTGCCATCCCTCAAGCGCACCTCGACGACGGCGACGCGCGCGGGCAGCAACGCCGCCAGCTCCGGGTCGGGCACATAGCGGACTTTGGCGCGCTCGCGAAGGACGGCCGCATCCTGCATCCGCGCGGCATCGTGCGCCGCGGCAAACGACGCCGTGCCGTCGAGCAGCATGACCGCGACCATGTGTTGTAGGCAGATGTCGGGGATATCGCGATTGTCGACGACGGCGCCGACCGTCGGCGCGAGACGCACCACCACCTCGCTCACGTCGTCGGCGGCGAACGGGCGCTCCTTGCGCAATAGCTCGAGCGCGTCGAGCGGCGCCTGAATCGGCGTGCCGACAGTCCACTTCTTGATGTCCGTGTTGCCGACCTCGTAGCGCGAGCCGAGCTCCTCGACGAGCAACTTAGGATCGCCATTCGGTGCATTGACTGCGAAGAAATTGTCCTCGCCGGAGAAAACGTCGTCGACGCCGGTCCAGCCGGCGGCCACGAGCTCCGCAGCGGTGACGCCCGCCCGCGCGGGCATGCCGGCGAACACGAATGCCTTTTCGATGTGCTCGGTATCGCGGTTCCACACCGCGTAGCCCGCCGTCTGTTGCGACGTGTAATCGAGGAGCCAGCGCATCTCGCGCGCGTCGAGAGCGGCCGCGCAGCCAGCCGCGGCGGCCGCGCCGAAGGTGGCGGCGAACGCGTGCGTGCTGCGGCGCGACTCATTGCGAAACGTCACGCCGCCCAGCGCCATCGTGAGACGCGGGCCGACGTCGTAGCCGAGCGCAACGGCGCGCAAGAATCGCGTTCCGTCTAGCCCCAAACTCTCGCCGAGCGCGAGCGCCGCCGGCACGACGGCCGCGCCCGGGTGCGATTGCGACGGCCCGTGCGAGTCGTCCGTTTCGTCGGCCTGCGCGCAGGTACCGTTGACAAGCGCGGCCGTGCCGGGGTCGAGGGTAAAGTCGGCACCGACCACGGTCGCCGCACCGCCGCGCGTTTGCGTAGCGGCGAAACGCAGTGCGGCCTGTCCCGGCACGAGCTTCGTGCCGGAGACCATTGCGGCCAGCGTGTCGAGCACATGATGCTTGGTGTGCTCGATGACCTCGGGCGGTAACGGCCGCTCGCGGGCGGCCGTCATGTAGCGGCTGAGCTCGTCCATGACGGTGCCGATCTCCTGCGCGCGGCTCCGCGCGGCCGGCAGCAGGGTCGCGCCCGCAACGAGCGCGCCGGCGTTTAGCAGCGTGCGGCGTGTACATTCGAACGACATGGTTCCCCTTAAGGCGTCGCAGCCCACGGGAGTTTACCCCGCACGCTGGCCGACGAACGAACCCCCGTTTATCCTTCCCATGCCTCGCGTTGAGTTGGGGGAGTAGAAGAAATGAAGAGAAGCTTGCTGTTGTCGGTCGTGCTGCTTCTGACAGCCTGCGCGCCTGGCCGCGAGGGTGATAGCGCTACGGCGGATCGCCTAGCGATCATCGAGCTGCAAAACCGCTATGTGCTCGCCATGGATTACTTCGATGCCGACGGCTATGCCGCCGTGTTCACCGAGGACGGCGTGCTCGATTGGGCCCGCGGCGAGGTCAAAGGCCGCGCGGCAATCCGCGAGTTCATGGCCAATGGAACGTACGACCTGCGCAAGCTGAACTTCGCGCCGGCGCAGACTCCGGACGGCAAGGAGTGGCCGCCGATGGTTCGGCACATCATCACCAACCAGGTCATCGAGATCGACGGCGACACCGCCCACGCCGTTTCGTACTGGATGAACTACGGCAACAACGCCGACCGGCGCAAGATCGAGTGGCTGAGCTTCGGCAGCTGGGACGACAAGTTCGTGAAACGCGACGGCAAGTGGTTCTTCACGCGCCACACGATCTACAACGAAACCAATCCCAACCGCTTCACCGCCGGCCAGGAAAACCCGCTGAAGCACTAAAAGAGCCTCTTAGCGGCGGTCGGAAAGGATCTTGCCGCCCTTCACGACGAGCCGCACGTCGAGCACCGCGAAGATGTCCTTCAGCGGATCGCCGGCGTCGAGCATGACGAGGTCGGCCTGCTTGCCGGTTTCGATCGTGCCCGTGATCTTGTCGACGTCCGCGCAGATCGCCGCGTTCTTCGTCAGGATCGTGACGAGCTCCTTCGGCCCGAACACCGACGACAGCGCGCGCAGCTCGTGGCGCAGAGAGTCACGCGGCGGGAACGACGTGTCGGTGCCGTAACCGATCACGACACCGGCGTTCCACAGGAACCGATCGTTGATGGGGCCTTGGCCCGCGCTGTGCAGCGTGTCCCATTGGAACTCGCCGTTGTCGCGGAACAAGCCTTCGTTGTGCGTGTCGTCGAAGTACGGCGTGAACACGCCAAGCGTCGTGACCATCGGCGCGCCCGACGCAACGATCTTTTGGATCGCGTCGCCCTCGTCCACCCAGCCGATGTGCGGCGTGTGCGCGAAGTAGTCGGTCTTTGCATCGGCCGCCATGACGGCATCCACGACCGCCGTGTTGTGCGTGATCATGCGGAGCCCGCGCTTGTGCGCCTCATCCGAGATGGCGCGCAGCGTCGCGAGATCGCAGCCCTTCGGGCTCGCCACGAGAATGATCTTGATGTTGTCCGCGCCTTGATCGGCGACGCGGTTCACCATGGCGCGCGCCTGATCGGGCGGCGTGCAGTCGACGGGCGGCCGCTGGTTGAACGGGATGCGCGCCGGATCGCGCCGCGCGGCGTCGATGCCGGGCGGCAGCGCAGTCTGATTCAGCGGCACGATGCCGGAAATCTTGAGTCGCGGGCCGACGATCTCGCCGGCGTCGATCTTCTTGCGCACCGCAACGAGCGCCGGCACGTCGCCGAGCGCGTCGAGCACGGTCGTGAACCCGGCGTCGATGAACGACTTCATCAGCGCCGGCTCGGCAGCGCCGATGTGGCGATGCGCATCGATGAAGCCCGGCATCACGGTGCGGCCGCCGGCGTCGACGACGTTGGCGGCGCCACGCGGCGCAGCGCCCGCGCTGACGGAGCGAATCACGCCGCCTTCAACCACGATGGTGCCGTTGGCGATCTCGCCGCCCGCTCCGTCGAGGATGCGCGCATTGGTGACGACCAAGTTCTGCGCACACGCAGCGGTCGCGACCACGGAGCCACAGATGATTGCCAAGACCGTTGCCAGCGAACCCTTCATGACTTGTTTGTCTCCGCCTTGGAAATGACTACTTGTGCGCGCGCGCAGCGTCCGCTTCGAGTTTTCGGGCGCCCGCGAGTATACCGAACATGCCGAGATTGCCTTCGTGGCATGCGTACTCGATCAGCGGCTCGTCGATTTGCTTCATCGGGATTCGCACGGTCCAGGGCTGCGTCCACGTCGAGGGATCGCTCATCGTCACGTCGTACTGCAGCACGTCCGGCGCGATGCGCGTGAAGCGCTCGACGAGCTTGAGCCCGGTCGACGCTCCCATCATGTCGCTCTTCGAAGAAAAACCGATCGTCTCCACGACGAGCGTGTCGCCTTCCCAATGCCCGCGCGAGCTGCCGTCCCATTGCGGAATGCGGGACGACAAATGCGGCCGCCCGTCGAGTGGAATCACGCGCGCGTTGTGGATCGTCTCCATGACGAAGACGACTTCGTTCGGCGACTGCACGACCTCGAACACGCTGCTGTACGCCGCGGTGAGGCGCGGCACGCCGAACGTGATGCAGCGCTCGCCCAAGCCGCGACTCCACGGTCCGTCGGCGGGGTGTAACCGCCGCTGCTCCGCGGCCGCTACTCGCCGCGCTTGCGCCTCGGGTGTATACGGCGGGATGCGCCCGTCCGGCGGATCGATGATCAGCGAGGTCCGCCGCTCGAAGTCGCGCGGCGGCAGCCAGAACCCGTTGTAGTTGCCGGTCTCGGTGTCGTGCGACTCGGACTCCTCGTCTCCGGAGATCGCGTCGAGAATCAGCTCGTCGCCGAACAACGCATCGCCACCCGCCTCGAGGTTTCGCGCCTTGCTCTGCACGGCCGCAAGCTCGGCGTCCGTGAGGAGCTCCTTACCGGCCCATTGCGCGGGACGCTGCAGCGGCGTGGCATTGTTGTTCGTCCACGTGCCCGAGAGATCGGGATGGCCGAACGAAGTACGCGGCGCCGTGAACGCACTGGACTGCGCCCACGCGGCAGACGCCCCGATCCAAGCAGCGAGAATGCTTACGGCAGTGACGGCGTGAGCCATATGGTTGTCTCCCTCGAGCTTCACGATGGCGCGCAAAGATGATACCTAACACGAACCGGGAGGGTCACTTCGAGGCGCGCATCGCGGCTTGTGGCGCGCGGCTCCTTTGCGGGCGCGGCTTGCGCACTTTGCGCCTCAGCCACTTCCAGCCGATCCACGTGCCGGTAACCGACATGGCGATGCCACCGAGCATCAGCGGCAGCACGAGCAAGTCCCACAGCGGCCGCGCGCCGTAGAGCCAGCCGAAGTCGAGGCTATGAAGGCCGTGATACAGCCAGCGAAGCCGGCGGCCGTTGACGTCGTAAGCCGCGACGGGCGCGCCCGAGTGCGGATCTACGTAGACGAGTGTGCGGGCGGCATCGTCGAACGCGATTCGCAGCACAGGCAGGCGCTTCGCGCCGTCGTTGATGAGCTTGTCTTCCCAGCCTGGGTAGTAGTACGCGTCGTAGCCGTCGAGCAGCGTGCTCTCGCGAACGTCGACACCGGGCATGATGTCGCGTGCGGCTTCGAGCAGCAGCGCTTCCGGAAAACGCGCGACCGCGGCGCCGTTCACGCCGTCGGCCGCCGCGATTAGCGCCGAGCGATGCGGCGTCTCGACACAGAAGTAGTACGGCACGCCGCGCAATTGGACGAGCCGGATCTCTTTGACGTCGAGCTGCGCACGGCATGCGGCACCGGCCTCCGCCAGCGAGCCGGTGAACGCGGCGAGCTCGAGCGCGCCGCCGGCCATGACTTCGCTGTGTGTGCCGTTCGGCGACACGTCGCTCGTCGACCACGAGAACGGGTCCATCGACATGAGCCCGCTGAACACCCACGTGCCTGCCAACGCACCGAAGATCAGCCCGATCCAGTGGTGCCACTTCAGCCAGCCGCGAAACGGTGAGCCCGCGACGCCGGGCTCGCGACGCCAGCGAAACGACCAGATGCCGACGACGATGCCGCTGACACACACGAGCGTCCCGAACGACGACAGCCACACGATCAGCCGATCCCACGCTTCGGCGTGTTGCGTGCGGAACGTGGTCGGATAGATCCAGTGGATGAAGGCGCCGAGATAACCCCAGACGCGATCGCCGCGCGTGGTGACCTGCGTAACGTCGCCGGTCGCTGCAAGCACGGAGACTTCCGTGCCGTCTTCGAACACGAGCCGCTGAAACGAGCGAAAGTCGTGGCTCGGCAAGTAAGGCGCCCAGCTCGCGTAGATCGTCCATTGATCGGGCAATTCGTGCAGCCCTTCGTAGCGCGGCTCGTCTTCGCGACCAAGAAACTCGCGCGCGATGCGCTGCGCGGCCGCCGCATCGACGGCCGGTCTTCGCGCGCCGTCGTCGGCGCCGACGGCGAACCAACCTTCATGCGTGACGAAGAAGTACGTCGGCCGGCCGAGCAGCATGCCAAGCCGCACGTGCTCGACGTGCGCGCCAAGACCGGCCTGCGCGTAGGCCTCGGCCGGAGTCAACCGCACGGCCGCCGTATCCAGCGACGGCGTGCGAGCGAGCTTCGCCCCCTCCCCGAGCACGGGGTAGCCGGCGTACATCATGACGATGCCCGATGCGAACCACAGCGCGAACACGAGGCATAGCGCCGTGCCGATCCAGCGGTGCGCGAGGACGAGCACGTCGAGCGTGCGCTCGCCGAGCCGCAAGCCGG
>Ga0075428_100003578_pt1 | contig 17023 bp, 14 predicted proteins | sample RhiMetdeltSRZDD2_FD_75291 | JGI IMG/M metagenome (GOLD analysis project Ga0075428, IMG submission 75291) | Populus rhizosphere microbial communities from Tennessee, USA - Rhizosphere MetaG P. deltoides SRZDD2 | ecosystem: Host-associated > Plants > Roots > Rhizosphere > Soil | place: USA... | reverse complement strand
GCCGCCGCAGGAGACGGTGCGGCAGGCTCGACCCTGGGCGACAAGGGCGGCGCCCCGATTCCGGGTAACGGGTCCCTCGTGTAGCCTGTGTGGCTTTCCGCCTGTTCTGGAGCGCGCTTCCCCTCGAGCGCGAGCAGCCGATCGTGCACGTCCCCGAGGCAGCGGTAGATGTGCTCGTTCTGGCGCAGGAGCTCGGCGACTTGCTGTGCCGCGTCGGTACTGCCGCCCCCTTTCCTGGATGCCGAACTCAGCAGGGCGCCGGCGATGGTGCCTACGATGGCCCCCACGAGCGCGCCTTCAAAGCCGCCGATCGCGCCGATGATCGCACCGAGTATCAAGCCGATAAACCACATGGCATCCTCCCTCTCCGAACCCGCCCGTTTCAGGCGTTTCTGCGGATGTAATCGACGACGGTCTGCATGGCGCCGATCACGAACTCCTTGTCGATCCAGAAATAGACTTCCTTGCCGACCTTCTCGCTTTGCAGCACGCCCGCATCGCGCAGAACCTTCAAGTGATGCGAGACGGTGGTGCGGCTCAGCGTGGACACTTCCACGACTTGCGAGACGTTCAGTCGCTCACCCTGCTCGAACGTGAGCAGGATGCGCTGGCGATGCTCGTCGCCGAGCGCCGTGTAGACCTTGGCGATCCCCCGCCACTCGCGGGGGATGGCGCGCATGTAGTTGCGGTTCATAGGTCGATGAGTTTAGTTATATAGTTATGTTATTGTCAAGCATTTTCACGCGCTCCCCGGCCTGGATGTCGGGAGCACATCTGCAACCCGTTGAGGCTTACGGAAATAGCGGCGCGCGGTGGCGCCGCGACCCCTAGCGGACCATCTGGCTGAGAAACTCGAAGCCCCAGGCCACGCCGAAGCCGGTGACCTCGGTGCCGACCGCGCCCAACCCGCCCTTGCAGCTCGACGCGGAGAGGTCCATGTGTATCCACGGGCGCTTGTCGGTGAAGCGCTGCAGCAGCCGCGTCGCGAGTATGTGGTCGGCGCCGCCCTCCATGGTGCACTGCTTCACGTCGGCGATCCCGCTGTCGAGCGCCGCATCGTAGTCCTCGTCGAACGGAAACGCGCACACCCGTTCGCCGCTCGCCGTTCCCGCCGTGACCGCGGCTCTCGCCAGCTCGTCGCTGGTGGCAAAGATGCCGCTGTAGCGATCTCCCAGCGCGGTGTGCATGCTGCCCGTCAGGGTCGCGAAGTCCACGATCAGATCGGGCCTGGCACGCGCTGCGAGCGTGAGGGTGTCGGCGAGCACCATGCGGCCCTCGGCGTCGGTGTGCACGATCTCGATCGTCGTGCCGTTCAGCGCAGTGACGACCTCGTTCTGCTTGTAGGCGCGCGCACTCAGATGGTTCTGCGCGATCGCCATCCAGCAATCGAGGTTCACCTCGAGCTTCGCCCGCGTCGCGGCGAACAGTATTCCGAGCGCGACGGCGGACCCGTTCATGTCCTCGTGCATGCCCTGCATGTAGCGCGCGGGCTTGAGGTTGTGTCCGCCGGTATCGAAGCAGATCCCCTTTCCGACCAATGCAACCGTCTTGCGCGCTCCCGGCCGTCGATAGCGCAAGTGCACGATTGCGGCATCGTCCTCGGCGCTGCCCTGCGCCACCGCCACGAACGCGCCCGCACCCATGCGGCGGAGACGCTTCACGTCGTACTCCTCGTGCCTCCAGCCGGATTGCCGTGCGAGCTGGCGCAAGCGCGTGCGGTATGCCCCGGGTGTCAGCTCGTTGGGCGGCAGCACCGTCAGCTCCCGGCACAGGAAATTGGCCTCCGCGACCGCCTCCCGGCGGGCGTAACCGCGGGGCTCCTGATGGCCATAGAGCCGGATCGTGCCGAGCGCCGTGGCATCCGACTTCTTCTTGCGCTCAGGCAGCCGCGCGCCATTGACCCAGGCGGTGTATGCGGCGAGCTCCGCGGCATGCCGGCGCTGCGCGGTGCTGCCGAACACGGCGATCGCCAGGTCCCGGGGATTTTCCGCCAGCGCGAGTTGAATCGCCTTGCGCAGCAGCGTCTGCCTCTCGAACACGGATCTTGCGGGATCGAGCATGATCCAGACGGCCAGTGCGCCCCGCGGCAGATCGACCTGGATGGGAGAGCGCACAAGCTCTTCGGGCTTTTTCTTTCGCCTGGCGAGCGCCGCGGCAAGCGATTCGATGCCGGGAACGCTGCGGAAGCCATCGAGTGAGGATGCTTTGGGCAAAACGAAAAGGACGTGCTTCGCCCGGCTCACATCAGCCTGGTTGAGGAGCGCCGCGGTCTGCTCCAGCTTCGCCACCATGAGGAATCGTTAACCCGTTGATTGGTAAGCGCGGATTATAGCGCCCGTGCGGTGACGCCTCGGGGTACAATTTCAAGCATGCCGCGTCTGCTGATCCTCTTTGCGTTCCTACTCAACGTCAATGCCGCAGCCGCAGAGGACATCGTCACGTTGCCGACCCGCGACGCCGTGACGCAAAGCTATCTGTTGTCCGCCTCGGAAAAAGGCAAGGCGCAGGCGGTGGCGGTATTGTTTCCGGGGGGCAACGGCAAGACTGATCTCGAGCGCGAAACCGCGCGCAAGTCGGAGGGCGGCAACTACCTCGTGCGTTCCCGCGGGCTCTTTGCCGCGAACGGCATCGCGGCCGCGGTGGTGGACGCGCCATCCGACCGTGCGAGCGGGATGGACGACGAATTCCGTCTCGGCGCGGCCCACGCGGAGGACATTGCGAAAGTCATCGCGGATCTCAGAAAGCGCTTTCCCGGCACACCGGTATTTCTGGTCGGCACGAGCCGCGGCACCATTTCCGCAGCCTCTATCGCAGGACGCCTCGGCCCCGCGGTGGACGGCGTCGTGCTGACCGCGACCCTGTTTCTGGCGAACAAGCGCGCGCCGGGACTCTCCGGATTCGACTTCGCCACGATCCAGACCCCGTTGCTCTTCGTCCATCACGTCGATGATGGCTGTCGCGAGACGCCCTATTCATCCGCAAAGCGCGTCGCCGAGCGCTACCCGCTGGTCTCGGTCTCCGGGGGCAATCCGCCGCGGTCGGAGCCCTGCCAGGCGATGAGTCAGCACGGTTTTCTGGGCAGAGAGACGCAAACCGTCGATGCGATCTCGAAATGGATGCAGAAGCAGCCCTATCCGCGCGAAATCAATTAGAATTTCCATTGTTTTCCGAGGACTCGGTTCTGTTCCGGGAATTTCCTATTTTTTCCTCCTGAGCAGCGATGCGCTCTTACCTGGACCTGATGACACACGTGCTCGAGCACGGGGCGCGGAAGAACGACCGCACCGGCACCGGCACTCTGAGCATATTCGGCGCGCAATTGCGGTTCGATCTTGGCGCGGGTTTTCCGCTCCTCACCACCAAGCGCGTGCACCTCAAATCCATCGTTCACGAGCTGCTGTGGTTTCTGAAGGGCGACACCAATACCCGTTATCTCAGGGAAAACGGCGTCACCATCTGGGATGAATGGGCCGATGCGAACGGCGACCTCGGGCCGGTCTACGGCTACCAGTGGCGCTCGTGGCCGACGCCTGACGGCGGGCATATCGACCAGCTGGCGCAGGTCATCGAGCAGATCCGGAAAAATCCCGACTCACGGCGCATGATCGTCTCGGCCTGGAACGTCGCCGATCTGCCCAGGATGGCGCTCCTCCCGTGCCACGCGTTCTTCCAGTTCTACGTCGCCGAAGGACGGCTCTCGTGCCAGCTCTACCAGCGGAGCGCCGACTTCTTTCTCGGCGTTCCGTTCAACATCGCCTCCTACGCGCTCCTCACGCTGATGGTCGCGCAGGCGACGGGACTCGAGCCCGGCGACCTGGTCCATACCTTCGGCGACACGCATCTCTATCTCAACCATCTCGACCAGGCTCGCGAGCAACTCGCCCGCACCCCGCGTGCGCCGCCGGTCATGAAGCTCAACCCGGCGGTGAAGGACGTCTTCCGGTTCCGCTACGAAGATTTCACCCTGGAGAACTACGATCCGCACCCGGCGATCAAGGCGCCCGTGGCTGTTTGAGGGATGGCGCGTCGAGGGGCGGAGCAGGGGCCCCGGTTTCCGGGGATGCGACCCCCGGCGGCGCGCTGCGGCCGACATGAGGGCCCAGTAATTTTATGATGCAGCTGCAGAGGCCGCGGGATGAGGGATGAGGGCCCAAGGCGGAAGGCGGATGGCGAAAGGCGGAAGGATGAGGTAGCAAGTCGGCACCAATCGCCAATCACCAGTCACCAATCACGCCTCTCGCTGATCGTGGCAATGTCGAAGAACCGCGTGATCGGTGCCGACGGCAAGATCCCCTGGCACCTGCCCGACGAGTTGAAGCTGTTCAAGAGCGTCACCATGGGCCATCACATCCTCATGGGCCGCAAGACCTGGGATTCCATAGGACGCCTGCTGCCCGGACGCACGACGGTCATCGTTACGCGCCAGCCCGGCTACCGGGTCGACGGCGCCACCGTGGCGCATTCCCTGGAGGAAGCGGTCTCCGCGTGCGGCGCGGACGACGAGATCTTCGTGATAGGCGGGGCCGACATCTTTCGGGCAGCCTTGCCGCTCGCCGATCGCCTGTACCTCACGACCGTGGACGCCGAGGTGGCGGGGGACGTCTACATGCCGGAGTTCGCGGAGGGCGAATGGCGGGAAGTCTCGTCGCGGGAGCACGCCATCGACGAGCGCCACCCGTACGCCTACCGTCACGCGGTTCTCGAGCGTGCGGCTGCTCGTTGAGACCGGCGAAATGATCAAACTCCGTCCCCGATATTCTCTCTCCTGCGCGCTGCTTGCTCTGTGCGTCGGCGTCGCACTTGCGCAGAACGTAACGCTCGACGACCTGAGAATCCGCGCCGAGGCGGGGGACAGGAGCGCCACGCGGCAGCTCGCGGAGGCGTACTACCTGGGCCGCGAGGGCGCCGAGCAGAATTTCAGCGAAGCCGCGCGCTGGTATCTCAAGCTTGCCCAGCAGGGAGACGTACGAGCGCAGACCACGCTGGGCCTGATGTACGCCCGCGGCTACGGCGTAAAGAAAGACCCGGCAGTAGCTCATCACTGGTGGAGCTTCGCAGCAGCCGCGAACGATGCGGGCGCGCAGTACAACCTGGGGCTCTCCTACGCCAACGGCGACGGCGTGGCGCAGGACTACGAGCGCGCTGCGCAGTGGTACGAGAAGGCGGCGGAGCGCACTCACATCCAGGCGCAGTACAACCTCGGCCTCCTCTATCTCCAGGGCAAGGGCGTCGCGAAAGACCCCCTGCGCGCGTACTTCTGGGTGAAGGTCGCCGCGCTGCAGGGCGACGACCGGGCGCAGGACTCGCTGAACAAGGTCGCCGCCGGTATGAGCGCGGAGCAGGTCAGGCAGGCCGAGGCTCAGGCCGACGAGTGGATGAAACGCGCGAAGAAGCTCCTCAAGTGAGGCGGCACCCTGCAGAAATCCGCGTCAGCACACGCCCGGCTCGCGGATGAAGTCTTCGTATTTCCCGCTGGGCGAACGCGCAATGCGTTCGACGCGGGCAATCGTGATCTGGTAGGGATGCCCCAGCGTTTCCTGCACGGCAGCGGCGAGAGCACGCTCTTCCGCAGGGTCGAGCGGCCGCGACGCGACGATCCTTGCCTCGATCGCAAGCCGTGTTTTCTGCACGAGCTGCATCTGGCGCAAAGGTGCGATATGCACCCACTTTCCCGCCATGAAGCTCGGGTAGAACCTGCGCCCGTCAGGCGCCATCGCGAGATTACGCTCGCGTCCCAGGACACGGCGGATGACCGGTAGCCCGCGCCCGCAGGCGCACGGCGCGCCCGCTTCGACGTAGTCGCCAATCTCGTAGCGGATGAGGGGCATCGCGAAATTGTGCAGCGTGGTAAGCACCACCCTGCCGATGGCGCCGGCGGGGCAGTGTCGCCCCGACTCGTCCAGTATCTCGACCAGGATCCCCTCGCTCTGGACGTGGTAGACGTCGTGGTCGGGGCATTGCAGCGCGATGAAGCCTGCCTCTACCGATGAATAGATATCCACGACCCTCACCCCCAGCAACGCCCGGCATTCGGCACGCGCCTCCGGGCTCAGGGCATCACCGTATGTCTGAGCCTCCCGTAGCTGCGGCAGCCGGATGCCGCGCCTGTGCATCTCTCGTGCGAGCTCCAGCAGATTCCCCCCCAGCGTCAGCATGTACGCCGGATCCTGTTCGGACAGCCACTCGAGCTGGCGCTCCAGCGAATTGGTGCTGTGCAAGAGCGCCGCAGCCCCATCGCGATAGGCGCTCGTGGTCGCAGGTCCCCACCCGGAAAAGTTCATTCCCTGCTCCCCGCGCACGTCGCGGTCAGATCGGATGGCAGCCAGCTTCAGCCCGAGATCACGACGATGCCACAATTGATCGCGCAGGTTGAACGCTCGAAAGAAGGTCTCCGTTATGGAGGTATGAAGGCAGGTAATCGGTGTCCCAGTGGAGCCCGACGTATGCGCCACAATCACAGGAGCATGAGCGGGGGGCACGTGGGAGCTGTGGAGCGCTTCCCTCGCGTCGCGCACTTGGCTCCGCGTCACCACCGGCAGCGCGGTAAACCATGCCTCCGTTACCGGGTCGCCCGCTCGAAAGCGGGCAGATTCCAGGCGTTCCCGGTAGAACGGTACCGTCTCGTACGCGTGCTTCAGCAGGGCTGCGATCTGCCGGAATTGCTCGGCGCGGAGGACCTCAGGCGCCAGCCACTGCGAGCGGCCGAGCTGGAATTGCAGCGCAAGCGCGAGCGCGCCGGGTTCAGGCGGCACCGCCGGCCAGACGAGGCCGGGGTACGCGGAACGGATCAGATCGAGATGGCTCGTCACAAGGGCAGGAACGATTCGGCAGGGCGCGCTACGCTCGCCCGAGGATGCGCCCGAGTACCGGCAGCCCCCGCCCGCACGGACAGGGATCGCCCACCTCGGCAAGATCACCGATATCGTAGCGGATGAGCGGCATCGCAAAATTCTGGAGCGTGGTGACCACGACGCGGCCCACCGTTCCCGGCGCGCACGCCCTGTCCTCCCCGTCGAGCACCTCGACCAGCACGCTCTCGGATTGGACGTGGTAGTGCTCGTGGTCCGGGCACTGCAGCGCGATGCAGCCCGCCTCGTCGGCCGCATACAGGTCGGTCAGCGGCACATCCCATGCTTCGCGGCACAGCTTGCGCGTTTCCGTGCCGACCGCGTCGCCCGACGTCCGGACCTCACGGAGCGCCGGGAAGCGGACTCCGCGGGCAATCGACCTTCGCGCCAGCTCCGCCGCGTTCGCGGGACTGGTCTGCAGGTAGTCGGGCCCATGCCGCCGCAGCCATTCCAGCTGTGCGTCCGTGCCGGCGTGCGCGCCGAGGACCACGGAGCGGCCGGCGGCGGCAATCATGCCCGTGGCCGGTCCCCACCCCTGCGCTTCCCCGTTCTCCAGGCCCGCGCGTATCGTCGCCAGCGTGCCGTCGAAGTCGCGGCGGTGCCACAGGTGATCCCGCAGCATGAGCGCCAGCCACCACAGGTGGGTCAGCGCGGTCTTCAACGTGCGCACCGGCCGGCCCGTCGAGCCGGCGGTTCGGCTCTCGGAGATCGCCCCATGCGCCGCGGGCGAAGCATTGCTCCTGAGTTCCTCGAACTCGTGCTGCAGATTCTCGCGGCGCAGGAGCGGCAGGCGCTCGAAGCTCTCGCGGGTGACCGCATCCCCTGATCGGTGGCTGCCGTGCCATTGCCAGCGATAGAACGGCACCGTCAGCCGGGCATGGCGGACAAGCGCATCGAGCTGCCGCAACTGGAGCGCGCGCAGGTCCCCGGGAGAAAGCCACTGTGAGCGCTCGAGCTGGTACTGCAGCGCCAGGTGAGTCGCCTCTTCCGGTCCCGTGATCGCCGGCCACGCCATGCCGGGAAGGGCTGACCGGACGAGTATGTGTGGAGCCTGCATGACGCGCCTGCGGCCGCTGGAATGCGTCACAAGATACACTAGAACCTATATGAAATAGGTTCAGATCCGATGCACATCGAAGAACCGCTGCCGGAAAGCGCGCCCCTCGCCCGCCAACTCGCGCTTCGCTGGTGCCGACCCGATCCACAGACGGGTGAAAATTGCGCCTGGTACCACGGTTTCTGGCAATACCTGAGGTTGCTGAAGCTGGTCACTACGCCGGAGCACCACGCCGCTTTCTACCGGTCGGCGCTGGGTGAGGCCGCGCGCCTGCCCGGAGCGAGGCGAGTGCTCGTGGCGGGCGCCGCTGATTACGGCATGCTCGCACACGTGATTGCAGCCTTTCGCGAGCAGGGGAACGAACCGCAGGTGACCGTAAACGACCTGTGCGAGACGCCGCTCAGGCTCAATCAGTGGTATGCGCATCGCGTTGGCAGCGACCTGAGCGTCTGCCGCTGCGACACCCTGCAATACGCGGAGGAGCGGCCGTTCGACGTCGTCTGCACGCACTCCTTCCTCGGGCGTTTCCCGCCCGCTCGACGGCTGGACCTCACCCGGAAATGGTATCGGCTGCTGCGTCCCGGCGGACTCGCCGTCACGGTCAAGAGAATACGTCCGGGCAGCGGCACGGAGCTCTCCGGCTTCACCCCGGAACAGGCCGAGGCGTTCCGCGACAAGGTGCGGGCAGCAGCACGGTCCCTGTCCACGCCGGGAATAGCGCCCGAAGATCTGGCGGAAAACGCCCGGGTCTACGCCGATCGCAACAGCACCTGGCCGCTGCGGTCACGGGAAGAGATCGTGGAACTGTTCGAGCGCGCCTCGTTCAGGGTGGACCGCCTCGACTGCACACCCGTCGCATCCGCCTCCTCCGTCGGCGCGAGCGGGCCGACCGCCCTGGGCGGCGCCGAATACGTGCAGATCGTGGCTACGCGGGTCTAGTCCGGTCTTCCAGAGCCTCATGCGGCGCCGGCATCGGCGATCTCCGACATGAAGTCCTCGTACTTGCCGCTCGCGGCGCGCGGAATCTCCCGAACGTAGACCAGCTTGAGCTCGAAAGGCACCGGCAGCCTCGCCTGGACATGGCGCTCGAACCCTTGCTCCTCCTCGCGGGTAAGCGGACGGGCCGTGACCAGCCGCGCTTCGATGACGCCAAAGCTCTTCTGTACGAACTGGTGCTGGACGATGGGCGCGATGTCCGCGAAGCGGTGTGTGCCGAAAGACGGCCAGTAACGCTCGCCCGTTTCCAGCAGCAGCGTATTGCGGGTCCGGCCCATGACCCGGTTGAGTACCGGCAGGCCGCGGCCGCAGGGACAGGGGTGCCCGGCCTCCGCGTAATCGCCGACCACGTAGCGCACGAGCGGCATGGCGAAATTGTGCAGCGGGGTCGCTACGACGAGGCCGGCCTGGCCGGGCGCGCACGGCCTCCCCCACGTATCCAGGACCTCCACCAGCGTGCATTCGGCCTGGACGTGATAGTGCTCGTGGCCCGGGCACTGCAGCCCCAGATAGCCCACCTCCTGGGCCGAATACGCATCGACGACCCGCGCCCCCCACGCCTCCCGGCACAGGTCGCGCAGCGCGGGCGTCACGACTTCGCCGATGGTCATGATCTCTCGCAGCCGCGGAAGCCGCGTGCCGCACTTCAGCGCCAGCCGGGCAAGCTCGGCGACGTTCGATGGATAGGTCAGCAGGTAGTCGGACTGCTGCTCTTCCAGCCAGGCGAGCTGCAAGGCGATCTCGGTGTCGATGGAGAGCAGGGCTGTGCGCCCGGTCGCCGCAATGGCGTCGATGACCGCGTCCCATCCCGCAACTTCCCGCGCCTGGACGTTTCTGCGGATCACCGCCAGCTTGCCGGCAAGGTCGCGGCCATGCCACAGATGCTCGCGCAGCATGATGGCCTGCCACACCAGGTCGTTGAGAGGCGTCTTCATGACACGCACCGGCATCCCGGTCGATCCGGAAGACCGCGTTTCCCCGGGTGGACCGTGCTGGGGGAGCGGCGCTGTGCTCTTCAGGTTCTCGAAGTTCTGCTGGAGGGCGCCACGCGTGAGCAGGGGCAGGCGGGAAAAGCGCTCGGGGGTGAGCGGAACCGCGGAATCGTAGACTCCGCTCCAGCGCTCGCGGTAATAGGGCACCGTGGCGCAGGCGTGCTTGAGGAGGATATCGAGTTGCCGGTACTGGAGCGCCTGCAGCTCAAGCGGGCCATACCATTGCGACAGCTCGAGCTGGAACTGGAAAGCGAGCGTCTGCGCGGCGTCGGCGGAGGGAACCGCCGGCCATGCAATGCCCGGGCAGGCTGAACGGATCAGGCCCAGCGTGCCGTTGGACACGCGCGCTTGCGCGGCGCCTATAGTACGCGCACCTCGGGCAGCGGGAAGCCGTTGAAATTGCTGGCGTAGGCAGTCGTGTACGCGCCGGCGTTGGCGATGTAGATGAAATCGCCCTCCTGGAGGTCTTCCGGGAACATTTCGTCGCGCATGCACACGTCCACCGAGTCACAGGTGGGGCCGGCGACGTTCCACGGTATGAGCTTGCCCTGCCGGTCGGTCTGCACGTCGTAGCGCAGGCCTTCCGTGGTCTCGATGACGCCGCCAAAAACGCCCGCGTCCCAGTACATCCAGCGCTTTCCGGCGCGGGTCGCGGTGCCGACGACGCGGCACACAAAATAGCCGGCGTCCGACACCAGGTAGCGGCCCGGCTCCGCCATCACCCGCACCTCCTGCGGCAGGTCCCGCAGGCCGTGGTTGATGATCTCGGCGATCTTTTCGATGGAAGGGATCGGCTTCACATGGCGCACGGGATAGCCGCCGCCCACGTTGAGGAGCCGCGGTGTCAGCCCTGCGAGGCGCATCTTCCTGAAAACCCGCTTGGCGCCTTGTATGCCGACCCGCCAGTTCTCCGGGTTGCGGCACTGCGACCCCACGTGGAAGGTCACCCCTGCCAGGTCCGCTTTGAGCGCCGCCGCTTCGGCGATGATCCCGTCGACCTCCGCCGGCTTCATCCCGAACTTGCCCGAGAGCGGCCAGTCGCTGCCCACGTTGGGCGCCTCGATGCGGACGTACAGCTTCGCGTCGGGCTTGATGCCGTGAATCTTGCGCAGCTCCTCGATGCTGTCGAGCGCGTACCACTCGACGCCCTTCGCCGCCGCGTAGCGTATCGAGTCGCCGGACTTCACCGGGTTGCTGTAGCAGACCTCGGCCGCCGGCACCTTGAGCTTGAGGAGGATATCGAGCTCCGCGATCGAGGCGATCTCGAAGCCCGTGCCCTCCTCGATCAGGACCTTCAACACCCTCGGATCGGGATTGGCCTTGACGGCATAGTGCGGATGAACGCGGGGCATAGCCGCCTTGAAGCGGCGAGTCTTGGCTCGGACGATGTCCGTGTCTATCAGCAGGAAGGGCTTGGTATAGCCGCGCTGCAGCGCATCCCGTACGTGGCTGAAGTCCAGGCGGACTTCCGGATGCGTGTCGAGGAGTTGGGGCTGCTCGGTTTCGGGTGGGGTTGGCTTCTTGAAGGCGACAGGGCGCACGGCCATCTCAACGTTCTCCTCGAGACCTACTCGGGAACGAGCAGTCCAAGCGCTACTTCCACCGCCTCGCGGCACGTCGTTGCCCATGTCATGACAACTCCCCTTCTTTCGCTATTTACGTCGCGAAATCGCAAAACTTTCGCGAAATATAGCACCGCGGTACCAGGAAGCAAGAGTTTTTTCCCGTTTTTCCAAAAATTTACCGGCGAATAATCGACGCGAGAGCCGGGGACGCGACGCGCAGACAGCGGACGAGATCGCCTCGGCGGCAGTCGGCGAGCAGCGCGCGGAAAGAAATCGGAGAGCGCTACCCGAGGAAAACCGCAGGCAGCGTGCGACACCAAGCAGGCTCGGAACAAGCAGTCACGTCACTCCCCTGCAGACGGGGAAGGCAATTCATTCCGCAACCGGATCCCGCCTTCGCGGGGATGACTTGCTGGCTAAACCTTCGGCGGCGTAACGCCGGTCTGCCCCTGGTACTTCCCGCCCCGGTCCTTGTAGGACGTCTCGCACACGTCATCGGGATCGGACTCGAGGAAGATCACCTGGGCTACGCCTTCGTTCGCGTAGATCTTGGCCGGCAGCGGCGTGGTGTTGGAAAACTCGAGGGTGACGTAGCCCTCCCACTCCGGCTCCAGGGGCGTGACGTTCACGATGATGCCGCAGCGGGCGTAGGTCGACTTGCCCAGGCAAGCCACGAGGACGTTGCGCGGGATCCGGAAGTACTCCACGGTCCGGGTCAGGGCGAAAGAGTTGGGAGGGATGATGCAGAAGTCGCCCTTCAGGTCGACGAAGGACTTGTCGTCGAAGTTCTTGGGATCGACGATGGTGCTGTTCAGGTTGGTGAAGAGCTTGAACTCGTTCGAGCACCGGATATCGTAGCCGTAGCTCGACGTCCCGTAGGACACGATCTTGCGGCCGCCGACCTCCTTCACCTGGTTCGGCTCGAACGGCTCGATCATGCGGTGCTCGGCCGCCATGCGGCGGATCCAGCGGTCGGATTTGATTGACATCGTGACGGGTCAGGGGTCAGAGGTCAGAAGTCAGGCGAGTCCGAACAGCGCCGGCATCTTATTTTTCCGCCTGACGCCTGACGCCTGACGCTTTACGTGTTTTGGACGACGATCTTGGGAAACACCGCCGAGTGGTCCTGCGCCCTTTCGGCGATCCTGACGGCCACCCGGCGCGCGATTTTCCTGTAGATCTGGGAGGAGCGGCCCTCGGGATCGGCGATCACCGTCGGCCGGCCCGAGTCCGCCTGCTCGCGAATGGCGATGTCGAGCGGGAGCGAGCCCAGCACCTCGACGTTGTAGTCCCTGCCCATGCGCTCCGCGCCGCCCTCTCCGAAGATATGCTCCTCGTGCCCGCATTTGGAGCAGGTATGCAGCGCCATGTTCTCCACGATGCCCAGGATCGGGACTCCCACCTTCTCGAACATCTTGAGCCCCTTGCGAGCGTCGATCAGGGCGATGTCCTGGGGCGTCGTGACGATCACCGCGCCGGTAACGGGCACGCGCTGCGCCAGCGTCAACTGGATATCTCCGGTGCCGGGAGGCAGGTCTACGACCAGGTAGTCGATCTCGCGCCACTTGGTCTCGTTCAGCAGCTGTTCCAGCGCCTGGGTGACCATCGGTCCGCGCCATACCATGGGCGTGTCCGGGTCGATCAGGAAGCCGATCGACATGGCCTGGATGCCGTGGGCTTCCATCGGCTCTATGCTCTTGCCGTCGCGCGTTTCCGGACGGCCGCGGATGCCCAGCATGATGGGCTGGGAGGGTCCGTAGATATCCGCATCCAGCACCCCGACGCTTGCGCCTTCCGCGGCCAGGCCCAACGCCAGGTTGACCGCCGTGGTGCTCTTGCCGACCCCGCCCTTGCCCGAGGCGACGGCGATGATGTTCTTGATCCCGGGAACGAGCTTCACCCCGCGCTGCACCGCGTGCGGCACGATCTTCATCTGCACGCTGGCGCTCACCTGCCCGACCCCGGGCAGGGACTTCAGCTTCCGCGTGATCTCCTCGCGGATGGGCTCGAGCTGGCTCTTCGCCGGGTAGCCCAGCAGGATCTCGACCGATACCGCATCGCCGTCCACCTTGATGTTGCGCGCCGACTTGGTGGCGACGTAATCCTTCTTCGTATTGGGATCCGTCAACTCCCTCAAGGCTTCCTGGACCTGCTCTACGGTGATCGTCATGGCGGGATACCAACTCTTGGAGTGTAGGGCGCGATTCTAGACGATTGTGCGCGCCCCGCCCATCGAAGCGCGGCTAAACCATTCAGGCAACGGGGATTTACGGTTACAATTCAACGCCTATGCCGCGCCGCCGCATCTTCGTCACGACCGCCCTGCCCTACGCGAACGGGCCGTTTCATATCGGGCACATGATGGAGTACATCCAGGCCGACATCTGGGTGCGCTTCCAGCGGATGCAAGGGCACGACGTGCATTTCATGGGCGCCGAGGATGCGCACGGGGCGCCGATCATGCTCGCGGCGGAAAAAGCCGGGAAATCCCCCGAGGAATTCATCTCGGAGATCGCCCGCGGCCGCAAGCAGTATCTCGATGGCTTTTACATCAAACACGACAACTGGCACTCTACCCACTCAAAAGAGAACACCGAGCTCTCGCAGGACCTCTTCCGCAGGCTGCAAAGGGCCGGTTTCATCGACCGGAAACCGGTCGAGCAGTTCTACGACCCCGTGAAAGGCATGTTCCTCGCCGACCGCTACATCAAGGGCGAATGCCCCAATTGCGGCGCGAAGGACCAGTACGGCGACGCCTGCGAGAACTGCAGCAAGTTCAACACGCCCACGGAGCTCAGGAACCCCTACTCCACACTTTCGGGTGCGACGCCAGTGCTGAAGTCGTCCGAGCACTATTTCTTCAAGCTCTCTGACGAGCGCTGCAAGGCATTCCTGCGGGAATGGATCAACGATCCCGGCAGACTCCAGCCGCAAGTAGTCAACAAGGCAAAGGAATGGCTCGAGGGCGAGGGCGACAAAGCCCTGACGGACTGGGACATCTCACGGGACCCGCCCTATTTCGGCATCCGGATCCCCGATATAGCGGAAGAAAAGTACTTTTACGTCTGGCTCGATGCCCCGGTCGGCTATTTCGCAAGCCTGAAGAACTATTGCGACCGCGAGCGTCTCGACTTCGACGCGATGGTGAAGGCCGGCAGCGACACCGAGATGGTCCACTTCATCGGCAAAGACATCATCTATTTTCACACGCTGTTCTGGCCGGCGATGCTCCACTTCTCCGGGCACTACAAGACGCCGGACCACGTCAACGTGCACGGCTTCATCGGCGTCTCGGGCGAGAAGATGTCCAAGTCGCGCGGCACCGGCATCGACCCGCTGCGCTACCTCGAGCTCGGCATGAACCCCGAGTGGCTGCGCTATTACATCGCCGCCAAACTGAACGCCAACGTCGAGGACCTGGACTTCAATCCCGATGATTTCATCGCGCGGGTGAACAGCGATCTCATCGGGAAATACGTGAATATCGCGAGTCGGGCGGCCAATTTCATTACGAAGCATTTCGGCGGCCGAATCGCACCATTGGACCCCAACAGGATCGGGGCGACTGGCAGGTGGTCGATCGTGGCTCAAGGGTCAGACGACGCAATTGCGGACGCATACGCCAATCGCGAATTCGGGAAAGTCGTGCGGGAGGTCATGCGAATCGCCGATTCGGTCAACCAGTATTTCGATCGAGAAAAGCCGTGGGAACTGGCGAAGGATCCCGCAAAGCACGCTCGCTTGCATGAGGTGTGCTCGGACTGCGTTGATGCGTTCCGGACGCTCACGATCTATCTGGCTCCGATTCTTCCGGGTACGGCAAAACGCGTAGCTGAGTTGCTGGGCTTGAATTGGCCCCTGAAGTGGACCGACCTGAATGCGACTCTCGTCGAGATCAGACCTTATGAGCACCTGATGGCTCGCGTCCAGGAAAAGCAGCTCGACGCGCTGTTCGAAATCGAAAAGGCAGTCCCGATGGCATCGACACCCCCACCCCAACCCCCCCCCGTCAAGGTGGAGGGAGAAGGCGGTGGCGCCCCGCAAATCACTATTGATGATTTTTCGAAACTAGATTTGCGGGTCGCCAAAATAGTCACGGCCGAGCACGTCGAAGGGGCCGACAAGCTCCTTAAGATCACCCTCGACGTCGGTGCGCTGGGACCTCGCCAGGTTTTCGCCGGCATCAAGTCCGCCTACGACCCCGCGACCCTCAAGGACCGGCTGACCGTAGTGGTCGCGAACCTCGCGCCACGCAGGATGAAATTCGGGAACTCGGAGGGCATGATCCTCGCCGCCTCGGGCGACGGGCCGGGCATTTTCCTGCTCTCACCCGACTCCGGCGCGCAGCCGGGGATGCGCGTCAAGTGACGCGAAGGATGAAGGATGAACGTGGAAGGATGACCCGGCTCTTTCGGTCGCAGCCTTGCAAAGTCCAATCACCAATCACGAATCACCAATCACGCCTTTGAAGATAGACAGCATCGAAGCCTTCGCCATCGACATCCCGCTGAAGAAAAACTTCGGCGGCAGCACTTATTCGGTGCTCAAGCGCTCGACCGTCGTGACGCGCCTCCACACCGACGACGGGCTCGTGAGCGAGGTGTACAACGGCGACAATCGCGAGCACGCGCCCGGCATCGCGCGCCTGATCGAGGGCGAGCTGGCCCCGCGCGTAAAGGGACTGGAAGTCCTCGAGGTCGAGCGCGCCTGGGAGGCGATGTTCGAGCTGTCCCACACGAACCGGGACCGCAAGACGCTCCTCGAGGCGATCGCCTGCGTGGATTGCGCCCTGTGGGACCTCGCCGGCAAGTCGCTCGGCAGGAACGTCGCAACGCTCCTGGGAACGAACCGTGACCGGCTCCCCATCATCTCGATCGGCGGCTACTACATGGAAGGCAAGACGCTCGCCGACTACGGCAGGGAAATGGAGCAGTACCGCGCCGCCGGCATGGCGGGCTGCAAGTTCAAGGTCGGCGGCCTCGAGCCCGAGGAGGATTTCAAGCGGGTCGAGGTCGCCCGCAAGGCGGCCGGGCCGGACTTCAAGCTCATCGTGGACGCCAACCGCGGCTGGAACGCGCAGGACGCCATCCGCTTCGCGCGGTTGATCGAGCCCCTGGACATCGGCTGGTTCGAGGAGCCGTGCCACTGGTACGACGATGCGGCAATGATGGCGCGCGTGCGCCGCGCCATCCACATCCCGGTGACCGCCGGCCAGTCCGAGATCACCAGCCACGGCGTGCGGCGGCTGGTGGAAGCGGGCGCGGTCGATTTCGTCAACTACGACGTGTCGGAAGGCGGCGGCGTCACGGACTGGCGCCGTGCCGCGGCCATCTGCCAGGCCGCCGGCGTGCAGATGGCGCACCACGAGGAATCCCAGATCGCGTCACAGCTGCTGGCGGGTGTGCCCCACGGCACCTACGTGGAATGCTTTGCCGATCCGGAGCGCGACCCGGTATGGCAGACGATGTGGGCCAACCGGCCGCGGATCAAGGATGGGATGATGGACGTCTCGAAGGAGCCCGGCTTCGGGATCAAGCTCGATTGGGAGATGGTGAAGCGCTATCG
>Ga0075428_100003573_pt1 | contig 17026 bp, 15 predicted proteins | sample RhiMetdeltSRZDD2_FD_75291 | JGI IMG/M metagenome (GOLD analysis project Ga0075428, IMG submission 75291) | Populus rhizosphere microbial communities from Tennessee, USA - Rhizosphere MetaG P. deltoides SRZDD2 | ecosystem: Host-associated > Plants > Roots > Rhizosphere > Soil | place: USA... | reverse complement strand
AAGGTGGAGGAGGAGATCGCAAGGCTCGATCCCCAGGACGCCCGCGCCTTCCTCGACGACCTGGGCCTCCAGGAGCCCGCGCGGGACCGCGTCATCCAGGCCGGCTTCCGCCTCCTGGGGCTGGTGCAGTTCCTGACCGCGGGCGAGGACGAGTGCCGCGGCTGGGCCATCCCGGCCGGCACCCGGGCGCCGCAGGCGGCGGGCGCCATCCACTCCGACATCGAGCGCGGCTTCATCCGGGCCGAGGTGGTGGCCTTCGAGGACCTGATGACCGCGGGGAGCCTGCCGGCGGCGCGCGAGAAGGCCTTGCTGCGCTCCGAGGGCCGGGACTACGTCGTCCAGGACGGCGACGTGATCAACTTCCGCTTCAACGTGTGACCCGGAGGGATCCCCCGGCGCCGGCGGTGTCCGCCTCCGCCAGGGCGCGCAGCGCCGCCTCGACGAGAGGCTCCTGCCCCTCCTGGACCGTGCGCAGGTCGAGGAGCACGCGGTCCGACTCGATGCGGGCGATGACGGGGACCGGGCCCAGGCGCAAACGCTCCTCGACGGCGCGCGGCGAGAGGCCCTTCGCCCGCACGGCGATGAGCATGGTCGGAAGGCCCTCCTCCGGCGCCGACCCTCCCCCGAGAAGGGACACTCCCTCCTGAAGCCCGATCTCGAGGCGGCCCCCGGCGTGCGGCCCGAGGCGCTCGACCAGGCGGCGGGCCCGCTCCTCGAGAGCGTCGCGCGACAGGGCGATCATGCGGGCCACCGGCAGATCGACCTGCGCCCGTCCACGGACGTACGCGAGGAGGACGGTCTCCAGCGCCGCGTAGATCATCTTGTCCACGCGGAGCGCCCGGGCCAGGGGGTTCTCACGGAGGCGGGCGATGAGCGCCGGCCGGCCGATGAGGAGCCCCGCCTGAGGCCCGCCGAGGAGCTTGTCGCCGCTGCAGCAGACGAGGTCGGCGCCCTCCTCCAGGACCTCCTGGACCGACGGCTCGTGGCGCACGCCGAACACTTTCAGATCAAGCAGGTTGCCGCTCCCCTGATCCATCAGGAGGGGCAGCCGCTTCCGGCGTGCCAGCGCCGCCAGGTCGGGAAGGCCGACCTGGGAGGTGAAGCCGACGATCCGGTAGTTGCTCGGATGGACCTTCAACAAGAGACCCGTCCGGGACGTGAGGGCCCGCTCGTAGTCGCGCAGCCGCGTCCTGTTGGTCGTGCCGACTTCGCGCAGGACGGCGCCGCTCTTGGCCATGATCTCGGGGATCCGGAACGACCCTCCGATCTCGACCAGCTCGCCGCGCGACACCACGACCTCCCGCCCCTCGGCCAGCGTGTTGAGCGCCAGGAGCAGCGCCGCGGCGTTGTTGTTCACCACGTGCGACGCGCGGCCCGGGAAGAGCAGAGAGAACAGCCGCTCCAGATGGGAGGCGCGCGAGCCGCGGCGGCCGCGGGCGACGTCGTATTCGAGCGTCGAGTAGCTGAGGGCGATGGCCTCGATGCGGCGGATCGCCTCCTGGGGCAGAGGCGCGCGGCCGAGGTTCGTGTGCAGCAGGACGCCCGTGGCGTTGACGACCGGCACCAGGGCCGAGCGGGTCCTTCGCTCCCCCTCCTCCAGGACCCAGGCCGGCAGGGCCGCGATCGCCTGCTGCAACGCGGCCGGCGCCAGGCTCCGCTGCCGGTGGCTCGCCCGCAGCGCCGCCAGCCGCTCGCGCAGGAGCGCCGCCGCCAGAGGCCGCCCGAAGCGCTCGATGGCCGGGCGCATCGAGGCCGCTTCGAGGAGATCGTCCATCCGCGGCAGGGATCGCAGGGCCGACGGCGTCAGGCCACGAGCCAGGGTCGCTTTTCGTATTTCTCCCATCGCCCCTCTCCGCAAACGGCCCGATTCCACCACACACCCCTTCGGAGTGTCAAAGTTCCGCCGTTTTGATCGGACTCGCTGCCGAACCTATATTCAGTCCGAACCACGGCCCCGGGGAAGGGTGCGATGACGCTCGAGGAAGAGCTCAAGCAGATCGACTTCGAGATCCGCCGGCTGAAAATCCAGTACGATCTCTACTTCTACGGGACCGTGCCGCGCCCTCCCAACGATCAGCGGGACGCGCTGGCCCGCCAGGTCCGCAGGCTGCAGGGGGTCGAGATGCGGAACATGGCGGACCGCTTCCTCTACAACAGCGTCGTCAACAAGTTCAACACCTTCGTCGAGCTGTGGGCCAAGCTCCTCCGCAACAAGGAGGAAGGATCGCGCACCCATCCTCTGGCGGTCCGCACGGCGCAGCGCTCGGCGCGCGCCGAGATGGGAGGCTCGCAGCCCGCGCCGCCGCCCGATCCGGGTCCGGCCCGGGGCCAGCCATCCGCCCGGCCGCCGGCGCGGCCCGCCGACGAGCGTCATCGCGAGGCGGCCCCGACCTTCCGGATCGCCGCCGGTCACGGGCAGGAGCCCTCGCTGCGCGGGCTCTACGACAACTTCGTCGCCGCGCGGCAGGCGGCCGGCGATCGCCGGTCTATCGGCTTCGACACGTTCGCCCGCGAGGTAGCGCGGCAGGCGGCCGCCATCAAGGGCAAGGCCGATTGTGACTCGGTCGAGTTCACGATATACTCGCGCGACAACAAGGTGACTCTCAAGGCCCGGCCTTCCGGGCGTGGACGGTGAGGATGACACGGCGGCGGATGTCAGGAGGGCGCTTCCGGGGAGCCGCGGCCGGGCTCCTGATGGTGCTCGCCTCCCCCATGCTGCTCGTGGCCGCCGAGACCGCAGCCCCCGGGCCCGCGGCGCAGCCCGAGCAGGAATCCTCGAAGCCGCCGGCGCGCCGGCCGAATCGAGCCGTGCCTCCAACTTTGGAGGTGATCGCGGCCAAGGTCGCCCGCCATCCCGGCCAGCCGTACCTCCTCAACGAACTGGGCAATGTCCTGCTGTTGAACGGGCGCCGTCAGGACGCCGAGATGCGGTACAAGCAGGCCGTGGGGATCGATCCGCGGTTCGCCGCCGCCTGGAACAATCTGGGCGTGGTCCGCTCCTCCATGGGGAAGTACTACCCGGCGGAAGAGGCGTACCGCAAGGCGGTCAAGATCCAGCCCAACTACGCCCTCGCCTGGTACAACCTGGGAACGGTCCTCGATGCGAGGAACCTGTACACCGAGGCGATCGAAGCCTACCGGCGCGCCTTCGTCCTCGATCCGGGACTGCTGGACGTGAAGCAGAACCCCCAGGTCGTCTCCAACCGGCGGATCGCGGCGATCGCGGCCCAGGCCTACATGGAGAAAGGGAACACCGTCGTCTACCCGATCGACTCGGCTTACCCGATCAGCCGGACGGTGAACCTGCCGCTCAGCGAGGAAACGCCTCCCGAACCCCTCCGTCCACAGTGAGGATGCAGCCGGTGGTCTTCGCGGAGCGATCGGAAGCGAGCCACAGGGCGGCCTCGGCCACGTCCTCCGCCGTCACCCGGACACCGAGCAGATTCCGCTTGCGGTAGAACTCCTCCAGGTCCTCGGGCCGGATGCCGTGGGCACGGGCCCGTTCCTCGCGCACCCCCTCCGACCAGAGCCCCGAGTCCTGGAAGACCGCGTCGGGGTTGATCATGTTGACGCGCACGCCGGACTCTCCTCCCTCGATCGCCAGGACGCGGGCCAGCTGGACCTGCGCCGCCTTCGAGGCGCTGTAGGCGCCGAAGTCCCGGCCCGGCGCGAGCACGTTCTTGGACGCGACGAAGACGAGGCTTCCGCCGGTCCCCTGCTCTTTCAGGATCGGCAGGGCGGCGCGCGCCACGAGGAAGTGGCCCGTGGCGTTGACGTCGAAGGAGCGGCGCCAGTCCTGCAAATTCATCCGATCGATCGCGCTGACGTGTGCGATACCGGCGTTGGAGATCACGATGTCGATCCCGCCGAAGGCCAGAAGGGCCGCCTCGAACGCGGCGCGCACGCTGTCCTCGACGGTCACGTCGAGCGCCAGTCCAAGGGCGCGATCCATCCCGTGGCGGGCCACGATCTCCGCGGCCACGGATGCGGCGCCCTCGGCGTCGCGATCGGTCACCACGACGTGGCACCCCTCCGCCGCAAGGCGCAGCGCGATGGCGCGGCCGATGCCCCGGGCAGAGCCTGTCACGAGGGCGACCCGGCGCGCCAGCTCCTTCTCCTTCGACCCGAGCGACAGGCGATAGAGCTCGAGCGGCCAGTACTCGACGTCGTAGGTGTCTTGGAGGGACAGGGAGCGGTACTCGCCGAGGGTGGATGCCGTCCGCATCACCGCGATCGCGTGGTGGTACATGTCGGCCACCATGCGTGTGTGCCGGGCGTCCTTCCAGGCCGTGAACATTCCGATCCCGGGGATCAGGACGACGCGCGGCACGGGATCGACCGCGGGCTCGGCCGAGGCCGCATGCTTGCGCACGTAGAGCGCGCACCACGCGGCGTACTTCTCCAGGTCGCGGCGGAGTGTCTCGGCGAGCCGGTCGATCCCCTCCTCGCCGCCCAGCCCGGAGGGGTCCACCTGGACGAAGAGAGGCCGGGGCCGCGTGTAGAGCAGATGGTCGGGCGTGGCCGGTCCCGCGAGGCAGAGCTGCGGCCCCGCCTCGCTGCCGGCGAACTCGAGGACGTCGTCCCCGTCGTCGAAGCGCAGCACGACCCGTAGAGCACCGCTCTCGCGTCCTCCGAGGAGCCCCCGCAGCCGCGCCGCTATCCGCGCCGCCACCCGGCGGCGCTCCTCCGGAGAGAGCGCCGGCCGCACCGTCCTCCCGAACACGGCGGTGCCGCGAGCGTGGCGGCGCGCGTACTCCTCCGCGCGCGTGATCATCTCGATGGTGGTGTCGTACGACTCCCTGGCCGTGGATCCCCACGTGATCAGGCCGTGCTTCTCGAGCACCGCGCACCGTGCCCGGGGCGAGGCCCGCACCGCCTCCCCGACCTCCCGCGACAGGCGGAACCCCGGCCGGCGGTACGGAATCCAGACCGCCTCCTCCCCGAGGGCTGCCGCGACGTGCCGCCGCCCGTCGACCGTGTCGGTGAGCCCGAGGATGGCGTCGGCGTGCGTGTGATCCACGTGAGCGTGCGGGAGGAAGCCGTGCAGCAGGGTCTCGATCGACGGCCGGCGGGAGCCCGGCTCCATGAGGCACCGGGCGAGGTACTCGACCATCTCGTCGTCCGGCATCTCCGCCCGATCCCAGAGCGGCTCAAGGTCGTCGAGGCGGACGCCTGGAAAATCGCTCGCCTCGATCGTTCGCAGGTCGGAGCCGCTGCCCTTGATCCGCAGGACCCTGCAGGCCCGGCCGCGGAAGTCGATCTCCTCCTGCTTCACGGAGGTGTTGCCGCCGCCCCAGAGGACCAGGCCCGCCTCACCGCCGATCAGGCGGGAGCGGTAGGCGAGGAGCTCGAGGGCCGAGAGGCCCCGGGCCTCGTCGTCACGCCAGCGGTTGTCCATCGGGCTGCGCTACTCGGGAAACTCCGGGATCGGGAGGACCTTCTCGGCCTGGGGCCCGTTCGGCCCCTGGGTGACGTCGAACTCGACCGCCTGTCCTTCCTCGAGGGCGCGGAAGCCTTCCGCGAAGATGGCGGAAGCCTGGACGGCGATCTCCTCGCCGCCATCGCCCCGGATGCAGCCGAGCCCCGTGCTCGTGTTGAACCATTTCACACGGCCGTTCCGTCTCAAGGGAAGTCTCCTGTGGGGGTGGGTCGCGACGCTAACACACGGATCTCGGCGTTGTCAACGCGAGGCGGCCCGGGCTCGAATCGTCAATCCTGTCGTTGATCTAGCGGCGGCAGGGCCCTAGAATGCGCGCATGCGGGTGTGGGCTCCACGCGCCGGCGTCTTCGTGGTCTTGCTCTTGGCCGCGGCCACCCAGGCGCGGGCCTGGACCGACGCCACCCGCGTCCGCATGCTGCGGGATGCGCTCAAGGTCACGCCGCCCTCGCTCAACGCCATCCTCCAGCATTATTCCAAGGATCTGGAGCGCGGCATGCTCCTCCCCTCCCGACGTGAATCGGAGGAGGTGCACTACCAGGCGGCCGACGGCAGCTCCGGGCTGGCGGCCGCCGCCGCGGCCGCCAAGGAGTCGGAGGCGAGGGGTTATCTTCTCAAGAAGCACGGCCTGCGCCGCTTCACCTTCGAGATGGGGGTCCTGGCGCACCTCGTGGCCGACGTGTGCTTTCCGCTCAACCTCTCCGAGGCGGACGCGCGCGAGCCGCTCTACCGCGAGGCGTACCGCAGCTACGTCGAGCGCTCTCTCGCGAAGATCCCGTTCGTGCTGGACCGCGCCCCGGCTCCCCTGCTCGATCGCGGGGAGATCGAGGCCCACCTGATGGAGACCGCCCGGAAGGCGGGCAAGAACTACGCCCTGATCGGTCCCGCGTTCAACGACGACGGCACGCCCCGGTCGCCCGCGGCGATCGACGAGCGCTCGGTGCCGTTCGGCGTGGCCTCCCTCGCGTACTCCGCGGCCGTCAACGACATCGCGCGGATCTGGATGCACCTCTGGCGGGCCGCCCAGGGGGACATGAGCGGCACCCCGTACCAGCAGGCCCAGGAGACGCCGCCCCCGGCCGGGAGCTCGAACTGATGTCCGAGGAGAAGCGGGCCCTGCTGAGCGTGTTCGACAAGACCGGGATCGTCGATCTGGCGCAGCGGCTCCACGGACTCTCCTACACTCTCCTGTCCACCGGAGGCACCGCGGCGGCGTTGCGCGAGGCCGGGCTCCCCGTGACCGACATCGCCCGGTTCACGGACCATCCCGAGATCCTGGGCGGGCGCGTGAAGACGCTGCACCCCAAAGTCCACGGAGGACTTCTCGGGGACCCCGGAAAGCCGGAGCACCACGCCGACATGGAGCGCGCCGGTGTGGTGCCGATCCACCTCGCGGTCGTGAACCTCTATCCGTTCCAGAGCGTCGCGTCGCGCGCCGATGCGTCGCTCGACGAGTTGGTGGAGATGATCGACATCGGCGGGCCGGCGATGATCCGGTCGGCGGCGAAGAACCACGTCTGCGTCGGCGTGGTCGTCGACCCGGCGGACTACCGGACGATCGCGGAGGAGCTGGCCGCCTCCGGGACCCTCCGCGCCGGGACCCGGCGACGGCTTGCGGTCAAGGCGTTCAGCCACACGGCGGCCTACGACGCCGTCATCCGCGACACCCTGGCGCGGCGCTTCGCCGAGGTCGACGCCGGCGCCGCGGCGCCCGAGGCGCCGGGTGGCGCGGTGGCGGCAGGAACGGAGCGCGGCCTGTTCCCCGACGACCTCACGCTCTGCTTCCGGCGGCAGGCGCTCCTGCGCTACGGGGAGAACCCGCACCAGAAGGCCGCCCTCTACGAGGACGCGGGCGCTCCTCCTGGGACCGTGGCGACGGCGCGCCAGCTGCAGGGGAAGGAGCTGTCCTTCAACAACCTCCTCGACCTCGACGCCGCCTGGCGCCTGGTGCGCGAGTTCGAGACGCCCGCGGCCGTCATCGTCAAGCACAACAATCCCTGTGGAGCCGCCATGGCGGCGACCGCGGCGGAGGCTTTCGCCCTGGCGCGCAAGACCGATCCGGTCTCGGCGTTCGGCGGCATCGTCGCTTTCAATCGCGGCCTCGACGCCGAGGCGGCCACGGCCGTGACCGGGCTGTTCCTCGAGTGCCTGATCGCCCCGGGCTACTCGGCGGCTGCCCGCGAGATCCTGGCGGCGAAGGGCGCCCTGAGGGTCCTCGAGATCGGGCCCGCCTCGCGACCGATCTCGGCCGACCTGGACCTGCGGCGCATCTCAGGCGGCCTGCTGGTGCAGGAGGCCGACGCCAAGGACACGGACCTCGCGCGTGCGCGCGTCGCAACCCGCCGCGCCCCCACGCAGGAGGAGTTGCACGCCCTCGACTTCGCCTGGCGCGTCGCCAAGCACGTCAAGTCGAACGCCATCGTCCTGGCGCGCGAAGAGCGCACGCTCGGGATCGGGGCCGGTCAGATGAGCCGCGTCGACTCGGTCCGTCTGGCGGTCATGAAGGCGCAAGAGCCGACCGCCGGCGCCGCGCTGGCCTCCGACGCCTTCTTCCCGTTCCGGGACGGCCTCGACGAGGCCGCCCGGGCCGGAGTCGCGGCAGTCGTCCAGCCGGGGGGATCGGTGCGCGACGAGGAGATCATCGCCGCCGCGGACGAGCACGGCATGGCGATGCTGTTCACGGGCGTCCGCCACTTCCGCCACTAGCGCGGACTTCCTGACCGGTCCTCGGCCCGCCTATCTCTGATCGAACGCCCGATACTTGAGGGAGTCGACGAAGGAGTAGAAGACCTTGTCCTTCGGCTTGGAGGCGTAGCGCTCCGCCACTTCCTGGAGCTTCGCCGCGTCGGCATCGTCGGGATCGACCGACAGCGCCTCGGACAGCTTCTGCAGGGCGTTCGTGGCGTCGCCGTTCTTGAGCCCCATCACGGCCCAGTTGAACCAGGCATTGCGGATCGCCCGATCGACGTCCCCCAGGCGTGGATCGCGCGGCAGGCGGTAGAGCTTCCAGAGGGCGCCCTGGTAGTCCTTGCCCTCGAAGGCGCCTCGGGCCTGCTCCACGTCCTGACGCACCTTGGTCTCCTCGTTGACGTGCACCTGGGATTGATCCAGTAGCTCCTTCGCCTGGAAGTTGACCGGGTCGAGGGCGATCACGGCGGCGAACTCGTCCCGCGCCTCGCGCCATTTCTGCGCGGCCACGAACCGGCGTCCCTCGCTCATGTGCTGGGCCACCTCGGCCCGCACTTCCTCGGGCGACTTGGGACGGGGTGGCGGCTCCGCCGGCGGGGCGGGCGGCGCGACCTCCCGCGGGGCCGGCGCCACCTCCTTCGGGGCGGCCTGCGCGACCTCCCCCCGCAGGCTGGCGTCGTTGTTGATGGCACGGACCCTGACCGGCTCCCTCGACGTCGATCCAATCGGCGTCGGGAGCGGCCCGTGCTCCGGGCCCGCCTTCTCGCCCGACGAAGCCGAGGGCGGAGTCACCGCCGAGGGCACCTGTCCGGCCGCCGTGCCCGGCTGGAAGAAGAACCACCAGGCTGTCGCACCGCCGGCCAGGAGCAGGACGCCCAGCAGCCCGAAGTACACCGGGATGGCGCGGCGCGATCCGGTCTCCGGCGGCGGCGCTTCCTCCTGCTCACGCCTCGCCATCCGCCCGCGGGAGGTGGCGCGCCGTCCTTCCTCGCCACGGGCACGGACGGCGGGCGACGGCTCCGGCTTCTCCTCCGGCGCCGCGGTCTCCGCCGACGGTGAGCCGAGATCTCCTTCCAGAAGGCACGACAGGTCGGAATCGACATCCGTGGTGGGCGCGGCCGGCGCCCGGGCGGCGCTCCGGCCGAGAATGTCGTGCTGCCCCGACTGGAGGTTGAGGCTTTCGAGCTCCTGCTCCCAGCCGCCCGCCTGAGCGACGGGGGCGGAAGGCCTGGCGAGAGGAATGCTGGGCTGGTTCTCGGCTTCGGACGGCGCCCTTGGGGCGGGCTCTGGGGTATCGAGCCTCGTCAGCCAGGACTCCGCGTCGGGCTGCTCCTCTCCCGTCCGCGGCACCAGCCGTACGGACGGAGGCACCACGGTGTCGGCGTCGATGATCTCGACATCCTCCGCGCCCGCGTCCGCCTCCTTCGGGGCGGCCGTCTCGTTCCCTTCCAGCTCGGGTCCCTCGGACAGGTCGAGCTCCGGGGCGGGCTGCTCGGCCGCCGGCGGATCGGCCCGGGTCGTCTCCGAGCCTCCCAGATCGAGATCGAAGTCGATCATCTCGGAGGAGAGCGGCTCGGCCAGCGTCTCCTCCGCGGCGGGCACGGCTCTCGCACCCGCGGGCGCGGCCTCGCTCTGCGGCTCCGGTTCGGGCTCCTGGCTCTCCGGCACCTGGATTTCGTCCAACACCTCGGAGAGATCCATCTTGAGGGTCATGCCGCCCATGTCCGGCTGCGCCGCGGCGGGAGCCTCGGCCGGCGGCTTCGTTCGGGCGCGGCTCCGCAGATCGGCGATCAGGGAGTGCGCCTCCGGATTCGCCCGGTCCAGGACGAACACCTTGCGGCATTCCGTCTCGGCCTCGTCGAGCCGGTCCTGCGACGCCAGCTCGCGCGCCAGGGTCAGGTGCTCTTCGATGAAGGGCGCCGACTCGAACGCCTGCTGCGCGTCCTCGACCAGCCGCTGCACCTCCTCGGAGTCGGGATCCATCGGCACGAGGCTGCGCGCGCCTTCCACCGCCTCGGAGTACCGGCGCTCGTCGAGCAGGCCGCGGACCCTCTGGATCCCCCGGTCGAGGCGGGCTTCGAGATCGACGCCTTCCTCGCCCTCCGGAGGGGCACCGTCGGCGGCGGCCGCGGGCTCCGGCTGCGGCTCGGCCTCATCGCCCGCCTCGCAGCCCGCCAGGAGGGTCGCCATCTGGATCCCCTCGCGCGCCTTCTGGCTGCCGGGATCGACCTTGAGCGCCTCCTTCCAGGCCTCGATGGCGCTGCGGTATTCGCCGTTGTTGTAGAGGCCGCTCGCCTTGCCGAGTAGTTCTTGTAGGAGTTCGTCGTCGATCACAAGACCGCCCCGCGGGCGACACCCCGGGTCACCGTGTCTCAATGTAGGTTCCAACCGACGGAAGTCAAACGATTGGAAGGGACTTGGAGCGAAGGCGGACGGAAATGGAGGGTCTTACTTGCCGGGTCGGGCCGCCTTCCGGACGGCCTCCTTGAGCGCCGGCAGGTCGCGGTAGCCGGGGTTCAGCTCCTCGACGCGAGCGAACGCGGTGGCGGCCGTCTCGGGGTCGTTGCGGTCGAAGAGCGACACGACCCCCACGTTGAGCCATGTCTGCCAGTGCCTGGGGTCGATCTCCAGGGACTTGCGGAACTCGGCCAACGCCTCGTCGACGTGGCCGGACTCGCGCAGGCAGATCCCCATGTCGGTGCGCGGATTGACGTCGTTGGGCCGCAGCGCCAGGATCCGGCGGTAGTACGCGATCGCGTCGTCGAACTTGCCGGCGTCCTGGTAGAGGTTGGCGAGCCGCAGCATCGCGTCGGTGTCCTGCGGGTTCTTCTCGATGGCGGCCTTCAGAGCGCCGACCTCCTGGAAGACCCGTTCCATCATCGCCTGACCCCCGCCGCCCGCATCGGCGGGGGCGCCGGGCGGGGCTCCTCCCGTGGGCGGCGCGGCCATGCCGAGGTTCCCGGCCGCCGGAACGGGATCCGCTTCATGCTTGACGCGCGGCTCGTGCAGACCGTAGGCGACGATGTAGCCGAGGAGGAATCCGAACAGGATGCCCGACACGAGGAAGCGGACGTGGTCACGGTTCATGCAGCGCCATCCCTCAGGGGAGCGCGGACGCTAGCACAGCGTCCGGAGCGAATCAAGCCGCGGACGCGGGGTTGGGCCTGCGTCCTATGCTAGTATCCGCCGCGTGACGCCGGAGGTCCCGCGCACCCCGCCGCGTCAGGCGCGCACCCGCCGCGACCTGCCGCTGTTCTGCGGCGCGCTCATCGTCGCGCTCCTCCTGGCCTGTGCCGTGGCGGCTCCCGCGGTGACGCAGGTCCTCGGCTTCGGTCCCTATGAGCAAGTGGCGCCGCGCGACGTCACGCCCCCCACGCCTCCCGATCGCGACCACCTCTTCGGCACCGACTCGATGGGACGCGACCAGCTCTCCCGCCTCCTGCACGGCGCGCGCATCTCGCTGTTCGTCGCCGTGGCGGCCGAGCTGGTGGCGCTCTTGCTCGGCACGACCGTCGGGGCGATCGCCGGCTGGATGGGAGGGTGGGCCGATGCGATCCTCATGCGGGTGGTCGATCTGCTCCTCGCTCTCCCCGCCCCGCTCCTGGCCCTGGCGATCATCGCGGCGGTGCCGGAGCCGGAGACCGCGCCCATTCTCAGGAACTTCCCGGAGCCGTCTCTCGCCATCGTGCTGGTCGTCCTGGGGGCCCTCGGCTGGGCCGGGATCGCCCGCCTGGTCCGCGCCGAGATGCTCCGCTTGCGGGAGGAGGAGTACGCCCGCGCCGCCCGCGCCGCAGGCGCCTCGGGCGCCCGGATCGTCCTCCGTCACCTCCTGCCCAACGCGCTCGGACCGATCCTGGTCGTCGCCACGCTCGGCACCGGCGGCAACATCCTCATGGAAGCCTGGCTGTCGTTCCTCGGGGTCGGCGCGCGACCGCCCCTGCCCTCCTGGGGCACGATGGTGGCCGAGGGCCAGGCTTACATCCTGACGCGTCCCTGGGTCTGCCTCGCTCCCGGGCTGGCGATCCTGATCGCCGTTCTCGGCTTCAACCTGATGGGAGACGGGGTCCGGGATCGGATCGATCCGCGGCGCCGGAGTGTCGCGGCATGAGACGGGTCCCGCGCAGCGCCCGGGCCGCGCTCGTCGTCGCGTGCGCGCTGGCTGCGATCTCTCCGCTGTACGTGGGATGCCGCGCGACCCAGGCGCCCGAGAGCCGCGCGGAGCAGGTCTATCGCTTCCGCCTGCGCGAGGACCCTCCGACGCTCGACCCGGCCCAGGTGACGGACAACCTCTCCGAGGCGGTCCTGGTGAACCTGTTCCGAGGGCTGGTCTCCATGGATCCGGCAACCCTCGCGGTGGTGCCGGCGGTGGCGGAGTCGTGGACGGTCTCCCCCGACGGGCTGACGTACACGTTCCGCCTCCGCGACGACGTCGTCTTCCATAACGGCCGCCGGGTCATCGCCGAGGACGTCGCCTGGTCATTCGAAAGGCTGCTCCGCCCGGCCACCAAGTCTCCGCGCCGCTGGCTGCTCGAGCCGCTCGACGGGGCGGCCGATTTCACGGCGGGGCGATCGGAACACCTCTCCGGCATTTCGGTCGGAGACGAGCGGACCATCAGCCTCCGGCTGGCCAAGCCGTTCGCCCCGTTCCTCGGGATGCTGACGATGCCGGCGGCGGCGATCGTGCCGCGCGAGGTGTACGACGATCCGGCGCGCGCCTACCTGCGCGCCCCGGTCGGCTGCGGGCCGTTCCGCCTGGCGCGCTGGGAACAGTCGAACGTCATCGAGCTCCAGGCCTTCGATCGCTTCTATGAAGGCCGGCCGAAGCTCGATCGGGTGCTGGTCCGGATCATCGAGAACCGGCAGACGGCCCTCGAGGAGTACCGCGCCGGCGGCCTCGACAGCCTGGACGAGGTCCCGAGGGAGATGACGCCCGACATTCGGGACGACGTGCGCCGCTATCCCTTCATGGGCGTCGGATACCTCGGCTTCAACCTCGATCGGCCTCCGTTCAAAGGCAACGCCGACCTGCGCAAGGCGATCAACTTCGCGGTCGACAAGGAGTATCTCTGGAACGTGCTCCTGCCCGGAGGGAACAGTCCGGCGCGCGGCATCATCCCTCCGGGAATCCCCGGTTACGACCCCTCCCTGCCCGGCTATCCTCACGACGAGGCGAAGGCGCGCGCCCTCCTGGCGAAGGCCGGCTATCCGTCCGGGAAGGGACTCAAGCCCATCAGCCTCTGGGTCAACACCAGCGACGACAACCGGGTGATCGCCCAGCAGGTGCAGGCCGACCTCGGCAAGATCGGCGTCCCGGTGACCATCCGGGAAGTAGACTGGGGGGCGTATCTCAAGGCGGTCGAAGGGACGCCCGAAGAGTCCGGCGAGGCCCAGATGTTCCGGTTCGGGTGGTATCTGGACTACCCGGACGCCGACGCCGTGCTGCGGCTGACTCTGCACTCCAGGAACATCGGACCGCTGGGGAACTACTTCCGCTACCGCAACGCCGCCTTCGACCGCCTGGTGGACGAGGCGCTGGCGCTCACCGACCCCGGCGCCCGCGCGGAGCGCTACCGCGAGGCCGAGAGGATCGCGGTGATGGACGACGCGGTCTGGCTGTTCCTCAACTATTTCGAGTCCGCGACGCTCTTCAAGAGCCACGTCAAGGGCGTCGTGCTCACCCCCCTCGGCGAGTTCCGCATCCCGCTCGAGCGCTTGTGGATCGAGAAGGCGGGCGGCTGATCGCGCGGACCCCCCGGACGGCGCCTCGAAGATGACGGCGTACCTGATCCGCCGGCTGATGGGGCTGCTCCCGGTCCTGCTGGCGGCCGCGACCCTCGTCTGGGCCCTGCTGTTCCTGATCCCTGGCGACCCGGCCCGCCTGATGGCGGGCGGCCGGGCAGTCGATCCCGAGGTCCTGCGCGCCATCCGCGCCGAGTGGGGGCTCGATGACCCGGCCGCGGTGCAGTACCTCCGGTATCTGGGGCGCCTCCTGCGCGGCGATCTGGGGACGTCCTACGTTCAGGGGCGAAAGGTGACCGCCGTCATCGGGGATCACCTCCTCCCGACGGTGCTCCTGGCTATGGCCGCCGTTGCGCTGTCCGCCGGCGGCGGTCTCCTGCTCGGCTCCCTGGCCGCCTTCCGGCGCGGGAAGGCCATCGACGCGCTCGTGATGGCGCTGGCGATGCTGGGCGCTTCGGCCCCGGTGTTCTGGGTCGGGCTCCTGCTCATCCTGGTCTTCGCCGCGCGCCTGCGCTGGCTGCCGGTCATGGGCTACGGGCTGGACGGCGCCATGCTCCCCTGGCTTCACGTCCGGCTGCCGGAGTGGAATCACCTGGTGCTGCCGGCGGTGACGCTGGCGCTGGTCTCGATGGGGGCCGTGGCCCGGGTCGTTCGCGCGAGCCTGCTCGATTCCGGGAGCGGCGCCTTCCTCGTGACCGCCTCGGCCAAGGGGAACGGGCGCCTGCGCGTCTTCGTCCGGCACGCGCTGCGCAACGCCCTCGTTCCGGTCCTGACGGTCGTCGGGCTGAGCCTGGGCACGCTCCTCGGCGGGGCGGTCGCCACCGAGTTCGTGTTCGCCTGGCCGGGGCTCGGCAAGGCCCTCGTCCGCGCCATCGCGCTCAAGGACCTGCCGGTCGTCGAGGGCTGCGTCCTGACACTGACCGCCTTCTTCGTCCTGGTGAATCTGGCCGTCGACATGCTCTATCCGATCCTCGATCCGCGGATCCAGCTGGGACGCTCGGCGCCGGGGTAGGATACTGGGGCCGTGAAGAGCCCGCCGCAGGCCGCGCCTCCCTCCGATCCGCCCGCCAACCTGTACGGCCTGGGCCGGGACGCGCTGGCCTCGGTCCTTCTGCCCTGGACGGACCGGCGCTTCCACGCGGACCAGCTCTACCACTGGATGTACGGGCGGCAGGCCACCTCCTTCGAGGCGATGAGCGACCTGTCTGGCGCGCTGCGCCGCGCGCTCCCTTCCCGGCATCGGATCTCCTGGCCCGAGGCGCAGGTCGCGGGCCGCTCCGCGGACGGCTCGGTCAAGTACGTGCTCAGACTCGAGGACGGACGGGAGATCGAGGCGGTCCATATCGTCTACGGCCGGCGGATCACGTTCTGCATCTCCTCCCAGGTCGGGTGCGGTCTCGCGTGCGGCTTCTGTCTCACGGGCACCATGGGCCTGGTGCGCAACCTCACGCCGGGCGAGATCCTCGGCCAGGTGTCGGCGCTGGCGCACGCAGGGAGCGTCGACCTGGCATCGGTGCGGATCGTCTTCATGGGGATGGGCGAGCCGCTGCACAACTACGACTCCGTCCTGGAGGCGTTCCGGATCCTCGTCGATCCCCGCGGCTTCGGGGTCAACGCCCGGCGCGTGACGCTCTCCACCGTGGGACTGGTTCCGGGGATCGAGAGGCTGGCGGGCGAGGATCCCCGGCCGCGCCTGGCGGTCTCGCTGAGCGCCTCGACCGACCCGGTCCGGGACCGGCTGGTGCCGATCAACCGCAAGCACGATCTGGAAGCGCTCCTTGGCGTCTGCCGGAGGTTTCCGCTCGCTCCGCGCGAGCGCATCACCTTCGAGTACATCCTCCTCCAGGGGATCAACGACGGCACGGCAGACGCCGATCGGGTCGCCCGCCTGCTCCACGGCGTGCGCGCCAAGGTCAACGTCATCCCCTACAACGAGACGGGGCTCGCGGGCTTCAGGGCTCCGGCGTCGCCGGTCGCGGTCCGCTTCCGGGACACGCTGCTGGCCCGCGGGATCCCGGCCACCATCCGCTGGAGCAAGGGACGCGACATCGGCGCGGCCTGCGGGCAGCTGGCACGCGGCGGAGGCGACGCCGCCCGAGGCTAGACCCGGTTTTCCATCCGGCTACGCGAGGGCCGCCTGGAGCGCCCGGGCGCTCTCCTTGGGGTCGGAGGCGCCTGCTATGGCGCCGATCGAGGCCACGCCCGCGAGCGGGAGGCCCCGGAGCTCAGAAGCGGTCTCGGCCGTGATGCCGCCGATGGCCCAGACCGGGATCCGGACCGTCTCCAGAACGCGCCGCAGCGCGGCCACGCCCTGCGGCGCTCCGTAGGCCGCCTTGCCGGGTGTGGTGAAGATCGGCCCAAAAAGGAGGTAGTCCGCGCCCGCCTTCTCCGCCTCGCGGGCCTCGGCCAGGGCATGCACCGATCGGCCGACGAGGAACCGGGGCCTGACCTGCCGGCGCACCCCCGCCACGGGCAATCCATCCGCGGGGAGATGCACGCCGGCTGCCTTCGCCGCGATCGCCACGTCGAGCCGGCCATTCACGACGACGCGCGCCTTGTCGCCCCACACCCGCCGGGCTTCCGCGACGATCTCCGTCGCGATCTGGAGCAGGGGCGCCGCCGGGAGATCCTTCTCGCGCACCTGGACGAACGACACCCCGCCTTCGAGCGCCGCGGTCACGACCGGCAGCAGCGGGCGGCCCTGGGTCGCGTTGCGGTCGGTGACGAACAGGACACCGGGCGGGCGATCGGCGCTGCGCGGGCTCATGACGCCCGCATCGCGCGGCAGAAGCGGACCAGGTCGACCAGGCCCGTGGCGAGCACCAGGCCGCCGAGGGCCGAGACGGCGCCGCGCGCCGAGCCGGTCATCAGGAGGTCCCGCACACTGCCGGTTCGCCCGGCGAGCATCCGCGTCCAGAGGACCGACCAGGGAACGAGCAGGAGGTAGATCCCCGCCTCGGCGCAATAAAGAAGATAGAGAAGCTGCAGCCAGGAGCGCTTCACGGCCTTCTTTCCCCGGCGGGCTGTCCGGCCGTCCAAGCGTACCAGAACTGGGCGGGATTGACCCGCCGCGATCCTGGTAGAATGACCGGCCCTGGACGAGTTCTGGTCCCTCCGAGGTGCTCTCCGATGGAGTGCGTGCGGATCGCCACGGTCCCCTAC